>ORJL010074538.1_pt1 | contig 13827 bp, 11 predicted proteins | sample 1779941 | NCBI WGS metagenome assembly ORJL01 (sample SAMEA104232317, study PRJEB22302) | groundwater metagenome | biome: forest; feature: aquifer; material: groundwater | place: USA | collected 2011-08-07 | depth 5.8 m
AGGGGCGATATTTTTACCGGCTTTTGCCTTCAATATGGCGAATGCGGTTGTAGTGGGTAATCTATTGGGTAAACAAGATAAGGAGGGCGCTTATCATGCCGGTCTGGTAACTGCTTTTATCGGGGTGGGTATTGTTATTGTAATGACGGTGCTTACTTTGGTCAATGCCAGGATGATCGCATCTTTTCTTTCCAATAATGATATTGTAATTAAGGAAACAATCCGTTATATCTATATAAGCATGATTTCTGAACCCTTTATGGCCTGGGGTGTTATCCTTGCTGGAGGGTTAAACGGAGCAGGGGATACAAAAAACGTGATGTGGGCTGTTGCGCTTTCTATGTGGCTTGTGCGCGTTCCGTTATGTTATCTTTTAGGAATTCACTTTGGGCTTGGCGCGCATGCGGTATGGTGGTCGATGAATATTTCAATACTAGTGCAAATGTTCCTTATTTCCGGCAGGTATTTCTCGCGGAAATGGTATGAATTATCTTGATTTTAATTTTAAAAAGTGATAATATTGTTTGAAATTTAGATCCGAGTTTAAAGGTGGGTCTGGACACAAAACAAAGAGAAACCTTTACTGATTGAATTATCAATTGGTAAAGGTTTTTACTTTTATAACAGGTTTTAACGCCCGAACGTATATAGCACCCGGCCGTAGATGATCGGCCGGTGTACCGCTGGGCGCGGTAAACGTTCGGCGTAAACTACTGTTTAAAATGATAAATATTCTGCCAAAACAACTTTTTCTGTTTGACCCGCTTTCGTTTTTCTTTCTTTTCGTAATTTTGATTGTATCCTTGCCGTCTGCCATATATTCGTTCGGCTACCTAAAAGGGGAATATTCTCCGCGTAAAATAATTCTTGCCCAGGTCTTGTTGATCGCCTTTATTTTATCCATGGTTTTGGTTGTGACGGTAGGCAATGTTTTTGTTTTCCTGGTATTTTGGGAGATCATGTCTTTGGTTTCTTATTTTCTGGTGGTATTCGATACAAAACATGAGAAATCAGTGCAGGCAGGTATGATTTATATAGTGATGACTCATATTGGTACTGCTTTTTTAGTTGCGGCTTTCATGATAATGCATAAATATGCGAATTCTTTTGACTTCCTTGCCATAAAAAATGCTTGTCTTATTATGCCGCTGGAAACAAAAAATATCATATTTTTGTTTTTGCTGATCGGCTTTGGAACTAAAGCAGGCATTGTGCCGCTACACATTTGGCTGCCATATGCCCATCCTCAAGCGCCCAGTCATATCTCAAGCATTATGTCCGGGGTAATGATAAAAACTGCTGTTTATGGGGTAATTCGTTTCGTAATATTTATGCTTGGAGCAAGTTCTTGTTGGTGGGGGATTCTAGTATTGTTTTTGGCAATTGTTACATGTTTAGTCGGGATTATTTATGCGCTCATGGAACGTGATATTAAGCGGCTGCTAGCTTATTCGAGCGTTGAAAATATAGGAATTATATTATTGGGGGTAGGGCTGGCGATGTTTTTCCAAAGTAAAAATATGCCTTATCTGGCCGTATTTTCTTTAATAGCCGGGATGTACCACTTAATAAATCACGCGATTTTTAAAGGTTTATTATTCTTATGCGCCGGTAGCGTATACAAGGCCACTGAAACCCGCGATATCGAGAAATTAGGCGGGCTTATTAAAAATATGCCGCAGACTGCAGTTTATTGTTTAGTGGGCGCTATGGCAATTTCTGCGTTGCCGCCTCTTAACGGTTTTGTCAGCGAGTGGCTAACTCTGCAGGCATTTTTTCTGGGGGTTTTAAATGTTTCGGGAGGGGTTAAGTTGTTTTTAGGCATTTGTGCCAGCCTTTTAGCTTTAACAAGCGGTTTGGCGGCCGCATGCTTTGTTAAGGCTTTTGGAATAACATTTTTAGGCAAGCCTAGAAGCCATCATGCCAAAGAGGCAAAAGAGGTGCCTTTATCAATGCAAATTGGTATGATTTTTTTGTCGATTCTCTGTATTGTTTTTGGCTTAGCAGCAGTAAAAATTATAAATTTACTTTCAAAGATCGCAGGGTGCGCCACGGGCATAGATATAGCCGGCATGAGTTTTTCTTTTAATAATATTACCTTAACTGCTCAGATGGGTAATGGCATTTATCTTTCTGCGCCGTTATTGATGTTATCGTTTGTTGCCCTTGGTATTATTGGTTTTATTGTGTATCGGATATCCGCAAGGCCGAAGGTAGTAATTTATAATACATGGGATTGCGGTTATTATAAATTAGATTCCCGCAATGAATATACGGCAACTGCTTTTTCAAAGCCTTTCCGGATTGCGTTTAGTTTCTTTCTTATGCCTTACCGTAAAACACAGAAAATCCGGGAATCATTTTACCATGTTAAGTCTTTCGCTTATGAAACGCATACAACCCCGATATTTAAGAAATATATTTATGACCCGGCTTTGAATTTAGTATTTAAGTCTGCAAAGTTTATGAAAAGGATACAGCCGGGCAGCATTCACCTTTATCTATCTTATATTTTTGTTACAACCTTATTATTAATTATGTTTGTAAAACATTTTTAAAATGGAAAAATTATTAATCGTTATATTGCAGCTGGGTTTATTTATTGTAATTAGCCCGGTTTTAAGCGGATTAATTACGAAAATAAAGAATAATATACGTATGCGTCGCGGCCAAAGTGTTTTTCAACCGTATTATAATTTGGTAAAATTATTTTCCAAAGATGAAGTAATTTCGGATACTGCATCGTGGATTTTTAAAGTTACTCCGATAATTGTATTTTCTTCCACATTAACCGCGGCATTGTTGGTTCCGGTATTTATTTTTTCGGCGCCCCTACATAACATGGGCGATTTCTTATGTTTAGTTTTTATTTTTGCTTTGGGACGTTTCTTTTTAGCCCTTGCGGCATTGGATACCGCAAGTTCATTCGGAGGAATGGGGTCGTCCCGGGAAATGTTTATTTCTAGTTTAACCGAACCTGTTTTATGCCTGGTGATTTTTGCCGTTTCATTTCAGGCTGGTTCAACAGATCTTTCTGCATTAGGCCGGATGCATGTAGTATCAATTTCTTCGATTATCGCCGCATTGGCTTTGTTCCTTGTTGCGATCGCTGAGACTTCACGCGTACCCGTAGACAACCAAGAGACGCATCTTGAGTTGACCATGATACACGAGGCAATGGTTTTAGAATATTCCGGCAGGCGCCTGGCGTTAATAGAAATGGCTTCTTATATAAAGCAGATGATTTTATTTTTTCTTATCGCGCAGATTGTTTTTCCGATAGCCTTACCGGGTTTTGGAAGTTTTACGCAAATTTTATTTTGGTCTTTGCAGTATTTAGCCAGAATAGCTATTATTGCAATTGTTATCGCCTTGGTTGAAGTAACTGTCGCAAAAATGCGTTTGTTTAGAGTGGCAGATTTCCTGGGATTTGGTTTTGTTTTAGGTGTTATTGCACTGGTGTGCGCAATGCTGGGAGTTTAAGGTGCAGGAATTTATTTTGTTGGGTGTTTTAGTCGCGACATATCTTATGGTCATCGCCAAAAGAGTGCCGGCATTGATGAAGAGCTTCCAATATCAGTCATTTTTTCTATCGTTGATGGCGTTATCCTCCGGCTTTATCGAAAAGCATGCCGATTTATATTTTATCGCATTTCTTATCGTAGTGCTGAAGGTTTTTATTATACCGCGTGTCCTTTATAGGATCGCAAAGAAGATAAATGTGGATGAAAATCTTGGGCTTTTTGTAAATGTGCAGCTTTCGCTGGTTATCGCGCTTTTGCTTACTTACTATTCCGGGACCTTTGCTGCGATTTTAGGCTTTAAGCATAATTTCATATCGCTTGCGATTACAGTGGCATTTTCGGTAATTTTTATCGGTGGTTTTCTTATGATTTCTCGCATGAAAGCCTTTGCTCAGGTAGTCGGGCTTTTGGTTATGGAGAACGGGATTTTTCTTTTTGCCTCATCTATTTATGGAGGGATGCCGTTTTTTGTGGAAATCGCCATATTCTTTGATGTATTTGTGAGTGTAATTATCATGGGGCTTTTTGTTTACAGGATTAATAAATTTTTTACCCATATAGATGTGGGTAAGTTATCAAGGTTAAAAGGATAGATTCTGACGGGTCCTGCCGTGGCATGTTCTGCGCGCGTGCCTTACGGTACGTGCTCGAATTATGCCACGTCACCCGTCAGCGTCAATCGATTTAATATTAGTATAAGGCTATAATAATATGGAAATATTTGTTATTTTGGGGATGCCCGCGTTACTTGCGATAACGGCATTTTTTATTAAGAAGCCGAGAATTATCGGTATTGTAAGCAGCTGTGTATACTTACTGGTATTGGCCGCAAGTATTTTGCTTTTAAAGAACGTATTATCTTCCGGAAGCGTTAGTATGTGCGCGGATTTTATTCATCTTGATATCTTAAGCGCGTTTTTTATTTTTGTTATCGCGGTAGTTACATTTGCCGCTGCGCTTTATTCCATTGGTTATATTGATAAAGATATCCGGCAGGGGATATTAACCGAGAAAAAGGCCAGGGTATATTATGTTCTTTCTAACTTGTTTTGCTGTTCAATGTTTTTCGTGCCGGCAGTAAATAATTTAGGCCTGCTTTGGGTTGCGATTGAAATGACCACGCTTATTTCTGCTTTTCTGGTAGGGTTTTATAACTCAAAAGAATCTATTGAGGCTGCCTGGAAATATATAATTATTTGTTCGGTGGGTATAATTTTTGCGCTTTTAGGCACGATTATATTTTCTTACGCTTTTTTAGTTTCAACGGGGACAAAAAGCCTTAATTGGTCGGACATGGTAACGTCTGCTGCGAGCATGGATATAAACATGCTAAAGATAGCTTTTATTTTTATTTTAGTGGGATATGGGACAAAGGCCGGGTTAGCTCCCATGCATACCTGGTTGCCGGATGCGCATAGCCAGGCAGTGGCTCCGATTAGCGCACTTCTTTCCGGGGTCTTGCTAAAAACAGCCGTATATGCCATTTTACGATTCGGCATCATTGTGATCAAGGGCGTAGGTTTTGCATATTTTTCTCATTTGATGGTTTTGTTAGGGCTAATTTCTTTAGTTGTATCAAGCGGTTTTATTTTGGTGCAAAAAGATTTAAAGCGTCTTTTGGCGTATAGCAGTATTGAGCATATTGGTATTATTTCTATTGGTTTTGGTTTAGGCGCACCGGCAGCTGTTGCCGGAGCTGCTGTTCATATTCTAAATCATGCAGTCGCCAAATCGCTCATGTTTTTTGGCGCAGGCAATATTGTGAGTACTTATAAAAATCACAATATACATGTTATCAGGGGAGTAATGAAAGTGCTTCCTTTTAGCGGCTTCATGGTTTTAATGGGGGTATTTGCGCTTACGGGATTTCCTCCGTTTTCCATATTTATAAGCGAAATATTTATAATAATCGCTGCTTTTTCCTCCGGTTCATATTGGATAGCTGCTTTGTTGTTATTATTTCTTACGGTTATTTTTGGGGCTTTTATCTATCATTTTGGAAAGATGCTTTTCGGCAACTTGCCTAAGGGTATGGTTCCAAAAAGCGAGCCATTAAGCGGAAAAATCGCATTCTTATTTCTGACAGTCATTATTTGCAGCGTAGGGATTATTATGTTAATTCTAAAGAAGGATTTATTGTGGATAGCAGAGAGATTGTTGCAAGGATAAAAGATAAGTTGCCGGAGTTTAACCCGATTTCAATCGAGAGAAACTTTCCGGATGAAGTATGTATTAAGATAGAGCCGTCGGCTTTTAAAGATATTTGCGTTCTTGTGCATGAAATCACTTCATCTGCGGTAATGATGCTTTTTGCCATTGATGAGCGTGTAGGTGCAAGCAAATTTGTTATTAACTGTGTATTTCTAAATAGTAAGAATGCAGAGTGGGTTATTTTAAGTATAGATATCGCAAGTGATAATCCTTGTTTTGATTCGTTGGCAAAAAACATGCATTCCGCCAGCCTTTTTGAAAGAGAGATTAAAGAGATGTTTGGCATTGAGCCAAAAGGTAACCCTGATTTGCGAAGATTAAATTTGCATGATGAAGTTTGGCCGCAAGGAAATTTTCCGCTCCTTAAAGATTTCAAGGAGCCAAAAGAAGGCAACCTAAATGAATATAAATTTAACAGGGTAGAGGGTACTGGGATATTTGAAGTTCCTGTTGGGCCTGTACACGCCGGGATTATTGGTCCGGGGCATTTTCGTTTTAGCGTAGCTGGTGAGCCGATTATAAATTTAGAGCCTAGGCTTGGGTTTACTCATAGGGGAGTAGAGAAACTTTTTGAGGGTAAAATTTGTTCTGAGGCTGTGCAAATATCAGAATGCGTTTCGGGAGATTCTCTTTTTTCGCATAGCCTGGCCTTTACCTGCGCGGTCGAGAAGATTTCCGGCGTATCTGTATCCGAGGAAACAGGGTACTTGCGGGCTATCTTCTTAGAGCTTGAGCGTATGTATAACCATGTTAATGATATCGGCGGTATTGCTATCGATGTCGGTTTTAGTTTCCCGTCTGCTTACGCCTCGGTTATCAAAGAGGCGATTTTACAATTAAATGATAAACTTACAGGGAGCCGGTATCTTAAGAATATTAATAGAGCCGGCGGGCTTTCACTGGATTTAGATGGAGTGAAGAAAAAGATACTTTTGGAGGCATTAAAGAATATAGAAAATGATTTTGAGGAATTAGTGCGAATGTTGTATTCCAGCGTTTCGTTTATGGATAGGGTGGATACAGCCGGAGTTTTGCGTAAGAAAACCGCTGAAGATTTAGGGGTTGTAGGGCTTGCAGGGCGCGCCTCAGGGGTTCCGATAGATTTAAGAAAGTATTTTTTTGGTTTATATAATAAGGCCGGTTTTAAAATGGCGGTTGAGGAATCAGGCGATGTTTTGGCAAGATTAAAGATGAGAATCTTTGAATTTAACGAATCTTGCCGATTGATTAGAGAATTCTCAAGTAAGTTTACCGATTTTAAGAAAACTGATATTAGCTTATCCTTAAAAGCCGGGAGTGCTTTGGGTTATACGGAAGGGTGGAGAGGCCCGGTTTTGTATTGGGTAAGAACAGATTCTTCCGGTTTTATTGAAAGATGCAAAATTGTTGATCCATCTTTTCACAATTGGCAGGGGCTGTCTTATGCGGTATTGGGAAATATTATTCCTGATTTTCCGCTTTGCAATAAAAGTTTTAATTTATCGTATTCGGGAAACGATCTTTAGCCTTGAGAGGTAGTTTATGTTCGATATTTTCAAAAATCGATTGTTAAAAGGCGTAGTTACCAGGCATATTCCTTTAGAATTATCTAAAGAGATAGAATCTTGCGGTTTGGAATTAGAATCTTTAATCCGCAAAAGATTCGGCAGGTCTTTGCATATTCGCGAAGTTGATACTGGTTCATGCGGCGCCTGCGAATCGGAAATAATTTCGGCAAATAACCCGATTTATGACTTACAGAGGTTTGGCATAAATTTTGTAGCTTCCCCCCGGCATGCTGACGCACTTTTGGTTACCGGCCCGGTTTCTAAAAATATGCTTATTGCTTTAAAGAAGACTTATGATGCTATGCCTTGCCCTAAATTTGTGATTACGCTAGGAGACTGTGCTTTAGATGGCGGAATATTTAAGGATTCGTATTATACGCATGGCGCGGTAAAAGATATACTGCCGGTAGCTTTACATATTCCCGGATGCCCGCCAAGCCCGTCGGTTATTATACAAACATTACTGGTGTTCTTAAAATTTAAGGATCTAAAATGAATAAATTTTTCGTTACGGCGTTAATGTTGGCCTGTAGCAATGTATTTATGACTTTTGCCTGGTATGGTCATTTGAAGAATTATAGCTCTAGACCTTGGATTATTGCCGCACTCATTAGTTGGGGTATCGCATTGTTTGAGTATTTGATACAGGTTCCGGCAAACCGGATTGGCCATCAAGTGATGAATCTCGGTCAGCTAAAAATAATGCAAGAAGTAATAACTTTATCTGTATTTGTGCCTTTTGTTATTTTTTACATGAAAGAGGATTTAAAACAGGATTATTTCTGGGCAGCCTTATGTATTATTGCTGCAGCCTTCTTTATATTCCGCGGTTTAAATTTCCCCAAAGCAGGATAACTTCCTAATTTCTTATTGTTGTCAGCGTATATTTTAGGTATAATAAACATGTTATAAAATACCCTGGAGGGTAGTTATGATTTTCCTTCCCCCATCCATCTTCGGATATATTAGCGAGGTGGCAAAATGAATAAAAACTCCATTATAGAATTAAAAGAGCAGGAAATGCGCCTTGTTATTGATAGTTTGTTTGACGGCGTACTCTTGGTTGATGTAGAAAATAAGAAGTTTTTATTCGGTAACAAAAGTATTTCCGAAATGTTAGGTTTTACTCCTGAAGAGATAAAAAAACTCGGTGTTGCCGATATACATCCCGAAAAAGATTTACCAATGGTCTTAAATGCTTTGAAACACCAGGCCGAAGAGGTTATGGCTATTGCTTGCGATATCCCGGTTAAAAGAAAAAACGGTGATGTTTTCTATGCGGATATAAGTTCGGCTCCGCTAATATTGTCCGGAAGAAAATATCTGATAGGCGTTTTCAGAGATGTCACTAAGAGAAAAAAATTGGAATTAGAATTGGCGCAGTGCTTAAAACAGCAGGAGGCAGTCGCGCGCCTTGGGCCGATAGCTTTATCTGGGAAAAGTTTAGATGTTTTAATGAATGAAATAGTTAATGTGGTGGCGGGTGTTTTGAATGTAGAATATGTCGATATCCTTGAACTTATGCCTAAAGGCGATTATGTTTTGTTGTGTGCCGGTGTAGGCTGGAAAGAGGGGCTAGTAGGCGCAGCCCGGGTTCCCGTTGGGAAGGATTCACAGGTGGGGTATACTTTACTGACAAAGGAGCCGGTAATCGTCGAAGATTTACGCACAGAAAAACGTTTTAATCCTTGTTCTTTACTGGTTGAGCATAATGTAGTGAGTGGCATGACTGCTATAATCGGAGATGTAAAAAGGCCTTTTGGTGCTTTAGGGGCGCATACCGGGCGTAAAATATTATTCAGTAAAGATGATGTCAATTTTATACAAGCTGTTGCTAATTTGCTTGCCATGGTGATAGAGCGTAGTGCCATAGAAAAAGAAACCCGATTAAGGTATGAGCAAATTGAAAAATTCAACCGTCTGATGTTGAACAGGGAAGAGAAGCTTATTGAACTTAAAGAAGAAGTCAATGAGTTGTTGAAATTTAACGGGAAACCCGGGAAATATAAGGTTTAGTTTTAAAATGGATAATATTACTTATAAACATTTAGAATCCTATCTGATTTCTTTCTTTTTATTTCTTTCGAAAATGTTTGGTATCCTGACTTTTCTTATTGGTTGCGTTGTTCTTTTTGGTTGGTTTTCTCATATTGCTATCCTAAAAAGCTTCTTTCCTGATATTGTGACTATGAAATTTAATACCGCATTGTGTTTTATTTTGTTGGGTTTTTCTTTGTGGCTATTACAAATGAGGGACAATGGGAAAATAACCATAGCCACCGCAAGGGCATGTCTTGTAGTTGTTTTTATAATAGTTATTTTAACGGCTTTTGAATATATTTTTAGAACAGAAATTGGTATTGATGAATTTTTCTTCCCAGAGGATCCTAATCCGGTATTTACTGTTCATGCCGGCCGCATGGCAATACATACTTTGGTTTCTTTTATTCTTATTGCATCTGCTTTGTTTTTATTGAGCAAAAGAAAGAAAGTGGGTTGCTGTTTAGCGCAGAGTTTTTGTATTTTGCCTTTGATAATATCGGTATTTTCGATTATCGGCTATATATATGGAGTAAAATTCTTTTATTTCAGCGGATACGGGTTTACTCCTATGGCAATACCTACCGCGGTTGCTGTATTTCTTATCTCTGCTGGAACTTTTTTTGTTTGTTTAGATGCGGGTTTTGCGCGTATTTTTGTGAGCAGTGGTGTCGGAGGGTTAATAGCTAGATCTTTGATCCCAGTCGCGATATTTGTTCCTCCTATGCTTGGTTTTTTGAAAATATGGACCGAAAAGAAAGGTTTTATTGTTAATGAATTAGGCGTAGCTTTTGTTGCAATGTCTAATATGGTCGTATTGGGTAGTTGTGTTGTGGGTTTAAGTTTTTTTATCGATTATATTGAAACTAAGCGTAGGAAAGGGAGCGAAAAGCTTGCTGATTTAAGCTTAAGGCATCGCGCAATATTATCCGCCGTTCCCGATATTATCATGGAGGTTGATATGAACAAAATTTATACTTGGGCTAATGATGCCGGGTATAAGTTTTTTGGCGATGATGTTATTGGTAAGGAGGCAGGTAGTTATTTTGAGGGCTTGCAGGATACATATGGTATTGTTAAGCCTTTATTCAATGGCCAGGATGATATTGTTTACGTTGAAAGTTGGCAGAGGCGCAGAGACGGGCAAAAGCGGCTTTTGGCTTGGTGGTGCCGTACTTTAAAAAATGAAAATGGGGTTGTTGTGGGGGCTTTATCTACGGCACGGGATATTACTGAAATTAAGAAATCCGAGGATGAAAGGATTGAATTAGAGGCGCAGCTTATGCAGTCGGAGAAAATGGCAGGGTTGGGCCAGTTAAGTGCGAGTTTAAGCCATGAGTTAAGCAGTCCGTTAATGGGTTTGATTACCATCCTTGAAAGTTATCATAAAAGAGCTTTTATTGATTCCGAAGAGGAAATGGAAATAAGAAAAATGTTAGAGGCACTGGAGTATATGAAGGATGTCATAATAAACCTTAATGCCTTCGCGCGCAGTGAAGAGAAAGTAAAAGTAGCAAAAGTGAATATAAATGATATTATAGATAGCACATTGTTGTTTGCGAAGCCGCTTTTAGACCTGAATAATATTAATTTGGTAAAAGACTATGCTTCCGGGATTTCTCCGATTCTCGGAGATTGGGGGCGCCTGCAGCATGTTGTGGTGAATGTAATTGCTAACGCTAAAGATGCAATGTCCAAGGGAGGAGAGCTTGTTATTACTACAAAGAATTCTTTGGATAAAAATAATGTTATCCTGGAATTTAAAGATAACGGTTTAGGGATTAGCAAAGAAGACTTGGGCAGGATATTTATCCCGTTTTTTACAACAAAGAAATCAGGTGAAGGCCTGGGTTTAGGTCTGGTAATTATACGCGATATCGTCAAATCTCACGGTGGCAAGATCTCGGTAGATAGTGAGTTGGGGAAAGGGACTAAAATCATCATTGAATTACCAAGCGCAGGAGTTAAGAATGGATAAAGTAAGAATTCTGGTCGTGGATGACAGCGAAATTGTTTTAATCGGGTTCAAAAAAGTGCTTAAAGAAGCCGGCTATGAAGTAGAAGTTACCATGGATCCTGAAAAAGCAATTGAAATGGCCAAAAATAGTTTTTTTGATATTGTTTTTACCGACCTTAAAATGGGGCAAAAGAGCGGAAAAATTGTATGCAAAGCGGTTAAAGAAGCCTCTCCTTCTACGGAGGTGGTAATATTTTCCGGTTCACCGCATGCCGTTAAAGATGAGTTCCAGGATGTAATACGCTCCGGAGGTAAAGATTATTTCTTAAGAAAACCGCTTTCTTCGGATGAGATATTGGATGCTGTAGATAAAATCCTAAAGGATAAGAAAAAATAGCAGCGTTTTTGTTTTAATAGGCTAGGCGTATTTAATTTTTCTTACTGTAAAATAAGTAGTAGTAAAGATACCTGCCTCAATGGCTACTGTAGCAATTGCTGCCCCTACATAATTAAACGAATAAACCAAAAGGAACATCAAAGGCAATCCGATCATCGCCATAATTACGTGGATTCTTGAATATATGGCTGTTTTTCCGCAAACCAGCAAGAATTGTACGCGGAAAGCATTTGCGCTGATAAATAATATTGAGACAAGTAATATCCGCAAAGATAAAATAGTTTCTTGGTAAAACCCGCCGCAGATAATCCTGACGATGATTGGCGATAAAATGAAGATCGCGGGAAGGCAAAATAAAGCAATATTAATGGTTATATGCTGAACTCTATGCATAATTTTTAATGCTTTTTTCTTGTTTTTATGGAATATCCGGCTTAAACGCGGGAAAAGCGCCTGTGAAAAAGAATTTAAAGGAAATGTCTGGAATATGTTGGCGATCCTTTCGGCAATAGAGTAGAATCCCGTAACGGCATTATTGGTAAGTAGCCCGACAGTAAAAATACGGGTGGTTGTATATGCATTTATGGCAATAATAGAGATAAAAATATCCCATCCGGCCTTAAGTTGTTGATGAATATTTTTGTATCCGGGGAATTTAAAGGATAGCATAAACCTCCGAAAGACTGTATATTGGCCTAATATCCCGGTTATCATAAAAACGGACGAATTAATAAGCGGAACCATAATATAGTCTTCCGGCTTTCGTACATAAATGAATATAAAGGCGGTATAAACAAAACCCCCGATAATATTAAGTTCGGCAATGTGTTTCATTTTTTCTTTTCCCTGGAAAAACCATACGGGGAAAAGCGTGTTACCTATAACGGTGCCGAAACTGAATACATAAACCAGCCAATCGTTGCGGAATTTCGGGACAAAGTATACAATGGTGCCCATTAATAGTATGCTTAAAAATGCCAGGATAATTTTTGCCGTCATGACAGACGAGAAGACTTTGCAGACTTTTGCATGTTCATTTTGGCATAGAGAAATTTCTTTGGTTGCCGAGATACTGAAACCATAATCCGTCAGGATTATAAAATATTGCACAAATGCCTGGGCAAATGAAATTAACCCGAATTTTTCCGGGCCGATTATCCTGAATAGGTAGGGTAGGATTATAATCGGCAGTATATAGGTTACGGCTTGAAGTGTAGAGAGGGACGCGATATTATGCAGAATCTCTTTACGCTCTTTGGGCGTGACCATTTTGGCTGTTTTTTTGATAAGTCTGACAAGATAGCGCATATCTTTAATTTAAGCCTTTTAAAGCTTTAAGTCAAATGGTATAATTCCAGTATGATCAAATTCCCGCAAGATTTTCTCTGGGGCGCGGCTACTTCTGCGTACCAAGTGGAAGGTGATAATTTAAATTCCGATTGGTATCAATGGGAGAAGGATTCCGGAAAAGAAAATTCCGCGGGTGCCTGCCGGCATTATCAGTTTTATGAAGAAGATTTCCAGCTCGCCAAAAGCCTAAATCATAATGCTCATCGTTTGTCCATTGAGTGGGCGCGTATCGAGCCGGAGGAGGGGAGATTCTCGGAAGAGGCGCTGGACCATTATGTTTCGGTAATCTTGGCTTTAAAGAAGCGTGGTATTGAACCGGTAGTTACGCTGCATCATTTTACGAACCCTCTTTGGTTAAGTAAAAATAACGGATGGGAAAATAAAAAGTCAGTGGATTATTTTTTACGTTATTGTAATTTTGTCGTGCCGTCTTTGGGAAAGTATGTAAAGTATTGGACTACTATCAATGAGCCGACGATCTATTTTTCTCATGCTTATATTTTTGGCGTATGGCCCCCGCAAGCTAAGTCGTTAAAGAGGGCAAGCATAGTAAAAAATAGCCTTGTCTTGGCTCATATCAGAGCGTATCGTCTAATAAATAAAATTTATAAAGAGCTGAGTTTACCGAAGCCCGCAATAAGCATTGCCCAGCATATGCAGGCTTTTGTTCCGTGTTTGCCAAGTTTAAAGAATCGTTTTGCTGCTTATTTACGGCATAGATTTTATAATCTGGGGATAATTGATACGATCAGGAGACATGGCGCAATAGATTTTATCGGGCTGAATTATTATTCCCGGCAA
>ORJL011197244.1_pt1 | contig 13824 bp, 10 predicted proteins | sample 1779941 | NCBI WGS metagenome assembly ORJL01 (sample SAMEA104232317, study PRJEB22302) | groundwater metagenome | biome: forest; feature: aquifer; material: groundwater | place: USA | collected 2011-08-07 | depth 5.8 m
CACAACCCGGCACTCTAACCAACTGAGCTACACCCACCATGCAATTTCTGGTACGCCTGCAGGGATTCGAACCCGGGACCCACGGATTAGAAGTCCGTTGCTCTATCCAGCTGAGCTACAGGCGCATTCTTTATAGGCATTCATCAAATATCCGCTTTGGGGCCTTTTGTCAAGTTCAATTCCCGCTCTTCGTGGGCAGAGCGGGAAACCCACAGGCAACCTCCTATCGCACATAACCAGCGATCCCATCAAATTTATAGCCCCTTTTCGCAATACCTTCGCCTTTTGGATCAGTAGTGTAGAAATGGCCTCCCGTTTCAGCATTGTACCATCGATACAATTCTTTCGTGTTGGTAAGCCTCGATGTTGCTATGTTCCCGATGCTGCCTTCCAGAACGTAGTCCTTCATCGATTTAGCACCTGTATTTAAGATATAGGAATAATAATGGTCGTCCGTCTTGCTGTTATACCAGCGGTAAAACTCTGTTGTCCCTGGTGTGCCGGGGGCAAAGAGGCGAAAGGCAATTCCCTCTTTCCGGTAGCCGCCTTTCTGGAGGCGGCCAGCCTCAGCCTGAGGATTGACCGTATACAGATAATTGTGATTCCTTACATAGCGGTAAACGTCGAGAAACTTGGGCGTCTGGTCAGGTCGGATTTCGACGAATGCCTCCACCACGACATCGCCGTGATTGGAAGCCAGAATGATTTGTTCGCCGTAAGAACCAGGGGTTAACTGTTGCGTATCAATCCGGACGCTGAGATAATCCGTCTCTCGCGTCGTAGTGCCGGAGTTGGGTATGACGGTCATCCAGCCCGGGTTCCCTCTCATCAACTCTTTGCCGTGAACTTTTACCCCCTCGACGAGACTGCCGCTCTCGACACTAACAAGCGTCATGACATGGGGTCCATCAGGCAGTCCGTAAAATACCGGCAGCTCCCGTCGGCCGCGCTCGGGGGCGTTGAGCTGGTAAGATTGAATCAGTTGATCGTCAATGTAAACCGTCAACTCGCCGCCCTCGGGTCCCTGCCAGGCGTACAAGTCCACACCTGTTCCGGAAAATCGAACCCTGAGTGTACTGTTGCTGTCACCGGCAGCGGGATAACCATCATACTCGACCCAGATACCGGAAGTTTCCAATGTCCCCCTTAGATGGGCGGCCGGCGAATAGATCGATCCGGCCTTAATGTCATCGTTGCGGAAAGACACATACTCCCCCCTCAGCGGGGGGAGGTTCGGCTTCTCATCACCTGGTTTGGGCAGGATTACGCGCCATTTAATGGTATCCCGGACCTTATTTGTTATTCTAATCTGCCTGGTCGCCTGTTTTCCGGAACTCATGAGGCCAAAATCAAGTCGCGGCGGCTCCACAACCAAGGGGGATTCCGGCTTGGCATCCGTAACCCGGAAGTTCAGAAACACCGTTCTCGAGCCGCCCGGGGAGATGATTCTCAGCGGTTCCCGGTACGTCCCCACCGGCAGGTCTCTGCTAAAACCGGCAAACTTGCCCCCGGCTTCGAGTTTTAGTTGAACATTGTGAGATTTTCGCTTTGCGTTATCCACGTTTTCCGAAAGGAGGCTTCTTACCGATCTGATGGCTAAGCGGAGATAATCCTGGTCAGAAGACAGCTGGCCCGCCAAGCCCTGGTCCGGCAATTGCGCCCATCCCTCCGGACCTTCCGTAAACCAGGTAACATTCCCGCCGCCAATGCTCTTTAAGGAAAACTGACCATGAGCGACTTCATCCGGACTGATATCTCCAAAATCAATCTCCCGCGGCGCCACCGACAAAACGGCTCTATTGCCTTCTTCCTTTGCCGCTGCCTGGGCAATCTCCAGGGAGATACTTCCTTTGCCCTTCCCGTCCCATCCCGATGCTAATCCGGCAGCATAAAGCCGGAAAGGAGAGGAAAACAGGAAGACCATAATCATGATAATGGGACCTGTCTTATAAGGCCTTAACATGGATGCTCCTTCAGTCAAATTCACTGCCGCTTTTAACGTAAAGGAACAAATAACGCAACAGCTTTTAGTAAGTTAGAAATTGCTTTCCCAGAGGAAACAATTTCTAACTTACTTATCCCGTTTATCGGGGTTCCGGTAAAATAGCTTGACACTCCTTAATCATAAGTTATATTTTGCGCGGTCTTTCCACTAGGCAAGCAGAATAAGGGCAAATGGCAGATACTAGTTTGAAATACTGGCTGGCTTTAAGACGGGTCTCCGGCTTGGGAAACGTGGGCTTCCTAAACCTTTTGAATGCCTTCGGCTCCCCGGATAAGGCCTTCGCAGCACCGCTTGATGAGCTCCAGCGAACAGCTGACATCGGCCCGAAGGTGGCCAGCCGGATCAAGGCTTTCTCCGAATGGCCGCAAGTAGAGAAGGAACTCGCCCTCGCCCGGGATGGAAAGGTATCCATCATCAACTGCCGGGACCGGCTTTACCCGCAAAATCTCCTGAACATTTATGACTTTCCGCCCTTTATTTACGTCAGGGGAACGCTTAAGGAAGATGACGTCTGCATCGCCGTCGTGGGCTCTCGCTTGGCCAGCCCCTACGGCAAATTCTCAACGGAGCGGCTCTGCCGGGAGCTGGCCCTCGAAGGCATCACCACCGTGAGCGGCCTGGCACGGGGCATCGATACCGCCGCCCATCGGGGCAGCCTGGCTGCGAAAGGCAGGACGATCGCGGTCCTGGGCTGCGGTATTGACATCGTCTATCCTCCGGAAAACCGGGAACTTTTCGAAAAAATATGCACCCAGGGAGCCGTAATTACCGAATTTCCCTTCGGCACACCTCCTCTTGGACCTAATTTTCCTGCCCGCAACAGAATCATCAGCGGCCTGGCACTGGGTGTGGTGGTCGTGGAGGCCAATTACCGGAGCGGGTCCCTGATCACCGCCCGTGTTGCCCTGGAACAGGGACGGGAGGTTTTCGCCGTACCCGGCAGTATCGACTCCGAGGGCTCAAAAGGCACGAACAAACTGATCAAGGAAGGGGCCAAACTGGTCGAAGGGGCGGACGATATCCTGGAAGAGATCCTACCCCAGATCAGGCGAAAGAAAGTATTTCCCGCCCCCCTCCCCTCAGAGGAAGAGCCATCTCCGGCTAAAACCGATCTCCCCCTGAACGATCCTCCCGCGCCCAGCCGCCCTGAGCTAACCGCCGAGGAAGCTCGCCTGCTGCAGCATATAGCCGCTGCCCCCCTTCGTATCGACGACCTTGTCACCTTGACAGGGACAAAAGCAGGTGACATTTTAAATAATATCCTATTGCTGGAACTCAAGGGTCTTGTCCGCCAACTGCCGGGGAAAATGTACGTACGCAAGGAGTGAGAATACTGCTGATGTCCAAAAAGCTTATCATAACCGAAAAACCATCTGTCGCCCGCGACATAGCCAAGGCCCTGGGGGGCTTCAAGACGCGGGGCAAGGTCTTTGACCGTGATGACCTGATTGTCTGCTCAGCCGCCGGCCACCTCGTGGAGCTTTGCATGCCCGAGGATCTGGACAAGAAAAAGTATGGGTTCTGGAGGCTCGAAGCACTTCCCATCTTGCCTGAAACCTTCCAGCTAAAGCCGTCCGCCAGCGGCGGTCCCAAAGGTCGATTTCAGAAGAAGAAAGATGTGGATGAAACGGCCCCCGAGGGCGGCTCCGATCTGCTCGACATCATCAAGCGGGAAGCGAAGCGCAAGGAGATCGTTGGCATCGTGAATGCCTGCGACGCGGGGCGCGAAGGCGAACTTATCTTCACCTACATATTGAAGTACCTGGGGATCAAAAAAAGCACCGAGCGCCTGTGGCTGCAATCCATGACGCCCGCCTCGATCCGGGAAGGTTTTGCGCATTTGCTGCCGAGTGACAGGAAGGCCGGTCTTGCCGACGCCGCCGTCTGCCGGTCGGAGGCGGATTGGCTGGTTGGCATCAACGCCACACGCGCCTTCACTGTTCGCTTGTTCGGGAGAAAAGTAAAGGAAACCGCAAACCTGGGACGCGTCCAAACTCCCACACTAGCACTGCTGGTGGAACGAGAAAAGGCGATCCAGGCTTTCGTGTCCCGTGACTACTGGATTGCCAAGGGTATATTTGAGGTAGCGGGAGAGACATACGAGGGAGTCTGGATTCGGAAACACTTCAAGAAACAGCCCGGCGATCCGGACGACCGAGCCGACAGGATCTGGTCCAAAACGACGGCCGACGAGATTGTGGCGCGCTGTGCTGGGAAGCCGGCCCTGGCGACCGACAAAGCAAAGGAAACCCGGGAAGCCCCTCCCACCCTGTTTGATCTCACCACCTTGCAGCGTGAAGCGAATCGGCGCTTCGGACTGTCTGCGCGGTCAACCCTTTCGGCAGCCCAGGCCCTCTACGAAAAGCACAAGGTTCTCACCTATCCGCGCACTGACAGCAAATGCCTCCCTGAAGACTACCCCGCCGAAGTAAGTCGGATACTGGGTTCCCTGGACGGTGTGTACGCCCCGCTCGCCCAAGGCATCGGCGATCCTTCCCGAGTCCAGATGGCAAAGCGGATATTCGACAACACCCGCATCTCCGACCACTTTGCGATCATTCCCACCGGCGAATCGCCCAAAGGCCTCACCGTCGTGGAGCAGAAGGTATACGACCTGGCCGTGCGCCGATTCCTGGCCGCCTTCATGGACTCGGCCGTCTGGAAAATCGTTGAAAGGACCACCAGTGTCGGTGAAGACACCTTCCGCACCACAGCAAGGGTACTGGCGAAGGCCGGCTGGCGGGAGGCCTTCGGCAAGGAAGTGGAGGTGGAGACCGATGTTGGCATCGCCAGCCATCTGCCCGCCATGGGAAAGAGCGAAGGCATATTGACGCGCCATGTGGAACTGGACGCCTGCCGGACCAATCCGCCGCCCCGCTACAACGATGCCACACTTCTGGCTGCAATGGAGACGGCAGGAAAGCTGTTGGAAGACGAAACCTTGGCCGAAGCCATGAAAGAACGGGGCTTGGGCACGCCGGCGACGCGCGCTGAAACCATCGAGAAGCTCATCAGCGCCCATTATGTGACTCGCGACCGCCGGGATCTCGTGCCCACATCCAAGGCGATGAACCTGATCCACCTCCTGGAGGCCATTCCGGTGCAGGAACTCGTCTCGCCGACTCTGACCGGCGAGTGGGAGAACAAGCTGCTTCTGATGGAGAAAAGTAAACTTGGCCGTACTTACTTCATGAGAGACATCAGGCAATTTACGGCTCAGATCGTTGAAAAGGCGAGGGGATTTGACATGGAAACCGGATTTGAAAACAGCGAACCTTTTGGAAAGTGCCCGAAGTGTGGTGCTCAGTTACGGGAGAAACTCAAGGCCTATGAATGTGTCGGCTGCGATTTCAAGCTCTACAAAACCATGAGCCAGCGCCTGATCACCAAAGACGAGGCCATCGATCTGATGGGGAAGCGGGAGATTGGACCGCTGGATGGCTTCTTTTCCTTCAAAACCCGTAAGACTTTCCCTGCCAAGCTCCGCCTCAATGATGACTGGAAGGTGGAATTTGTTTTTGAGGATCGGGCGGTAATCGGCGAGGGCAATGGTCCGGATATCCCCTGCCCCCTTTGTGGCAAGCCGATGGCCGTCAAGAATGGCCGCTTCGGGACCTTCCTCGGCTGTTCCGGCTACCCGGAATGCAAGCAGACGATCAACGTCGGTCCGGATGGGGCGCCGGTCGTTACCCCGGCCGGGGGAACTGAGAGTAACGCGGCCTGCGAGAAATGCGGAAAACCGATGGCCGTCAAGAGGGGCCGCTTCGGGACCTTCCTCGGCTGCACCGGCTACCCGGAATGCAAGAACATTGTCAAGACGGGAAAGGGAGCGGAGGGATCAGCCAATCCTCAAGCACCGGAGCTGACGGAAAACCTCTGCGACAAATGCGGCCGGCCCCTGGCGATCAAACGCGGACGCTTCGGTCCTTTCCTCGGCTGCTCCGGCTACCCCGAATGTAAGAACATCGTAAAAATCAAAGATGGGGCATGACACCATTCGTCTTGTCGTGAAGAATCGCCATTGATTTTGTTAACCTACCCGGGACTGGGGGAGATTCCTCCAGCAGAGTTCCAATGACTGTCAAGGCTTCTACGATCATTATTGGCGGCGGCCTGGCGGGGTGCGAGGCCGCCTGGCAATTGCTGCAGAGGGGAAGAAGGGTCACTCTTTACGAGATGAAGCCGCAGTATTTTTCCCCGGCCCACAAGTCGCCGCTCCTGGCCGAGTTGGTATGCAGCAACTCGCTGCGCTCCAACAGCCCGGAAAACGCCGTCGGGCTCCTGAAGGAAGAAATGCGGCGCCTGGGATCTCTCGTCATTGAGGCGGCGGATTGCTGCTCCGTACCGGCCGGCAGCGCCCTCGCCGTGGACCGGGAAGAGTTTTCCCGCTACATCGAGGGAAAGCTTAACGAGTGCCGGTCACTGGAGATCATCCGGGCGGAAGTCCAGGAATTGCCCGATGACTTACCGGTCATTGTCGCCACCGGACCACTCACTTCCCCGGCCCTGGCCCGACGCCTCTCGACACTGCTTCAGGCAGACTATCTTTATTTCTATGACGCAATCGCACCTATTATCACTGCCGACTCCATCGATTACGCCAAGGTCTTCCGCGCCTCCCGCTATAACGCCGGCGAGGGGGATTACCTGAACTGCCCGCTGGAACAGGACGAATATGAACGGTTCTGGAAAATTTTGACGGAAGCTGAAGACGTACCGCTCAGGACCTTTGAGGAGCTGAAGTGCTTCGAGGGCTGTATGCCCGTCGAGGTGATGGCCAAAAGAGGTCTACAGACACTGGCCTTCGGCCCCATGAAGCCGGTCGGCCTTATCGACCCGCGAACGGGTAGAATGCCCCATGCCGTGGTCCAACTCCGCCGGGAAAACCTGGCCGCCACCCTTTTCAACATGGTGGGTTTCCAGACCAAGCTGACCTGGCCCGAACAACAGCGCGTCTTCAGGACAATTCCGGGACTGGAACGGGCCGAATTCGCCCGCTACGGCAGCATGCACCGCAATACCTTCATCAATTCTCCCGCACTCCTGAGCAGGGAACTGCGCCTGCGGGGCAAGGAAAACATCTACTTCGCCGGTCAGCTAACGGGCGTGGAAGGATACGTGGAATCAGCGGCCATGGGACTTTGGGCCGGTCTGAGCGCCCACAGCAGTTTATCGGGAAGGGCGGTGTCGGCGCCTCCGGAGACGACCGCCCATGGCGCCCTCCTGAACTACATTACCGGCACCAATCACAAGACATTTCAGCCGATGAACGTGAACTTCGGCATCTTTCCGCCCCTCGCCGGCAAGGTGCCCAAAAAAGAACGGGGCCGCCACTATGCAGCGCGGGCGCTTACTGACCTCGATAAATGGTTGGCACAGGGATGGGAATTAAAGAGATAGCTCCCCCGGGGGGCGTTCCTTCCTCTGTGGCATCAGGAACTTACCGAGCCTTGCCCGCTGGCATCTGGGCGCTCGGCCTGGTCTCGATGTTCATGGATGTCTCATCGGAGCTTATTCACAGCCTGCTGCCCGTTTTCATGGCCTCCGTCCTGGGCGCCTCCATGACGACCATCGGACTCATCGAGGGCGTTGCCGAGGCCGCCGCCGCCATCACAAAAGTATTTTCCGGCACCTTGAGCGACTATCTGGGGAGGCGCAAAATGCTCGCCCTGCTCGGCTATGGGCTCGCGGCCTTTACCAAGCCAATCTTCCCACTGGCATCCACCGTCGGCTGGGTATTTGCCGCACGTTTCATCGACCGGATCGGCAAAGGAATCAGGGGCGCGCCGCGTGATGCACTGGTGGCCGATATTACCCCCCACGCCCTGCGCGGGAAGGCATACGGGCTCCGCCAATCCCTGGACTCCGTCGGGGCCTTCATCGGCCCGCTGCTCGCCGTAATTTTTATGGCCTGGCTGGCCAACGATATCAGAATCGTGCTCTGGATCGCCGTCGTTCCGGCGTTCCTCTCCGTGGCGCTGCTGATCTTTGGCGTTCATGAGCCCGCACATGCGGAAATCAACTCCGGGGCGCGTACCTCCCCAAGCTTGGCCGGCGCCCGTGAGTTACCGCGCCGTTACTGGCTCATCGTGCTTGCCAGTGCAGGGTTCACCCTGGCCCGGTTCAGCGAAGCCTTCCTGGTGCTCCGCGCCCAGAATGTGGGGCTGACCATCGGCTACGCGCCAGTGGTTATGATCGTTATGAATCTGGCCTACGCCGGGACCTCCTATCCGGCAGGGGCCGCCGCCGATCGCATCAGCCGCCGCACATTACTTATTGCGGGGCTCGCCATACTGGTCGCTTCCGACATCGTGCTGGCCGCAGCGGCATCGCCGTCCGCGGTATTCATCGGTACGGCGCTCTGGGGAGTGCACATGGGGCTGACCCAGGGACTATTCGCCGCGCTGGTGGCGGACGCCGCTCCCACCGGGCTGCGCGGCACCGCCTTCGGCATCTTCAATCTGGTCAGCGGTGGGGCGCTTTTGTTGGCGAGCGCCCTTGCCGGTCTCTTGTGGAGCACCTTGGGGGCACCTGCTACCTTCTGGTCCGGAGCGGTCCTGGCGGCAATTGCCGCACTTGGACTCCTTGCGTACCGGGGGCCGGGGGCAATGCGCTAATTTGATGACCGACCGTCCCCTTGCCCCTCAGGACAGCGATGACTTCAATATGGGCTGTTTGGGGAAACATGTCCAGCGGCTGCAGAGATTCCAGGGAGAAGCCGCTTTCCACCAGCTGGCGCACGTCTCTGGCCTGGGTGGCAGGGTTGCAGGAAATGTATATTACCCTTTGAGCCTTCATGCCACTGATGGCCTCCAGAACTTTCCGGTCGCAGCCGGTTCGGGGAGGATCCAGGATGACGACATCGGCCCTCCATCCCCCGCCGGCAAACCAGCGCTTCATTACTTCACCCACATCGCCCTGTAAAAACGAAACGTTGGTACAGCCGGCTTCCCGCATATTTGCACCGGCACACTTAACCGCCTCGGGGTTGATTTCGATGCCCACCACGGTTGTCGCCAGAGGAGCCAGAAAAATAGAGAATAGACCGACGCCGCAATAGGCGTCCACAACGGTCTCTCCTCCCTTAAGGTCAGCCAAAGACAATACCTTCTCCACGAGCGTACTCACGAGGCAGCTATTGACCTGAAAGAAACCGGCGGAAGGAACAACAAAACGCCGGTCCCCAACGGTCCTGGTAATCAGGGCCGGCAAGCTGCCTTCCTGAGCTTCCAGGCAGCTGTTTTCCCCGGAAGCAGACCAGATGGTCTGCCGGTCACGGGGCGCCTTTTTTTCTCCCCTGAGCACGGCGTCCCGCCAGGATCGGTAGGAACGGTTGATGCTCTCCTCCACAATTTCGCACCCTTCAATGTCCAAGACGGCGTCTTTGGAGGTTTGCACGAACCCCAAGCTGAATGGCCTTCCCACCGCATTGGCCTGAACATGGTAATCCGCCTTGCCCCGGTAATGCAATGACCGGGGTGAGGCGATGATTTCCCTGAGGGGAGGCCGGGGGAACTTGCCCAGACGGGTAAATATTTCACCTGTTTGTCTTTCCTTGATAACCAACTGATGCTCGTAGGCAATGTGCTGCATCTGACAGCCGCCGCATTCTCCAAAATAGCCGCAAACCGGAACAGTGCGATAAGGCGATGCCTTAAGGATCCGCCTCATAATTCCCAAAGCAAATTTTTTTCGGACCGAGGTTATCTCGATTTCCACCTCATCGCCCTCTACGGTAAAAGGCACAAAGACGACCTTGCCTTGAATGCGACCGACCCCTTGCCCGCCGAAGGCCACACTTTCAATCCGGATATCCCCTATATCTCCCGCCCGCAAATTATCGGCTATCATTTCTCCTCCACCCCCAGCGCCCCCCCTTAGCATGTAGCATTTACCTTTACAAGCACAGCAATTGCTGTTAATTATTAATAAGTAAGAAATTATTTTCGGCGTTCTTCTGGCAAAAAATAATTTCGTCAACTTATTTATCCCATTTATCGGGATCGGGATAAAATTATTGAGGGAAATGCCATGTCGTGTGGGGACTTTTGGAGATGAGCAGCCGGACCTCACCTGCTTCTGGCAACGGGGAAGAATCCCATTGGCATCGCCTGGCTTGTGGCGACAAAGAGATTATTCTCCTGGGCGTTGCACCTTTTTCGAAGGATAATGCTGTGCTAGTGGAGCAGGCCATCGCAGTGGAAAAACCCGATACGGTTTGCCTTGAACTCTGCAAGCTGCGTTTTGAAGCCCTGCAGCATAAAGAAGAATGGCAGGGGATGGATATCCTCAAGGTAATCCGCGAAAAGCGGACCGCGCTCCTGCTTACCCAATTGCTTTTGAGCACCTGGGAAAGGAAACTGTCCTTGAAGTTCCCTGTGCACTGCGGCGATTATACGGTGCGGGCAATCAAGAAGGCTGAAGAAATCCAAGCTCAAATTGTGCTTATCGATCGCGAACTCCGGACCTCCCTGCTACGCCTCTGGAGAAACCTGGGTTTTATACAAAAAATGAAGGTGGCGCCCGCAATGCTGCTTTCCCTCTTCTTTACCGAAGACGTGAGCGAAGACGATGTGGAAGGGCTTAAACAGCGGGGCGTGCTCGAACTGGCGATGCGCTCGGCGGTTAAGGCAGCGCCGGAATCAAAGAGTATTTTGGTTGATGAACGGGAGCAGTACATGGCCCATGCCATTGCCGGTGCCCCCGGACGAAAGATCCTGGCGGTCATGGGAACCGGACATCTGTCCGGCGTTATGGAGAACATCGGCCATAAGATCGATATAGAACCGTTACTGGAAATACCGACTGCTGGTCCTTGGGCCGGCATCGCGGTTTGGCTTGCTCCTTTTGTTATTTTCGGTTTCTTCGTCTCGGGATTTTTCCTCTCCGGAACCCGCCCGAACATGGACATGCTCCTCGGATGGTCCGCGGTCACCGCCGCCTTCTCCGGTCTGGGCGCCCTGCTGATGCTGGCGCATCCCCTGACGATCATCCTGTCCGCCTTTACGGCCCCCCTTACCACGCTCTACCCCCTGGTTGCGGCCGGATGGGTGGCGGGACTCACCGAGGTCAGCGTGAGAAGACCCAAGGTTTTAGATTTCCTCGAATTCGCCAACGATATATCCAGCATCCGGGGATTATTCAGCAATAGAATAACGCGCGTTTTTGTAATGTTTATCGTCGTTAATTTAACAACCTCCATCGGCACATTCATAACTATGCCGGAAATTATGAGGTTTTTCTAAATATGTTTTCCCAGAAGCGTACGTCGCTGCTTTGCCCGAATTGTCGTAAATTGATCAGCGCCGACGAACCGCGCTGTCCCTATTGCGGTTTACTCAAACCCGGCGCCCAGAATTTCTTCTTCGGTCGCCTGGGCGGCCTAGCCCTCGATATTACCAGGACCATCATCTATATAAACATCGGTTTTTACATCTTATCTCTTCTGGTCGGCTTTTCACGGATTTCCCTGTCCGCCAACCCCTTCACCTTCCTTTCCCCTTCCCAGGAAGGACTTTTTATTCTGGGGGCCACCGGCAGCATTCCCATCGCCGGTTTTGGACGTTGGTGGACTCTGGTTTCCGCGTCCTTTCTCCATGGAGGACTGATGCATATTATTTTCAACATGCTCGCCCTTGCCCAATTGGGTCCTTTTGTATCCCAGGAATTCGGCTTCAACCGTTTCGTCATCATTTACACACTGACCGGCATAATCGGCTTCTTCTTGTCTTTGCTGGCCGGAGTACCCTTCACGATCGGAGCGTCCGCCAGCCTCTGCGGGCTGATCGGGGCTATTTTATATTACGGTAAATCGCGGGGCGGCTTTTATGGGGAAGCTATCTACAAGCAGGCGACCGGCTGGATAGTGGGCCTCCTCATCTTCGGTCTGCTTATACCGGGAATCAACAACTGGGCCCACGGCGGCGGTGTTGTCTCGGGTATAGCGGTGGCCTGGTTGCTGGGCTACCGGGAACGGGGTGGGGAAACCATCCTGCACCGGATACTGGCCACCGGTTGTCTGCTCCTGACTCTGAGCGTTTTGCTATGGTCGGTCATCCAGGCGGCCGCACTTTTTTTCTGATACCTGACCCGCTAAACGGGATAAGGGCGTTCAGGAAATTGCTTTCTACCGGAAGGTAATTTTTAACTTTTAATGGCTATTATCAAACCGTTGAGGGGGGAATGAATGTTCAAGAACTTCCTAAGGGCACTTTTTTTCATCGGCTGTCTCACAATTTACGGTTGCGATGCCGTCACGGTGATTGGCGGCAGGACAATAGGCATTAGCTCCGGATATTTCATCAATGAGGATAAATCTTTGCAGACCACTTTCCATTACCCTCTCGACAAGGTCTGGACAGCTGCAGAAAAGACCATGGAGGAAATGAAAGCCGCCCCCCTGGAAATAAGCCGTAAGATCGCTTCGGGCCGGATCATCGGCTACATCGAGGAGGAAAAAGTCGTCCTCTCCCTTAAGTATTTAGCCGCCGATCAAACCTCCGTAACTGTAAGGGTTGGCATAACCGGCGATTTGATTTCCAGCCGGCTGATCAGCGGCAAGATTGCCGATAGGCTTAAAGCCGCGGGGACGGAATAAAGCATCGGGAAGGGCACGACCGCCGCAGGGGATCATGAGCCATGAATATAAAATCAATGGGAAGAATCATCCTGGCCTCCGCTTCTCCCCGCCGCAGTGAACTTTTGGCGAAGATGGGCCTGGATTTTGAAGTCTTGCCCGGCGTCATCGATGAGTCCATCCGTCCGGGAGAAGAACCGGCGGAACACGTGCTGCGGCTTTCCCGGGAAAAGACCAGGGAGCCCGCCGGCCTTTACCCGGAAGCCTGGATCATCGGCGCGGATACCATTGTGGCCATCGACGGCAAGATCCTCGGCAAACCGACTTCCAGGGAAGAGGCAAAAGAGATGCTGAAAAAGCTCAGTGGACGGAAGCACCGCGTATTTACCGGCATCACGATACTGCAGAAAGCGACGGCTGCCTCCAGCAGCGAGGCCGTGGCCTCGGATGTTTTGTTCAAGGATATTCCCGAAGAAGAAATTGCCTGGTATGTGAATACCGGTGAACCCCGTGACAAGGCGGGCGGATATGCCCTGCAGGGAAGCGGAGCCTTTTTTGTCAAGGAAATACATGGCTCGTATACCAACGTTATCGGTCTGCCCCTTTGCGAACTCGTGGAGCTGTTGAAACTGGCGGGGGCCATAAAGTTTCCCGGTGCCAACAATGGTTGCTGAGATAAGTGCCAACATCCGTCAAATAGTCGATAATATAGCAGCCAGGGCCGCCAGGGCCGGCCGCGACGCCGGTGAAATCAAACTCCTGGCCGTGACGAAAAGGGTTGACGACAACCGCATTCTGGAAGCACTGGCCGCAGGCATTACCATCTTGGGGGAGAACTATGTTCAGGAGGCCTTGAGAAAACAGGCCCTGCTGGAAAAATGGGAAACACCCGTCGAATGGCACATGATTGGCCATTTGCAGACCAGAAAGGCGGCCTTGGCGGTCCGGTTTTTCGACATGATACATTCGCTGGACAGGATGGAATTGGCAGTGGAACTGAATAAGCGGGCCCAAGCTCTCGGCCGCACCGTCAAGGTCCTGATCGAGGTAAATACAGGCGGCGAAGCCACCAAGAGCGGCGTTTCACCAGAGCAGGCCCCGGACTTGGCAAAAAGTGCCGCCTCCTTGAAAAACCTGTCCATCCAGGGGCTCATGACCATGCCGCCCCCCTTTGAAGAACCGGAAAAGGCGCGGCCCTATTTTGCCCGTCTGCGGGAGCTTAAAGAGGAAATCGCCGCTTTGC
>ORJL010636272.1_pt1 | contig 13823 bp, 11 predicted proteins | sample 1779941 | NCBI WGS metagenome assembly ORJL01 (sample SAMEA104232317, study PRJEB22302) | groundwater metagenome | biome: forest; feature: aquifer; material: groundwater | place: USA | collected 2011-08-07 | depth 5.8 m
AAGCGTATGTCGAGCTTGCGCTTCGAAAGGCAGGCGAGCTGCACGCCCTGGCGGCGCTGCGGGGGCAACTGCGGGCAATGGTCAGCTCGGTGATTGGGGACCAGCAGGCCTATGTGCGCTCGGTGGAGGCCGAGTACCGCCAATTGTGGCAGCGCTGGTGCGAAGAATCGCCGGCCGGACCACCTGAAATTGCCGAGCAGAATATCGGAAATGGAATAAAGACCGCAAAGGAGTGACGATTTTCCGCAAAACCCGATACTTTCGAATTTCGCGTATTCATCTAGTTTGATAAACACGATCGCTTCAGAATAGGGTAAAATTCTCAGCTAAACAATTAGTTGAGTTCCGTGAATACAAAGCGAGATTGTAACGCTCCGTGCGCTTGCGGCAGCGTCCACAAGTGTGAGGATTGCTGCCACGCGAAGGAATCAGCCGGGGTAAAGCCACGGAATTGAGAATCAACGTGCCTGCGATCTGAAGGTCGACGATCGCCTCTATAAACCCAAGCGGATGCAGCAGACGGTTCTTGTCGTTTGATGCCGGGATTCCAGGATCTGCCTCATGAATTCGATCAAGTTTTTCTCGGGCTATGCTCAGCGACTGTCGGGCATTCTCGCTTCATTTGATTGGAGCACGGTGCAGGACCTGGCTCGGGAAATGAGGCGCTGCTGGAGCGAAAATCGCCGGGTGTTCCTCTGTGGAAACGGTGGAAGCGCCGGCAACGCCATCCATCTCGCCAACGATTATCTCTATGGGATCGCAAAAAAGACCGGGAGCGGGCTCCGCGTCGAGGCGCTTTCCGCTAACCCCGCAGTCATCCCCTGCCTCGCCAACGACCTTGGATACGACCGAATTTACGCCGAGCAGCTCGCTGTACAGGGGAATCCGGGCGACTTGCTCATAGCCCTGTCGGGCAGCGGGAACTCCCCCAATATCGTGGCCGCGCTGGAGCAGGCACGCGTCATGGACGTTACCAGCTGCGCCATTCTTGGCTTTTCTGGCGGCAGGAGCAAGGCGCTTGCCGATATCGCGATCCATTTTCCGATCGACGACATGCAGATCGCCGAAGACCTCCAGCTCATTGTCGGACATGTTTGTATGCAATGGCTGTATCAAGAGGGGAGGGGTTAAGGTGAGATCGCTGGTCACCGGCGGCGCCGGTTTCATCGGCAGCCATCTCGTCGACGCCCTGCTGGCGTCGGGCCATGAAGTTGTGGCGCTTGACAATTTCAGCACCGGTCGGCCGGAGAATCTGGGTCATCTCAGGGGAAAGGTCGAGGTCGTGGAATGCGATCTCGCAGTAACCGGGGGCTGGATGCGCCGGCTAAGGAATGTTGACTGGGTGTTTCATCTTGCGGCTCTGGCCGACATTGTGCCCAGCATCCAGAATCCGGAAGCCTATTTTCGTGCCAATGTGGACGGTACCTTCAATATTCTGCAGGCATGCAAGGCCGCGGGAATTCGACGTCTTGTCTACACAGCATCTTCGTCGTGCTATGGCATTCCAGATCAATATCCGACCCCCGAAACGGCGGAGATACGGCCCCAGTACCCTTATGCGCTGACCAAGCGACTCGGTGAAGAACTGGTAATGCACTGGGCGCAGGTGTATAAACTGCCGGCGATGTCCCTGCGGTTCTTCAATGTTTATGGTACCCGCTCGCGCACCTCCGGCACCTATGGTGCGGTGTTCGGCGTGTTCCTCGCGCAGAAATTGGCCGGCCAGGCATTTACCGTGGTCGGCGATGGCACGCAAACGCGCGACTTCACCGATGTCCGGGATGTGGTGGACGCTCTCGTTGCTGCCGCAGGCAGCGACCGGATCGGGCATTGTTACAACGTAGGAAGCGGAAAATCGGTCTCCGTCAATCGCCTGGTTGAGCTTCTCGGCGGTGAAAAGGTGAATATCCCAAAGCGTCCGGGAGAACCCGACTGCACCTTTGCCGATATCAGCCGGATCAAGCGGGACCTTGGATGGTCTCCAAAGATCGCCATTGAAGAGGGCGTGGCGGAAGTGCTGAAGAATATCGACTATTGGCGCAACGCTCCCGTGTGGACACCGACGAGCATTGCTGCGGCCACGCAGGACTGGTTCAAGTACCTGGGGGCCGACCTCTGAAGCTTACTCGGCCTAGCCTGCATATGAGCGATCGATTCTTAAATGACGATGAATGGACTTACGATGAAATTTGATCTCAACCGCATCTACGTAACGGGAGGCGGCGGTTACGTGGGGGCAGTGCTGGTGCCGCGGCTCCTCGATGACGGTTGCACGGTTACCGTGCTTGATCTCATGATGTACGGCGAGGACGTAATCAAACCGCATCCTCGACTGACGACGATCAAAGGCGATATTCGCGATGTCGAACTGCTCAAGAGGACAATTGCCGGCCACGACGCGGTGATACATCTCGCGTGCATCTCAAACGATCCCAGTTTTGATCTGAGCCCCGAACTTGGAAAATCGATCAATCTGGACGCCTTCAGGCCGCTGGTGGAAGTCAGCAAGAAAGCAGGCGTAAAGCGGTTTATCTATGCATCGTCATCCTCCGTCTACGGCGTCAAGGGCGAATCAAACGTGCACGAGGAGATGACACTCGAGCCCCTTACCGACTATTCAAAGTTCAAAGCCGGCTGCGAGAAGATCCTTACCGAGTACCAGTCGCCGGATTTCACCACCGTTACTATCCGACCGGCGACCGTTTGCGGCTATTCGCCGAGGCAGCGATTGGATGTGGTGGTCAATATTTTGACCAACCTGGCCTTCCACAAAAGGGAAATCACTGTGTTTGGCGGGAAGCAATTGCGCCCGAACATTCATATCGCGGACATGGTCGAATGTTACCTTGTCTTGCTGAACGCGCCTAAGGAAGCGATCGCGGGTGAGATCTTCAATGCGGGTGACGAAAACAAGTCGGTACTTGAGCTAGCAGAAACAGTCAAGGCGGTGATCGGCGACGATGTTCGACTGGTCGCGACGCCGACCAATGACAACCGCTCGTATCACATCTCGTCCAAAAAGATGGCGCAAAAACTCGGGTTTGTTGCGAAACACACTATTCGCGAGGCAGTAGAGGATCTACGGAAGGCCTTCGAAGCCGGTCTGCTTCCAAACTCGCTGCAGGATGAACGCTATTTCAACATCAAGCGCATGCAGAGTTTGAAGTTGAAATAATGCTCCGCATAGGTATTGATTTCGATAACACCGTTGTTTGCTATGACCGGTCGTTTCCCGCAGTGGCGGCAATGATGGGCCTGATCACGCGTGACATGGCGTCAACAAAGACAGATGTCAAGGCGCGATTGCTCAGCCGGCCGGGAGGAGACTTGGACTGGCAACGATTGCAGGGGCAGGTCTATGGCAGGCATATGCTCGAAGCGGAAATGTTCCCGGGATTTCTCGAGTTCGTCTATCTGACCAAACTCAAGGGGCACGAGATGTTCATCGTCAGCCATAAGTCTGAATTCGGGCATTTTGACGTGGACCGGGTTCCGCTTCGTGATCAGGCGATGCTCTGGCTTGAGAAGAACGGGCTCCTGGACGAGAGCAGTTTTAGCCTGGGCAGAAAGAATGTGTTCTTCGAAGCCACGCGCGAGGACAAGCTTGCTCGCATCCAAGAACTTGCCTGCACTCATTTCATCGATGACCTGAACGAGGTACTCGAAGAACCTGACTTCCCGCAGGCCCCTCAACGGATACTATTTCAACCAGGCCCCGGCAGAGCAGGTGGACTGACCGACGCACCCGTGGTCGTCGTGCCGTCGTGGCGGGAAATGACGCGGCGGTTGATTGAGCCCGCCACGGAAGAGGACGTATGCAAAGTAGTTCAGGCGAGATTTCCATCACTCGGCACGAAGCACGCGCAACTACGAAAGGGCAGGGGCAACAGTCGGGTGTACGAACTCACGGCCGGATCAGGGGAAAGATACGCGCTTAAGGTCTATCCGGACCGCCAACGCGATCCGCGCCCGCGGCTGGAAACCGAGTTTTCAGCATGCCAGGAACTTCGGGAGCGCGACTATCCGGTCGCGGAAGCGATAGGCGCGGACAAACCCCTGAACTGGGGAATATATCGCTGGATTCCCGGCGGCCGAATTGAAAGCGCGGACGAACCATTCATGGCCGACGCAATCGAATTTATCAGCCGTTTGTACCGCGAAGGCCAAAGGGAAGAAGGCTTCGACCAGTTCGCGCAAGCGTCCCAGGCCTGTTTGAGCGGATCGGAGATTAGCCGACAGATTAACGATCGGTGGCAGCAACTGGGGGCGGTCGGGTCGGAGGAATTGGATACCTTCCTCAATGATGAGTTCTATTCCGAATATGGCCATGCGGTGGCAATGGCGAAACGGGCGTGCGGCAGCCTGTTTCCCGCCGAACTGCCGCGCAGTCAGCAGATTCCAAGCCCCTCGGACTTCGGTTCCCACAATGCCATCCGGTCCGAAGACGGCCGGTCGGTGTTCATCGATTTCGAGTATTTCGGCTGGGATGACCCGGTTAAACTGGTGTCGGATTTCTATTGGCACCCAGGAATGCGCCTTGGACCGGTAATGAGAAAGCGCTGGATTGAAAGTTGTCTGGATACATTCCGGAGGGATTCGACCTTTCGTCTGCGCTTGGATTCGTACCTGCCTTTGTTCGGATTGCGCTGGTGTCTGATTCTGCTCAACGAATTTCTGTCGCAGGGCGCGGATCATCGGTTACATGCCGACCCGGAAAGGAACAACAGCTTGTCGAGTATCCGTCTTGAACAGTTGCGCAAGTCGAGAGCGCTTCTGCAGGAAATCAAGGAGGCTATGCATGGATTTGGACCAGCGATCCAAGCACCTTAGGCGCGCCATTGTCGAGGCGCTTGAAGGTGGCAGAAGAGGCCACCTGGGTTCTTCGATGTCAGTGGTGGAAATCCTCAGAGTCCTGTACGACTCGTTCCTGCAGTTTCGACCCACGCAACCGGATTGGAGCGATCGCGACCGTTTCATTCTCAGCAAGGGGCACGGTTGCCTCGCGCTTTACGCGATTCTGGCGGACAAGGGGTATTTCCACAGGGAAGAACTCAAGACCTTTTGCACGCCTACCTCGCGCATGGGCGGACACCCGGAGCGGGGCAAACTCCCCGGAGTCGAAGCTTCAACCGGCGCATTGGGACATGGCATGTCCATCGGCGTGGGCATGGCACTGGCGGCGAGGATACGACAGCAGACATACCGCGTGGCGGTCGTCACGGGGGATGGCGAGATAAATGAGGGTTCGGTGTGGGAAGCCGCAATGTCAGCGTCCAAGCACAGGCTCTCCAACCTGACGGTATTTGTCGATTACAACAAGCTTCAATCCTACGGGCCCACGAAGGACGTATTGGATCTCGAGCCCCTGGCGGACAGGTGGCGCAGTTTCGGCTTTGCGGTGGACGAAGTGGATGGTCATGACGTCAAAGCCCTTGAGCAACTGGTCGCGCATTTGCCGCTCGATAAGCAGAGGCCGACCGCGATAATTTGCCATACCATCAAAGGCAAGGGATTCCCTTTCGCTGAAGGAAAGGCGGAATGGCATCACAAGTCCGGCCTTACATCCGAAGAAATAGACTCCATGTACAAGTGCCTGACCTAGAGAGCGAGCGTTTCGATGCGCAAGAAATGTTTGGATTCGGTACACGAGCTGGCAAAGGCGGACGCTCGCGTAGTCTATATCGGCTCGGATCTCGGCCCCGGCGTGCTGAATGCCATGAAGATGGAAATGCCGGAGCGCTTCTTCATGGAGGGCGTCAGCGAACAGCACGTCATCGGCATGGCCGCCGGACTGGCAATGGAAGGTTTCATTCCCTATGTCAATACCATCGCCACATTCATTACGCGGCGCTGCTATGAACAGGTGGCCCTGGATCTTTGCTTGCATGATCTCCCCGTGCGGCTCATCGCCAACGGCGGTGGCGCCGTGTACGCACCGTTAGGGCCTACGCACCTCGCTGTAGAGGATCTCGCCATCATGCGCGCCCTTCCCAACATGGCAGTCGTCGCGCCATGCGACGCGGAGGAAATGCGGCGCTTCATGGCAAAGACCATCGACTGGCCTCATCCCATTTACATACGGCTTGGAAAGGGCGGCGACGCCGTGGTCAGCCGCGAGGAGCACGGATTCGAGATCGGCAGGGCCATACCACTACGCGAGCCCGGTTCAGGCCTGTTCGTCACGACCGGCGTAATGACGCAGATTGCCCTGCAGGCGGCAGACAAGCTTGCAGCCGAAGGACTGGCTTGCGGCGTATTGCACATGCACACCGTCAAGCCGCTTGATCAAACGGCGCTTGGTCGTTGGCTGCCCAAGGTCAGGGGCGTCGTTACCGTAGAGGAACACACGCGCATAGGCGGGCTGGGCAGCGCCATTGTTGAATTCTGCAACGATGAAATGCCGGAGCAGGCAGTAAAAATCGCCCGCATTGGCATACCCGATCGTTTCGCCGATCAATACGGAAGCCAAAACTCGCTTCTTGATCATTGGGGCATCACCGTCGATGCATTGTGCGACGCTATGCGCGCGCAGGTTCGCCGCAACTGAACGCAGATTGCATTGTATGCGCAGGCGTGCCTTTGCCTTGCGCTTGAGATTTTCAATTGTTTGTTTGGAGAAACTCGATGGGACAACTTAGAAACTTCGTTACGCCGCTCCACCAGGCGACCCGCCGCGATTACCTAGCGCGCATGATCGACGACAAAGTCCATTGCATGCACAAGGCCAAGGAGTACGAAGCGGATTACTGGGACGGGGATCGTCGCTATGGGTATGGCGGGTACAAATTCATTTCAGGCCGCTGGAAGCCGGTCGCCGAGGCACTGATCAAGACCTATAATCTGAAAGCTGGATCCAAGGTTCTCGATGTAGGCTGCGGCAAGGCGTTTCTCCTCTACGAAATGCTGCAGATCGAGCCCGGCCTGGAAATCGCTGGGTTTGACGTCTCTCGCCACGGCCTCAAAGATGCGCGTCCCGAGGTCAAGGACAAATTATTTATCTACCGTGCCCAGGATCGCTACCCCTTTGGCGACAATCAATTCGACCTGGTGATTTCGCTTGGCTGCCTCCACAACCTGCGGCTGTTTGAATTGGCTACCGCATTAAGCGAAATTGAACGGGTGGGCAAACAAGGCTACGTAATGCTCGAGAGCTATCGCAGCGAGCTGGAACTGTTCAACCTCCAATGTTGGGCACTGACTTGCGAATCCTTTTTCGATACTGCCGAGTGGATATGGCTTTACAATCATTTCGGCTACTCGGGCGATTACGAATTCATCTATTTCGAATGAGGGGGGCTTTTTGATGAAAGCTGCGGTACTCGTTCAAAGCAAAGCCCCCCTTGAAGTCGTCGACGTCAAACTGCCGGATGAACTGGTCTATGGCCAGGTTCACGTGAAGATTCATTTCAGCGGCATTTGCGGTGCGCAGATCAACGAGATAGAGGCAGTCAAGGGACCAGACAGGTTCCTGCCTCACCTGCTGGGCCATGAAGCATCCGGAACGGTATTACGTATTGGCCCGGGGGTTAAGACCGTCAAGCCGAACGATCGCGTGGTTCTGCACTGGCGGCCCAGCGCGGGAATCCAGTCGGAAGCGCCAAGATACGACTGGAATGGCCGCACTGTAAACGCTGGCTGGGTAACCACGTTCAACGAAGAAGCGGTCATATCGGAGAACCGACTCACCGTAATCCCCGACACATTTCCGCTCCGACTGGCTCCTCTTTTCGGTTGCGCCATTACGACGGCCACGGGCGTGATAAACAACGATGCCCAGGTAAAGATCGGCCAGTCTGTAGTCATCTTCGGATGCGGCGGCGTCGGTCTTAATATTGGTCAAGCTGCGGATATGGTGTCGGCAAATCCCATCATCGGCGTGGACGTCAAGGACAAGAAAGCCGAAATGGGCTTGTGTTGGGGCTTCACGCATACATTCAATTCGACGACGTGTGGGGATATTCGCCAGAAGATCCTGGATATTGTCGGGCCGAAAGGCGCGGACGTAGTTATCGATACGACCGGCAACGCCCGCGTCATCGAGATGGCTTACGAATTGACTCAGCCGGACGGTCGGACGATTCTGGTCGGGGTGCCGCGAAAGGATGACAAGGTGAGCATCTACACGCTGCCTTTGCACTTCAAGAAGGTCCTCAAGGGATCGGAAGGCGGAGGTGTCGTGCCGGACGTCGAAATACCTCGATTGATCCGGCTTGTGGAACGCGGGCGCTTGCGGCTTGAGGGACTCATTACACATGAATTTGCGCTGGACGAGATCAATGAAGCAATTCGCGTTTTCCGTTCTGGCGAGGCCGGCCGTGTTCTCATCAACATGGGTACCTTGTGACGACCAGCAAGAATGGGAAATGAGTAGGTAATAACGACAGTTTTGGCTTGTTACGATAGATTTCGATTCTTGGCGTACCGCCCGGAGCATGGCTGATACGCGGTCCGCCAATTCAACTCTCGCGGATGCAAAGATGAATGATTTCCTGCAGTTCTACGGCGCCAATCAAATATCGCCGGTTTCGCAGAACCTGGATGACCTTGAGCTGCATTTTGGCAGGCGCATAGGTCTGTATCGAACCCTGGGCCTCGCCGCATCGCTGTTTGAAGGCCGGGATATTCTGGAAGTTGCCCCAGGCTCGGGTCACAATTCAATTGTAACCGCGACGTTCAAGGCAAGGTGCTACGACCTTGTGGAGCCGAATCCGACGGGCTTCGAGAAGATGGTTAGCCTGTTCAACGAATATAAGCTTTGCACGGACTCCATTCGTTTCTTCAACACCAGGCTGGATAATTTTCCCGAGACGAGAACCTACAACATCGTAATCTGCGAAGGATTGATTCCAGGACTTGGCGATCAGGACGTATTTTTGAGACAACTCGCGGGCAAAGTCCACAAGGGTGGTATTCTCGTCGTCACCTGCGCCGATGCGGTTTCTGTCTTTTTTGAATCACTTCGGCGGTATTTGGCACGAGGGCTGGTTCATAGATTGGTCGATGCCTCGGGAACCCGAGATGGCGACCGGCAAGCAGTCCGCATCTTATTGCCTGCTTTTCAGCCGCACCTAAGTGCTTTGTGCGGGATGTCAAGGCTTGCGGAGGACTGGATTTGGGACAACTTGCTTAACCCCGCGGCCGCTAGTCTTGCAGCTAGCCATGAATTCTCGGTTGAAAGGTGTCTCAATGTATTCGGTGAAGAATTCTATTTCTATGGATCCAGCCCGGTATTCATGAGCAACTGGAGCTGGTACAAGAATCTCCCGTTGAGTCCGCGCGAGTACAACAAGGCGTTTGCCGATTCCTTTGCCTCGCAACGGCACAATTTCCTGCACTATGACGAACGCAGTCTTTCCGATGGTGCAGCGAGCGAACCGCTATATCGCCATTGCAGGGCATTTTCCTTGGAACTGGAACAGCGAACTCCGGAAAAATGGGCGCAAATCACATCTGGGACCATTGGCAAGGATCTCGCCCATGTTCGAAGCGTCCATGCAATCACACGCCAATGTGGTCTCCAGAAATCCGAGGCGGCGATCGCTGAATTCCTCGCCTTGTTTGACGGAGGCAGTATGCCTGATGCACAAACGATTGCCGAAATGACCGCCTTTCGTGGTGCCTTCGGCCGGGGCCAGCAATATCTAAGTTTGGTCAAAGCGTAGCCGATGCCGCAGCTAACTAAATGCCATATCTGTGGAGGCCGCCTCGTTGTAGTTGAGGGGTATCCCGTTGCGCATCAGGTGACATCGGATTGCCGCATTTGGGAGGGTGAGGGGCTTCTGGCGGCTTGCGCCGGCTGTGGAACGCTGCAAAAGCCGGTTACCGAGTCCTGGCTTCGCGAGTCTCAGAGCATCTACGCGGATTACGCCGTGTATAAGCAAGCGGGGGGCGTAGAGCAAGCGAGTTTCGACCAAGACACCGGTTCGAGCTTGGCGCGATCTAGCAGGATTGTGGAGTGGGTGAAGCGCAACGGGGCTGTTCCCGCGACGGGAGTGCTTCTGGACATCGGTTGCGGGAACGGCGCATTCTTGCGCGCGTTTGGCCTAAACAATCCGCGCTGGAATATGGAGGGGCTGGAGCTCGATGCGCGTAACAAGGCGCCGATTGAGTCGATTCCCGGCGTAACAAGGCTCCACGCGGGCCCAATTGAAACCCTGCAAGCCCGTTTCGACCTGGCCGCGTTGATCCACGTACTCGAACATATACCGGATCCGATTCGCTATCTGCGGTCGCTATCGAGTTTGCTGAAACCCGGGGGGATGCTTCTGATAGAAGTTCCGGATCTGCAAAGGTCACCGTTTGATATTCTCATCGCTGACCACTGTACGCATTTCAGCATCGATACCCTGCGCCGGGTCGTAACTCGGGCCGGTTTTGAGGTCTTTCGACTGGAAGCAACGTGCGTGGCAAAGGAACTTACATTACTGGCTCGATATCCCGCCTTGTCGGATCAGACCGATAGCTCCCCGCTGGAGATGATTGACGACACGTCAGCAAAGATTCACATTGCCTGGCTGCAAGAACTGGTTGAACAAGGCCGAGCGACCATGGGTCCGCTTGGAATTTTTGGAACAAGCATCGCTGCCACCTGGCTTGGGGCCGCGCTTGGCGACAAGATTAAGTTTTTCGTCGATGAAGATGTAAATCGTATCGGCCGTAAGCATATGGACCGCCCGATCTACAGCCCGAGCGATGCGCCCAAGAGTTTGGCAGTGCTAATGCCCCTGCGCGCTGATATCGCCGCCGCGGTTAAACAGCGGCTTGCACAACTCGGACTTCAGTTGATCGTCCCGCCGGCTGCTCCGGATGCCTCGCGCGCGATAGTCTTGACCAAGGAGCCGCAATACAGCATTGTCTTCGATGTGAAGGAAAAGCACGGCATAAGCAGGCTTGGTTTGATGACGAATGAGTCGTGGAACCAAGATCCAAAACGTACGCTGTTCACCCTGGCGCGCTACAAATTTGTAGCAAAGCTGCTTGCCGGCGCTGAGCGCGTATTGGAAATCGGCTGTGCCGATGCATTTGGCACGCGCTTGGTTCAGCAAACCGTGACCCGAGTTACCGCGGTCGACTTCGACCCTGTTTTTGTAGAGGATGTAAAGGCCCGCCTCGATCCCGCGTGGCCGATGGAGTGCTTTGTCCACGACTTGCTCGATGGACCGGTCCCGGGGCAGTTTGACGCGATTTACAGTCTCGATGTCCTGGAGCACATCAATCCCGACGGTGAAGAGCGGTTTGTCTCCAACATGCTCAAGTCGCTCGATACCAAAGGAGTCATGATCGTTGGCATGCCATCGCTTGAATCACAAGCCTATGCATCCCCCCAAAGCAAGGCCGGGCATGTCAACTGCAAGTCAGGCGACGATCTCAAGGCGCTGTTCAAGCGGTACTTCGACCATGTATTTCTGTTTTCCATGAATGATGAAATGGTGCATACGGGCTTCTATCCAATGGCGCACTATTTGATCGCCCTTTGCTGTGGAAAAAAATCCGACAATGGCTAGGGACTTGGACCCCTCCAGGGGCGAAGGTCGTTCAGTACTTGTTGTCGGCGCAGATGGAATGCTTGGACGCCGCCTGGTAACGGAATTGGAACGCGACGGAAGATCCGTGTGGGCAAGTACGCGAAGGCGAACCCGGCTCGGTGATCGCGAGATCTTTCTCGATTTGGCGGAACTCGCCTGTGAACCCCAATTGCCGTTCAACTCGATTGAGATTGCTGTCCTTTGCGCCGCCGTCACCTCAATGGAGCGCTGTCGTCTGGAACCTGCCGCTACTCGGCGCATAAACGTGGAAAACACTATAGCATTGGCAAGGCGATTGGTCGACGCGGGAATCTTTATCGTTTTTCTTTCAAGTAATGCCGTCTTTGACGGACAGACGGCGTTTCCGAAAGCCACCGACAGAACCAATCCGCAGACGGAGTACGGCCGCCAGAAGGCGCAAGCCGAGGAGCAGCTGCTGTGTTTGGGGGACGGAATCACCGTGGTTCGTTTTAGCAAGGTCATTCCGCCGGATATGCCGTTGATTAGCGGTTGGGCAAGCGACCTGCGTGCTGGAAAAGTGATTCACCCGTTTTCAGACAGCGTGATGGCTCCCGTGTCCTCGACTTTTGCCGTTGAGTTGCTAATCCGCATTGTTACGCGTCAACTCTTTGGAATCGTTCAGGCATCGGCAAGCAACGACATGACTTATGAGAGCGCCGCAAGATACCTTGCAGCCAAATTGGCGGCCAGCGTCAAGCTGATTGAGCCCGTTTCCTATACGCAGATGGGCATTTCTTTTGTTCCAAAGCACACAACGCTGGATGCCTCCAGGCTGGTGGAGGTGGAACTGGAAGCTCCCCCGCCTATGCACGCACTCGATCAATTGAACCTGACAACAATCAGTTAGAGTAGGCTACATCTCCAATAACTGGTGTTGAATGATCCGGCCAGGCCGTATCTTGATAATCGTGGAAATCTGATGGCGAACCGAACGGTCTTCGTATCCGGCAATTTCAATGTCCTTCACCCCGGACACCTTCGTCTGCTGCGTTTCGCGCGTGCCTGCGGCGAGAAATTGATCGTCGGCATTAGATCCGATCGGATCGCCGGTACTGCGGCCCATGTGCCGGAACATCTGCGCCTGGAAGGAGTGCAGAGCAACAGCTGGGTGGACGAAGCGTTTGTGATGGACGAGCCGGTCGCTGGGGTAATTGGCCGGCTGCGCCCCGATATTGTAGTCAAAGGCAAGGAGCATGAGTCCACGGACAACCCGGAACTTGCTGTATTGGAACAGTATGGTGGGCGCTTGCTGTTCAGCTCCGGCGAGACCGTGTTTTCCTCGGTAGACCTGTTGCGCAAAGAGTTTTTCCCGACAGAGCTTCCGTCGATCAGTCTGCCCCATGAATACATGAAGCGCCACGGGATCGGTGCCGCTAGACTGCGGAGCCTGCTGCAGCACTTTTCCTCCCTGAAGATATGCGTGGTCGGCGACCTGATCGTGGACGAGTACATCACTTGTCAGCCACTCGGCATGTCCCAGGAAGATCCCACCATCGTAGTGACCCCGGTAGATTACAAGCGTTTTGTCGGCGGGGCGGGTATTGTCGCCGCGCACGCGGCAGGCTTGGGTGCGCAGGTTCAGTTTGTATCCGTGACCGGTGCCGATACCAATCGGTATTTTGCGGAGAACGAACTGGCGGCGTCAGGGGTGCATTCATATTTGCTGGCGGATGATAGCCGTCCGACCACCCTCAAACAGCGGTTTCGCAGCATGGGAAAGACGCTGCTGCGGGTCAGCCACCTGCATCAAGGGGCTATCGCCGTTGAATTCCAAGCCCGTTTGCTGGAATATCTCGAACAGGCGACCCAAGGCGCTAATCTTTTGGTCTTTTCCGATTTCAACTACGGTTGTTTGCCGCAGGTCATGGTCGACAAGATCACATCCTTGGCCAGAACCAGGGGAATGATGCTGGCTGCTGACAGCCAGTCGTCGTCCCAAGTGGGCGACATCAGTCGCTTTCGGGGAATGGACCTCCTCACCCCCACCGAGCATGAAGCTCGGATCAGCACCCGCAACCGCGAGGATGGATTGGTAGTGCTGGCCGCGGCGCTGCGGCAGCAGTCGGCAGCCAACAATATCCTGCTCAAGCTGGGTGAAGAGGGCCTGTTGGTGCACGCAGGTGACTACAAAGTGGATGACTGGTTGACTGACCGGGTGGGCGTCCTGAATTCCCCCCCCAAAGATGTGGCCGGTGCAGGGGACTCGCTGTTGACCGCGAGTGCGCTCACGCTGGCCAGCGGCGGCACCATCTGGGAGGCCGCCGCCCTGGGATCGAT
>ORJL011132434.1_pt1 | contig 13823 bp, 8 predicted proteins | sample 1779941 | NCBI WGS metagenome assembly ORJL01 (sample SAMEA104232317, study PRJEB22302) | groundwater metagenome | biome: forest; feature: aquifer; material: groundwater | place: USA | collected 2011-08-07 | depth 5.8 m
GAGCCGAATCCCCTGTCACGTGGCGGCTGGCTGCCCTTCCGGCATCATTGCGAGCGTCTCTCGCGAGTTTGGCGTTTTTCTGTCACAGTGGTCATGCAGCCAGAAGACAGAAAGTAGAAAGGCTATCCAATGGTCCTTGGTGTGTTTGCAGTGAGCGGGTTCTTCGTCGGACGCCGCCTCCTGTCGAACGCGCACTCCCCATGAGCGGACCTGGCGGTGCGGTTCCTGACGTTGCCCGTCCGTCCCACTCGCGGGACGGCAGATTCCCAAGAGCGAACACTGGTTCCAGAGCGGTCCGGCGCGGCCGTGTACGCCCAGAGGCGGTCTCCACAGACAAATGATGCGCCAACAGCCTGTTGCCCAGGGACTTGGCACTCTCGTCGCCGTGCTATCAGGTTGGCGGGTCCGGGGCGGAGACCAGCCCTGGCCTCAGGCATAATTCCTGCGGAAAGCATTCCGAGTTCCCTCTGTCGGGCGACCGACGAGCAACCGTTGAAACGATGAAGACGCTGATTGACTCTGCAATGCCCCCATTTGCGCGGGCACGCTTCTACCTGATCGACCAACTCGCCCAGGATCTGCGCTACGGAGTGCGGGCGCTGGCACGCACTCCAGGGTTCACAATGGTGGCCATGGGGGTGCTGGCACTTGGGATCGGCCTGAATGTGGTCGGGTTCGGCAGCATCAACGCCATCTTGCTGCGTCCGCTTCCGTACCCGGATGCCCATGAGCTCGTTGGCATCAACGAATGTTACAAGGGCTCGGCGCAAGGCGTGTCAGTGTCGCTGGCGAACTTCGCGGATTGGCACGATCGACAACGGGTCTTCAGTGCGTTGGCCGCGTTTCATCCGACGCGCGTCTCGCTCACCGACGCGGGAGAAACGGATAGCGTCGAGGCGCTGGCTGCCACCGCCGACCTTTTCGCCGTCCTCGGGGTTGCCCCGGTGGAAGGCCGGACGTTCGTGCCGGAAGACGATCAGCCAGGTGCGCCGCCGGTCGTGGTCATCAGCGACAACCTGTGGCGGCGACGATTCAATGCCGCGCCGCTGGTCGGATCAACCGTGAGGGTGGACGGGGTGCCCAGCACGGTCATTGGCATCATGCCGCGTGGATTCTGTTTTCCCGATCGAGCGCAACTCTGGCACCCCCTGACGGTGAGCCGGGCCACGCTGAACCGGGCGAACCACAGCGTGTGGGCGGTGGCACGGCTCCATGCGGGGCGCACCATCGAAGAGGCGCGCGCCGAGATGCGGGTCATCGGGGACCAGTTAGCCCGGGAGTATCCCGACGCCATCGGCAAGATCGAGCCCGTGGTGATGCCGGTGCGCCACCTGATGATCGAGACAGAGATCCGCCTCGCAGTCCTGCTGTCGATGGCCGGAGCGGGATTCGTCCTCCTTATCGGGTGCGCAAATCTCGTCAACCTCCTGCTGGCCCGCGGATCAGCCCGAGGCCGTGAGATGGCGGTTCGCTCGGCCCTCGGGGCGAGCCGTGGCCGCCTGGCCCGCCAGCTTGTCGTGGAGAGCCTTCTGCTCGCGGCTGGCGGGACTGGAGCCGGTCTGGTCTTGGGACGGCTGGGGCTCAATGCCATCGCAGCTTCACTCCCGGTGGGCCCGCCCCTCTGGCTGAGGCTGGACATTGACGTCACTGTCCTGGGCTTCGCGGTCCTCCTGATGCTCGTCACGACCGTGGTGGTCGGTCTGGTGCCGGCACTGAGGGCCTCGAAACCGAACTTGCGCGAAGACCTCAGTGAATCTGGCGGTCCCACCACCGCCGGGCGCGTCGGCCGAGTGCATCGCACTCTGGTCGTCGTGGAGATGGCAGTCGCGCTCGTGCTGCTTGTCTGCACGGGTCTGATGACGCGCGCGTTCCTGACGGTGCTGCTGGCCAAGCGGGGATTTCACGCGGAGCACGTCGTGACCATGCGCGTCTTGCCGCCCAGAGCCAGCTACTCAAGCGCGGAGTCGCTGCGGCTCTTCTACTCGAGCCTGCTCGACGCCGTCCGTCAGCTTCCGGGTGTCCGGGAGGCGGCGGCCGGCACACGTCTCCCATCCCAGCAGGCGAACTGGGTGCCGATGGTCATTCCCGAGGGCACTGCCGCCGAGTCCGCGAACGGGCGGTTCTCGGCACACGCGGTCGTTGTCACGCCACGCTACTTCGAGTCACTCGGGATCAGGCTTCTGCATGGGCGTACGTTCACGGCAACCGACGATCGTCCGGGTACCGTTGCTTCCGTCGTGGTCAACCACACGTTCGTCGAGCGTCATTGGCCGGCCGGCGATCCGATCGGGCGCAGGCTCAAGTACTGGATGGGCCCGAACAACGAGTCCGAGTGGCTCACCGTGGTAGGGGTCGTCGATGATGTGCTGAACAGGCAAAACAACGACCCGATCACAACTTACTATCCGTTGGAGCAAGTGCCAGCGCGAGAGGTGGCGCTCATCGTCAAGGGATCCTCTGACCCGTCCCTGCTCGTCCCGGCGATCCGTCAGGTGTTAACCCGGCTGGATTCCGGCGTGCCTCTGTCGGAGGTCCGGACCATGGACGCCGTGGTGGACGAATTCCTGTGGCAGCCCCGGTTTTTTGCGCGCCTCTTTGCGGTGTCCGGGTTTCTGGCGCTCGTGTTGGCCGCGGTGGGGGTTTACGGTGTGATGGCCTACGGCGTCAGCCGCCGCACGCGCGAGATCGGGATCCGTGCCGCGCTTGGCGCCACCGCGGGGTGCATCATCCGCCTCGTGCTTCGCCAGGGACTCGTCCCCGCTCTGACGGGCATCCTCATTGGATTGGGCCTCTCGTTGGCGGCAACCCGCACCCTGCGCTCGCTGCTCCTCGGGGTGAGCCCGATCGATCCGATGTCGTACGTCGTGATGACGGGAGTTCTGCTCGCCGCGGCATTGCTCGCCTGCTATCTGCCGGCTCGCCGAGCGAGCCGTGTTGATCCGCTCGTCGCGCTCCGCCACGAGTAGGGCGCCATCGGGGGAAGATCTCCAGGCGCGCAAGAACGGCTTTCGGGAAACCCTCAACACCGTGCAGGACTGAACACCTGCTAATCCCCAGTCACGGGGCGGCGGGCTGCCTTCTTGGCGGCGTGGTGGGACTTGTCGGCTAGAACCCGTTGCTGGGCGCGACGGCTGCGCCGGCGTTTCTGCCGTCGGATTTTCTCTCGAAGCGCCCGGTCCGCCGCCAGATAGCCTTTCTTGAGGGTCTCGATCTTGTCGAGCAGGAGGCGGCGAGCCAGAGCGCGGTTCTGCCCCTGCTGGCGCGTCGTCTGGCATTTGACCTGCAAACCGGTTGGGCGGTGCAGCAACATCACGCAGGTGGACGTCTTGTTGACGTTCTGGCCCCCGTGCCCGCCGGAACGGACGAAAGTCTCCTCGATATCGGCCTCGTTCACGCCCAGCGCCGCCATACGCTGCGCGAGTTCATCATCCTTATCCGTGTTGAGGGGCAACGCGCTCATCCAGGCATCATAGGGGTTGCCTGGCGCATTCGCAACCGCCGCGTGCGCGTGGGGGTGGACGGCAAGTCTCCCAGTACGCGAAAGTATGCTCGACAGGACACGGTCAAACCGGCAATAATCCGAGCATAAAACCGTCCGTGCTCACATATCAGAAGCGAAAAAATGAAAAACGTAATATCGATGTTTCGTGACCACTCGCCCAGCAGGAAAGCCAACACGCGCGGAGAGGGAGGCCCTCTCAACCGGCGCCGGTTTCTAACGACAGCGATGAAGGCCGGCGCCTTGTTGATAGCGCCGCAGGTGATTCCCAGCACCGTCCTGGGCAAGGACGGCGGGGTTGCTCCGAGCGAACGAATTGTGCTGGGCGCCATAGGGATCGGCAGCCGAGGCAGTTACGTGCTGGGGTGTTTTCTCCAGGAGCCGGACGTGAGATTCGTCGCCATCTGTGATGTGCGAGCCCCGCGCCGCGAAGCGGTGAAGAAGATGGCTGATACCAAGTACGGCAACCAGGATTGCGCGATGTACCGCGACCTGCGCGAGATCCTCACCCGTACGGACATCGATGCGTTTCTGATTGCCACAGGTCCGAACTGGCACGCGACGGCCTCGATCCTGACAGCCAATGCCGGTAAGGACGTGTATTGCGAGAAGCCATGCACGAAGAACATCGCGCAAAGCCTGGCCCTGGCGGAGACCTTCCGTCGGACGGGGCGCGTATTCCAGGCGGGTACGCAGCGGCGCAGCCTGCCCAACTTCGCGTTTGCGGTGGACCTGGCCCGCCACGGGAAACTGGGCAAATTACAGACGCTCCATGCGCATCCGGGCGGGTTGGGAACCTCGACCAGTGGCTGGGCTCCCGCGGAACCCGAACCGGCCAAGGAACAACTGGATTGGGACCTCTACTTGGGCCCGTCAGCTTATCGTCCGTTCAGCAAGAAGTTCCTCGACGGGTTCAACTATGAGAAAGGAGGCGGCATGGTGGGCGGCGGATGCCTGGAATGGGGTTCCCATTGCGTGGATATCTGCCAGTGGGCCAACGGCACGGACTTGACCGCTCCCGTGGAGTACGAGCCGAAGGACGGACAGTTGCACGCCCGGTACGCCAACGGAGTCAAGTTGGTCATGCGCAACGAAGGATGGCTTCCTCTGGGCTCATGCCCGGTGCGCTTTGAAGGGGAGACGGGTTGGGTGGAGACCGGGGACGACGGCGATTGCATGGCGAGTTCACCCGCGCTGCTCGTCGGACGAAGAGCCAAGATCGGTGGATACCCGGCGGACTTCCACGTGCGGAACTTCCTTGACTGCGTGAAGACGCGCAGCCAAACGCGGGCGAACGCGGACGCCGCCTGCTATTCGCACATCACCTGCCACGCCGCCAACATCGCCCTCTTCTTGGGGCGTAAGGTTAAGTACGATCCGGTAAAGAACGAGTTCATTGGCGACGAGGAGGCCAACCGACTTCGTTCCGAGGCCTTGCGCGAACCGTGGAGACTGTGAGACGCCGTAATCCCAAAGAGCCTATTTGACTCCAAGATTTTTTATGATGCTCCAAATTCGATCGTTCGCATTGTGTCTGCTGGTCGTTGCCGCCTCCGGGATTTTCGCCGGGCAAGCGCGCGCCGCCGACACCACTTCCTCCGAGGAGAAGCAGCGCAAGTTGATCAGCGTGCTTCAGTCCGACGCGCAGCCCGGGGAAAAGGCCATCGCCTGCAAGCAATTGGCCATTTACGGTAACAAAGATGCGATCCCGGCCTTGGCGCCGCTTCTCGCCGACGAGAACCTGGCGTCCTGGGCGCGGATCGCCTTAGAGGTGATACCCGGCCCTGCCGCGGACGACGCCCTGCGCGAGGCAATGGGCAAGCTGCAAGGCCGACTTCTGGTTGGCACCATCAACTCGATCGCCATTCGCCGTGACCCAAAGGCTGTGGATGGGCTCGTGAAGCGGCTCAAGGATGCTGACGCTGATGTGGCATCCGCCGCAGCCATAGCCCTGGGCCGAATCGGGGGTGATCCGGCCGCCAAAGCCCTGGAACAATCCCTCGCCGGCGCGCCGGCCGGAGTCCGAGCGGCGGTTGCCGATGGCTGCGTTCTCTGCGCCGAACGGTTCCTCGCCGACGGAAAGTCCGCTCCAGCCGTGAAGCTCTACGACCTGGTGCGCAAAGCGGACGTGCCCAGGCAGAAGACCCTCAACGCGATCCGGGGGGCGATTCTCGCCCGGCAGTCCGCTGGGCTTCCACTATTGATCGAGCAACTCAAATCGCCCGATAAGGCCCTGCTGAGCATCGGATTGCGCGTCGCGCGCGAGCTTCCCGGTCGCAGCGTGACCGAGGCGCTGGCGTCCGAGATAAGGCAGGCTGCCGCCGACCGGCAAGGCCTGCTGCTCCTGGCCCTGGCTGATCGGACGGACGCGGCAGTGCTCCCCGCGGTTTTGGACGCCGCCAAAAACGGCTCGACACCCGTGCGGATCGTGGCTGCGGGCGTTCTCCAGCGCTTGGGTAATGTGACTTGCGTGCCGGCGCTTCTGGATTCCGCTGCGACTGGCGACGCAGAACTGTCCTCGGCGGCGAAGCTGGCGTTGGCAAGCCTGCCCGGCAAGGACGTCGATGCTGATTTGGGTGCCCGCCTGCCGCAAGCATCGGGGAAGACGCGCAAAGTTCTCATCGAACTCGCCGGACAGCGTCAGATCGCTGGAGCCCTTCCCGCGATCGTGAAGGCGGCCGACGATACGGACGCCGAGATTCGTGGCGCCGCCGTGCAAGCCATTGGCGCCATCGGCGAGGAGAAGCAGGCTGCGGACCTCGTGCGGCTTCTTCAGAAGACCCAGAGTCCCAAGGAACGCGCGGATGTTGAAACCGCTCTGGTGGCCCTTTCCAGCCGCTGCGGAATCGGCTGCGTTCCCCACCTGCTCCCTCTCGCGCAGAGTAGCGACGCCTCCCTGCGCACGCTGGCCTTGCACACGTTGGCCAGTGTTGGCGGGGCCGACGCCCTGGCTAGCGTGAAAGCGGCCATCAATGACAAGGACGAGTCCGTTCAGGACGAGGCGGTGCGCACGTTATCGACCTGGCCGAACAACTGGCCGGACGACGCTGGTGTGGCCCAGGCGCTTCTGGACCTGGCCAAGTCCGGGAAGAAAATCTCGCACCAGGTGCTGGGCGTGCGTGGGTACCTCCAATACGTCCACGGGGACAAGAAGCTCAACGACAACGAAAGAGTGGCCAGAATCAAGGACCTCCTTCCGCTTGTTACCAGGCCCGAGGAAAAACGGTTGGCGATTGCCGCCACGGGCGCCCTCCCGACCGCCAGCGCGCTGGAGTTGTTGCTCGGTCTGACAGAGGACTCGGCCATCGCTGAAGACGCATTCTCAGCGATCGTCACGCTCACCGCCAAGAGCGTCCCGGGAGTCTCCGACGAGCAGCGTCAGAAGGCGCTTCGCACCGTGACCGAGAAATCGGCCAACGACGCCCTGAAGAAGAAAGCCGACGAGACGCTCAAGAAGATCAGGTAGCCGCCAGGGCCCGGGCAAGAAAAGAAGCGCTTAGCAGACAGCCGCGGCGGCCGTTGGAGTCGCCGCGTGCCCGGTCTCCGCAACGTCAATGAAGCCCGCAGCCGCCAAGCTCCGCCAACTCGAGGCGCACAAGATCATCGAGACGATTGAATCGCTGCAAGGGCGCATACAAGAGCGGTTCCCCGGCTCTGGCCTGGGCAGGATCGTGGGGGAATTGCTCTCCGCAGGCCGGGACAGCGCTGAGCGGATGCGCTGGCTGCAACGGCCGCATCTGCCCCTGCGGTGTGGCGCCGGGCTGCTCAGTCTGGCGATTATCGCGCTGTTGGTGAGGATGCTGATGAGCATCCGCCAGTTTCAATACGAGGAGTACACCAACTTTATCCAGGCGTTGGACGCGAGTATCAGCTCGGTGGTGTTCATCGGCGCCGCAATCCTCTTCCTGGTCAGTTGGGAAACGCGCATCAAGCGCAGCTACGCCCTGGAGGCGATTCACGAACTTCGCGCCCTTGCCCATATCATCGATATGCACCAACTGACCAAGGACCCCGAGACCACCTTCGCCAGGGGGCCACAAACCACCCTGCTCACCAGACGGACGCTGACTCCATTCCAGTTGAACCGTTATCTGGATTACTGCAGCGAGGCCCAGGCGCTCATCAGCAAGGTGGCCGCGCTCTATTCGCAGGGCTTTCAAGACCGGGTCGTGCTCGATGCCGTGGACGACGTGGAAGACCTGACTGCCGCCTTCTCGCGCAAGGTCTGGCAGAAGATCACAATCCTTGAAATGCTCGGACGCTCCCTTCCAGCGGACCCCTCTCGAGGAGGCCCGGACGACGAGCCGCCGATAAGCGAGGGAGTGGGCCCGAGCCCGCTGCCAATGATTTAAGCAGGCGAGTTCAGAAGGCTGCAGGCCGGTTCTCACCTCCGATCCACAGTGGGCATCATCAATGACGTGGAGCCCGCCACGGACGTCCGCCGGATCTCCTTTCCGTCCAGGTTTCGGCGGCGCTCGCCAAATCGCGATGGCGGTGCCGCGTCGCATGCCAAGGGCACGGGGTGTCGCCCCTACAGGGCTTCCGCTCCCCGGAGTGGACCGTTACCCGGGGCGGCGCTTCGCTGTGCTCTGGGCTGATCAATTCACAGCCCTTCAGGCTGAGGATGGGGACACGGCGTTCAGACAGACGAATCACCGCGGTCGTGAAGCCTTTCCTTCCCTCCGTTGTCTCCGAAGACCAGAGAGGCGCGGGTTGGCCACCGACCCAACAGAACCTTGACCTTTGAAGCCGGTCAGGGTGCTCGAACCCGAAGGAACAATCGCCTGTCGCCCGATGCCCGAGGCCTGCCGTTCCGCAAATAGGCGGCAATGGCCTTCCCCGCCTCGGCGGGGATGGGTAACTGTGCAACTGGATCTCCCTTGCCACGAATGGCGATGCGGCCGTTTTCCCAATCAACGTCCTCCAAAACCAGGTTGCCGACTTCTCCAGCTCGCAAGCCGAGCCGCGCCAGCAGCAACAGGATGGCGTGATCTCGCCGCCCGACGGCGGTTGAACGTTCGCGAGCATGGGTCAACACCTGCTCGACTTGAGCTGGGGGCAAAGACTTGGGCAAAGTCGAAAGGGACCAACTCGCGACCGACGGCACGCACGCAGCCAGATGTAAGAGGAGCAAATCGCCACATCGAGAAGCGATTGCTTGACGGCCCTTGGAATGAAAGCCTATAGAAGCTTCATGGAACCCAGAGATCTGCCTGTGGCCAACTCGTTGCTCAGTCTCACGGGAGCCTGCGCGGTCACCTCGCCACGCAGTTTCCCGGCGTCGAGTTCACCTGGATTGCCGAGCATCCTTACCCCGGATGGTGACTTGTGAGCGCACTCCTGTTATTGCCCGTCCTCTGGCTCGTGCTGTTGTTGCCGGCCTGCCTCATGGCGGCGCCAGGAATCGGCGCCCGCCTCGCCCTCACCCGAGGCGAGGTGTACCAGGTGGCCACTGTGGCCGAGCTTAAGGCGGCTCTCGACGCCGCCAACCGCGCGAAGGTCGCCGCGACCTTGATGCTCGCCGACGGGACGTATGTGCTCGATGTTCCGGCCCTCGATATCCTTTGCCCGGGCCTGGTGATCCGCAGCGCGGGCGGGTACCGCGACGCCGTGGTCGTGCGCGGGCCGGACGAGGGAACCAACGCGGCGGTTGCGAACGTATTTCTTGTCTCCGCAAACAATGTGGTGATTGCGGATCTGACCCTCGGCTATTGTCGTCACCACGGCATTCAGGTTCGAGGAGAGAGCCCGTTCGACGTCTCGGGCCTTCGCGTCCACAACTGCCGGATTGTCAACTGCAACCAGCAATTCATCAAAGGCTCTTCGAGCGACCTCGACCCGGTCGGCGCGACCGACGGCCAGATAGAACAGTGCCTCTTTGAGTTTACCAGCGGCTGGGCGTACCAATTTTACACCGGCGGGATCGACATCCACAAAGGCGTCAACTGGGTCGTGCGAGACAACGTGTTCCGCAACCTCCGGACTTCCGCCGGTGAGGCTGGAATTGCCGAGCACGCGGTCCACTTCTGGAAACGCTGCCCCACGCGCCCGCAGAACATCGTGGTCGAACGTAACTGGGTGGTGAACTGCGACCGAGGCATCGGCTTCGGCCTCGGCAGCGCGGAGGGCGGCCACCAGGGTGGAACGAGCATCATCCGCAATAACATCGTCTTCAACGATGGCACGGGCCCTCACACGGATGTGGGGATCGGGCTCGAACATGCCTCCGGCGTCCAGGTGGACAACAACACCGTGGTGGTCAGGAAGTATTGGGCACCCATGGAGTATCGCTTTGCCGGGAGTTCGAACCTGGCGTTTCGGAACAATCTGGTCAACGCTCCGATCCAACGCCGTGACGATGCGCCCCCGGCACCCTGCACCAACAACATCGAGCAAGTCGAAGACGCATGGTTCCGGGAAGTAGCCACGGGTGATCTCCGGTTGACGCCCGCAGCGACAGCGGCCATCGACGCCGGGCAAGCTCTGGAGGGTTTCGGCGAGGACGTGGACAAGAGGGGGCGGCCGCAGGGGTCCGGCTGGGACATTGGAGCGTACGAAGTCCAAGGCCCACTCCCGGTCGAACTTGATGTGAATCTCGCTTCAGCAAACGGTGCTATCATCGAGCGGGATGGCAAGTCCCTCGCCGTGTATGGCGATCCCGTTGACCGCCCTCTGTCGGTCGATACCGTCCTTCTCACCGAGGCGCGTCGTGACGCCGCGTGGGCCGCACGGAGGTTGGCGCGGACAGGCGCCAAGGTCATCGCCCCGGAGAAGGAGGCGGAGTTCCTAATCCGTCCTGAAAAGTTTTGGGCTCAGTTACGTGAGAAACGCTTTCACGATTATGCCCAGCAATCCACGAAGATGCCCGTGGAGGCGATGCCCGTGAGCCGCACAGTGAAGGAGGGCGATAGCGTCACGTGGGCGGGTCTTACGATCCGAGTGCTTGACACTCCCGGCTACACGCGAGGGGCGGTCAGCTACCTGGTCGAACTCAGCGGCAAGAGGGTCGCGTTCACCGGCAACCTGATCCGCGACGATGGGAAGCTTCAGGACCTTTTCAGTCTGCAGGACGCCATCCCCGAGGCAAAAGTCGGCGGGTATCACGGCTGGGCGGGGCGCTTGGGCCAACTCATGGCAAGCCTCGACCGCATTGCTGCCGAGAAACCGGACCTCCTAGTGCCCCTGCACGGGCCCCTCATCCGGGACCCCCTGGCCTCGATTGCCCGTCTCCAGAATCGCATCCGGGCGGTGTACGAAAACTACCTCTCGATCGATGCGTTGAGGTGGTATTTCAAAGACGAGCATATCCTGGCCAAAGCCCGGCGCGTGATGAAACCGGACTCGCCCGTCGATTGGATGCCAATGGCGGAGACCCTGCCCCTGCCCGAAGCGATCATTCCCATCTCGAACTCCCGGCTGATCCTGGCGGCCGATCGCTCGGGATTCCTGGTCGATTGCGGAGGGACCGGCATCATCGACGAGTTGCGCAAGTTGCGTGACTCGGGGAGGTTGACGTCGGTCGAGCACGTCTTCGTGACGCATTATCATGACGACCACACGGATGCCTTGCCCAAGCTGGTCGCTGAATTCGGGGCGAAGGTCCATGCCTGTGGCAGCCTGGTCGATTTGATCGAGCGACCCGGTGATTACCGCCTGCCCTGCCTTACCAAGAATCCGACGCCGGTCACGGCGAAACACCGAGACCGCGACACGTGGAAGTGGAAGGAATATCAGATGACGATTTTCGACCACCCCGGCCAGACGCTCCATCACAACGCCCTGTTGGTCCAGCCGGAGGGAGGCTGGTCCGCCTTTTTCGCGGGCGACTCCTTCACCCCCTCGGGGATCGACGACTACTGCTTGCAGAATCGGAACTTTCTGCGCGAGGGCCAAGGCTTTCTCGGTTGTCTTAATCAGTTGGAGAAGCTGCCGCCTGGATGCCTGATCCTGAACCAACACGTCGAGCCCGCGTTCCGCTTTTCCCCAGCGCAAATCTCGCGGATGCGAGAGACTTTGCGCCAACGGATCCTGTTGCTTACCGGGATGCTGCCGTTCGATGATCCAAATTACGGCCTGGATGAAGGCTGGGCGGTTCTTCATCCCTATTGGGTGACAGTGCGCCCAGGCGAGGCTGCGCAGATGGCGTTGCGGATCACGAATCACTCGCCATGGCAGCGAACGTTCAAGACCACCTTGCGAGCCCCGCCTGGTTTTGCGGTGACCGGTGGCGAGCCGGCCGACATCGCCTCACACACCGACGGAGCGCTAAAACTGACAGTCCAGGTCCCCAACGATTGCCCCCCTGGTTTGCATGTCATCGTTGCTGATGTCGCTTGGGAAAACGCGGAACTCCGCGAGTGGAGCGAGGCGGTTCTTGAAGTAGTTCCTTGAGCGTACGGGCGGCAGGCTCATTCCCCCTGACGCCGGATGCGCAGGTTATCGAGATAGAACGCGGTGTCCGCCGCAGCGGTGCTCATGAAGCCGAGCCAGTGCAGTTCGGAGAACTGTTTTCCGCCCATCGGAAGATCCGCGAACAGCTTTGGCGCCTCACCCGCGGGGGTAAGGGTCACCTGGAAAAGCCCCGGAGCGGTCTTGCCAACGCGGCCTTTGATTTCGACATGAACCCACTGCCGGCTCGGGACTCTTGTCAGCAGCTTGTCACCTGCGCTGACATTTCCATCTCCAGCGACGCGCAGGCTCGGTCCGATGTTGTTCGGGTAGGGGCTGCTGTCACGCCACTCGAGGAGAAACTCCGCGTTGGTTTCAAACCACACATCGAAGCTCTGGACGACCAGGCCCGCGAGGATGTGCGGCTCGTAAGAGAAATGCGGTTGCCATGTCGGCCGGAGCGTGGCAGAATCTGTCACTTTCAAACTGCGCCGGCCCTCGGCCGCGCGCTCGGCGCTGACGCGAATGGACGCCCCTTTCTCTTCGCCGCTGACGCGCGCTTTTTCCGGCACCGAGCCGACCGGCGTGGTCTCGAACCCATCGTCCAGGTTGAACGGCCCGGGTGGGGCTGGTGGCGGGGGCAGGGGAATCTTCGCGCAATTAGTGTGACTCGTCTCCTCGACCCAGACGGCATCACCGTAGAGACCGACCCGGCTGATGTCGAACGGCTGGAAGCCGAGTTCCAGCGCGGGGGAGCCGGGCTGGAGGCGGAAATCGTGGGCGGCGGCATCGACGAATAGTGGATCGGCGATGCGCGAGTGCCGGTCCAGACCAATGGACTGCCATTCCGCGAAGGTGCGCTTGTTGAAACTCAGGTTGGCAGCGCCGCCGGTGTGCCAGAAGAGGTTCTCGTCCCAGTCTCCCGGTGATTCTTTGGCGGCGAGACGTTCGCTGAGCGAGCCTTCGGCGAGAGAAACCAGGAGCTGGCCCTGCGTAAGATAAACGATGTTACGCCGAAACGTGTTGGGGTGCTTCTCCGAATAGGGCCAGAGCGCCTGGTTGGCCGAAAGCGCAAAGATGTTGTTGCGGATGGTGAGCTCATGGCCACCGTTATTGAACATGATGCCACCGCTCAGCGTGTTATAGACAAGATTGCTCTCGACGAGATAATTTCCGGAGTGGGCATCGAGGTAGATGCCCCACCCCAGCGCGGGCTCTGAGTAGGGCCACATGTCGTGGAACACATTGTTGCGAATAACACTGCCGGGAGAGACGCCGAGACAGTAGATGAGTCCCGCGTCGCTCAGAACACCGTGGCCGAGGTTGTGGACGTGGTTGAACTCGACCACATTGTTGCTCGTGCGATTTGGCTCCAGACCCCAGCTCCAGCCGATGCTGATCCCGGTGCAGAAAAGGTCGTGAATGTCATTGTGCGAAATCCGGTTCCCGCTGCTTTGAGCGAGCCAGATTCCGACGCAGCCGGGATACACCCGCCCCCCTTCAAAAATGTGATTATTGTCCACCAGCGTCCGGCTTGTCTCCACCACGTCCCTTCTGGCCATGCGGTTCTCGCCCACCCGGATGCCTCCCGCGCCGAGGTCGAACAGGCGATTTTGTTGGATGCGGCAATCTTTGCACCCGCGCCGGAACCAGATCCCGTAGTTGCCGACATGCGCGACTTCGCAGGCCTCGATCGAGCAATTCAATGCGCCGTCCGCCGTGATGGTCGCGGGGACCTCCACCGCCGCCTGCGTGCTGCTATTGCCCGTTAACTCGAGCATCCAGTCTGCATAGTGAAACGTCAGCCCACGCAGCGTCACGTTCCGCACGAACTCGCCGCGCTCCGGGTCCCCGGACAAGCGCAGGAACTCGGTCAGGATGGGCACGACGATTTTCGTATTGTCCAGCCGCTCGTCTGGCATGGGCCAATACGTCA
>ORJL010699638.1_pt1 | contig 13821 bp, 7 predicted proteins | sample 1779941 | NCBI WGS metagenome assembly ORJL01 (sample SAMEA104232317, study PRJEB22302) | groundwater metagenome | biome: forest; feature: aquifer; material: groundwater | place: USA | collected 2011-08-07 | depth 5.8 m
CCCTTCGTCCGTGTCGTATTGCACCCACGAGGATCCACTCCCGGAAGAACGGATTGGCGATGAAGTCACCGGTCCCGGCCAACAGCGGCGGCCAGGCTGCATGAGGGCGGCGACGTGGACCTGTTGCAGGGAGGCGTTCCCCGAGCTTTGCGTTTCAAAGAGTGGGCGAACTATTATGCCGGCTTGGGCCTGCCTCGGGCCTGTGCGTCCGCCCACTCTAAAAGGAGCTGCAATGCGACGCTTGAATCGGCTTGGCGTGGGAGTCCTGGTCGTGCCTCTCGTGATCCTGATCTCCCCGACGGGTGACCTCTCCGCCCAGCAGATGCCGCACCGCGACGCGCTGGGCAACCTCACTTTCTCGCTGGCCGGGGACGCGATGATCACGAGAAAGGTCTCCGTCTTCGACGAGCCCGAGTTCCTGGAGATTCGGGACCTCATGCGCAGCGGCACGGCGGCGTTCGTGAACGCGGAGATGCTCTTCGTGGACTATGACGAGCCGGAGGTCATTCCCGCGGCCCAGTCCGGCGGGACGTACATGCGGGCGGAACCACGGATGGCTGAAGAGCTCGCGTGGATGGGCGTCGACCTGGTCAGCACGGCCAACAACCACTCGCTGGACTTCGGGTACGGTGGCTTGCGGTCCAACACGCGCTGGCTCGAGAAGGCGGGCCTGGTCGCTGCCGGAACGGGCGAGAACCTCGCTGAGGCGAGGGCGCCCAAGTACCTGGAGACGCCCGGAGGGAGGGTGGCACTCCTCGCTGTCTCCTCGTCCTTCGTGGACTTCAACCGGGCCGGACCCCAGCGGAAGGACATGCGCGGCCGACCCGGGCTGAGCCCCATCCGGGTCGTAACCACGTACCACGTGCCGGGCGATCGCTTCCAGCAGCTCGTGCAGCTCCGGACGGACCTGGGCCTCGCTGGGGGAGGTGCTGCCGGTTCAGCAGACCAGATCCAGCTCTTCGGGTCGACGTTCGTCAGGAGTGACGCCCACAGGGTCACCACCGCCGTGAACCCGGAGGATCTCGAGGAGATGACGGCCGCCGTCCGGGACGCGAAGCGACAGGCGAACTTCGTCGTGGTCTCGAGCCATACGCACCAGGGCGGGATCGGCAATGCCGAATTCCTGGTTCAGTTCACGCACGCCGTCATCGACGCCGGCGCGGACGTGTTCGTGGGACACGGGCCCCACATGCTGCGAGGAGTGGAGATCTACAAGGGGAAGCCGATCTTCTATTCCCTCGGTGATTTCATGATGGAGAACGAGACCGTCGAGCTGCAGCCCTGGGAAAACTACCGCAGCGTCGGCCTGGGGAACGACAACCTCCCCGGCGAGTTCTACGTGGCCCGCAACGAACGGAGCGGCGGAGGCTTCCCGGCCGGGGCGACCTACTGGGAGGCGGTGGTGGCCGTTCCGACGTTCCAGGGCGGCAGGTTGACGCAGATCATTCTTCACCCGATCACCCTCGGGTTCGGGCTTCCCGTGCCCCAGCGAGGCCGTCCGCTGGCCGCCAAGGGGGAGTTGGCCCGCAGCATCATCACCCGGATGCAGGATCTGTCGAAGCCGCTCGGCACCACGATCACGTTCGAGAACGGCCTGGGCGTGATCCGCGTAGCGGGCGGGGGCGGTTCCTGATCCCCTGAGGACGTCCCACGACGAGAGGCCGGCTTCGCCCAAGGTGGCGAAGCCGGCCTCCCTTTATCCCGGTGCGACAGCCGGGCTCAGCTACCGCCGGGCCGTGCTAGCCGCACCAAGGCCGCGAACTCCCTCTCCTGGACCCGCGAGAGCCGCTCCGCATGCTCCTGGACGACCTGGGCGAGCCGCCCGTACAGCTCCACGTCCCCGTCGGTGGGCGGTGCGTCCGCCATGGACGCGAACGTCATCAGGCGCGCCAGCTTGCTGTCCACGCCCGTGGGCATGGCGATGAGGTCCTGACCCGCCCTGGCTTTGTACTGAACCAGGCGCTCCTCCAGGGGATAGAGCTGGGCGTTGAGCGCCTCCAGAGCGTCCTGGAGCTGCTGGCGACCTCCCCCCGTCCGGACCATTTCCTCGGCCTGGCCGCGGAGGTCGCGGATCCGCTTCACCAGGGCCATCGTCTCGGTGAGCTTGTCCCGGGCCTGGATGAGGAAGTCGAACTGCGCCACCAGGTCGGCGTCCGTGTGTTCGATCCTCGGGTCCCGGAGGATCTCGAACGTCTGGCTCAGGGTGCGTCCGGCCACCACGAGCTCCACGCGGTACGTGCCAGGAGGGGCAAGCGGCCCCTGCGCGCTGCCCTGGAAGACGGCGCCCGGAAGGATCACCGCGCCGGGGTAGCGCATGTTCCACACGAACCGGTTCGCGCCCGCGTCCGCCCGGACCTTGTCGAACGTCTGGACGACCTCGGTGCCCTTGAGGATCCGCAGCGTCACGTCGCCGGCGGGCTTCGTCGTGAAGTGGAAGGGAATGACCACCCCGCTGGGGGGGTTCTCGCCGGCGGCGCCCCGGGCGGCGTGGGCGCTCACGAGGTCGCCCCCGTCCCGGAACCGGATCGTGGGGCGAGGCTTGAAGAGGTGCGCGGTCTCGCCGAGGGCCTGGGCGTCGAACTGATGCAGCAGCTCGACGTTGTCGAGGACCCAGAACGAGCGGCCGTGCGTCGCGATCGCCAGGTCGCCTTCCTTGACCACCAGGTCGTGGATCGGCACCACAGGTAGCTTGTTGTTCAGTGGCTGCCAGGCACCGCCCTCGTCGAAGGAGACGTAGACCGTCCGCTCGGTAGCGGCGTACAGCAGCCCGCGCCGCTCCGGATCCTCCCGGATGACCCGGGTGAAGTCGTTGGCGGGGATGCCGCTCGAGATCGCGGTCCAGGTCGCGCCGTAGTCGCGGGTCTTGTACAGGTAGGGCTTCTGATCGTTCAGCTTGTAGCGGGTCGCCGCCACGAAGGCCGTGGCCGGGTCGTGGGCGGACGGATCGATGATGCTGATGAGGGAGAACTCGGGCAGGTCCGGGATGTTGACCTTCGTCCAGGTCCGACCCGCGTCCTTCGAAACGTGGATCCACCCGTCGTCGGAGCCGGCCCACATCACGCCGCGCTGCGCGGGCGACTCGGCGAACGCGAAGATCGTCGCGTACCACTCCGGCCCGTACGCCTCACGGGTGATCGGGCCCCAGAATTCGCCGGGCTCGGGATGCGCGTACGTGGGGGTCTTCTCGAGCGTCCTCGGATCGTGGCGCGTGAGGTCCGGGCTGATGATCTCCCAGCTCTGCCCTTCGTTCGCAGTCTTGTGCACATACTGCGACGTGATGTAGAGCGTGTTCGGGTCGTGCGGCGACGTCATCACGGGGTACGTCCACCAGAAGCGGTAGAGCATGTCCGCCGCGCCCCAGCCGTAGTAGGTCTCCGGGTTCGGCGAGATGTCCCGCGTCTGCTTGGTGCGGTGGTTGTACCGGGTGAGGAAGTGGTGGTCGGCCGCGTAGATGATGTCCGGGTCGTCCGTCCGCGGAGCGACATACCCGTCCTCACCGCCCCCCACCGTGTACCAGTCCTCGATGGTGTTCGTGCCGAAGTCCGACCGGCTCGGCACCGAGACCGTGGTGTTGTCCTGCTGCGATGCGTAGAGCCGGTAGGGCATCGCGTTGTCCACCGCCACGTGGTAGAGCTGGGCGGTGGCCTGGTTCATGATGTCGGACCAGGAGCGGCCTCCGTTGAAGGTGACGACCGCGCCACCGTCGTTGGCCTCCGCCATGCGCAGTGGATTGTCCGGGTCGATCCACAGATCGTGGTTGTCGCCATGGGGAACGCCGACGCGCGAGAACGTCTCACCACCGTCGGTGGACTTCCACAGGTTGACGTTGAGCACCCAGACCGTGTTGACGTCCTTCGGGTCGGCGAAGATGTGGTGGTAGTACCAGGGCCGCTGCGTCAGGTCGGCGTTCTCGTTGGTGCGCGTCCAGGTGGCGCCGCCGTCCTCGGAGCGGAAGACGCCCTTCTTGCCGAGCTCGGCGTCGATGATCGCCCACACCCGGCTCGTGCGGACCGGGGACACCGTGATCCCGATGCGCCCCTTGAGCCCGTCCGGGAGGCCGGGGTTGTTGGTGAGCTCCGTCCAGTGGTCGCCGCCGTCCGTGGACTTGAAGAAGCCGGTGCCCGGGCCTGCGCTGGTGAAGCCCCAGGGGTACCGGCGGAGTTGGACGAACGAAGCGTACAGGATGTTGGGATCGCTGGGGTCCATCACCAGATCGATGGCGCCCGTGTCCTCGTCGCGGTAGAGGATCTTCTGCCACGTGCTACCGCCGTCCCTGCTGCGGTAGATGCCCCGGTCCGGGCTCGGCCCCCAGGGCGAGCCCAGCGCCGCCACGTACACCAGGTCGGGGTTCCGCGGGTGGATGCGGACCCGCGCGATCTGGCTCGTGGTCTCGAGGCCCACGTGCCTCCACGTCCGGCCTCCGTCGGCCGACTTGTAGACGCCGTCTCCGATCGACGCGTTGCCGCGGATGCACGCCTCCCCCATCCCGACATACAACAGCTGCGGGTTGGAGTCCGCGATGGCGATCGCCCCCACGGAACCCGTCTGGAAGTACCCGTCGGAGACGTTCCGCCAGTTGATGCCGCCGTCGTCCGTCTTCCAGACGCCCCCGCCCGCGGTCCCCTGATAGAACGTGAAGTCGTCCACCGGATCTCCGGCGACCGCCAGCACTCGGCCGCCGCGGGTGGGACCTACGGAGCGCCACTCCACGAGGTTGAGATACGAGGGATCCACCGTCTGCGCGCCTAGCGCCGTGGGGGCCAGCCCCATCAGGGCCGCAAACCCGAAGATCGTCCGACCGCGCATGGATCCCTCCTCTTGTATGTTGTATGCGTTTTGTATGCGTTGACCGCTCTCCCCGCCGCGCCCGCCCGGGAGTTAGTGTGCTTTCCGCGACGGCTGTAGGCAAGCGGCACGGGCGAGTTGCGGCCTCCACGGCCCTTGCGCCTTCACTCAGCGCCGGCTCATGGTGTGCTCTCGCCCGCAAACCGACCACCGGGGAGGAGCCATGCTTCAGGGGGCCGCGCCAGGTTGTTCGTGGCGCCTGGCGCGACGTCTGGTCGGGGCGCTCCTCCTGACCCTCGTCCTCCCCCCGTGGTACCGGCTGGTCGCCTCCCGGGGAGGTGGTGCCGCGGCGGAGCAGACGCTGCGCCTCGGGAGCGCCTACACCCTGGAGCTCTGGACGTGGTCCGTCCTTGGGATCGTGGCCGTGGTTCTCCTGGGCTGGCTCCTTCCGCCGCGCCTCCTGGAGGCTCTCTGGGGCCGAGTCCGGCAACGGATCCTCTCCGTCCCGCTCCACCTCTTCGGGCTGGGGCTCGCGCTCGTGGCCACGGGGGCAGCGCTGTGGACCAGCGCGGTCGTCCTGGACAGGATGCCGGTCCTCATCGACGGTGTGGGTCAACTCGTGCACGCCCGATACCTCGCCGCCGGAATGCTGTCGGGCCCGCGGCTGGCGCATCCGGAATTCTGGCAGTTCCAGTTCATGGTTCTGACCGATGCCGGCTGGGTGTCGCAGTATCCACCGGGCTTCTCGGCGCTCCTGGCCGCAGGTTGGTACCTGGGCGCTGCCTGGCTCGTGGGACCCGGCCTGTTGGGCGTGGCCGTCTACCTGACGGCGCTCATCGCGGATCGCCTGTTCCCGTCGGAGCCCGTGGTCGCCCGGATGGGTGCGGTGCTCGCGACGGTGAGCCCTCTGCTGATCTTCCACGCAGCCGGGTACATGAACCACGTTCTGGCGCTGGCGCTTCTGACGGTCGCCCTCTACGCGTCCCTGCGCGCGATGGAGGGAGGTTGGGCCTGGTCCCTCGTGACGGGCGCCGCTCTCGGCGGGATGCTGGCCACGCGCCCCTACACGGCGGCGGTCCTCGGCTTCTTCGCCACGTTCGTCGTCTGGACCAGGCCGCCCCATGCGCAGGGAGGGCCGCCCTCGGCCCGGGCGTGGGCTCTGCGGCTGGCCGGCCTCGCCGCAGGCGCGGGGGCCTTCGTCCTGGCGCTGCTTCTCTTCAACGCCCACTTCTTCGGCAATGCCACGCGCTTCGGGTATGTGGCGGCGGCAGGCCCGGCGCACGGACTGGGCTTCCACGTCGACCCCTGGGGGAATCCCTATGGCTTCGTGGAGGCCGTGGGGTACACATCCGCGGATCTGGTAGGGTTGAGCAGCGACCTGCTTCAGGCTCCGATCCCGTGGGTGGTCGTCGTGGCATTGTACCTGCTCCTGGCTCAGCGTCTCGGGCGGGGAGCTTCCCTGGCCGCCGTCTGGGCGATGCTGCCGGTGCTCGGCAACGCGTTCTACTGGCACCACGACCTGTTCATGGGACCCAGGCTCCTGTACGAGGCCGTTCCTGGCTGGTGCTTCCTCCTCGCGGCGTCGGTGGCCTGGTCCGTTCGTGCGCTCCCGCAGGGGCGCAGTGGTCGAGCTCGCGGGGGTGTCGGCCTCCGAAGCGGTGTCTCGGCGGTCTTCGCCCTCGGACTCGGGGTCGCGGTGGTCTACGCCGGCCCCCAGAAGCTGGCGAGCTACAAGGCGACCCCGGAACGGCCCGGTCTGTCGGTCCGGGCCCCAGCCGTGGACCGGCCCGCGTTGGTCTTCGTGCACGGAAGCTGGGAAGAGCGCCTCGGAGCCCGGCTCTCCGCCCTGGGCGTGCGGCTCGACTCCGTCCGCCTCGCGCTCCGACACAACTCCTCGTGCCGCATGGAGTTGTCGTTGGCCGCGCTCGAGGGCGGGGCGAACGCGCGCCCCGGTGAGCCGGGTGGCATCACCCTGGACTTCGAGGGACACGGCGGCCCGCAGCTCCGGGAGCTCCGGATGCCGTCCGGATCGGTGGTCCGGACCTATGAGGGCGAGACCCTCGATCCTCGATGCGAGCGGCAGGCGGCTTCGGATTTCCAGGGCATCGTCGACCTCGTGCCGCTCATCTGGCAGGGCGACCTGCCCGGCTTGGGGACTACGGGCGCCATGTTCGTGCGGGATTTCGGGCCGGAGCGGAACGCGCGCCTCCTGGAGGAGTTCCCCGGCCGGGAGCCGAAGCTGCTGACCCGCACGGGCGCCGGGATCAGGCTCATGCCCTACGAAGAGGCAATCTCCGGCCTCTGGCCGGGAGCTTGACGGCGGGCCGTCACGTGCCCAGCACCGCGGGCAGCCGCTGAAAGAGCCAGAACATGGCCAGCGCACCGAGGGCGTAGCCGAGCGCCGGCTCCATGCGCGGCAGCAGATTCGAGGTGGCCTTGCGCAGGAGTCGATGCAGGATCAAGAGCGCGGTGATGAATGCGAGCTGGCCAGCCTCGACCCCAACGTTGAAGAAGAGAAGCGCCAGCGGGATGTCACCGCTCCGCAGCCCTATCTCCCCGAGGGCCCCGGCAAAGCCCAGGCCATGCAGCAACCCGAACGCGAAGGCCACCAGCCAGGGCCGCCGATGCACCAGGTGCACGCCGCCCCGGTGTCCCGTCACGATCTCGCGGGCCAGGAGCACGATGGAGAGCGCGATGGACGCCTCGACCGGCGCTCGGTGGACCGGGATATACCCCAGGACGGCCAGTCCCAGCGTGACGCTGTGCGCGACGGTGAACGCCGTTACCGTCTTGACCAGCGGCCAGAGGCCACGGACCAACACAAGAAGGCCAAGCACAAACAGCAGGTGGTCGATGCCGAAGACGATGTGCTCGACGCCCAGAGCCAAGTACCGGCCCGCGAGGCGGCCGACGGTGCCGGATCCGGCGCGCAGGTCGCCCATGCGTACGAGGACCGTCTGACCGTCGCCGCGGAAGAACGCCGACGCGTCCGTGCCATCGGCCCAACGGGCCAGCACGACCACGCCGGCCAAGGGCCACGGCAGCGTGAGGACGTCATCGAAGGTGAGCTCGCTCGTGCACTCGAACGCGAATCCGGCCACGATCCGGGTGCCCGCGGCCTCGGCCGGCAACGGGGCGCAGCCCTCCGGGAGCACGTCCTGCAGGCTCGAGATCGGCGGGACCTTCCGGTCGACCACCGACAGCAGGTAGCGGCTCGGACCGATCTGATCGAGGAACACACGTGCGATGGAGGTGACGTCCACGTCGTGAGCCGAGGCCGCCGCGGGAGCCGCGAGGCTCAACGCGACGAGGGTCAGGAGCGTCCCCCACTTCCTCACGGCGTCTTGCGCTCGCCGATGACCTCGATCGAGTAGCGGCTCCGCAGCTCGGTGACCCGCTGCTCGAGTCTGGACTGCTCCTGCTCGCCGATCCACTCCAGGCGTACCTGCTCACGGACGGCGTCCAGGGTCGGAGGCGCGGACTCCACCCGCATCGTGACCCGCAACCAGTGTTGGCCGCGCACCGTGTGATGCGGACCCACCCACTGCCCTTCCCGCGATCCGAGAACCTGCCTCGCCATCTCCTCGCCGAAGATCCGGGTGAGGTCGTCCAGCGTTACCTCCGCCAGGACGTCGCGCCGGATCGGGAGGTCGCTGACGAGTTGTTCCGGAGCCGCACCGTCCCGAAGCTGGTCCCGGAGCGCGGCGGGCAACGGATCTTCCGTGCCGACCACCAGCTCGTCCACCGTCACCGCCGCGGGCGGTGCATACCGCTCGCGGTTGGCTTCGTAGTACGCCTCGATCTCCGCGTCGGAGGGTTGGATCACGTCGGCGCTCAGGACGTGGAGCATCCTCTGCGCCAGGATGTCGTGGACCTGGGAGTCGTCGTCCAGTCCCAGCGCCTGAGCCTCCCGCACGAGGATCTGCTGTTCAATGTAGGCGTCCTCGACCCGCTGTCGGTCTTCGGGGCTCAGTGGCGCGCCGATGCTGGACTCGATCTGCATGATGCTGGCCGCGACCTTCCTGCTATCGATCTGGATGACGTGGTCGCGACTCGTCGCTCGCGCGACTGCGTTCGCGGCGAACAGGATGGCCGCCAGCAGTACGAAATGGACCGTTGGTTCACGCAGGACGCCGCGGAGGAACGAGGTTCGGGAGTCCTCGTGGGCCATGTCGTCCACCGGAACCTCCGTCGTCAGGGAACCCCCGCGACCGGGGCCGCCAGGGACTCGTCGGTACCGGACGCAACCGGCGCCGCGAGCCGTCCGAGGATGACCGCCACCGACATGTCCGCTGTGATGTTCGTGGCCGTGCGGAACATGTCCGGAATGGTGTCGACGGCCAGGAGGATGCCGATCCCGTCCAGGGGGACGCCGGCTGCCATGAGAACCGGGGCCATGATGATGACGTTGCCCCCCGGGATACCGGGCGAGCTCAGACTCAGGAGGCAGGCCGTGGTCGCCACGGTGGCCAGCTCCGCCCCTCCCAACTCCACCCCATAGAGGCGGGCGAGGAACAGGACGCCCACCACGTTCCCGATGGGGCTGCTGGCGCGGAACACCGACACCGCCAGCGGCAGCAGGAAGCCCGTGATGGTGTCAGGTAGTCCGATCCTCTCCGCCTCCTCGATCATGGGAGGGAGAGACGCGAGGGACGAGCGTGAGCTGAACGCGATCCCCTGCGCCGGCGCTGCAGCCCGAGCGAAGTCCCGAAGCGACATCCGCCCGACAACCGCCGTCACCGGATAGAGCGTGAGGCTGTAGAGCGTACAGAGAGCAGCGACGAGGAGGATGTAGTAGATCAGGGAGCCGGCCGCCCCCAGGCCCAGCCGGAGAGCGAGTGGCAGCGCGAGGGCGAACACCCCCACGGGAGCCACCGTCAGGATCCAGCGCACGACGATCAGCATGGTCTCGCTGACCGCCTTCGAGAGGCGGACGATGACATCGCGCTGCTCGGAGGGGAGGCCGAGGGCCCCCAGGGCGAAGATCAGGGAGAAGACGATGAGGGGAAGCATCCTGCCCCCGGCCGCGGCCTCCACGGGATTCACCGGAATGAGCCCCATGATCCACTCCCGAACGCCGGGGATGTCCCCCTGGCTCGGGATGGCGGCCCCCGCCGTCGCGCTCTCTCGGAGTGCCGCCGCCCCAGCCTGATCGACGGGAAGCAAGGCGAAGAGCGGCGGCGCCACGAGAGCGGCGAAGACCGCGGAGGCCGCGAGGAACACGGCGAAGAGGAGGACCGCACGGACGCCGACCTGTCCGATCCTGCCCGCGCTCGGGGCAGACGCGACCCCACCGACCAGAAGTGCCACGACCAGCGGGATCACGGTCATACGGATCGCGTTGACCCACAGGGTCCCCACGGGCTCGATCACGGCGACACCGCTGTCGAGCAGCGGGGAATCGGCCGCCGCCACAATGGCACCCATCACGAGCCCGGCGACCAGGCCGGTGAGGACGCGTCCAGTCAGCGACATTGGGCTAATGCACGCTCGGGGGAACGAGCCCGTCCTTTCGGGATATGACCGCGCCGGCGAGCGATCCGGTGGGGTGTCCCTCACCATCCACCACGAACTTGCCGTTCACGAGCACGTAGTCGATCCCCTGGGAGAATTGGTGCGGGCTCTCGAAGGTGGACATGTCACGGACGCGTTCCAGGTCCATCACGACCAGGTCGGCCCCGAACCCTTCCTGCACCAGCCCCCGGTTCCGGAGCCCGAGGATCTGGGCCGGCAGCGACGTGCCGGCCCGCACCGCGGACTCCACCGACATCACGCCCCGGTCCATCGCGTAGCGCCGGATCTTGCGCGGGAACGTCCCGTAGTAGCGGGCGTGGGTCGCGGGGCCGTCCTCGGGGAGCGCGATCCCACCGTCCGTGGCGGTGGCCACCCACGGCTGGGCGGCGATGATCTCGATGTCCTCTTCGTTGAAGCTGAACGAACGGGCACGGGCACCGCCTGCACGGTCCGGGAAGCCCTCGAGCTGCAACGAGATCGCGAACTCGGTGGGCGTCTGGCCGTGGGCCGCAGCCAGCTCGGCCACGCTCTTGCCGATGTAGCTCCGGTCCGGGTGATCGAAGATGACGATGTTCTCGGCACCGCCGCGGTAGGCCATCTCGTGCTCGATGTCCCTCTTCAGCCCCGCGGCCTTGGACGGATCCGCCAGAGTCCTTCGGAGCGCTTCACGGTAGTCGGGTGTGTCGCTCGCCGAGCTGCCTCCCCAACGCTCCTCTCCCAACGCCCATTCCGGGAGCAGAGTGACGCTACCGTCGCTCCCGCTCGTCGTGTACGGATACTGGTCGCCCGTGATTCTCACGCCCCGGGCCCGGGCCCGGTTGATGAGCGAGTTGGCCGCGCCGCCAGACCCCCAGAAGGGAGCCCCTCTCACCTTCATATGAGTGAAATGGACCTTGGCGCCGGTGCGCTCGCCGACCTCGATCAGCTCGTTCACGAAGTCCAGCATCGTCGTTCTGTTCGCTCCGACATCGTCGGGGTCGTCCACCGAGGGCCGGAACCACATGGGCTCGAGCCCGCCGGCGCGCTCGTGTACGTGGAAGATGCCGTCGTAGGGCACGAGTTGTTCAGTCAGCGCGACGAGCTCGTCGGTGTCGCTCCAGATCCCCGGCACGTACTCGAGCCCTGCGCTCAGGCCGAAGGCGCCATCCTCCATCCCCTGGTGCACGAGCGCCCGCATCCGCCCCACCTCGGCCGGCGTGGCCCTCCGCTGAAAGTCCGCTCCCAACACCTCGCGCCGCACCGAGTTGTGAGGGACCAGCAGGATGGCGTTCAGGCCGATTCCCAACCGCTCCAGCGTGGCCCGCTGTTCGCTCATCGAGACCGGGCCCCCGCCGTCGGGGTTGAGCACTGCGGTGGTGATCCCCTGCGTCACCAGGTTGGGCGCCGAACGCCGGCGCGCGTCTTCGGACGCGAGCCCTTGCGACGCATGGGAGTGGAGGTCGATGAAGCCGGGGGTGACGACCTTGCCCCGGGCGTCGATGGTCCGCGCCGCGGTGGCGCCGGTCAGCTTCCCCACCGCGACGATCTTCCCCCCCCGGATCCCCACGTCTGCGGCAAACCAGGGGTTCCCGGTCCCGTCCATCACGTGCCCGCCGGTGATCAGGACATCGAAGGGTCCCCCGTCCTGAGCCGACAGAGGAAACAGCGGCGCGGCCGCCACAATGCAACTCAGAAACGCCAGAACGGACAACCGTCGTAGCTTCATGATCCCCCCCTGGACTGTGCGTTGCGTCATACCACCTGAGGCGGGTCCCCCGGGGTTCGAGCCCGGAGACCCGATTTCACTTCTCGACTACCGTACGCCCGGGAGGGCGCGTCCCTCCTTCGGGGTGATGACCACGCCGGGGAACGATCCCGTGACGTTTCCCTCGCCATCCACCACGAAGTCACCGTTTACGATCACGTATTCCATCCCCTGGGAGTATTGATGCGGGTTCGTGAAGTCAGCCATCTCCCGCACCCGGTCCAGATCCATCACCACAAGGTCGGCCCCGAACCCTTCCCGCACGAGCCCCCGGTTCCGGAGTCCGATGATCTGGGCCGGCAACGACGTCTGCGCTTTCACTGCGAACTCCACCGAGATCACGCCCCGATCCAGCGCGTAGCGCCGGATCTTGCGCGGGAACGTCCCGTAGTAGCGGGCGTGGGTCGTGGGGCCGTCCTCGGGGAGCGCGATCCCGCCGTCCGAGCCGGTGGCCACCCACGGCTGGGCGGCGAACGCCTCGATGTCGTCCTCGTTGAAGCTGAAGCCCCGGATGCGCGCGCCGCCTCGACGGTCCGGAAAGCCCTCGAGCTGCAACGAGATTGCCAACTCGGTGGGCGTCTGGCCCCGGGCCGCGGCCAGCTCGGCCACGCTCTTGCCTACGTAGCTCGGGTCGGGATAGTCGAAGACGACGAGGTTGTCGGCACCGCCCCGGTAGGTGATCTCGTGCTGGATGTCCCGTCGCAGTCCCTCGGCCTTGGACGGATCCGCCAAAGTCCTGCGGAGCGCCTCGCGGTAGTCGGGCCTCGAGTTCCCCGGATCGCCACTCCAACGGTCCTCCCCCAGCGCCCAGCCCGGGAGCATGGTCACCCTACCGTCGCTCCCGCTCGTCGTGTACGGGTACTGATCCCCGTACACCTCGATCCCCCTTGCCCGAGCTCGATCGACGGCGGAGACCACCGCGCCGCTGGACCCCCAGAAGTCAGTCCCTTTCGCTTTCAGGTGGGTCTGAACGACCCTGGCGCCCGTGCGCTCGCCGATCTCGATCAGATCGTTGATGTTGTCGATCAGGGTGTACTTCTTGGCTCCCACGTTCTCGGGGTCGTCCAGAGAGGGGACCCACCAGAGCGGAACACCCGCTCCCGCCCGCTCGTGCTGATTGTAGAAGCCGTCGTAAGGGATGATCTCCTCCACGAGCGCGACGAGCTCGTCGGTGTCGCTCCAGATCCCCGGCACGTACTCGAGCCCGGCGGTGAGACCGAAGGCGCCGTCCTCCATTCCCTGGCGCACGAGCGCCCGCATCCGGTCGATCTCGGCAGGCGTGGCTGTCCGCATGTGATCCTCCCCCAGCACCTCGCGCCGTACCGTGTTGTGGGGGACCATGAGGATGGCGTTCAGACCGATTCCCAAGCGCTCCAGCGTGGCCCGCTGCCCGCTGATGGAGATCGGGCCTCCGCCGTCGGGGTTGATCACGACCGTGGTGACCCCCTGCGTCACCAGGTTGGGCGCCACCCGCCGCCGCGCGTCTTCGGACTCCAGTCCCTCGGAGGCATGGGAATGGAGGTCGATGAAGCCGGGGGTGACGACCTTGCCCCGGGCGTCGATGATCCGCGTCGCCGTGGCCCCGGTCAGCTTCCCCACCGCGACGATCCTGTCTCCGCGGATCGCTACGTCCGCTGAAAACCAAGGATTCCCGGACCCGTCGATGACGTGCCCGCCGCGGATCAGGACATCGAAGGGTCCCTGATCCTGAGCCGACAGCGGCGGGGGGGGCCCCCGGAGCCCCAGAAAAAACAAAGAGCGCCGGGGGGGCGGCGGCG
>ORJL011680684.1_pt1 | contig 13821 bp, 16 predicted proteins | sample 1779941 | NCBI WGS metagenome assembly ORJL01 (sample SAMEA104232317, study PRJEB22302) | groundwater metagenome | biome: forest; feature: aquifer; material: groundwater | place: USA | collected 2011-08-07 | depth 5.8 m
CAGCGGCACGCCCTCCTCCGGTGCCTCCCGCAACCGGGGCAAGCGTGCGCCCCGACCGGCACGGGGCCTCCGCACGAGCGGCACGGCAGCGCGGCGCCCGTGTCCGCGTGGAGCACGCGCGCGATCTCATGGGGCGTGGTCAGGCCCTCGGCCAACGCGCGGCGGGCGTCGTCCGCGAAGCGACCCATGCCGGTCTCTCTGGCCAGCGCCCGCAGCCTGGCGCTGGCTCCTCCTCGGGAGATCTCGTCCCTGAGCGCGTCGGTGAGGACGAGGAGCTGGAAGACGCCGGTCCTTCCCCTGAGGCCGTCCCCGCAGGCGTCACACCCCTTGCCGCTGCACTCACGGCAGATCCGCCGGACGAGCCGCTGCGCGATGACGCCCGTGAGCCCTCCGGCCACGAGGAAGGGTGGGACGCCCATGTTGAGGAGCCGGGTCACGGCGGCGGTGGCGTCGGTGGCATGGAGGGTGGAGAGGACGAGGTGCCCGGTGACCGCCGCCGACATGGCGATCTCTGCGGTCTCCCGATCGCGGATCTCCCCCACCATTACGACGTCGGGATCCTGCCGAAGCACGGCCCTGAGGGCGTCCGGAAACCCGAGGCCCGCCCTCCGGTCCACCTGGATCTGGTTCGCGCCCGGAAGCCGATACTCCACGGGGTCCTCGAGCGTGACCACGTTCTGCCGCTCGCGGTCCATCTCGGAAAGGGCGGCGAAGAGCGTCGTGCTCTTGCCGCTCCCGGTCGGGCCGACCGCGAGGACCACGCCTTCGCGGGACAGGAGGAGCCGCCGCAGGGCGGAGAGGTCCGCCGCCGAAAGTCCAAGCGTGTCCATCCCGAGAGGAGCGGCCTCGGGGTCCAGGATCCGGACGACCGCCTTCTCACCGCCGTTCACGGGGAGCGTGGAGACCCGGAGCGTCAGGGAGCGGCTCCGGTGGGTGAGGGTGATCCCACCGTCCTGGGGACGGCGCCGTACGGAGATGTCCATGCCCGCCATGACCTTGAGCCGCGACAACACCGCCTGCCTCGCCGCCGCGGGGATCTCGATGGCGCGGCGGAGCACCCCGTCCACCCGGTACCGGACCCGGGCGTCGCCACCGGTCTCCTCGACGTGGATGTCGCTGGCTCCGCCTTCGACCGCGTCGGCGAGGACCCGGTCCACGAGCCGGACCACGGGGGCCGAGCGGATGGCATGCTCGAGCTCTGCGGCGGGGGCTTCACGGGCCCGCCGGAGCTCCGTAGGAAGAGAGGCGACCAGGCCGGCCAAGGCTCCCTCGTAGCACCGCTCGAGGGCCTCCATGACCGCCGCTTCGGTGGTGACCTGGGGCTCCACGCGCCGCCCGGACTGGAACTGGAGGTCGTCCACGGTGCCCAGATCGAGCGGATCGGCCATGGCGACCACCAAGGCCCGCGCGCTGGAGCGGAGCGGGACCACCCGGCGGCTCCGTGCCAGCTCGGGCCGTACGAGGGAGAGGGCGGCGTCCTCGGGGTAGAGGGGTGGGGGGCAGAACGGCAGGCCCACCTGCTGGGCCAGGGCCCGGGACACGGCCTCCGCGGGGACGTCACCCCTGCGCGTGAGGAGCTCACCAAGGCGGAGCCCAGCGTCGCTCTGGGCGGCCAGGGCCTCCTCGAGTCCGGCGGTGGTGAGCGCTCCGGCGTCGACGAGGAGCTGTCCGAGGACCTTCGGGCGGGGCTTCATCCAACACGGTGGCGACACGCGCGGGACGATGGGATGGCCCAGAGGGCCGCTCAGCGACCTGCCGGGGTCACGGGCGCACGGGCCTGCCGCCTCTGCGCAGGAACCCTTTGATCCCTTGCTCCGCGGGCGTGCTCCGGTCGGGCGTGAGGCCCGCCCATGTGCGACGGAGGTAGGAACCCTGTCTGAGGAGGTCCACCAGGGCGAGGATGACCACGACCAGCAGGGCCGAAAGGAGCAGCGCCCGGCGGAGGGACGGGACGGTCACCGTGTGGTGCTGGGGTCCACCCCGATCACTCCGCCGGCCGGAGGTCCACTGTGACCAGAACCTGGAGGTGTCCCATGTCCGCCCGCTCCCTGAGAGTGTCGCGGAAACGGGGCTCGATCTTCTGGTAGGCGGACAGGACACCCTGGCGAAGCTCCCTGCGGAGGACCTTGAGCGCGTTGACGTCGGCGCGGCTGGTCTTGGTCTCCTTCTTGGCCTCGGCGACCTCGTACGGGCGGATCTCGAAGGGGGACATCCCCACGTCGTCACTGCGGTCGTGGTCGAGGTACTGGATGGAGACGCTCACGTCTCCGCGGGCATGGTGGTGGTGGATATCGCCCACCGACTGGAAGCGCGCGGCCAGCTTCCCGAGCTCGCTCCGCTGCGCAGACTTGGTGTACGCTCGCTCCACGGCCTTGAAGATCCGCTTCACCCGCTCGGGGTTGGTCGCGTCCAGGGCGGGGATCTCGGTGTCGAGCTCCCGCCCCTGGGCCTGCCGGTCCACCAGGCTGAAGCGGGCGCTCTCCGCGTCACGGTTCTTCGCGCGGTCGATGCTGTCGAGAATGCGATCCGGGTTCGTGCGATAACTCATTCTGCGCTCCAACGCGCCTGGGCTCTGCTGCTGCGGTTCCTGCGGAGGCCGCTCCGCCGGAACCATAAGAATACCAAGTCCCAGGAGGCCGGCCAAGGGCGGGTGCTGTCGAAGATTCCCCCTGCGACCTTCGTAGACTAGACTGGCTCCAGGCCGCCCGAGCGGGACCAGCGAGGACCGCCTCCACCCGAATGCCAAGGAGAAGCGCATGCGCTCCCGGATCACCTTTGCCGCGGCAGCGACCCTGTTTCTCGCCGCCTGTGGGGGAGGCGGGCTCTCGGCGCCCCCTGGCCTGGCGTTCGGCCTCCCGGACCCGGCGGTGGTGACGTACGTCTCCGGAGACACGTCCGTCATGGACATCGACGCCGGTGGCCAGGCCATGCAGGCCACCGCGGGGATCAGCACCACGCTGGGCGCCACGTTCGCGCGGGCCGCGGAGGGGGTTCGGGTGACGCTGACCGTGCAGGATCTGGTCGCCAGCATGACCAACCCCATGGCCTCCACGTCGGCCGACGAGAGCGGCATCAGCGGGCCCCTCGTGATGAACCTCGACCGTCGAGGCGCCGTCACCGTGATCTCGCAGCCGCAGGTCAGCGAGACCGCGAGCCAGTTCTTCCAGCCGCTGAGCCTGGCGCATGGGATGTTCCCGCGTCTGCCTGGGCGGGCGGCCAAGGTGGGCGAGAGCTGGACCGATACGATCCGGTTCGAGGGGGCCCAGGGCCCGACTTCGGTGGCGGCGGTGAGCGTGATGACCTACACCGTGGTGGGAGACACCGTGGTGGATGGCCATGGCCTGGTGAAGCTCGATCTGAAGGGGACCTCCGAGTCGTCGGCCGCAGGGATCATCACCGGGATGGATTTCAAGCAGTCCTTGACTGGGACCATCTCGGGCTGGGTGCTGTGGGACCAGGCGCGCGGGCTCATGGTCGAGAGCTACGGAGAAGCGGACGGGCGCGGAAGCATGGAGGTGTCGGCGGCGCCCTTCCCCCTGGGCGTGCGCTTGAGGGCACAGAGCAGAGTGAGGCTACAGCCAGGCAAGTGACGGAGGGCGGACCATGACGGTGGATCAGGGTGGGGCGGTAGCGGGCGGAGCGGCTGAGGTTACCGACGCGTCGGGCCTGCGCCCGTTCCCGATGCGCATCGTCCAGGCGTTCTTCTCGCCTGGCGACTTGGTGGAGACCCTGACGCGCCATCCGGCATGGATCGCGGCGGTTATCCTGGGCGCCGTGCTCGTCATCGGACAGACGCTGTTGATCCCCGCGGACGTCTGGGATGCCGTCTTCCGCGAGACGCTGCTCCGCCAGGGCCGGGAGCTGCCTGTGGGTTTCAAGGCAGGAGGGACGCTGATGCGGGTTTCGACCCTGACGTTCGGGACCCTTGGGTACTTCTTGATCACGTTCCTGTTCGCGGGGATCGTCACCCTGATCTTCGCGTTCATCATGGGCGACGAGGGTCGGTACCGGCAGTATCTCGCCGTGACCGGTCACGCATGGCTGATCCCGGCGCTCATAGGGTTCCTGCTGCTTCCGCTCAAGATCTCGCAAGAGAACCCCCAGCTCACGCTCAACCTCGGCTCGTTCCTCTTCTTCCTTCCGGAAGGCTACCTCTCCCGGGTGGCCACCATGCTGGACCTGTCGCAGGCGTGGGCGTGGTTGGTGGTAGCCCAGGGTGCTCAGGCCATCGATCGCCGCCGGAGCTTCGCGAGCGCGGCGGTGATCCTCATGGTCGTGTTCGTGATCATGGCGATGCTCTTCGCCCTCATTCCGGGCGTTGCATGAGGAAGCGGGAAGAGATGGAAGCCCTCACCTGCCAACGCGAGGCATTCGGCCTCCCTGACGATCTGCACTACCTGAACTGTGCCTACATGGGCCCCCTCCCGAGGGTCACCGAGGAGGCGGGCATCGAGGGGATCCGCAGCAAGCGGGTCCCCATCTCCATCCACGCCGACGACTTCTTCAGGACCAGTGACGAGCTCCGCAGGCTCTTCTCCAGCCTGGTGGGCGCCGGGGACCCCGCCCGGGTCGCCATCCTTCCAGGTGTTTCGTACGGCGTGGCCATCGCGGCCCGGAACCTCAGGGTCCAGGCCGGGCAGAACGTCGTCCTCACCCATGAGCAGTTCCCCGGGAACGTCCACGCGTGGACGCGTCTGGCCCGCGAGAGCGGCGCGGAGATGAGATTCGCAACCCCACCCGACGGCCCAGGGCGGGGGCAGGCGTGGAACGAGGCCCTGCTCTCGTCCATCGACGAGGCTACGGCGGTGGTCGCCGTTCCCCCCGTCCACTGGACGGACGGGACGCGGTTCGACCTGGTGGAAGTGGGCCGGCGGTGCCGCTCGGTGGGCGCCGCGCTGATCGTAGACGGGACCCAGTCGGTGGGTGCCCTCCCCTTTGATGTCGCCGAGGTCCAGCCCGACGCCCTCATCGTGGCGGCCTACAAATGGCTCCTGGGTCCCTACTCGGTGGGGGTGGGGTACTTCGGGCCGCGCTTCGACGACGGCGTGCCCCTGGAGGAGACCTGGATCGGACGGGAGAAGAGCGAGGACTTCCAGAACCTGGTCCGGTACCGTGACGGGTATCAGCCGGGGGTCCTGCGCTTCGACGTGTCGGAACGATCGAACTTCGCCCTTCTCCCCATGGCCGTGGCATCGCTGAAGCTCATCCGGGAGTGGCGGCCCGGGCGGGTCCAGGCATCTTGCGCCGCCCTCACCTCAGAGGCGCTGCGCGAGGCGGCTTCCCTGGGCTTTTCGGTGGAGGACCCGCGTTGGCGCGCGAGTCATCTGTTCGGCCTGCGGATGCCCAGGGGCATAGACCTGGCGGGCCTCAAGGCGTCCCTGGAGCGCTGCCGGGTCGTGGCGTCTCTGCGGGGGAGCGCGCTGCGCCTGTCCCCGAACGTGTACAACGACGACGCGGACGTGGAGGCGCTCCTGGAGGTCCTGAGGGCCGCGGCCCGCTGAGCGCGTGGGCCTACCGCCTTCCGAACACGACCTCCGGCCGGGCGCCCACGGCGATCCCTCTTTCGGCGAACCACCCCCGCCGCACCTCCAGCGCGAACATCGCCGGCGCGGCGCTCTCGTGGGGGTCGGTGGTGAGCGGCTCCATCTGCTGGATGTCCACGACGGCGAAGCTGGCGTCCAGGAAGGCGATATCCAGGGCCACGTAGGTGTTCTGCATCCAGAAGGAGCGGACCTGGTTGTCCTCGAAGATGAAGAGCATGCCGGTTCCGTCGGGGACCTCCTGCCGGTACATGAGCCCCTCGGAGCGTTGGTCCGGAGTGCCGGCCACCTCGGCCGCCACCGTGTCCGCACCGAAGATCACCCACGCGCGGCCGGGCTCGGGGCGAGTCGGCGCGGTGGGGGTGGGCGTGCGGTCCGAAGGCGTCTGGGCGGGGGCCTCCCGCTGACTGGCGGGCGTGTCGCCTCCCTGCGCGGGGGTGCAGCCGAACGCCGTCGTCAGTGCAAGAATCCATGCCATCGCTGCCTTCTGGAGTGCCTTCAACGTTGCCTCCGCTGCTGCCGGGTGGTTGCGTGCGAGCCGGGGCCTCCCGAGAATCCGCCGACACTGATAACTTACGCGGCTCTGCGTTTCAGCCCAGGGGTAGTCTATGCCCCTTCCAGGGTGGAGGTGGACGCAGGGCGGGCTCGAGGGGGCGCCGGGTAGGCGCCGAGGAGCGGCGGTACCATGGTCGATCAAGAGCTCCTGGACATCCTGGTGTGTCCGGAGACCAGGCAGGCCGTCCGCATCGCGGATGCGGCCACCTTGGCACGTCTGAACGCGGCCATCGCCGGCGGCAAGGTCAGGAACCGGGGCGATCAGCCCGTCTCCGAACCGGTCCAGGAGGGGCTGGTGCGGGAAGACGGGGCTCTGCTTTACCCGGTCCGGGACGACATCCCCATCATGCTCATCGACGAGGCGATCTCCTTGCGCGAAGCATAACGGACCGCTCAGGACCCGGCGGCAGTCGTCGCCGCATTCGACAACGGAAGCATTCAGGTGAGGCACATGGTGCGACTACTCAGGAGGCGGATCCCCGTGCTGCTGCTGGCGCTCGGCGCGGCGGCATGCAACCGGACCCCTACGCCCGGCCTGGCCCGGGGCGAGGCCCTCTTCGACACGTGCGTGCCCTGCCATGGCTCCGACGGCGCGGGGAACCAGACCCTCGCTGCACCGTCCATCGCCGGGCTGCCTCGGTGGTACGTCCAGGCCCAGCTCGAGAAATTCCAGGTGGGGCACCGCGGCGGGACGCCCTTCGACACCACCGGCATCCGCATGAAGTCCATGTCCCGGTCCCTCGACCTGGCGGGTGATCTGGAGTCGGTGGCGGAGTACGTGGCCAGCCTGGCCCCCACTTCCACGGCGCCGACGCTCGAGGGCGGAGACGCTCAGGCCGGCCAGGCCACCTATCAGGTGTGCGCAGCCTGCCACGGTCCGGACGGAAGGGGGAACGAGGCCGTCCATGCGCCCCCCCTCGCGGGGCAGAGCGATTGGTATCTGGTCTCGCAGCTCCACAAGTTCAGGGCCGGCTGGCGGGGCGCAAACCCCCTCGACACGTGGGGCGCCGCCATGCGGCCCAACGCCCTCATGCTTGACGATTCGGCGATGGCCAACGTCGTCGCTTACATCCAAACCCTCCCGTAGGGCGGAGCGCCCCCATGAGCGATCACAGCAAGACGGCCGTGGCCCACGACGCCCCTGACGCGGCGCTGGCGCCCCCGCCCGACGAGGAGAACCCGGCGCTCATCGACGCCGAGCAGGCGTTCGTCATCACCCTGATCAGCGCCGCGCTCTTCATCGGCGCGGTCTTCGTCTTCATCCTCTGACCTGAGCGCATACCCGATCCATGTCCGAGAGACTGGTCCAGCAGGCGTCGTCGTACGCCCACTCCATCGATGGGCTCATCCTTCTCGTGGCGGTGCTGGTGGGATTCTGGTTCTTGCTGGCGGAAGGAATGTTCTTCTGGCTCATCTGGAAGTTTCGGGCGAAGGCGGGCGTCGAGTCCGAGTACATCACCGGCAAGGAGAAGCACCTCAAGAGGTGGATCACCATCCCCCACGCGCTGGTGCTCGTTTGCGACGTCTTCATCATCATCGGCGCCGTCCAGGTGTGGTACAACGTGAAGCAGCACCTGCCCGAGGCCGACAGCACCGTGCGCATCATCGGTCAGCAGTGGGCGTGGGTGTTCCAGCACCCCGGCCTGGACAACGAGTTGGACACGGCTGACGACATCTGGACCACCGACGACCTCTTCGTCGGGAACGACAAGACGTATCACTTCCAGCTCACCTCCCGGGACGTCATCCACGACTTCTCGGTTCCGGTGTTCCGCCTGAAGCAGGACGCGGTGCCCGGCCGGACCATCACCGGCTGGTTCCACGCCACCAAGGCTGGGACGTTCGACGTCCAGTGTGCGGAGATCTGCGGCATAGGCCACGGCGTGATGGCCGGCCGGATCCACGTGCAGGACGCGTCCGAGCACGCCGCCTGGATCGCCCTGAACAGTCCCGTCAGCGCCCAGTAGGGAGAGGAAGATGGCCGAACACCACGGGCCCCGAGGGATCCTGAAGTACGTCTGGTCCACGGACCACAAGGTCATCGCCATGCAGTATCTCTTCACGGGGATGTTCATGGGGGTGGTCGGCGGCCTGATGGCCTACGTGTTCCGGATGCAGCTCGCGTTCCCGGGCCTCTCCGTTCCCGGATACGGTGTGGTCTCTCCGGGCGAGTACAACTCCCTGGTCACGAGCCACGGTTCCATCATGATCTTCTGGGTGGCGATGCCCGTTCTCATCGCCGCCTTCGGGAACTTCCTGATCCCGCTGATGATCGGCGCGGACGACATGGTGTTCCCCCGGATCAACCGGCTCTCGTACCAGGTGTTCCTGCTCAGCGCGATCCTGATCCTGGCTTCGCAATTCGTGATGGGGGGCGCGTTCGGGGGAGCGTGGACGTCGTATCCGCCCCTCTCGGCCACTGCCGCGTACAACCTGACGCCGCTGGGGGCGACGTTCTGGTTGGTGGCGGTGGCCCTGGAGTTCGTGGCGTTCCTCATGGGGGGCATCAACTTCATCGTGACGTTGATGAACGCCAGGGCCCCGGGCATGAAGGCCTACGACATTCCGATGGTGGTCTGGATGATCGTCATCGCGAGCATCCTGTTCATGCTGTCGGTGGGCCCCCTGATCGCCGGTGCGGTGATGCTCCTCTTCGACCAGACGTTGGGCACCGGGTTCTACGACCCGGCCCGTGGCGGTGACCCTATCTTGTGGCAGCATCTCTTCTGGTTCTTTGGGCACCCCGAGGTCTACGTGGTGCTCCTGCCCGCGATCGGCATCGTCATCGACATCGTGGCCACGTTCGCCCGAAAGAAGCTCTTCGGCTACAAGATCATGCTCTACACGGCGGTGGCCATCGGCGTGCTGAGCTTCTTCGTGTGGGCCCACCACCAGTTCATCGCGGGGATCGACCCGCGCATGGCCAACATCTTCACGGTCACCACGCTGCTGATCTCGGTGCCCATCGCCGAGCTGCTCTTCGTGATCATCGCCACGCTGTACGGCGGCTCCATCACGCTGAACACGCCCATGCTGTGGGCGCTGGCCTTCATCGCCGAGTTCCTCATCGGAGGCGTCACGGGGATCTTCCTCGGGGCCAGCGGCGCCGACATCTACCTGCACGACACCTATTTCGTGCTGGCGCACTTCCACTACACGTTCTTCCCGATCGCGATCATCGGGACCTTCGCGGCGCTTACATACTGGTTCCCGAAGATGTTCGGCCGGATGATGAACGACACCCTGGGCAAGATCCACTTCTGGGGCACCGTCATCCCGTTCAACTTCATCTTCATCCCGCTGTTCGTCCTGGGGCTCGCCGGCCACCACCGCCGCATCTACAACTTCAACAACTTTCCCGAGCTCGTGCCGATGCGGGGGTGGGACGTGCTGGCCACGTCCTCCCTGATCGTCATGCTGCTCTTCCAGCTGCCCTTCTTCTACAACCTCTTCCACAGCATGCGGAAGGGTCCCAAGGCGGACAGGAACCCCTGGAAGAGCAACACGCTGGAGTGGACCACGGAGTCGCCGCCCCCCCACGGGAACTGGCCCCCGGATCAGATGCCGAAGGTGTACCGCGGTCCCTACGAGTACGCGCACCCGGACCGCGCCGAGGACTACTGGCCGCAGAACCTACCCAACTGAGGTCCACCCAAAGTGCAGAAGCCTATCGCGACCACGCGCAGCGCCACGGGGATCCCTACGGGCCGCCTCGCCATCTGGTGGGTGCTGGCCTCCGAAGTCGTCATCTTCGGCGGGCTGCTAGCGTCGTACCTGATGTTCCGGCTCGGCCACCCCGAGTGGGCGAACGCCGCCGCGGTGACCAACACCTGGATCGGCGCGTTCAACACGTTCGTGCTGCTGAGCTCGAGCTTCACGGCGGTGCTCGCCCACCAGGCCGCCGAGAACGGCGACGGCAAGCTGGCGGCGAAGTACCTGACGATGACCATCGTCGGGGCCGTCACCTTCCTGCTCGTGAAGTCGTTCGAGTGGTATCACGAGATCATCGAAGGTTACACGATCACCTCGAACGGATTCTGGTCCTTCTACTACACGGCCGCCGGGCTGCACGCCGCCCACGTCATCGCGGGTGCCATCATCATGGGCTTCATCGCGATGGACGCCGCCAAGGGCAAGGAGCTCCAGCGGGTGGAGCTCATCGGCATCTACTGGCATTTCGTGGACGTCGTCTGGATCTTCCTGTTCCCCCTGCTCTACATCGCGAAGTAGGTGGCGCACATGTCTGAACATTCCGGGCACGAAGGCGAGCACCACGGCGCTCACCACCCGAGCTACAGGAACATCTACTTCATGCTCCTGGCGCTCCTGGCCATCAGCGTCGTGGGCCCCTTCTTCGGCGTCGTGTGGGTCACGCTCATCACGGCCTTTGGCATCGCGCTCGTGAAGGCGAGCCTGGTGGTGCAGAACTTCATGCATCTCAGGTGGGAGAAGCGGATCATGAAGTGGATGTTGGCGACGTCGTTGATGCTCATGCTCCTGCTGTTCGCGGGGGTGGCTCCCGACGTCATGAGGCACGAGGGGCGGCGTTGGGTGAACAATGCCGCGCTTGCCGCCACCGAGCGCGGCATCGAGGCCCCGCACCACGAGGGCGAGGGCGAGTCGGCAGCGACGGAGGTTCTGGCCGGCAGCGGCGGCGCGGAGGCAGCGGTCGCCGCCGCCCCCGAGCAGGCCTTCGACGCGAAGGGTGCCTTCTCCACGGTGTGCTCGACGTGCCACGGCCCAGCCGGCGCTGGTGACGGCCCGGGTGCGGCCGCGCTGAACCCGAAGCCGGCCAACTTCGGAGACCCGGCGTTCTGGGCCAGCAGGACCGATCCGCAGCTGATCAAGGCCATCCGCGAGGGTGGCGCGGCGGTCGGCAAGTCGGCGCTGATGCCGGCGTGGGGCGGTCTCTACAACGAGGCCCAGGCCAAAGCGCTGGTCGAGTACATCAAGACGCTCAAGAAGTAGCGTGGTCGCCGCCCTGCCCGTGGAGAGCGCCACCCTGCCCAGCGGCTCCCGCCCGGAGCCGCAGCCGCGCCGGAAGCTGCTGTCCGACGCGGTGATGGGAATGCTGTTGTTCGTCTTCACGGAAGTGATGCTCTTCTCGGGCCTGATCTCGGCCCACACCATCGTGAAGGCGCAGGCGGCCGGACAGATGTGGCCGCCGTTCGGGCAGCCGCGCCTCCCGGTGTCTGAGACGGCCATCAACACCGCGGCACTGCTGGCGAGCGGCCTGGCTCTGGTCTTCGCGCACCTCGCCTTCCGAGAGCGTCCGCGGCAGGCTCTGGTGCCGATGGCGGTGTCGGTGCTGCTCGGGGCGTTCTTCGTCGTGTTCCAGGGGCGCGAGTGGGTGGCGCTCCTCGGGGAGGGCCTCACGCTGACGTCGAGCACGTACGGGGGCTTCTTCTACCTGATCGTGGGCACCCACGCCCTGCATGCCGTGGCCGCGATCGCGTGCCTGGCCTGGGCGTGGGCGCGGCTCAAGGGTGGACGGCTGACCACCGCACAGTTTGGCGCGGTGGAGATCTTCTGGTACTTCGTGGTGCTGGTGTGGCCGGTCCTCTATCTGAGGGTGTACCTGTGATGCGCCGCTCCTGGACGGTCCTGTTGGCCCTGTGCTTCCTGGCCGCCCTGCCCGACGTCGCCCACGCCTGCGCGGTCTGCTTCGACCCCCGGGAGGAGAACAGGCTCGCGTTCCTGGCCACCACGATCTTCATGAGCCTGGTCCCGCTGGGGATGGTGGGCGGGCTCGGCCTCTGGCTCCGCAAGCGCGCCCGTGAGATCAAGGGCCTCCCGCCCGAGGAATGACCCCGACCGACCTCCCCGGGGAGCCACGGTCCCGCCGCACGTTCTCCGAGCTTCCCAAGGGCAAGCGCCTCCGCGACAGCGACGCGGGCCAGAACATGGTGGTGCTCCGGGCCGTGGTCTCGGGCATCTACGGCGGGGGGCTGGGCGGGCTGCTCGCCTTCTGGCTCGTGCAGAACGGCGCGCCGTGGTGGCTGGCGGCGCTCTGCCCCGTGGGCGGCTGGCTGGCGGTGACCCTGGTGACCCTCGCGATGGTCAACTCGGCAGGAAGCGCCGCCTCCAACCTGTACAGCCCTTCATCCGGCGCCCCGCCCCGGAAGAAGGAGCACTCCCGCGCCGAGTCCCTGGTGGCCCGGGGGCTCTACGAGGACGCCGTGAGCGCCTTCGAGGTGGCGGTGAAGGCGGACCCCAGCGACCCGACGCCCTACCTGAGGATCGCGCGGGTCTATCGGGACCACCTTGGCAAGCCCGAGGACGCGGCCAGGTGGTTTCGCCGCGCCGTGCGGGAGGCCTCAGCACCTTCCGGGGCCGCGTTCCTCGCCCGAAAGGAGCTGGTGGAGCTCTACACGCACCGGATGGGAACGCCGGAGCGCGCGCTTCCGGAGCTGGCCCGGATGGCGGAGGAGCTCGCGGGCACCCAAGAAGGGGACTGGGCGGGCACGCAGATCCGGGAGATCAAGGCCCGGATGGCCGAGGGCGGCTCCGGGTGACGCGGTTCAGGGAGTGACGGGGGCGCCCGGAGGGGGTGGCCCCAGCATCCAATTCCCCAACACCAGGTCCAGCCTGTGGCTCACGCGGAGCCCAGCCCAGCCGTATGGCCGGACCTCCTCCACGGGCATCAGGAAGACCACCGTCCCGTTCACGAGGAAGCGGACCTCGTCGCCCCGGACCTCGATGGCCAGGGTGTTCACGGGGGTGTCTCCGTCGGCATCCACCCGCTGGATGGCCGCGTGGGGCAGCCAGTCCAGGAGCGTCTCCGTCGCGCCACCGATACGCCGGCGGATCATGAACTCCCCCGTGGCGCGTACCATCAGGTAGACATAGCGTGGGGACGACTCCCCCAGGTTGCGGCCGCCGATGAAGATCCCGTAGCCCTCGCGGTACGCCACAGGTGCGCCCATGAGGGTGAATGTCGCTTCTGCGCGGAAGTCTCCGGCCCTCACGGTGTCCGCCGGCCGCCAGGCGATGCCACCCGGACCCGTCGTGACGCGAATCCCATCCGGCGTCTCGGCCGTGACGAATTGACCCGGGTCCGCGCGGTCGCCCTCCAGGGCGATTCGGTATCCCCCGGGGAGGAGAGGGATCTCCGGGGGGCCTTCGTTCTCGCCGACTCCCACACAGGCACCCAGGGCCGCCGCGGCGAGCAGCGCGGCGACGCAGATCTTCCTCACGCCATCCTCCGGCGTGTGCGCTTCATGAAGTCCATCATGATGTACTGACCCAGCGTCAGGGTGCTGGTGAAGTACGCCTTCCCCCGTGCGATCTCCGACACTTTCTGGACGAACTGCACCAGGTGCGGGTCCCGGGCCAGCATGAAGGTGTTGACGAGGATCCCCGCCTTGCGGCAGGCCGCCACCTCATGGAAGGTGCGTTGGAGGATGTGCGCGTCCAGCCCCCCGGAGTTGGTGTACACTCGTCCGTCGGGCAGCGTCATGGCGCTGGGCTTCCCGTCGGTGATCATGATGATCTGGCGCATGTCCTTCTTCTGCGCCGACAGGAGCCGGCGGGCGATCTCGATCCCCTCCGCGGTGTTGGTATGAAAAGGCCCCACCTGCGCCTTCGTGAGCTGGCTGAGCGGAATCTCCTGGGCACGGTCGCCGAACGTGACGACCTGGAGGGAGTCCCCGGGGAACTGCGTGCGGATGAGGTGGGAAAGCGCCAGCGCCACGCGCTTTGCGGGGGTGAACCGGTCCTCGCCGTA
>ORJL010299862.1_pt1 | contig 13819 bp, 3 predicted proteins | sample 1779941 | NCBI WGS metagenome assembly ORJL01 (sample SAMEA104232317, study PRJEB22302) | groundwater metagenome | biome: forest; feature: aquifer; material: groundwater | place: USA | collected 2011-08-07 | depth 5.8 m
AGGCTGGCGCGCCCATGTCAAGTCTCTTGGTTACCTCTTCCGCCGGAACCCAGTAGCGCGGGATCACCACAGCGCTCGGATCAGACTTCTCCTGCGCGGTCATATCGCGCGCATTCCCAGCCCTGGTGTCCTCCCTTGAGGCGCCGCCGAAGGTGGCGAAGCGGTGGTCGTACTGGTGAAAAAGCTTCGCCTCGTACAACGGCAGGTACTCCCGCCCGTCAGGGTGGATGAAGACGTTGCCTTCTAACCGCAAGCCGTCACGCACAAGATCGTCTTTAGTGCAGAACAGGTGGGAGTCGGTGTTCATCATGAACATCAGTTGCAGCTTTATGCCCCAGGGGTTGTCTTCCGGCTCGCCCGAGTTGGGTTCCTTCCAGAAGACGCCCGAGCGACCATAGAGCTTGCGGGCTATCTCAGCATCGCGCTTGCTTCGGAACACTGGGCAGGTGTGCGTATTCGGGTTGAACAGAGCGAAGTCCGCAGCGGTCAGGGTGAAGTGCCGGTCCGGCTCGCGCAGATGGTCGATGGAGGTCGCGAAGAAGGCGAAGTCGGCCAGAGCGCTGTGGTCGGGCGAGCCCCGCAGGGTGAGCAGGCAGAACTTGTACGAGCGGTGAACGCCCTCAAACAGCCCCTGTGAGTTCTCGAAATCGTACAGGCTGACCAGTCGAGCTCCATCCGACACAGCATTGAACAGCTTCTGCTTGAAGGAATCCGTCGCGATCCCTGAGGGGACTATTTGGCCAGCGCGTCCTCCGTCGTTAATCAAGTTCATGGAGAGCTCCACGAACATGCCGTAAAGGTTGAACCTACCTACTGTAGATAGTGGATACCGGCCGGAATTAGTAGCGAACGCACGCTGCGCGGCGAGGCTGCGGGCGTAATCGTAGAAAGCCCGGAACAGTTCCGGGTCGCTTATTTCAAGCTCTGCGATCATCCGGGACCGGATGGCGGAGGTCTGGGCCCGGGCGATCGGCGGATTCCGGACCCCGAAGAACTCGGCATGGCGGACCTCGGTCATTTCCCAGGGAGGGTTACCGAGCATGCAGTCGAAGCCGTCTTTCGCGGAGAACACGTCGGGGAACTCCAGCTCCCAGTGGAACGGTCGTACCCCTTCGAGAATGGTCGCTAGCTGTCGTTCACCGGGGCCCAACTGGACATCCCTCCCGGCGCGGTGGTGGAGCAGCACGGACTGCGTTGGGGGTGCTGGCGCGCCTTCGCGCAGTGGCCAGAAGAAGGCAGCGGTCCAGAGGTCGGCCGCCCTCCTCTTGTGGGCAAGTCTCGCCGAGAACTCCTCGTACTCCGCCTCCTTTAATGCCACATCGTCGGGTGCTTCCTCTTCGAAGTCGCCAATGGCGCGGGCTTCCTTCGCCTCCTCGTCCGTTGGTCCCGCCGGTTCGAGCCCGCCCATCCCGAACAACTGAAGCTGGGGCCTCTCCAACTCCTCGCGATTCCGCTTCTTGACCTCTTTCGCGATGCTCTTGCTGTCGCCTTCGACCGGCTCGAACGCCTCGGTTGGAATGCCCTGCTGGACCAGAGCCGCCGTCGCGCCGACTAACGAGTTGCCAAGCTTGATGTGATGGTCCATGAACCCCAGCGGCCGGCCGGGCTCGTGCCCTTCGAGCCAAAGAGCCAGCCGACAGAGGTCGACCGCCAGGGGGTTGAGGTCCACTCCGTAGACGCAGTGGGTGATGGCCTCGCGGATGGCGTGGCGCAGGACGGCCGGGTCGGGCTCATGCTCACCACTCGCCAGGCGCGCCAACTCGTGCCCGATGCGGCGTGCCGCTGCAAGGAGGAAGTGTCCGCTCCCGCAGGCGGGGTCGCAGACAGCAAGATCGAGCAGTGCCGTGCGCTTGCCGGCGATATCCGGCGCCGATGCCAGGGCCCGGTGGATGACCGGGTCCAGCGCGCTCCGGATGAGCTCCTGCACCAGGACCGAGGGCGTGTAGTAGGAGCCGGTGGACTTCCGCTCACCGCCGCTCGCCAGCGTGAACTGGGGTCGGCCGCCATCGGCCTTCAGCACCGGCTGCTCGTCCAGCAGGCTCTCGTAGACGGAGCCGAGCTCCTCCACGTCGAGGTCGCGGTAGTTGATGCGCCGGTACCCCGACTTCGTCGGCGCCAGGGAGAGTCCGCGGATCGCGGCTTTCGTGGAGTCGTTGCCAAGCTGTGCATCCCCGAGATCTGGGCACATGCGAGGGTCGAAGATGCCGCCGCCGAGAGGGGGCAGGCCGAGCGTGCTGTTCCCCTCCCGCAGCATCTCAAACGCCACGCGTTGGGCGCGCCAGAGATCGTCGTGGCGGTCGTCACCCCGCTGGCGCCGGACGTGATCCCGGAGGCGGGAGACGGAGTAGTTATCCGCGAAGATAGATCGGCCCCTGGCGGGCGCACCCGGTGGGAAGAGGAGGTCGCGTTCCTCGGCGACGAGCAGGAACAGCAGTCGATAGACCATGCGCAGTAGCTGGCGATAGTAGGCCGCGCTATCAAGCTCACCAGAGGCGAGTTTCGCGCGCAGGGCTCCGTTCGCCCGATGGTCGACGAATCCCTGGCCGAGGGCCCTTATGGCCTGCTCCACACCGACGCGGAGGTCGCCGAGTGCCCGTGCACCTCGGACGAGGGCGGCATTGTACCACCGCTCAAGGAAGCAGGAACTGGCATCGGTGGTGCTCTTCGGTAGCCGCGTGCTATGAGCGACCATCCAGCACAGCGTGAAGTCGGCGAAGACGCCGCCCTCCATCATCCCCTCAAGGTCGAACTCCAGGTAAGCCGGGCGGGTGAGGCTGGCGTTGTCACGCAGAATGCGAAGCTGCCGACCGTTGCTTACGATGCCCCAGAGGTGGTCGGTCGCGTTCAAGTACGACTGCAGCAAGCCGTGCGGGCTAGCCTTCAGTCCCGGTGAAGTAGCATCCGACTTGTCGAGCGCCTGAGAGAACGCGACGAGATGGAGCGGTGGACCGCCGGCTACTGGACTCGCTCGGTGCGAGATGCGGAACTCCCGCCCGCTCACTGTCTCGGCTTGCTGTCGGAAGTCGAGTTCCGCGTAGCCCAACTCGTCCAAGAACGGGATGAGCCAGTGCTGGCGTGTGATTCCCAGCTCAGTGCCCGGCCGCGACCCTTCGAGCCTGGCCTTGAACGCTCCCCAGTAGGCCTTCGCATGCTCCCAGCTGCGCGCTGCAGCTTCAGTCATCCGGAGGCGATCCGGGAGCCCGTAGTCGCCGACCGGATCGAGGCCAGGCAGCTCGCGTTCCTTGGGGTCGACGATCCGGTCCAGTAGGTCGGGCGGGAGCAGTCCGCCCTCGGAGCGGACGGTAGCGCGGAAATCGCGGGTGCGACTTGCCATCAGGCGTTCACCATGGGGGCGATGATGTAGCAGCCGAGGATGTCTGCCGGCAGGTGGGGTTCGACGCGGTAGCGAACGCCCGTCAGTCCGGCTGCCTTGCGGACCCGCGCATGCGAGGCGGCGAGCGCGGTGGCTCGGTGATGAGCACGCTCCGCGACATGGGTTTCTAGCCCGGGGAGCGCGTCGACGGCCCGCCGGAGCCAGGCGAGCCGCTGGCCTTCAGGCACGTTCGCACCTCCCTGAGCGCCGAGCAGGGCGAGCGCTTCTTCGTCGGCCAGCCACTCCGGTGCCAATGCCTCGCCGCGGTAGCCGAGCACCAGGCATTCCTCGGCAAGGAGCGACTGCGAGCCCGCCCTCGCAGTGACGTGAAGTTGAAACCGCAAGCGAAGGAGCAGGAGTGTCGTCAACCGCTGCACGGAGCTCGAACGGATGGCGGCGGAGCGCGCGGCCACTCCTTCGCTCGCCCCTTCGAGCGCCGACCCGACGAGGTAGGCGGCGAGCGATTCGACCAATGGGTGCACGCGGGGGATGTGGATCATGTGCTGGGGGACCGGGAGGTGGAAGCCAATGCGGTGGCGTCCTGTGAGGCGGCTGCCTTCCTTGACCGCGGTTGGCAGCTCCGAGTTCTCGGAAAGATCGATGACCGCTACCTGGCGCTCCTGGCCGAGGGGCTGTCCCAGGCGATCCGTGGCCGCCCGCACGAAGCGCTCCACGTCGTTGGAGTTCCCCAGAGCACCGGCCGACTCCCGGAGCTCGACCATTACATCTTCAGGGTGGATCGCATGCTGGGCGAAGATCGTGCGGCTGCGCTCCTCGCGTTCGACAGCTCGGTTCCAGCCGAGCTGCTGCTCTGCCTGTTCGAACTCCAGCTCGAGTTGCCGGGTATCGTCGCGTCGGAGGAGCACGGCTTCGAGGATGGCTTCGAGCACCTTGTCGGAGTCAGTTGGAACGGGGACGGAGACACCAAGGTCTCTCCGGATTTGCTCGGCCTTCCTGATGATCACCTTGAGCACGGCTCCGTCGACCGGGTTGTCCTGTCCATAGACCAGGATGCTTCGGACCTCGGGCGAAGGCTGAGCGTAGCGGTCGACACGGCCGTCGCGCTGCTCGTGCCGGGTTGGGTTCCAGCTCAGGTCGTAGTGCACCACAGCGTTGAAGTGCTGCTGCAGGTCGATGCCCTCCGAAAGGCAGTCAGTTGCAACCAGGACGTGGTGCGGCGCCTCACCAAGAAGATCGACCAGATGGCGGCGAGCCTCCGGAGGTAGTACGCCGGTCACAGACTCGACGGCGACGGGCTGTCCCGACCGGTTCCGGAGCCGCTGGCGCAGTTGGCCGGCGACGTAGTCCGCCGTGGCGATGTAGCGGCAGAAGACAATCGGGCCGAACCCGTCGTTCAGCAGCGCCTCCACCTCGGGCACGAGCCGCATCAGCTTACGATCGTCCTCACCGGCGAGTTTTTCTGCGGCACGGGCCATCTCCAGGAGACGGCGGCGTTCACGGGCATCGGGCGCCTCTTCTGCGACAGTGTCAGCGCCGGGCACGGCGTCGTCTTCGTCGGCGGTTTCGCTCGACTCCTGGTCGAACACGGCACGCAGGCCACGCTCGTCGATCTCTGAGATGTCGCCCTCGGCTTCCCCCGCGCCACCAGCGCGCGTGCGGAGAGCGGCCGCTGCGGCCAGTGGGCTTGACCCGACGCAGCGGAGGAGAGCGAGGGCAGCCCACCAGCGGACGCGCTGCTGGAAGTGGGTGCCTCCCTGGGCGCTACGCACGATCTCTGTCGCGTAGTCGAGCACTTGGCTCAGAAGGACACGATAGGCCGGGGACATCGTGTAGGGGAGTTCTGCCGCCTTCCGGACTGGGAAGTCGGTACGCTCGTCCGAGAAGGTGAGCACGTCGCCGCGACGGCGCTGCACGAAATGGCGACCGATGCGGCGCCGGAGCTCCTCGTGCTCCCTTGAGGTCAGGTCTTCAGGGACGCCGGCAAAGTCGCCGTGGAGGAGGCCAAGCAGCGAGTAGAATGCCGACTCGACGCCGCTGTGCGGTGTGGCGGTGCAGAGGACGAGGTGCCGGCTGGGGTCGGCTGCAAGCTCCTGGACCAGCCGGTGCCGCTGCTGCTGCCCGCCGCCCTGGGTGGCGCCTTCGGCACAGGTGTGGGCCTCATCCACGATGACGAACTCCGGGCAGGCGCGAACGAAGTCCGACCGCCGCCGGTCGGACTTGATGTAGTCGACCGACACGACGGCGAACGGATACTCGTCGAAGAGCGAGCGCCCTATCGGTAGCCCGCGCTCAAGGCGTGCGACCGTGCCAGGGCGGACGACTTCCGCGTCGATACGGAACTTCGTGGCCAGCTGCTCCTGCCATTGCTCGCAAAGGTGAGGCGGGCATAGGACCACCAAACGCTGGACCTCACCCCGATCGAGAAGCTCACGGGCGATGAGGGCCGATTCGATCGTCTTGCCAATACCCACGTCATCCGCTATGAGGAGCCGTACCGGATCCTGGCGTAATGCCATCAGGAGCGGGACCACCTGGTAGGAACGTGGTTCGACGCCGATGCGGCCGAGACACCGAAAGGGGCCGGCGCCGGAGCGAAAGCTGAGGCGTACGGCGTCCATCAGCAGGCGCGCGGAGGCAAAGTCACCGTGGTATGCAGGATCCGGCGGGACGAAGGTCGCGGCTCTTACGTCGCTGCCCTCCACGGGGAGGAAGAGCCCGACCGCCTCTTCGTCCGAGCCGCCAAGGGGTCGCAGGCGGAGGAGATCGTCATCGGCGCCAGGAAGGACGACCCAGTCGCGCCCCCGGGCATGCACGAGGGTCCCGGCGCTGTAGGTGGTCATGCCTTCCCCTCGCCGAAAACCCACAGGTTCTGGCGAGCGATCGCTTCCCAGTCATCGCGCGCCCCGAACCGAATAGCCTCGTAGCCAGCGTCTCGCAAGCGCTTGTTGGCCGCCGCGTCGCGGCTCGCCCGCTCGGGGAACAGGTGGTGCGGCCCGTCGACGTACACGCAGACGCCTGTTTCACGGTAGTAGAAGTCCGGGTTGGCTGCCGCTTCCTCTATGTGTTTCTGGGCTTCGTCCGGGAGTCGGAACCCTCCGTGAGCGAGGAACGCGAGGAACTCCTGCTCCAGTGAAGAGGCCGGGTCAGCCTGTCTTCGAAGTCCTTCCAGTTGCTCCGCCCGTGACTTCTGCCCCGCCCCAACTTCCGTCGCGCACGCGGCCAACTGAAGGAGGACGTCACGAACCAGTTGCCGGTCGAGGACGCCATGGTAGCGGGTGTTGGCGTAGCTGAGCAGGCAATCGTAGCAGCCGGCTTCGCAGTCCTCGGTGGCGTTCGGTGCGCGCCGGCTGTCGGCGCCGGTGTTCGCGTCGAAGTGGCACACCGCCAGTGCTGCACGGGCGACGCGGGCCATCGCGCCTGGGTCCAACGCCGCTCTCTCAAGTACGCCCGCCCCGCCCTCGGCGGCCTCGTAGAACAGAATCTGTCTGGGCTCTTCCGGTGTGGGAAGCGGCTCCACGGCTAGCTCCGAAGGCTCAACCTGGTACACGGTCTCGATGCCACGCTTCAAGGCATACTGAAGACTGAGGCAGGTCGCCGGCGTCATCGTCTCAACCAGCCGCAAGAGGAACGCATTGCGCCGGTCCTCCACGAACGGGACGACCCGCTGCATAGTTGTGGCGGCCTCAAGGGGCTCGTTTTCTGGATCCGCCGCAGGCTCCTGGTCATGCGGTGGCCACGCACCCGTAGCCGTGTTGAGGGTGAACCCGTGAACCTCCTTGTTCTTGCGCCGCACCCATCCGATGTTGAACCGCCAGAGCGTGGCCGTGAGCGCCAGCTCCCCCTCAGCGACCGGCTGCCCATCGTGTATATATGCCGTTCGTGTGCGGCGGTCGCCGCCAGCCCTAGCAGCGAAGGCGAACGCTGTTCGCACGTCGTAGCCGAGCCGAAGCCGCTCCTCTTCATCGCTCGTGATCCGCGCGGTGCGGCGCGTCTTGACGCCGGTGAGCCGGAGAAGGTTGCTGTATCCGCGCGAGGAAAGCTCCATCGACTCGCCACAGCCGTGGCAGCGCTCGTCGTTCAAGCTGGGTGCAAAGTGCGCGTAGCCGCACCGCCCGCACAGCCTGCAGCTCGTTGTCCGCGTCCCGTCCTGCTCAAGCGAGGGGAGGATGACACCGTCGACCCGGTAGCGCGAGCCCTCATGGTAGATGAGGCTGCGTGGACCGAACTCGGAGACGGCGAGGAACCTCGGACGCGAGATAGCCGCCGTGTCGCGTCTTTTCGATGCGAGAATCCGCTCCCCCGGGAGGTAGGCAGACACTGGCAGCCGAGGGAAGTTGTAACCGGGAAGGAACCCTTCGCTCGCGAAATAGCGGTAGGGGTTGAAGTCAGAACCCATATCCTGTCCTTCACCGGCGAGCAGGTCGAGCTGCCGCTGTGCTTCATCCCGAAGGTGGGCGGCCCGATCTCGGTCGAACTTGGTGATCGCCATATCAGTCGCGATCTTGTGCTGGCCGTCCCGCTGGGCACTGGCGGCCCGATACATCAACCTCCAACGCTCACCTGCCCGGTCGAACTCGTGAGGCGCTTGTTCCAGCGTCCGGCGCAGCCACGTCGGTCCGTACCAGTTGGTTGATGCCAGCCGGGGCTCCAGCGCCACCAGGATTGGGCGGAACACCTCTTCCGCCCGCCCCGTCGCGCTTGACGCCTCGAGCGAGGCCCGGACCCCCTCATGAAGCGGCAGGGAGTCGTCTGCAAGGTTGATGACGTCCTGCATCGACCCCCCAAGCGATACGCTGGTCGCTGCGAGCCACTCCGCATGCAAATGAGCTCGCACGAGATCTTCGTTTGCCAGGTCCAGCCGGGGGGTCTGGACGGCGCCATGCACCATGAGCTCTGGCCGGCGAAAGAAGTACTGGTCGTGCTGGTTCATCGACGAGCAGTATGTGGCAACCAATGCTGGCTGCCCGCCGCGCCCTGCGCGACCGCTCCGCTGGGCGTAGTTGGCTGGAGTGGGAGGGACGTTGCGCATGTTCACCGCCGAGAGGTCAGCGATGTCGACGCCCAGCTCCATGGTCGGGGAGCAGTAGAGCACCGCCAGGTGCCCCCGTCGAAAGCGCTCCTCGCGCGCCTCCCGATCGTCTGTAGCCACCTGCGCTGTGTGCTCACGCGCTTCGAGGTCGCCTAGGCTCCGGGCAACCAGCCGATAGAGGTCGCGGAAGAAGGCGTTCGCCTCACCCCGATCGCCCGAAACACGCGGAGTCCGGGTTAGGTCAACCGCTGGGGTTCCGTCGCCGGGCAGCCAGCGCACCCTGGCCATCTTCAGCCTGAACAGATGGGGTCGGCCTTGACCGTCCTTGACATCCTTGAACTCGGGGCCCGTGTACGGTTCCACGAACCCGAACCTGGCCAGGACATCAGCGAGTGACCTCGCAAGGTCGGGGAAGTCCTTCGGTGCAAGCTTCCTCTGCAACTGCGGCCACGTCGACATACTGCGGAGGAAGTGACCAATGCCGCTGCTAGAAGTCAGGGCGACCTCGCGATCGCGTGATTCCTCCTGCACAGAGCCGAGGCGCATCACCCGAAACCGCTGCAGCAGCTCGTCAGGCTCCAACCCCCAAGAAAGTCCGCCAAGGGGCGCCGGCTCCTTGGCCGACCGCAGATGCTGGCCGCTGCGCAGCCGCATCCGCTCCTGCTCGTCCGCTTCAAGACATTCTGCGTTCACGGCCAGCTCGCGACGCATCCAGTCCAGAACCTCGCGGCAAGCGCGTTCACGCTCTTCGGGACTCGCAAGCGCCAGCAGAGCGTGGGTGCCTTGCCATTGAGAATCGTCCGAGCATAAGTCCTTCAGATACTCGTACCGTACCGACATGAGCCCGGCCTGCTCGAGGTTCGGCGAGGTGAGTCGCCAACCCCGCCGCATATCGAAGAACACCCGATAGCCAATGACCATACGCAACGCCCTGAGAGCATCGTCGCGACTGTATGGGTCGTCGGGGTTCTTGGCGTAATCCAGGTAGTCGAGGCGAAGAGCGTCGGTCACGCGAAGGGCAAGGTCATCGTAGTTGACGCCGCCAGCGCCTGCTTGTTCGATCGCGCTGCAGAGGGCGCCTCGCAGCATCGCCACCTGGATGAAGTCGTTGAAGTGGCCCGCCTGCAGCGACGCGTCCTGCCTGTTGTCCGTGAAACTCAGGAGCTTGCGCGCGGTTGCCGGTAGGTCGGCTGCGCCGCGCAAAGCCTGGACGATAGAGAGCGAGAGAACGGTCGTGGCGGTGCTACGACCTTCTGTGGCCAGTTCAGTCAGCTTGCCAATGTCTGACCTCTGGCGGCCCGCGTAGGACACACCACACCGAATGCAGACGCGAAAAGGGGTCAGGAGGAACCACGCGTCGATTCCCGGCAGCGCGCTTCCGGGCGAACACTTGCCATCGGGCGCGACCCTCACGGCAATCGGCGCTAGGTGCCGGTAGGTTCTCTGGAGCCTCGGGAACCCATTCGAACCGATCTCCAGCCAGTCGTCCGGAAAGTCCTCCGGTTCTCCGGTCCAGCCCAATCCGTCCGCCAAGGCGACGTAGCCTGAGATCACCGAGTCGTCATCAGGCTCCGACCGCGACGAGACGTCACGCCCCTTGAGCTCCCCATCCCGCAGTATCGGGTGGCGCCCCCGTCGAGGATCCGAAAGTCGTTGCTCGTGCTGGTCCCAGTCGACGACGTAGTACTCCTGCCCACACTCCCGGCAGAAGGCGAGGGGAAGAAGGATGCGGGACCTATCGCCAGGCGGCTCGGGAACGAACTGCTGAGCGTTGAGCGTGGCGTACCGAGCAGCGGGAGTCTCCACCGACGCGTAGACTGTGTCACCCCTGGAAATGAACTGGTGGAGCCTGAACGCGAAAAAGGGCAAGCCCGTGTCAGGATTCACGGTCATAAAACCGGCCATCAGTACTTCTCGGAGATGGACCCTGCAAGTCTCCGCGGCGAGCCCTGTATCGGCGGCCAGCATCGATGCTGCCTCGTTCAGGTCCCGGGGCCTCGCTCGGACTGACCTGCCGTCGTCCTCAATGGCGAGGCCAAGCCTCTGCTCCACCCAAGCCGCAAGAGGGTCAGCGACGAACGCTGAATGGTTCGTAGCGTAGCTGGGGGAGTCCGACAGGCGAGCCACCAGCAACTCTCGCGTTGGGCTGCCCTGGGTAACCCGGACCAAGGTTTCATCGATGACTTCCGTGCCCGACACGGTCACCCCGAACATGAGTGACGCTACCTCCGCAACTGAGGCGAGGCGCCCTGAGCGCGTGCCCACCCCCGCGATGGTCGCCGACGTGCCCACGAAGCGAAGGTGAGGCGCTCGCGCCCGTTCGCGTACGCGGCGAACGAGCGTGGCGACGTCAGCCCCCTGCCGGCCGCGATAGGTATGAAGCTCATCCAGCACTAGGAAATCGAGTCCCTGAAGGGCCCGCACTACTTTGCGGTCGATGTCGGTGGGACGCGTCATGATAAGCTCAAGCATCATGAAGTTAGTAAGGAGAATATCGGGCGGGGTGTTCGACAGCGCTTCACGCTCCGTGGCCGATTCCTGCCCGGTGTAACGTGCGAAACTGACCGGTTCCGAGCCTTTGCCGTATCCGCGTTCCAGGAACTTCCGAAGCTCCTCCATCTGGCTGTTGCAGAGGGCATTCATCGGGTAGACGACGATCGCCGAGATGTGCCCATCACGCTCGCGTGCCGGCTTACTGAGCACGTGGTGGATGATGGGGATCAGGTAGGCGAGGCTCTTCCCCGACCCAGTCCCCGTCGTCAGGACATACGACTTCCCGGTCTTTGCCGTCTCAATGGCCTCGCGTTGATGACGGTAGAGGTGGATCGGCTCGCCGAATCCCGCCTCATTCTTGTTTCGCCGGAAGATCCGCCGACACTCGGGGTGAAGCAGGCCGGCGTCGACCAGGTCATCGACCGAGCCACCTGAGGCGTATGCCGGGTTTAGCTGGATTAGCGGGTCGGGCCAGAAGACCCCGTCGGCCATTTGCCGGTCGACGAAGTCACGCACTCGCTGATCACGGATGCGGACGAAGCTTTGAACGTACCTCGCGTAGTCACCGACTACGCGGTCCCGTAAGGCAAAGATGTCCATGTGACCTGCTCCGGGGAATCCATGGCTTCCAGCGGCGCTTAGCGCGTAGCCGCATCGGGCTGCCCCATCGCGGGCAGTTCGGAGTGCAGCTGGCGCCTCCAAGCCTTGACCCCATCTTACTTCCCTCCACCGAACGTTCGGGGAGCGCGCCGCGACCCGCCAACGCAGCCCTTGCTGAGGGGGTACGCGCGTAGGTTATCGCCCGGCGATTAACGGCCCGATCCTAGCAGATCAGCCGTTCCTGTCAAGCCGTCGTTGCAGTGAGGGCCTGCCCAGCACGATCAGGTCATGGTGGGAGGTTTACGCTGAACAGACGTGCGGCTCCCGCGTCCTATCGTCGGATTCGCTCGAGGACCAGCGCGGGAACGACGAGAGCGACGCGGACACGGGCTGTGACGTAATACCGTTGCTCGGACTCCTGTCTTGGGAGCTACCCGGTCGCCCGTTGGAACGGCGTGGAAGGACGCCGGACCCGAGGACTCTGCCGATGGATCGTGACGTCCATCCTGTCGAGGTGTGAGAACCGCCGTTCCTTCTTGAGCCGTTCTGACTCCGCGGCGTGGGCGTAGCGTTCAGTCACCCGGATGTCCGAGTGGCCCATGTACTGCTGGAGGGTCAGGGACGGGATCCCCAGCTCCTGGCTGCGGATTCCGAACGTGTGGCGGAGGAGGTGAGGATGGAGGCGCGGGATGCCCGCCTTCCCCTTGGCGCGCTCGAAGACCATCTTGAGGGCGTTGGCTGTCATCGGACTACCCTGCTCGTCGAGGAAGACGGCATCGATGTAGGGCGTCAGCGGCGTGGGCCGGAAGAGCTCCAGGTACCGCGCCACCACCCAGCCGGTCTTATAGCCGAAGGGCACGGTCCGGACCTTGCCGCCCTTCCCGTGGACAAGAAGGTAGCCCTCGGCGAGGTGGACATCGTGCACCGTCAGGCTGACGACCTCTCCCCGTCGCAGGCCACAATCCAGCATGAGCATGATGAGGGCCTTGCTCCGGCAGCCGCGGGCGTTGGTCTCCTGGAACGCGTCGAGGAGGCGGCGCTCCTCGGCCTCGGTCAGCGGCTCGAGCGGTTTCTCTTTCAGCCTCGGCAGGTCCAGTTCGGCGAAGGGATCTTCGGGCAGCAGCTTGGCCTTGCGGTGGAGCCAGGAGCCCAGGGCCCGGAAAGCACGGAAGAAGCCATGCCGGTAGGCGGACGAGATCCCCTTGGGATCCGGCTGGTGGTTGGGATGTCGCTCCCACTTCGGCCGTCCGTCGCGATCGATGATGAAGAGCTGGAAGTTGGTCTCGGTCAGGTCGGCCAGGGTGGCCTCGCGGCCGAAGCACTCCTGGAACCAGTCGATAAAGTGGCCGACCCGCTGTTCGTACCAGGCAACGGTCGCCTCGGAGTGACCGGCGGAGCGGTGGTAGGTGGCGTAGAGGCGGAAGATCCGCTCCAGGGGCAGGCTGAGTTGCTCGGCCGAGGCCCGTCTTGGCTTTCCCATGGCACTCGATTCTCCTCACTGGCGAGCTCGTGGGGCCAATCACGTGGCCCTCACGTGACGATCACGCCAACAGAGTCCCTTGGTCGATTTCGAGGGATTCGACCGAGCAAGGGTCTCCGCTGGAGCCCTGCCTATGAGGAAAACCGAGCTAGGGATTACGGGATGGTGCCAGCGACTGGATTTGAACCAGTGACCAAGGGCTTATGAGTCCCCTGCTCTACCACTGAGCTACGCTGGCACGCAAACTTGATGAGTCCCCTCCCGCCGCAGGCGGGTACGCTGGCCGTCGCATTCGTATGATACACGACCAGCCTGGTGCCCCTCCAAGGGTCACCCTTGCAGCATCGCGTCCAGCAGGGGCTCGACCTCCCAGGCGGCGAAGGGGCCCTCGAAGCGCGCGTGGATCAGGCCCCGGCTGTCCACCAGGAAGAGCCAGGGCTCGCTCCGCAGCCGCCACTCGGTCACGGCGTCGGCCAGCTCCCGGGTGCTGGGGTCCTTGTAGATCTCGATGTGGACGAAGTCGGCCTGCTGCGCGTAGCGGCGCTGCAGCGTCTCGGCCTCCTCGAGCACCGGCCCGCAGAAGCGGCTGACGCAGAGGGCCGGAGTGGCGAAGGTCACTACCAGGGGCCGGCCGGCGGCGATGGCGTCGGCGATCCGCACCCGGTACATGTCCGGGGGCGGGTCCGCTGTCGAGAGCTGGCGCACGTCGGGCACCTCCGACAGGGTTGGGTTGCGGCTGCGCGGCGCCGGTTCCCCCGGCGCCGGCGCCACACCTCGCTCCAGGACCGTCAGGTTCGTCCGCAGGACCTGGGGCTCCCGCTCGGCCGGACGGCGGGCCAGCACCTCCAGCCCCCAGTCCCCCGCCGCGTCGAACTCGACGGGG
>ORJL010873607.1_pt1 | contig 13817 bp, 11 predicted proteins | sample 1779941 | NCBI WGS metagenome assembly ORJL01 (sample SAMEA104232317, study PRJEB22302) | groundwater metagenome | biome: forest; feature: aquifer; material: groundwater | place: USA | collected 2011-08-07 | depth 5.8 m
ACCGAGACATCAAGCCGGAGACCATCCTCGTCGCCAAGTCGGGGAGCGTGAAGGTCGCCGACTTCGGCCTGGCGCGGATCATCCGCGGCGACAACGCGACGAGCTTCGACGGCCTGACGCGCAGCGACGTGATGATGGGGACCGTGAACTACATGGCCCCCGAGCAGCGCGAGAACGCGAAGGACGTCGACCACCGCGCGGACATCTACTCGCTCGGCGTGGTGATCTACGAGCTGCTCACGGGCGAGCTGCCGATCGGGCGGTTTGCGCCGCCGTCGAAGAAGGTGCAGATCGACGTGCGGATCGACGAGATGGTGATGCAGCTCCTCGAGAAGGACCCGGATGCGCGCTACCAGCGGGCGAGCGACGTGCGGACGCACCTCGCGAGGGTGATGTCCGAGCCGGCGAAGCCGGTCGTCCCCGTGGCGCCGCCGTCGAACCTGCCCTGGTGGATCCGATCGATGCCGGGAGGGTTCCTCGGCCTCGCGGGGACGGTGTGCGTGGCGGCTGGGCTCCACGCGCTCGGGTCGGGCGGCGCGGCGTTGGGGTCGGTAGGGGCCCTCTTCGGCTTCGCGTGCCTGATCGCCTCATTTTGGATCGACCACGGCAATCCTTCCGTGGGCGAGCGGGTCCCGGCGACGGCGCTCGCGGGCGGCGGGGCCTTCCTGGTCATCTCGGTGCTCGGAATCTTCGGCTTCGGCGTGGAGGCGACGGTCGCTCACGACACGCTCGCGCCATTCTGGTCACTCATGCACCTCTGGGTCTACCTGGCAACCGGGGTCTGCGCCTTCGTCGGGTTCGAGGGGCTCTCGGCTCTCGTGAAGGTGCGGCCGGGCGGGAGGTGGGCGGGGACGTTCGTCAACGTCGTGAACCTCGCGGTCCTCCTCGGCGGATTCGCCATCCTCGTCCCGATGGCGGAGTCGCATTGGCGTGAGGAGCTTGCGTTCCGCCTGATGATCGGATACCCGATCGTCGCCGCGGTCGTGTTCGGAATCGGTTGGGGGCTCTCACGTCCGGTCGCAGCCGTCGCGCGCGACGCGCAGCCCGGCGTGCTCACGACGCTCTCGATGATCCTTGGCGCGGCGCTCCTCGCCGTCGGCGCGGGGAACGCGGCCTATTGGTGCGTCCGCGTCGCGATCGGTCCTCCGACTGGGGTGGTGTTCACCCTGCGCTCCACCTACGACGCCACGGCGATCTGGGCGTCGCTCGGGTACCTCTTCCTCCTCGCGCGGCTCAGGACGCCGAGAAGTGGGGCGCTGCAGCTCTGGGCGCTCCTGGCGGGAGGGATCCTCGTCGGCGCAGGGGTGATTCTGGAGTCGGGGCTCGCGGACTCTCTCCTCCCGATCACCGACATGGCAATGACGAGGCTGCTCATGAGCGCCGTCCTGCCGTGCGCGCTCGCGGCGGCCTATGCGGTGTTCTGGGTGATCGCGCGCCACGCGGACGGGCCGCAGGCGGAGTCGTCGATCACGTCGGAGCGGCCCGCGGACTCGCGGTCCGTGAGACTCTTCCAGGCGGCGACGGGGCTCTGGATCATCGCGGCCCTCGTGACCATCGCGGCGCACGGAGTCAACATGACCGCGCTCGCATGGATCTTCGGCCCGCTTGGTGGGGCGGTGATCACCGCGTCGATGTACTCCGTGAGCCGGATCGGACGGGCGGAGGACGACCGCGTCGGGACGCGCTACGCCCTCGGGGCGATCGCGGCGTCCGTGGTCTTCCCGATCGCGTTCATCGCCGACCCGGCTTTCTCGGCGAGCCCCGCAAGGTACATGGAGGTCGCCTTCGCGAGCGGATGGATCTTCGTCGCCTTCGCCGTTCTCGACGCGGCGCTGCGACCGTCGCGGCGTCTCGGGCGGTACTTCGGCCTCGGCGGAGGCCGCGAGCGGAAGGTGTGGCTCGGGGCGATCGTCGGGTCGGCGCTGATCGGCGGGATGGCGATCGTGTACGACTACCACGGCGTGAACAGCGGGCGTGACGTGCTGGTGGGGATGATGCCCTTCGCGGGGACGATTGCCTACGTCTTCCTCGTCGTGTGGGGCGTGCCGCTCTCGAAGGTGATGGCGACGGGGTCGGAGTGCCCGGTGATGGACCGGGGGGTCCAGATCCAGGCGAACTGCCCGAGCGGCGCGGGGGTGAGCATCACGCTCGGGGGGAGCGCGCCTCCCGTCCTGTCGACGCCGGCATCGAGCGTGCCGCCGGTCGTGGCGACGCTTGCCGCGGCGACGGTCCCCGTCGCGCCGCCGGCCCCCGTGGTGGCGACCGTCCCCGCGCCCGGGTGGCAGCCGCCGGGCGTCCCGGAGATCCCCTCGCCCGCGACGCCGGTCGCCTCCGTGTCCGACAAGGCGCGGCGGAAGGGGAAGAAGTCGCTTCGGAAGATGTGGAGGGAGGCGATCTGGCATGCCGGGGTGTTCCTGATCCTGAAGTTCGCCCTGTTCGGCGGGCTGTCGGACTGGCACGACTGGACCGCGATGTGGGGCGCCGTTGTGGCGGCCCAGCTCGTCATGGCGCTCTTCCAGACGATCCTCGACCCGCCGCACCGGCCGGCCGCGACGTTGGCCGCGCAGAAGCGACGGAAGGAGATCATCGATCTCCTCCAGCACGTCACCTGGTTCGCCGCGATCTCGGCGGGCCTGTCCCTGGCCGGCTGGGGACCTCCCTGGCTCATCTGGATGTGGGGAATCGCGGTGGCGTTCCACGCCCTCTCCACGGTCATGGACCTGGGCTTCGGCAAGGAAGGCGCGTAGCAGCCCCCCTCCTTGTCCCGTGCCGCGTGATGCGGTAGAAAAGGGGCATGGCCGAGGAACCCCGCCCCACCCTCTGGGGCCTCATCGCGACGCACGATGTCGCCTTCGTTCATCAGACCTGGGACCAGGCCGTGAGGGCGCTCGTGGGGCCCGCCCCCTGGCTCACCCTGACCGCGCGTCGGCCCGGGAAGGGGCTCTTCAGCTACCTCCTCCATGTCGCCTCGACGGGTCCCGTCCATGAAGTGCGGGCCTACGTCGAGGCGGCCGAGCACTCCCCCATGGTCCCGCGCGAGGTCGCCTCGGGCGGGGTCGTGCTGACTCGAGGAAACCTCCACGTCTGGAGGGGAACCCTCTCTCTCGAGGAGTTCCTCGATCGCTGGGCCGCGCTCGAGGACGCCGGGCTGTTCTGCGAGGACCTCCTGAACAGGGCGCGGAGCCTCCCGGGGGCGGAGCGAATCACGCTCTCGGCCTCGAACGGCGCGGACGAGGTCTTCCACTCGGCCCCTGGCGGCCTCGTCGCGCCGGCGAACCTCCCCCTCCGCCGTCTCCTCGCCTCCCTCGAGCCGACCCTCCCCGACTTCTTCACGGAGTAGGGCCGATTTGCCCTTGACACCCGTACCCCGCATGGGTATAGGTACCCACCCTGGGTATCCACCTTTGCCGGAGGGTGTCATGCGTCGGTTCGTCGTGCTGTTCCTCCTCGCCGTGCCACTCGTGGCGCAGGACGTGAAGAACGAAGTCGAAGCCTTGAAAAAGAAGTCCGATGAGATGTCCACGGCCCTCGAGCAGCTCCTGAAGGAGCGCGAGGAGTCGCGGGCTCGCGAGGACGCCCTCGCGAAGATGGTCCAGGGACTCTCCAAGCAGCTCTCCGATCTCAAGGCGCGCGCCGTCCTCGCGGAGAAAGTCGAGGAGACGAAGCGGATCCCCGTCTGGGTCTGCCCCGGCGGGCACGTCCTCGACGCCGAGCCGCCCGGCGGAAACTGCCCGCAGTGCGGCCGGGTCGTCGATAAGTCCGAGGAGGTCAGGAAGGTCAAGGTCGCCCGCCGCGAGGCGATCGGCGAGAAGATCTCCCAGGCGCTGGATGAGGAGTTCGGCAAGCGCGTCGTCACCGCCGTCAGCGGCACGGGCGTCGTCCAGCAGATCCTCTCCCACTCCGCCGACTCGACGAGCAACTCCACGCACGGCGAGGGCTCCGTCGACGTCTTCCTCATCACCCGCCCGCTGCCGTACTCTCTCTTCTTCATCGACCTCGAGGCGGTCGGCGGGGCGGGCCCCGACGCCGAGATCGGCTCCCTCGCGAACCTGAACAGCGACGCGGGGCGGAACACGGTCCAGGCCGAGGGGAACGACGCGGTCGACCTCCGCGAGGCGTGGTTCCGCCACGACTTCTTCGAGGACAAGCTCCACCTCGTCGCGGGGAAGATCGACCTCTCCAACTACTTCGACCGCAACAAGGTCGCGAACGACGAGACGACGGAGTTCCTGACCGACGCGTTCGTGAACAACCCAGTGCTCGGGAACCCCGCGCTGAACGGCCCCGGCGTCGCCGCCCTGTACGAGACGAAGACCGGATGGCAGTTCGGTTTCGGCTTCCAGGAGGCGGGCGACACGGGGTTCCAGGTGACCGACCGACCCTACTACATCGGCGAGGTCGACTGGCGAACGTTTGCGCTGGGGCGCGAGGGGAACCTTCGCGTCTGGGCTCGCGGCGACGACGCGGAGCCGATCGAGAGCCAGGCGGTCGGCGTGTCGATCGACCAGGAGGTCTCGGCGAAGGTGACCGTCTTCGCGCGATGGGGGCAGGGGGGGGTGGATGCGGACGATCAGGACGACCCCTGGGCCTACAGCGTCGGCGTGCGCGTGAGACCGACGTTCGAGTCCCGCCCGCGCGACGTGTGGGGCTTTGCCTTCGGCCAGCAGCGCGGCTCGTTGGTCCGTGACGAGGACGACCGCGACACGGTCATTGAGACCTACTACCGCCTCGTCCTGAACGATCACGTCTCGATCACGCCCCTCTTCCAGTACGTCTTCCACACGGCGGGGGACGGAGGGGCCCTCGAGTCCCAGGACGACGCCGGGATCCTGGGCGTCCGCATGCAGATCGACTTCTAACGGAGTGGCGCCCGCGAGGGCGCCGCAGTTGTGAGGAGACCCATGAAGACTTTCACCTTCCTTCCCCTTGTCCTCGCGGCCGTCGCGTGGGCGGGCCCTGCTGACGCGTGCAAGCAGACCGACCCGTCGAAGGTCGTGATGGTGATCAACCGCGACTCGAGCGACATCTCGTTCATCGACACCGACACCGAGACGCTCTGCGGGCGCGTGTCGGTCGGGGAGTGGTCGGGGCCCCACATGGCGATGTTCCGCCCGAAGGGGGACCGGATCGTGGTCTCGGGGACGATGCGGAATACGATCGTGATCGTGGAGTTCCCCTCGCTCAAGGTCCTCGCGACGCTCGACACTGGGAACGAGCCGGAGCACCTCGACATCACCTCCGACGGGAAGTACGCCTTCGTCGGGTTGATGGCGGACGACCAGGTCTCCGTCGTCGACATCGACGAGCTGAAGGAGGTGAAGCGCCTGGACGGCGTCTTCGGCCCGCACGGGATCACCTGCTGGCCGTGCGCCTGCCTCGCGTGGAAGGGGGAGGCGTGCTGCAAGGAGGGGATGAAGCCGCGCGTCTACGTGTCGAGCATCCATGCCCACGAGGTGAGCGCGTACGACGTGGAGACGCTCACGCAGCTCTCGCGCATCCGCGTCGGGGACGCCGACCGTCTCTCGAATGCGAACCCCGACCAGGGGCTGGGCGAGGTGAACGGCGTGGCGAACCCGACGATCATGCCGAACGGACGGTACATCTACGCGGCGGACCAGGACTCCGGCACGCTCGCGGTGATCGAGACGAAGGGGAACACGGTCGAGAAGACGATCGTGATCGGCGAGGGGGCGTGGCGGGCCTACTCGTCCCCCGACGCGAAGTATGTCGTCGTGCCGTGCAACGGCGACGGGACGCTGCGGGTGATTTCGACGGAGTCGAACACGGAGGTTGCGAGCTTCCCCGCCGGCGGCACGATGACGGGGGCGAACTTCGTCGAAGGCGGGAAGAAGTGCTACGTCGTGACAACGCTCGACGACGCGCAGGGCGGGGCGCTCTGGGTCTACGACCTGGAGCACATGACGACGAAGGGGCAGATCCGCTTCGGCCCGAACACGACGATCGAGACGGCCTGCACGCACCCGGATTGGCACCGGATCTACCTCGCGTGCTCGAGCCGGAACAGCGTGTTCGTCGTGGACGGGCGCGACGACTCCGTGAAGGAGATCGTGAACGTCGGGCAGTTCCCCTGGGGGACGCACGCGCTCCGGGGCGGGGACAACTACTGCCACTAGTCCTACAACGCTAGTTTCGCCAGCCCCGAAGGGGCTGTCCAAGAAAGCCAGGGGCGCAGCCCCTGGTTTCCACGCATGCATCGTGACGTGAGCCCTGAAAGGGCGGCCCATGAAATGTGTCGCCCTTCCAGGGCTCCAAACGCGACGGTCGGGAAAGCCCCAGGGGCTGCGCCCCTGGCCGGCCCGCTGCGCGGGCGCCCCGACGTCGCCCCTTCGGGGCTGAAGTAGCGTTGTAGGACTAGGCAGGAGCGTCGCCACGATACCGATTTAGACTGGAGGCCCATGTCTCGTCGCAGTCTCGCAGGTCTCCTCCTGGTTGCATGCCTTCTGGCGATGCTCGTCGCCCGCAAGACAAGCGGTCCCGATCGAGCGCTCCAGACCCAGGAGGGCGGCGACGAAACGAAGTGGGATCCGCCCTCTCCCATCCTGTCGATGGACACGGCGAGTGAGGGGCCGACGTCGCCCAGCGCGTTCGCCGCATTCAAGATCGACGGCATGATCTGACACGGCATCTGACCGCTCGCGGTCAAGGCCGCCCTGTCAGGGCGGAGGCGCGCTCGAAACGTATGGGTGAGCTACCAGAGAAAGACAGCGACCGTCGAATACGAACCGGGCAAGACGTCGGTCGGGCAGCTCGTCGAGTGCGTACGGCGAACGAACAAATATACCGCTGCCTTAAAGGAGCCCGTGGTGACGAGATTCGCGACCGACGTCGGCGCGTGGAAGGCGCACTCCGACGTCCCCGTGTATTCCCCCGCATCGAGGGGAAAGCTCATGTTGACGCTCGATCCGTCGAAGCGCGCGAGGGTCTCCTCGCTTCACGCCGAGTGGTCTGGCGAGGACGGATTGAGCGTTACCGCCGCCCCTGCGCATGAGGATCCGGACTCGGGGGTCTGGACTTCGACAGCAGAGTTCGAAATCGCCCGGGAGGTTCAAGAGGACGAGCTGCTCGCCCGGGCCACGGTCACGTATCGTGTCGAGGGGATCGAGAAGACGATTACGCTGGGAGCCGTCGTTCCTGTCGCGAGATAGAGGTCGATGAACAGCGAGTGACCAGCGCCCGCGTTCGCGGACCTCCGTCCGTTTCCCTTCCCTACTTCTTCGTCTCCGCGCCCTTGCACCCCGTCGGGCCGCACGTCTCGCCGACGTGCAGATCGGAGAGGAGCCTCGCCGTTCCGACGAAGCGGAGCTCGCCCCCGGGGGAGACTTCCGAGACGATCAGGGCCTGTACGCCGTCCATCGACGAGGCGATCTCCCGCCCACGCTCCGGTTCGAGGACGCAGAGGGTCGTGGAAAGCGCGTCCGCGTCGCTCGCGCTCTCCGCGAGGACCGTCGCGGCGCAGGCGGTCTCCGACGGCCGGCCCGTGCGGGGGTCCAGGATGTGGTGGTATCGCTTCCCGCCGACCTCGAACGACTTCTCGTAGTCGCCGGAGGTGCTGATCGCCCGGTCGCGCAGGAAAACGATGCCAAGACTCCCTTCCGGGTCGCGCGGATGGCGGAGGAGAACCGGCCAGCCGTCGGTGCCCGGCGGCGCGCCGATGGCGTACATGTTCCCGCTGAAGTTCACGAGCGCGGGCCCGACGCCTCGCGAGCGAAGCACCTCCACCGCGCGGTCGACCGCGTACCCCTTCCCGATCGCGCCGAGGTCGAGGCGGACCCCGGCCCGGTCGATCGCGAGCGTGCGCTTCTCCGCGTCGAGGTGGATGTGGCCGAAGCCGACGAGTTCGAGCGCGGAGGCGATCTCGGCGTCCGATGGCATCCGCCCATTCCCGCCCTTGAACCCCCACGCCTCCACGAGCGGCGCGATCGTCGGGTCGAAGGCGCCTCCGCTTGCCTTCCAGAATCGTTCGCAGGAAGCGATGCAGGCGAAGAGGTCGGGGCCGATCGGCACCGGTCCTCGCGGCGCCGCGGCCACAGCCCGGGACAGTTCGCTGTCGTCGCGGAAGTGCGAGAGGACCCCCTCGAGGCGCGCAACCTCGTCCATCGCGGCGCCCTCGGCCTCCACGATCTTTTCAGCGTTGTCGCCGAAGGCGGTGATCTCGAGCATGGACCCCATCAGGACGCAGGCGCGGCGGACGGGACCGTTCGAGGGGGCCTGCGGCGCTCCGTTTGCGGCGAGCGGCCTTTCCGGGCGCGTACCGCGGACGAGGTACGCCTCGCGAAGGACGGCGAGGACCTTCCTCACGCCGTCCGTGATGGCCCGCACCGAGGTCGTCGCGCCGGATACGTTCGTGATGTCGCGGTCCTGGCGGATGGGGTCGTCCCCCGACTTCCCCACGAACTGGTTGCGGAACCGCTTCCGCGCAACCTCGCCTCCCCGGCTCTCGCGATAGACGAGGATCCGCACGTCGAGGACCCGGCCGTCGGTATCGGTCGCGACGAGGTAGGTGATGGGCTTGTAGCAGCCCATGTCCTCCGAGACGACGGCATAGCCGAGGAGGTCGTCTCCCTTCCACGCCGATCGGACGAGGATTTCGTGCTCGAACACCGGGCGGCCCGCGCTCTCCTGGATGCGCACGCGGGCCTCGTCGTCGAGGCGGATGGCCTCCGAACCGAAGGCGTCAGCGGACGGGAAACACTCCCGCATCGCCTGATCCTCGGTCTGGTAGACGGTGAGGTCGCCGTCCTGGGCGAACAGCGCCCCCGCGGCGAGCACGAGCGCGGCACCGATGGCTCTCATGTGCATCCAGGCGCGTTTGCGCGCCCCTCCGTCAGAAGTAGGTCGCGAAGGAGAAGATGAACTCGTCGTTGTCGACTTCGCCGTGCTCGAAGTCCTCCAGGTTGAACTGGTAGTCGAGCTTGAACACCGTCTGTTCGGTGTGGCGGAAGTTGAGGCCGAGGGTCACGCGCTCCGTGCGGTTGCCGTCGAGGTCGACCTGGTCCCATCGCACCACGCTTGTGAACGTCGAATCGGGACGGAAGACGGCCGGCCAGCACGACCGCAGGCACTCGGGCATCCAGTGGTAGTTCGCCTGCATGTAGAATCCGATGAAGTCCTCCGGCACCCCCGACGCCTCCGCGAAGTCGTCCCGCTCGAAGTCGGCATAGGCCCCCTCGAACAGCAGCTCGAACGGCCCGCTCTGCCACGCGGCGTCGAGCGCGTAGATGCCGAGGAGGTTCTCTCCGTCCTCGTCGTACAGGCCGACGTGGAACGAACCGGCGAATTCAAGGCCGAGGAGCGGGCTCCAGGCGAGCCTTCCGACGGCCGCCGGGGAGTTGTTCACGTCCTCCGAGGCGCTCCCGCGGGCGTCGCGGAGCCCCTCCTCGCGGTCGACGTGGACCGTGCCGTCGTCCTCGAGGACCTCGAAGCCGTTCACGGCGTACAGCTCGTAGTTCACCTCCCAGACGCTCTCTTCGGAGGGGGGCTCGATCCGTCCGAAGAAGCCGATCCCCGCCTCGGTGAGCGTCGTCGGGATGATGAGCCGATCGACGATCGGACGATCGGTCAGGTCCTGGATCGGCGAGTCGTGGACGAGGTTGAGCTTCCCGAGGGGCGAGAGGACGAGGCCTCCGCGGAGGTTCGCCCAGTCCTTCATGAGGAAGTCCATCGTGGCGAACTCGACGCTGACCTCGCCGCCCCCCTGGGGGCTGTCGGGGCCTCCCTCCTCGAATTCGATCTCGGTGGCGAAGCGGACCTGCTCGGAGACCTCGGAGTAGATGAAGGGGATGAGGCGCTCCTGTTCGAAGTGGTCGTTCTCGTCCTGGGGGACGCCGAACTCGAAGTCCATGTACCCGCCGAGGTAGGTGGTGGCGCCCATGCGTCCGAGGAACGGTTTCGTGTAGATGCCGCCGAACGTCGGCGCGAGTTTCCTGTCGGCGAAGCGCCTCGCCTCGCCCTCGACGGAGGACCCTGCGGCGGGGGATGCGGGGGCCTCCCCGGGCGTGGTCCCGCGCTCCTGGAGGAGTCGCGTGAGGTTCTCGACCTGCCCTTCGAGCGTCGAGATGCGGCGGTCCTTCGCGGCGCTCTCCTGTCGCATCTGCTCGACGGCGGCGACCACGCGATCGAGCTTCTGGTCGACGGAGGCCTCCTCGGCAGCGAGGGGCAAGACGAGGAGGAGGGCAAGACAGACGGTGCGCATGGGCGCCTCCCTGAAGCAGCAAGCCGTGACGAAATCCGGGTCGATCCCCGGGTCACCTGGCTTGCCATGCCTCATGTGGAGGCACTGCTGGCTGGGCGCCCTACTTGGTCAGGAGCAGCCTTCCGTTCTTCGTGACCTGGAGGACGTATTCCTCCCCTCCGTGGAGGATGAGGACCTTGCGCTCCTGTCCGAGGAGGTCCTCGGAGCGAAGGACACGCTTGCAGAGCGGCCTCGCGCGGGGCGGGTCCCCATTCGGGACGTCGGGAGTCTCCTCTTTGTCACGAACCGTTGCCGTTGGACCTCCGATTGCGATGCTCTCTCCCCCGTCGGTTCTCATCGCGGGCCCCCACGGAGTTGAGAATGAGTCTCAACGTCAATAGGAGCGTACACCCCGGCAACGGGGGGGATCAAGCGATTTTGATGAGTTGGCTGGTATTCCAGGACCCCTCCGCCCCGGGGCAAACCCGAACTCGCGCCGAACTCACACGGTGGACTGAACCTCGTCTCCCCGCTATCATCTCGCCCTCGCCTTCGTGTGTCTTCGTGTGCCTTCGTGGATCGGAATGAGCGTCCTACCGGTCTTCAAAGTCGGTCACCCCGTGATCCGCCAGGTCGCGGAAGACCTCACGCCCGACGAGCTCCGTTCCGACGCCACCCAGCGCCTGATCGACGACATGACGGAAACGATGCGCTCACGCGACGGCGTCGGGATCGCCGCGCCGCAGGTCGGCGTCTCCAAGCGGATCGCCGTCCTCGAGTACAGGCAGAACCTCCGCTACCCCGGCCACGCCGACATCCCGCTCATGGTCGTCCTGAACGCCCGCGTCATGGAGCTGGGCGAGGAGACGGTCGACGCCTGGGAGGGGTGCCTCTCCGTCGACAACCTCCGCGGCGTCGTCACCCGCTCGACGAAGGTCGTCGTCGACGCCCTCGACCGCGAGGGGCAGCCGCAGCCCCTCGCCGCCGACGGGTTCCTCGCGGTCATCCTCCAGCACGAGATCGACCACCTCGACGGGAAGGTCTTCCTCGATCGGATGAAGGACCTCTCCACGCTCACGCAGCTCGAGGAGTGGTACGCGTACTGGGATGGGAGGCGCCCCGTCGACCCCGCGGCGAAGGACCCGATCGGCACGAGCGGCATCGACCACGTCGGCCTCGTCGCACGCGACCTCGAGGCCTCGCGCGCCTGGTTCGTCGACCTCTTCGGGATGCGCGAGCACTCGCGCTCCTCCAACTTCGTCTGCCTGCGCGTGAACGAGCAGTACGTGTTCCTCCTCGACGAGGAGGCGACGAGGGCGCGCGAGGGGCCGAACCCGCGGACCGCGCTCGCGCACCTGGCCCTCCGCGTCACGCGCGAGGAATTCGACCGCGCGCTCGAGACGCTCGCGGCGAAGGGGATCGCGATCGACGAGGGGCCGCGGCAGCGCGGCGCGGGGAGGTCGATCTACTTCAAGGACCCCTCGGGGAACCAGATCGAGCTTCACCACCCGTGAGCCTCCGCGGGTGGCTGCTCGCGATCGGCGCGGCCGGCGTCGTCATGGTCGCGGTGGGGCGGGGGGAGCGCGGGGGCGACTTCGACGGCTACTGGCAGGCGGGGAGGGCGGTCCTCGACGGGCGCGACCCGTACGACGACGAGGCGGTAGAGCGGTACCCGCCGGCGTTCCCCGCGCTGATGGCGCCGTTCGCGCGCCTCACGGTCGTCGGGACCGTCTGCATTCCGTGGGACGTCGCGCGCGCGGTCGGGTGCGTGACGTGGCCCTCGGTCGTGCTCTTCTTCGCGCTCGCGTGGGAGCTGGCGAGGCCTACTGCAGGACGAACCTGATCGGGACCTGGACCTCCTCCTCGACCGGCGCCCCGTCGAGCGTCGCGGGGGAGAAGCGCCAGTCGCGGGCCGCCTCGATCGCGGCATCGTCGAGGCACGGGTGGCCGCTCGACCGCTCCACGCGAACGGAGCGCACCGCGCCATCGGCGCCGACGAGCGCGGCCACGAGGACGGTCCCCTCCCACCCCTTGCGACGCGCCTCGTCGGGGTAGCGCGGGGGGAGGTTTCCTCCGGCAGCGGAGGGGCCAATCACGCCTGCACGGCCTCCCTCGACGAGCGAGGGGCCCCCCTTCGCGGGGGCCGGCGGCGGGAGCCGATCATGGTCGACCACGCGGCGCGACCCGCCGACGCCGAGGACCTCGGCCGCCTCGCACGTCGGGCGAGGCGTGATCGGAGCGAGGTCGGGCAGGGCCGCGAACTGCGGCGGCGTCGGGAGAACTGGCGGATCGATCAGCGCCGTCGTCTCCTCCGGCTCGCTCGTGACGGGCGAGGGGACGCCGTCGCGCGGGAGGGAGACCGAGAGGCCCGGCCCGTCTCCTCCGAAGGAAACCTGGAACGACTCGAGCTCGGGCGCGCGGTGGCGCGGGCCGCTCACCTCGATCGCCGCGAGCGCCAGCAGGCCAAGGGCGGCCGCGTGCAGGAGGAGGCTTGCGAGAAACGAGGTCTTGGGCCCCATGGGGCGGGACATGGTGCAAGGCGCGTGCCCGTCGGCGGGCGCGGGAGGGGCCGGAGCGTCGGTCGCGGCAACAGCTTGGGCGGGCGGCGCGGCGTCGAGAGGGGCCGCTGTACAGGGGTTGTCCAGCGGTGTAGAGGAGGTGATCATCTATCCGAAGAACACCTGGGCCACTGCGTAGATCTCGGGGTCGACGCGGCGGAGCTGTCCGACGGCCTCGGAGAGGTCGACGTCGACCAGCTTGTTGCCTCGCATCGCGACCATCCGGCCGAACTTCTTCTCGCTGACGAGGTCGACGGCGCCGATGCCGAAGCGGGTCGCGAGGATCCGATCGAACGCGGTGGGGCTGCCTCCGCGCTGGACGTGGCCGAGGATCGTGACGCGGGTCTCGATGCCGGACCGCTTCTCGATCTGGGTCCCTACGTAGTTCGAGATCCCACCGAGGCGGACGTGGCCGAAGTCGTCGGTCGAGCCGGACTGGAGGGCGAGGTCGCCTCCCTTCGGCTGGGCGCCTTCGGCGACGACGATGATCGAGAACCCCTTCCCGCGATTCTTGCGCTGCTTGCAGATGCCCACGACCTCGTCGATATCGAACGGGTGCTCGGGGACGAGGACGCAGTCGGCGCCTCCCGCGATCCCGGACATGACGGCGATCCAGCCCGCGTGCCGGCCCATGACCTCGACGACCATGACGCGGTGGTGGGCCTCGGCGGTGGTGTGGAGGCGGTCGATTGCCTCGGTGGCGATCGTGACGGCGGTGTCGAAGCCGAAGGTGTAGTCGGTGCCGGAGACGTCGTTGTCGATCGTCTTCGGGACGCCGACGATGTGCATCCCCTGGTCGAAGAGCCTCTTTGCGACGGTGAGGGTGTCCTCGCCGCCGATGGCGATGACGGCATCGAGGCCGTAGCGGCGGAAGTTGTCCCAGATCCGCTGGACGTTCTCCTCGTTCTTGAAGGGGTTGGTGCGGGAGGTGCCGAGGATGGTGCCTCCCTTGGGGAGGATGCCGCTGACGGAGAAGTCGGTGATCGGCTCGACGTGGCCCTTGACGAAGCCGTCCCAGCCGTTGCGGAAGCCGAGGGTGGAGGACCCGAGGCCGGACCCGCGGCGGG
>ORJL011801064.1_pt1 | contig 13810 bp, 7 predicted proteins | sample 1779941 | NCBI WGS metagenome assembly ORJL01 (sample SAMEA104232317, study PRJEB22302) | groundwater metagenome | biome: forest; feature: aquifer; material: groundwater | place: USA | collected 2011-08-07 | depth 5.8 m
GGGTGCCCCATCCTCGCTACGGCGAGGGTGGGGGACGGATGGGTCGCTCATTCTTACGCGCGATGGCGCTGGTCGCGCGGCGAAGACACTGCTCACAGAGCAGTGGCACACGGCGGGCGGAGAACAACCACGCGCTCGCGCTTCTCGCAGGCGCTCCCAAGCAGGCGACGCAGTGTCAGTTTGATGGCATGGGTCGCCGACGATCTCGCGGGATCATCGCGATCGCTTCGATTTCCACGAGCAGCTCCGGCCGACAAATGCGCGCCTGTACGCATGTGCTGGCGGGCAGCGGATCGAGCCCCTGCTCGGCGTAGAACGCATTTCGGATCTGGTTGAACTCGTCGTAATATCGAAAGTCGTCGAGATAGCAGGTCGTTCGGACCACGTCCTTCCAGTCCGCCCCTTCACTGGCCAGAAGCCCCGCGATGTTCGCAAACACGCGTCGCGTTTGGGCGCAAACGTCGCCCGGATGAATCGAGTGCCCCTGTTCGTCGACGCTGGCGGTTCCAGAAATGAACACCATCGCGCATCCGTCAAGCTCCACACGCATCCCCCGCGAGAAGGCGACCTTCTTGGGGTAGTTGTAGGCTTCGTTGAGCACCCGCGAATTGCAGATCGCGGACTTGGCGATGCGACGAGGTTCACGGTCGGTCATGTACGTGTTTCCCAGGTCTGACCCACGCCTCGCTCCTGCCGAGTCCGGACAGACCGATCCATTCTCCGGGCGTCGGCCCGATATCGCCGGCGCGGCGAATCCCCGGAACTTCCCTGCAAGGTGCGAGCCAGTCATTGCCGGGCTTTTGGAAATGCGAGGCGAATGGTCCGCAACGTGCTGGTGGGACTAGCTGGGAGCGTTGCGCGCGATCGGATGATCGGGCTTCGCCGTGCGCCAAGCCCGAACGACGCGGCGCGGCGCTCCGGGCGAACGCGACTGAACGCTGCGGCCATACGGACCCATAATTTCATGCGAACGCCGAGGCTATGGAGACTGATCGCAGCTGCTGTGGGTGTGGCCGCCTGCGACGGCGACCGGGCACTCCGTTCGCCTGTCTCGACGATGCGGGTCCGCGAGGTGCCGGGACCAGGGCCCATGACCGCGCTGATCGAACAGCATCCCGTCACCGCAGCGGTCGGTGTCCCGAAGGAATCTGACTGCGTGGTTCTCCCAAAGGGTGGGCGGATTCTCGCAGTGTCGGGCGGCATGGCGACCGGTGTGGCGACCGTCCTCACCACGGCGTTCGCAGCGGCGGGTCGCCCCGACGTTTCGTTCGACGCGACGCGGTTCCTGTTCGTGGGACGCAAGGGTGAGTCCGACGTCGACGGCGTCTGGGAGATGGACACGGACGGCACCGGCGGTCGTGAGATCGTTCAGATGCCGGGGGGGGGTCAGGCGGCGATCTATCTTCCGACGCTGTACACGCTCGACGCGGAAAGACCCGAGCCGCGTATCGCGTTCGCGGGGCGCGACGCCCGTGGAGAGCCGTCACAACTCTTCACTTGTCGGCCTGACGGCTCGGACGTTCGGCAGATCACGTTCGCCCCGCGCGGCGTGATGGATCCGTATCTGCTTAGCGACGGACGTCTCCTGTTCGCCTCGGCTCAGGATGACGAAGAGCCCGGTCACAAGGGGAACGTAAGTTTGTTCACCGTCAACACCGACGGAACCGACCTGTTCCCCTTCACGGGGGTGGGAGGGGATGCGGTCTCGCGACGGAGCCCGAGCGAGACGTCGGATCATTGGCTCGCGTTCATCGAATCTCCCATCGGACGAGGCGAAGTCGATGGGGCGGTGGTCGGCGTCCGAACCACAAGCAGCTTGCATACGCGCCGAGTGATCGCAGCGGATCGCGCGGGTCGTTACCGGAGCGTATCACCGCTCGTCGACGAGGACGCGTTCGTGTCGTACCGCCCCCATAATGGCCACGGTGCGACCACGTTCGGAATCTACGTGCTCGACACTCGATCCTCGGAGATCCCGCACGTCCTCTACGACGATCCGGGCTGGGACGAGGTTCGAGCGGTTGCGGTGCGACGCAGGCCGATTCCTGCCGGTCGATCCAGCGTCGTCGGGGACCGCACGAATCTCGGGCAGCTCTATTGCCTGAATGCCTACCTGTCAGACGCCGCCGCGAAACCCGATCCGGGCGCGCCACGCATCGCCAAAGTCCGCGTGTTCTTCCACGAGGGTGCGGCAGCGACGGCGGATGTGCCGGTCGAGGAAGACGGCTCGTTCTTCCTGGAAGTTCCGGCCCGAACGCCGATTCGACTGGAGACGGTCGATGCTCGGGGAGACGTGCTGGACGCGATGCGAAGCTGGTTCTGGGTGATGCCGAACGAACGCCGCGGCTGCATTGGTTGTCACGAGGACCGCGAACTTTCGCCGCCGAACCGGCACCCGCTGGCGCTTCGCAGGTTGCCGCATCGCGTGGCGGTCGAGGCGAACCGCTCGATGTCTGAGTACGAGCAGGATCCACACGGAGGCGGCGAGTAGTGTTCGGACTCACGGCCATCCAGGCTTTGTGCCTCGTCGTGGCGCAGGCGTCTCCGCCGGCAACCGTGCCCGAGCCGCCTTCGTTCTTCGTAGGTCGCGCCGTGTGCCAGGAGTGCCACGATCCGGCACTTTCGGCGGCAGCAGGCGGAAACGAGGCCGCAGACTGCGGACTTCGATCCGGACCCTGCACGCTCGAGACCATCCCAGGGCATGGCGCCTCCTTTGACACGCTCCGTAAGACGGAAGCCCGATCGATCGCCGCGATCAGCGGCATCGCCGAGCAGCCCACGGACAGCCGTGTTTGTCTCGCATGCCACTCGACCGCTGCCGATGAGGGCCTGCGTTGGACGGCGCCGACTTTCCACCTTGCGGATGGCGTGCAGTGCGAGGCGTGCCACGGCCCGGGAAGCCGGCATGTTTCGTTGGCACGAGCGAGGCACCAGCCCGCATCGGGCGTTCTCTCGCCGTCGCCGACGGAAGTTACTGAACACGCCATCCGGCGCGGCGAGCGCGAGGACTGCACGTCATGCCACGTGGACCGTCCTTCGCACCGCGAGGTGCTCGAGCGAGGCTTCCGCCTGACCCCCGCGGACCGGCAATACAAGACGCCCGTGAATCTGGCCCTGTCGCCCGACGGCGCGCGCCTCTACGTGGTCTGTGAACACAGCGACAGTCTCATCGTGGTGGACACCACGGCTCGCACGGTAGCGGCAGAATTACCCGTTGGTCGCCGCCCGCAGGACGTAGCCGTCGGCCCCGGCGGCCGTCGCGTGTACGTGACCAATCGCATGAGCGGTACGCTCACGGTGCTCGACGCAGAGACGCTTACCGTCGTCCGCGAAACGGCCGTCGGCTTCGAACCCCACGGTGTGCTTGTTTCCGGCGACGGTTCCCACCTCGTCGTGCTGAGCACGGCGGAGGACGCCGCGGTGATCGTCAACGCCGAGGACGGCGGCATTCGCCAACGGCTTGTCATGGGCCGCGGACCGTGGTCGATCGCGTCGGCGAGCGGCGGCCGGCGCGCCGTGGTGACCAACGTCCGGCCTGCGCTATCCGCCTTCCGCGAACCGCCCCAATCGGAAGTCACGATCATCGATCTCGTACACGGAACCGTGGTGAGCAGACATGCCGTAACCGAGGCCAACATGCTCCAGGGCGTTGCCTCGGTGCCGGACTCGGACGTCGTGATCTTCACGCTGGTGCGGACCAAGAACCTGGTCCCGATGACTCGTCTGGCGCAGGGGTGGGTCATGACCAACGGACTCGGCGTCCTGGGGCCGGATGGCCGCGTCGACCAGGTTCTATTGGATGAACCGACCAGCGCCCTGGCCGATCCGATGGACGTGGCCGTGAGCCCCGACGGCCGGTTTGCCCTGGTGACGGGCGGCGGAACGAACGAAGTCGTTGTGGTCGATGTGAGGAAGCTGCTCGATACGCTGCGCGCAACTCCCGAGCCGGAACGAACCGAGGTTTTGCCGAATCACCTGGGGATCAGCGCGCAGTTCGTTCTCAAGCGAATCGCGGTCGGCGCCAACCCGCGCGGCGTCGCGTTTGCTCCTGACGGTCGGTTCGCCTACGTCGCCAACGCGCTCGACGACACAGTGACAGTCATTGACACCATCGGTTACAGCGTCGCCGCGACGATCGCTCTGGGTGGGCCCGCGGAAATCACGGAACTGCGTCGCGGCGAGCGACTCTTTCACAGCGCCGAAAACGCCTTTGCCCGACAGTTCTCGTGTCGAAGCTGCCATCCGGATGGTCACATCAACGGGCTTACCTTCGACATCGAAGCCGACGGCATCGGGATGAACCCCGTGGACAACCGAACGCTGCGGAGCATCTTCGACACGGCGCCGTTCAAGTGGGAAGGCACCAATCCGACCCTGCACCGCCAGTGCGGCCCGCGCCTCGCCGTCTTCTTCACGCGACTACACCCGTACACGCCTTCGGAGCTGGATGCGCTGGTCCGCTACACTTGCACGATCGAACAGCCGCCCAATCGACATCGGCCACGCGACGGGCTGACGCCTACGCAGCGCCGAGGCAAGGCGATCTTCGAGCGTACGACCCGGCACGACGGCACGCCGGTTCCGCGCCAGCAACAATGCGCCGCTTGCCATCGCGGGGCGCTGCTGACGAATCGGCAGCGCGTGGCCGTCGGCACCACGATGTGGTTCGACGCGTCCGTCGACGTGGATCTCGGCGACCTGTTTCAGACCGACGAATTCGGAGAGCTCGGCAGCTACTTCTTCATCGACGCGGGAGTGCCGTCGAAGAGCTTGGACGTTTCGCATCTGCGAAACATCGTGGATAGCACGCCGTACCTGCACAACGGTGCGGCCGCCACGCTGGAAGAGATCTGGACGCGATTCAACATGGTCGGCCGGCACGGTGCGACGGCCGACCTGACCCGGCAGGAGCTCAATGATCTCATCGCTTATCTCAAGTCGCTGTAGATGGAGATGGACGCGGCGATCAACGTTGTCGCTCGTTGCGCTGCTGCTGCTGGCGAATGTCGGCGCGGGGCAGACTCCCCCGAAGCAGGAGGGGCCGTCCGCGACAACGTCCGATCGCGTCCTCGTCACGCACGTGCTCGACGACACGATCTATGTCGGGACCGAACGACGATTTGCGTGTCTGCAGAACGGGACATGGCGTCAATGGGGCCACAAGGACGGTCTGCCGCCGTTCGCCGTTTCGGCCATCGCGGTCGACCCGGAGACTCGCGATGTCTGGCTGGGGACGCGGGGCGGCGGGCTGGTACGCTTCACGGCCGGTCGCTTCGACGTGTTCACTCAGCTCAACAGCGGACTCGCCGGAGATCTCGTCTTTGCGGTGACCGTCGCAGGCCGGCGAGTCTGGGCGGCGACGAACGGCGGGCTCAGCGCGTTCGAACCGTTTGTTGATCGATGGGATCTTCATTTCGCGCGACAGGCAGGAGGAGAGCAGATGGCCGTCACACGGCTTTCTGCCTGCGCATCGGACCTCTACGCGGAAGCGCGCGGACGCGGGCCGATGTTCTTCGACGTTGACCACGAGACCTGGCGGCCCGTCGCCGGGACTCCGAGGGAAACGCAGGCAGCCCTATGCGTCCAACGTGAGAAGGCGCGAAATCGATCGATCAACGTCCAGTTGCCCGGAAGCGTATCGGAGAACACCGCGCCGTGTAGCGATCCGTCCATGGCCGTCGCCATCTACGGACCGCGCAATCGGACGATCACTCTTCCCGGTGCTGAGCGAGGTGAACTCCTCGAGCCGGAGCGACCGGAGCTGACCGCCGTGGAGCGTGCGGTCGAGACGTTCAACAAGACGCAACCAGGTGCATTGGGCGGCAACCCCGTTGAACTCATCCAGATCGTACCCGGCTACGCGCGCTACGGATGGGGCCTTCCTGAGGACGATCTGATCGCGTTCTCCCGGGACTCGCGGGTCAGGGGCATCGTCGGGTACGTGGGTCGAGAGCAGAACATTCTGCAGGAAGCGATCCAACGCACGCGGATCCCCTGGGTGGATGTAGCCTCCGACGACGAAGCGAACGACGCCGACTCCGATACAGATTCCACTGGCGACGCGTGGATCTTCCAGTGTCGCGGTGATGAGGCCAGGCGACACCGCAGATTGATCGAGTATTTGATGCAGGAGCTTGGATGCCGCCGCTTTGCCGCCGTCCGATCGGCGCAGCTGCTCGGCGCCTCGCGGACGGAATGGTGGGCGGGACATATCCGAAGATCGGACTTCAGCACGGTCGTGGAGGGCGGCTGGCCGGTCGAAGATGCTCAGCAATCCGCGGTCATCGAGCAACTCAAACGCGCCGCGCCCGACGCCGTCATGGCCGCGGTCCCGCCTGAGATCGCCGCGACGATCCTCCGCCGCATCCGCGCGGCAGGGCTGACATCCGTCTTCGTCGTCGGCTCCGAAATCGCGATCGATGGATGGTCGGAGTCCGCGGGCCTGCCGCCCGGGCGCGTGCTTGCGTGGCTCCCGCCTGGGGACTCGGAAGCTCGCGCTGCATCCGCGGCGGTTCGCTCGTTCGACGCAACCGATCATCTTTTGCAGGCCGTGGTCGAAGCTGGTGACGACCGCGAGCAGGTGCGTCGCACACTCGAACGAATGCGAGACGACATCTTTGGAGAAGCCCACTACGAACGAACCCATCCGCCGACCGCTGTTACGATCGCCGAGCTTGGCGCCGGTCGGTGGGAACGGCGGATTCTGACGCCGCAGTCGAACATGTCGCGCCCCTCGGACTTCGCTCCCCCTTGAGCAGGACCGAGTATCGTGGATTCAGCAGAGCAACGACTCGGAGATGCGCTCTTGCATCCGCGTTCTCGCGCGGTTTCGATTCTGGAAGTCTGTGGTGATCGCGGCGTGGCGGTCTGTTCTGGACCCCTGCTACGGCGGTCCCGCCTCGAAGTAGTAGACGCCTCGCCCGCCACAGGGTACACCGGTTTGGCGAATCGTGGGATGCGAAGATTCTCGGGGCCGAATCGCATCAGAAAGAAGCCCCCTCCATCAGGCGTGTGCGTCGCGCAGGGTCGACGCGGTCAGGATGGATCAGGTCGTTCTCCGTCCAGGGATCATCGGGTGCCGGAAATGTGCTTGCCATCGCGTCCAACACCCGCCATTGCTCTTCGATGGAGCGGTGGGTGTGCTCCGGGTCGACGCTTGCGGCCTGATATCGCCGCTGTCGCTCCAGATACTGTTGCAGGGGGGTTTCATCGGGACGCACATTGATCCGGTACCGGACGCCGTCGAAGGTCTCATAGAGCGGGAACAGGCCGCAGCCCACCGCCTCGCGGATCAGTTCCACGCTCTCGCCCGGTTCCGATTTCCATCCGGTCGGACACGGCGAGAGCATCAACAGGAATCGAAAGCCTCGCAATCCTCGGGCGAGTCGCATCTTGCGTAGAAAGTCATCGCGGTGGGCGAGGGAGAGCGTGGCCGCATAGGGGATGCGGTGGGCGGCCATGATGGCCATCATGTCCTTCTTCCGCTCCGCCTTGCCGCGGGTCGTCGTCGTAGTCACGACGCCCTCGGGCGTGGCGCTGGAGCGTTGACCTCCCGTGTTGCCGTAGATTTCGTTGTCATAGCAGATGTAGAGAATGTTTTCATTCCGCTCCGCCGCGGCCGAGAGCGTCGCCATACCGATGTCATACGTGCCGCCGTCGCCGGTCCAGCATATCACCGGAGTGGGATCGTGGTTGAGATCGAGCACGGAGGCAAGACCCGTGGCGAAGGACGCGGCGCTGGCGAAGGTTGCCGCGGCCGTCGGCGCACCATAGGACGTGGTCGGAAACGCTCCCGCGGTGACGATCCCACAACACGCGGGGATGACGAGCATCGGTGTTTCGCGGTGTAGGGCTTCCTCGAGCCAGTGCAGTCCCAGGGACATTCCGCAGCCGGCGCAGTTGGTGTTCCCCGGGCGCAGAAGATGATCGGCGAATCCCATGCTGCATGATGTATGGCAATCGTTCACGCCGCCACCTCCTTCCAGACCGGTTCCGCCGCGGATGTACGCTGGTTCAGATCGTCCAGAATCTGTTCGACCACTTCCGGAGTCACGTCGCCGCCGCCGAGCCCGACGAGGTAGTCCTGGAGGATCACGTTCGATCTCCCGCACAGCGACGCGGCGATTTCGGTCCAGAAGACGCCTCCCGAACCCGGCGAGTGATTTCGGTCGAGTACGCCCACTCGCTTCGCGCCGCGCACGGCGCGGACGAATTCGTCTCGTGGGAACGGTCGAAACATTTTGGCTTTGATCAACCCCACGCGCTCTCCGTCTCTGCGGCGACGAGCCACCGCCCCACGGACGGTTCGCGCCATACTGTTGCACGCGACCAGGATGGTGTCCGCGTCTTCGGTTTGTTCCGCGGAAAGCGCTCCGTGCGGACGCCGCCCGAACACGCGCTCAAACTCGTCGATCGCTTCATCCAGGACGACGGGCACCCGCTCCATCGCCGCTTGAATCTCCTTGCGATGGTGCTCGGTCTCCTTTGGCCAGGTGAGTCCGCCGATGGTTGTGGGGCGATCCGTCCGCAGTCGATGCGGCACGGAGCATGGCGGGAGATATTGATCCACCAATCGCTGCTCAGGCAAGTCGACTGCCATTTGCGTGTGCGAGGTCACGAAGCCGTCCATCGCCACCATCGCGGGCAGCAGAATCCGTTGATCCTCCGCGACGCGGAACGCCAGCAGAATCGTGTCTACGAGATCCTGATGCGACTCGGTGTAGAATTGCATCCACGCCGCGTCGCGCAGCGCCAAGCTGTCGCCCTGATCGACCCAGATATTCCAAGGCGGACCGAGCGTTCGGTTCACTGCGATCATCACGATCGGCAGGCGGTAATACCCGGCGGCGAACACGTTCTCCGTCATGTAGGCGAGCCCGTTCGATGAACTCGCGGAGAAAGTTCTTGCGCCCCCCAAGGAACCTCCGATGCAAACGCCCATGGCGCTGTGTTCCGATTCCACGGCAACCACGCGACCCTTGGTGAACGTGAACCCGCGCAGGAACTCGATGATCTCCGTCTGCGGCGTGATCGGATAGGCGCCCGCGACGCAACCGAATGCCGCGCGGTTGGCCTCACCGGCCATCGCCAGCGCATGTCCCGCGGCATGATTTCCCGTCACCAGCGCTCGTGTCATGGTCCTGTCACCTTCGGGGCGGAGATATTCTGCCTCTCGTAGGGTGGGCACCGCCCACCGTCGCCGCTCACAGCTCCGCCATGTAAATCACTCCGCGGGGGCACTCCGCCGCGCAGACGCCGCATCCCTTGCAATAGCTCGCATCGAATCGGTACTCGCTTCCGTTTCGCACCATGATCCCGTCGGGACAATGATCCACGCAGCGGTCGCAACCATTACAGACTCCGCAACTGAAGCATCGCCGCGCCTCATCCGCCGCGAGCTCAAAACCCGGAACGTCCGCGAGCCCCGTCCGTACTTCGGCGAAACTGTAGCGCCGCGCCGTCGCGGGAAGATGTGAACCCTGCTCGCGCGGAGCGTGTCGGAACAGATGACCCACGACGACGTCCGGGCCGGCCACCGGCTGCTCCGGCGGCGGAAATAGGTCTTCGCCCGTCAGCGTGCGATGCACATGCCACGCGGCCCGGCGACCACTGCCGATGGCGGCGGCCACGGTCCCGTCATTGGAAGCGAAGTCCCCGCAGGTGAAGACCGGAGCAGTCGTGAGTCCCAGCGACCCATCGCCGTCTCGCACGTCGGATCCCGCGGGGAGAATTCCCGTATCCGCCGATTGACCGAGCGCGAGAATGACGCGATCGCAGCGAATGTCGAACTGAGCGTCTTCCGTCGTTTCGGCGATCGGTCTTCGCCGACCTGATTCGTCCGGCTCGCCCAGCTTCATCCTCATACATGTGAGTAGCGACGCCACGCCGTCCCGCCGCAAGTGCAACGGCGCGACCAGTTCATCGAGGGCGATCCCTTCCTCCAGCGCCTCTTCGACTTCCTCTCGGATCGCGGGCATCTCGGCGCGCGTCCGGCGATACACGATCCGTACCGTCCGCGCACCGATCCGCCGCGCCGATCGCGCCGCGTCGATCGCTGTGTTGCCCCCGCCAACCACGACTACGTGGAGCCCCTCCAGACGATCTTTTCCGAGACGAACGCGATCGAGAAAGTCGATTCCCTGGATCACCACGTTCGGCGGCCCGCCGAGTTCCAGCGCTTGCATCTCCTGCAATCCCGTGGCGACGAGCACCGCCGCGTGTTCGTGGGTGAGTCGCAGAAGCTCCGCGCGATTGACGCGATGGTTCAATTTCGTTGTCACACCGTGATCGAGGATGTGCTGGATTTCGCCGTCCAGAACTTCGCGCGGCAGCCGGTAGGTCGGAATTCCCGTTCGCAGCAGTCCGCCGAACTCCGCATTCGCGTCGACGAGTTCAACTCTGTATCCCAATCGCGCCAGCGCGTAGGTTGCGCTGAGACCAGCCGGACCCGACCCGATGACCGCGACTGATTCTTCTCGCCAAGGTTCGGTCGGTGCGGGGAGCGTTCCGTGGTCGGCGGCGTATCGTTCCAGTTCACGAACGTTGACGGCCTCGTCGTGAAACTGACGGTTGCACGAGTCCATGCAGGGGGCCGGACAGACTCGCCCGCAAACGCCCGGCAGCGGCGAGGTCTCTAGGAGGATCCGCAGCGCTTCGTCGTAATCCGTGTGAGCCGTCGCTTCGATGAAGCCGCGGACGTTGTTTCCCGCGGGGCACACGTGATTGCAGGGCGGCGTGAGTTGGTGTCGGTCGGGTTGACGCGTCGCCCACGAGCCGGTGCGAATTCGCGGCGCTGCGCTCGGGCCGTCGTCGAGCAGGCTGGCGATCCGCGGGGATGTTGCAGCGACCGCCGGCTGCTTTATCGCTCCGGGCAGCTTGGCCGTTGCCACGGCTTCGAACGCCGCCCGTGCGGCGTCGACATTGGCTCCTTTCAGCTTGATTTCCGCCAGCGATCGTTCAACTTCCCTCATCGAAAGTTGGAACACCTGCGCGACGGCGCCGAAGATCGTCGTGTTGACAATCGGGACCGTCCGCGTGCCTAGCCCGTGCGCGACCGCGATCTTCGTGGCGTCCACGCAGGCCACGTGTCGACCGGGAAACACTGTACCAAACGACTCCGGAGCTTCCGGCGTGTTGAGGAGGATCCACCCCTCCGGCTTCATGCCCACAAGCACGCTGGGCGCGATCAGGGTTCGATCCAGCACGATCACGTGATCCGGCGCGCGAACCTGGTTGTGGTTGGTGATCTCCGCGCTGTCGATGCGGACGAACGCCTGGATCGGCGCTCCGGATCGTTCGGCGGCATAAACGCCGAACGCCTGGACGTGTTGATCGCGCAGAAAATAGGCCGTTGCGATGAGCTTCGCCAGCGTGACGCCGCCTTGGCCGCCGCGTCCGTGAATGGTGATCTCGGTCATGGCCCATCCGACCCAGGAACACGATGGGATACGGGTCCGCTCGCATCGAGGCACCCGTTTCGCCCGTGAGCGATCGAACCGCGCGATGTCCTTGGAACCTGAAGTCTTCACTGCAAGTTCCGTTCCGCGCGAATCGGATTCCAGAATCCATTATGGCAGCCCTTGTCGTTCCGAATGAAAACGGGAGAGCCTTCCGCCCCCCACCCTCCCAGTAGGGAGGATGGGACACCCAACCAGCAGGGACTCTCTCAACCGCGAGGATGGGAAACCCGCAGGCGCGTTGCCGACCGTCGGCAAAGACACGGGTCCGCCTAGCGCGAGCCCAAGCCACCCCACCCGGGGCGCACCCGCTTAACGGACGTTCGCCGGCGCGCTATCACGAATCCCGGAAAAAGTCCGCCGCTTGGCACCTAACTTGCTCTGAGATTTGGCGGAGTGCGACGTCCCATCGGGGACGTGGTCTGCGCGTTCAGCGGCGGGTGAAAGACGACGAGGACGGGGCGATCGCGCAGCACAGCGTCGGCGATAGTCAGACGGGAGGATGATGGGGAGCAAGGACAGGCGTCCGATGGAAGGCGGGGACTTCGCGGCGGCTACCGGCGCGAAGGGGCGTGGGGCGACGTCGGCGCGGAAATGCTCCGGCGCCAAATGCTCCGGTGTTCCAAAAGGAACCCGCAAGCGCCCGAACTACGCGCGGTGGCGGGCGATCTCGCTGTCCTTGGTGTACATCCTCTTCGGCATCCATATCGCGCACTGGAAGCTGACCGGAAAGACCCTCGCGCCGCTCGAGCTCAACGAGGTGATGTACACGCTGGAGCTCGGCATCGTCACGGCCGGGTTCCTGTTCATGTGCGCCGTCGTTCTCGGCACGCTTATCTTCGGTCGGTTCTTTTGCTCTTGGGCGTGTCACATCATGGTGTTGCAGGATCTTTGCGGATGGATTCTGCGCAAGCTGGGCATCACTCCGCGGCCGATTCGTTTGCGGCTCTTCCTGCTGGTGCCGCCGCTGACGGCGTTCTACATGTTCCTGTGGCCGCAGTTCGCTCGCGCATGGCACGACCAAGCGCTTCCGACGTTCCGCTTTGCGACGGATCGCGAGGGTTGGGCGTCGTTCGTGACCGGCAACTTCTGGAGGAACCTTCCGGACCCGTGGGTCATCGCGATCACGTTCCTGGTCTGCGGATTCACCATGGTTTACGTGTTGGGTTCACGGACGTTCTGCACCTATGTCTGTCCGTATGGCGCGATCTTTGGTCTGGCGGATCGATTTGCACCGGGACGCATTCTGGTGAGCGACGCCTGCAAGCAGTGTGGAAAGTGTACGGCGACCTGCACGTCGGGCGTGCGGGTCCACGAAGAGGTGAACCTGCACGGCATGGTGGTCAATCCGGCGTGCATGAAGGATTTCGACTGCATCAGCGTCTGTCCGCAAAATGCCCTGTCGTACGGCTTCACCAAGCCCGCGCTCTTCCGATCCTACAGCAGCGGCGGACGGTTTGGGCTGCCGTATGACTTCTCATGGCTCGAGGAAATCGCGGCGGCGTTGGTTTTCGCGTTCACGGTGCTCTCCCTTCGCGGATTGTACAGCCGAGTTCCGTTTCTCCTCTCGCTTGCACTGGGCGTACTGATGGGGTTCGGTTGTCTCACGGCCCTTCGTTTGCGGAGGGAAGGCGAGGTTGCGCTTTCGACGGTCCGTCTGAAAAGCGACGCGCGGCTGACGGGAAGCGGCCGCGTGTTCACCGCTCTGTTCTATGGCATGGCCTTGCTGATCCTGCACAGCGGCTTTGTGCGATTTCACGAATACACCGGGCTGCGACAAGCGATGGCGCTCGGCGCGATTCCCGAGGGCGCGGACGCCAAGACGGATGCCGAGGCGGTCGCATCGTCGGCGCTTTCGCACCTCGCTACGGCCGATCGGTGGGGGTTGCTTCGCAACGAGCGCGTCGAGCGCGGCGCATCGTTGGCGGCGCTTCGTGCGAACCGATTCGACGAGTCTATTCGATACGCAAGGCGCTACCTCGCCCGTCGACCGGGCGATCTTCATGCACGATGGACGCTGGCGCAAGCGTTTTCTCGCAAGGGACTCGCATCGGAGGCCGAGTCGGAGTTCCGCGCCATTGTCGGGGGAAGCGCCGCCGCCGCGTCGCAAGAACGAGACGTGCTGCTGGCCGCCCGTCAGGAATTGGCAACCCTCTGCGCCCGCCGCGGTGACTACGAATCCGCAGTCGTACATCTTCAGGAGTTGATTGCCCTGGATCCCGCGCAGGCGCGCACGCACGCCGGGCTGGGCAGTGCGCTGGCGGAGCTCGGTCGGATGGAAGAGGCGGTCGCGGCGCTGCGCGAAGCCGTTCGTCTCGATGACCAGCTCCCCGACGCGACGTCCAACCTCGGGA
>ORJL011622578.1_pt1 | contig 13807 bp, 15 predicted proteins | sample 1779941 | NCBI WGS metagenome assembly ORJL01 (sample SAMEA104232317, study PRJEB22302) | groundwater metagenome | biome: forest; feature: aquifer; material: groundwater | place: USA | collected 2011-08-07 | depth 5.8 m
AATTTGCCTATGGCATGGCAGTATATGATACTCTCACCAAAACGGAAACACTGCTCACTCGAACCGAGCATGGTGAAGACTTCGGCGCTGTAGCCTTTTCAAAGGACATGAAGAGCCTCTATTTCAACTCCGGGAGAAATAATGCAGGCGCACTCTGGAGAGTGGATCTTACGTCAGAAAATCTCAGGCAACTGTTTGTAGAGGGGAATCCATCCGCACGGATTGTGTCTATTAATAATCAGGCATTATGGTCAGAAGATGGGAGCATCATGTTTGATTTTGGCGATGGGCAACTGACCCTCTTTCTTATTGATCCTGCTACTAAGTCGGTCAAAGAAGTAAAATCGCTAGGAAGTGGTAATCAACCATATTGGTTGGCTGAAAATAGGAGTATCTTTTTCTTTGATCCAGAAGTTCAGAATTGGGAAATTCTCCTCATTCAATGAAGTTGAAGGTTCAATGGAATTCACCAAGAAGCCAGTTCAAGAATGTACTTGAACTGGCATTCATAACAGGAAAAAAAGGAGTCCGTCATGAACAAAAAAATTGCGATTGTTTGTTTCTGCATGATCCAAACATTTCTTTTCTCCACGGTGTCCTACGCTGTGGACACTCTCTACCGACTGCCACTTGCTTCCAATCCGGGCTACTACGCATGGTTTGATCACAATGACACCTCAGCAAAACTTCTGCGCTTTGATTGCGCAACGAGCTTCCAGTATGACAATCACCACGGAACTGATTTTAAATGTAGCACTGGTACTGCCATCTATGCAGGAGCAAAAGGTGACATCTCCTATGTTTATGATTTGTGCAAAGATAATGTTGTCAACTACGGTTGTGGCGGCGGATATGGCAATCACGTGAAGATGCTTCATGCTGATGGGAGAGTGACCATCTACGCTCACATGAAGCAGGGGACAGCTACAGCGGTGAAAAAAGGGATACTGTGTGGAGCATACCTTGGTAAATCCGGAAATACTGGTTACAGTACAGCGCCTCATCTCCATTTTGAATTGTGGCAGAACGTAAACATCGGAACCAGACTTGATTTCTATGCTGGTCAATGTAGTTCTCCCAGTTATTGGGTGCAACAGAATGGAACTTCGCCAACCACAACCTGCCAGTAATTTTTTCATGGATGTGTCATAAAAAACACTTCAATTGATAAAGGACCACTCGAGGAGAGCGGTCCTTTTTTCTTAAAGAGACCTCTGAATTGAATAGGACTTACGCGTTTGCCCAGATTGAGGAAAACGCGAGAAACGGAGTAAGCTGTACTGCATTGTACAGCGTCGAGTATCGGAGCGTTTGACGAAAATATGGGCAAACGCGTAAGTCCTATTGAAGTCACATGTGCCATTATCTCTTTTTTGCTATAATAAGACTGTAGTATAATACTTTTACGTACCAGATGAAAATTTTTGTGCGAGTCAAGACACACGCGAAAATTGACCTCGTGCAGAAAGTAGACGAGCAGTATTATCGTGTGTCGGTAAAAGCTTTTCCGGAAGATGGAAAGGCGAATCAATCGGTTCTCAAACTTTTGGCTGAATTTTTTACTGTACCCATAGACCGTGTGCGTTTGTTATCTGGACAGAAAGCACACATAAAACTTATTTACATAAATACGGAACTAAGTACAGACATCCCCCCAGTGGCACGTGCTTAACCTCAAAGGAAATCGTGGTTCAGAATGTGATGTCTCTACAGTCAGTATGACTTCCCTAAAAAAGATCGTAGTATAACAATTTCAGCTATGCGCATTGAGCATATTGATATTTCCAAAATAACAGCGTTGCTCCTCGAGAAAAAATATATCACCAATGAGGATTTGAAAAAGGCACAAGGAACCGCGGAAAAAAATCACTATCTTTTGCTTGGCTACTTTGTTAATCAGCGTCTCATCACTCGTGATGTGTTGGGAAAAGTGATTGCCGAAGTCGTAGGTGTACCTTTCATTGATCTTGCTATGATATCTCCATCGCGAGCAACCGTCCTGTTAGTGCCTGAAGATATCGCTAAAAAACACCATGTCATATTGTATAAAGATGATGAACACAGCATTCACGTTGCCACTGACAACCCAACCGAGAAACAAATCCCTGAGGTTTTAAAGAATCTATTTCCAAAGAAAAAACTTAATCTTGTATTTGCTTTTAAAGAAGACATTGAATCGGCTTTCATTCATTATCGAAAAACGCTGGAAACGCGTTTTTTTAAAATTATTAAAGAGAAGAAAAATATTGCCCCGGAAATTCTTGATGAGATTCTCGAAGACGCGCTCACTCTCCGTGCGTCAGATATTCACTTTGAGCCCCAGGAAAAAGAACTCATCATTCGATTCCGTGTTGATGGTGTCCTGCAAGAAGTTGGACGTCTTGCAAAGGTACAATATGAGAACATGCTGAACCGGATTAAAGTCCAGACGCATCTTCGCACCGATGAACATTTTTCCGCCCAAGATGGCGCGTTTCGTTTTCAGAAAGATGATCAGTATGCTGATGTCCGTGTTTCAATCATTCCTACCCTTGATGGCGAAAAGGTGGTGATGCGTCTTCTCGCGCAGTATATCAGTGGACTCAATCTCGCTGATTTAGGATTTTCCACAGAAGACGAAGAAACTCTGACGCGTGCATCGCAAAAACCATTTGGTATGATACTGGTCACTGGTCCTACTGGTTCTGGAAAAACAACAACACTCTATGCCTTGTTGAAATTATTGAATGGACCTGATGTCAATATCACTACGATTGAGGATCCTGTTGAATATAAAATGGTTGGAGTCAACCATATTCAAGTCAATCAGGAGACGAATTTGACTTTTTCCGAAGGATTGCGTTCGATTGTGAGACAAGATCCGGATATTATTCTCGTCGGCGAAATCCGTGATCGTGAGACAGCTCAAATTGCCGTGAACGCGGCTCTGACGGGCCATCTCCTCCTCTCAACTTTTCATGCTAATGACGCCGCTACGGCAGTGCCGAGGTTGCTAGATATGGGAGTAGAACCATTTTTGCTCGCCTCAACACTAGAAGTTATTGTCGCGCAACGTCTTGCTCGCCGTATTTGTCAGCAGTGCCGTGAAACCATCACTTTGACCCAGAATGATATCAATACACTCAATGTACCAAACCTCAAAGATTACCTCAAAGAGAAAAAGATGACATTTTATAAAGGAGGAGGATGTGAAGTGTGTGGGCACAGCGGATACAAGGGACGAGTTGGTATTTATGAATTTATTCAAAATAGCCCTGAGATGCAGGAACTAATACTGAAAAACCCTTCAAGTCGGGAGATATGGAATTTAGCTCAAAATCAAGGCGCGCGTTCTTTATTTGAGGACGGTCTCACTAAAGTACATAATGGATTAACGAGTCTGGAAGAGCTTCTCCGGATAGCCACACCATCAGAATACAAAACTCAATAGACTGACGAGCCTCTCTCCAATATGATAATAAAGGGAAAAAACCTCTTGAAAAAAGAAAAGGAGACTTTCGTCTCCGAGCCGTTAGAAACATCGCTAAAACTGTCCACTGAAAAAAAAGATTATTCTTTGAAAAAATTTCGTATTCGTCACGATGAGAGAATGTATTTCATGGAAAATCTTTCTCTTCTTCTCGGATCAGGCATGGACATTCTGCTCGCTCTCAAAGCCATTCAGCAGGGTGAGAAGTCAGAAAAATTAGCAGGACTTATTACTCATCTCATTGAAAATATCGAGGAAGGATCTCCTCTGTGGAAGGCACTTCTCTTGACAAATCTTCTCTCCGCTAATCTTGTTTATCTCGTGCGTCTTGGCGAAGAAACAGGTCAACTCCCTGAAAATCTCAAAGTAATAGTCAAACAGCTTAACAAGGAAAAGGAGTTCCGTTCTAAACTTCGTTCAGCTTTATTGTACCCGATCATTGTGCTCTCACTGACAGTTGTTGTCGGCATCAGCATCGCGTGGTTTATTCTTCCACGACTTTCGCGTGTTTTCACTGAACTACAATTGGAATTACCACTCATTACTCGTGTTCTGATTGGAATAGGAAATTTTTTACATAACTTTGGTTTCATCGCCATTCCTACATTCTTCATGGTTTGTGTTATTCTCGGATATGTTCTCTTTGTGTACCACAAAACAAAACATCTCGGACAACGAATACTCATATCATTGCCAGGGGTAAGGGTACTCATTCAGGAACTCGAAATCGCTCGGTTTGGTTTTATCCTCGGCACTCTCCTTAAGGCCGGTGTGGAGATCACGAATGCCTTAAAATCACTCTGTGAAGGAACTCGGTTTCTCGTATACCAAAAATTTTATCTCTATCTTCGTGACAGTGTCGAGGTCGGAAATTCCTTTCAAAAAAGTTTCTCATCGTATGAGAAGATCAACACTCTTGTTCCGGTACCAATTCAGCAAATGATTATGGCAGCGGAACAATCAGGACATCTTGCGGGAACTTTATTACGTATTGGTAAAATTTTTGAGAGAAAAACGGATGTGACCACGCGTAATCTTTCTATCCTCCTTGAACCCATATTGTTGTTTGTTATTTGGATAGTGGTGGTGATGGTCGCGTTAGCGGTAATACTTCCCATTTATAGCCTGATCGGAGGAATAAATAAGTAAAAAAAATCGAAGATGAATGAACGAAAGACAAAAAATCAACACCTACAAACTACATCCAAACGTGGATCCACGTTGATCATGCTCGTCTTGGCAGTAGCTCTTCTTACTATCATGGGAGTCATAATAGTTCCCGCTTACACTAATTTTCAGCACAGAAATGATCTTGATATCGCGGTGAGCCTTACTGCGGAAGCCATGCGGCGAGCTCAAGTCGAAAGTCAAGCACTCGTGCGTGATAGCGAGTGGTCGGTTCATCTGAGTCAAGGGAAAATCACCATTTTCCAAGGGAATAACTGGCAGACCAGAGACTCGAATTTCGACCAAAGCTATGCCATCAATAGTCGTATTATTTTTTCAGGGCTCATAGAGGTAGTTTTTAAAAAAACCACTGGATTTCCAGTGACTTCAGGGACTTTAATTTTTTCCGCGCCCAATCAACAAACACGCAGTATTATTATCAATTACAAAGGATTTTTGAGTTATGAATAAAGTTCTAAATTTTTTTAAAAAGAATTCTAAAAAAAATTTTACTGCTCATACCTTCACTGGATTTACTTTTGTTGAAGCAATACTTGCCGCTTCAATTCTTGGTTTATTAGTGACACCCATTGTTGGCGCGTTTGTCTATGGTAATGAAAGCACCCGCATCGCCGCAAGTCGCGCTCAAGCACTGAATTTAGCAGATGAAGGCATAGAGGCAGTGAGGAATATTCGCGATCAGGCTTATACAAACCTCGTTGATGGAACCTACGGTTTAGGGAGTTTAGACAATCATTGGCAGCTTACTGGCACTTTCGATATCACGGGACAGTACACGCGTGCGATCAGGATCTCCACTGTCGATGGGACAACGAAAACTGTAACTGTGGATGTGACATGGCAACAAAACCTTCAGCGTCTTGGATCAGTTTCTTTGAGTACATATTTTACCCATTGGCTTCCAACGTGGGTCAATCCAGGTTTTCAGTCAGTTGTTAATCTCCTCGGCGGACAAAATGGAATTAAAGTGGCAGTGGCTGGAAACTACGCCTATTTTATCACGAACGAGCTGAATAAAGAGTTTAATGTTGTTGATATTTCGGATCTGGACAACCCTGTTCTCATTGATAGTGTAGACCTTCTTGGATACAACCCTGTAAACATTGCCATCAATGGAAATTACGCATATATCGCGACAAAGAACAATACCCACGAATTGGTTGTTGTGAATCTTACGAATCCATTGGCAGTAACGGTTGTGGGAAGTTACGATACTCCCGGGAGTGATGATGCTCGAGGTGTATTTGTTGTAGGAAATACCGTGTATATTGGTCGAGACGCGGGACCAAAGGATGAATTCTGGATAATCGATGCAAGCAATCCAGTCACGCCGACGCTTCTTGGGAGCTTGAATTTGACACGTGATACCAATGAAATTATGGTCATGGGAAATTACGCGTATCTGGCCACAGATGATAATAATGAAGAGCTGAAGGTGATTGATGTTTCTGATCCAACAAGACCCTTGAAAGTAGGTTCATATAATATTGGTGGTACAAAAAATGCGTTGTGTATCACCGGTGTTGAGAATACCGTTTTTGTGGGTGATTTGGATAAGTTTGTTTATATTTTTGATGTCACCGTGCCGACAGCGCCCGAGCTTCTTGCAAGGTATACCGCAAATGGTATGATCACGGATGTCGCATACGGCGTTTCGCCATCTGGTAATAAATATCTTTTTCTCGCCACTGATAAGAGAAGAAACGGAGTTGTGGTGCTTGATGTCAATCAAGTGAGTCAACCGCTGTTTGTTGGAGCAGTCAATGCTCATGATACCTTTAAGGGTGTGGTGTATGACGAAAGTATTGACCGCGCCTTTGCTGTTGGACCGACTGACAACGCTGAATTTGTCATCATTCAACCACAATAATATATAGACATTACACTATGACGAATATCAACATATTCAACTCACCAAAGAAGTTACATACTGCCTTCGGATTGATTGAAATTATTCTCTCTCTTGCTATTATTTCGGTCGTCATCACGAGTCTTGGCCTACTTTTTTCTTTGAGTATTCAAGCCCGTGTGAAAAACCAAGTGATAAAAGAGGTGAATGGACAGGCTGAACAACTGCTGTGGCTCATGACCCACACTATTCGTAACGGAACGAGTATCAACTCACCGCTCATAGCTACAAGTGGAACATCACTTTCTGTTGGTACCTTGGATCCCAATACCAATCCAACGATTTTTGCTGTAACCAATGGCGCCATGACGATCACTGAAGGGGGGTCTGATCCTGTTACGCTTACCAATTCCCTGGTTAAGGTTTCAAATTTTATAATTCTTAACAACTCTCTACTTGAAACGCCGGGAAGTATTAGAATTCAATTTGTGTTAGAGCAAAGTGATACGAGTGGGAGGGCGGAGTATGAGTTTCGGCAAACATATTATGCCAGCGCGAGCTTGAGATATTAGATTTGCCCATTAATATGATTTTGAAGAACAAATCTAATAATATGCAAAGTTTTTTTCGTCAAAATGGATACATAGCCTTAATAAGCGTACTGATTATTGGAGCAATGGCCTTAAGCGTGGGTCTTTCTTTGCTTACGATTGGAATTTCCAACACTCAAACGGCTTTGGTACGACAACAACTTGAACAGTCAAAAGCATTAAGTTCCGCGTGCGCTGAAAAAGCTCTCTACCAAATAAGAGCAGATAATAATTATTCTGGTACTCTGAATTTTAATCTTGGACAGGGGACATGTAGTGTTATGGTTATCAAAGGAGGAAGCGAGAATCGCACGGTACAATCAACCGGAACAGTAAATAATACCAATGCCAGGATAAAAATTATTCTCTCTGACATATACCCGACATTGGTCATCAGTAGTTGGCAAGAAGTGGATAGTTTTTGAACACATCTTGCAAGCGATGTGCTATAATATAAGAAACATGCAAAAGGTCGAAGCACTTATGAATAATTTTTCAACTATGATGAGACAGCAAAAAGGTTTTACACTCCTTGAAATTCTTCTTGTGGTAGCTGCGATCGCGGTGCTCGCGGGTATTGTTGTGGTGGCGATAAATCCTGGAAAACAGCTTGGTGACACTCGTAACGCGCAACGGAGCAGTGATGTGAACGCAATACTTCAGGCAGCGAATCAATACACGATTGATAATAGCGGCACTCTTCCTGCCACTATTTTGGCGGACACTACCTGTCCCGCGTCTGCGCAAGCAATTGTGAGTGGTATTTGTAAAACAGGCTCTGCTTCGTGTACTGGATTGATTGATTTGACTGTATTGACCACTGCCCAAAAATATCTCACATCACTTCCATCAGATCCCAGTGGCGCGAGTGGCTCGGATACGGGATATGATATTGTGAAAAGCGCCAACGGTAGAATCACTGTGTGTGCTCCATCAGCAGAACAGGGAAAGACGATTTCTGTAACTCAATAATGACCTTGAGCCTTGAGAAAAATGATGAGATTCCAGGCGAAATCGAGGCACGGAATGAGGCGTACGAGAGGTACGCCGAATGAGTACTAAAGATTCGAACGAAGAAGATCGTATTTTTCGGGAAGTCTCACATTACAAAAAATAGGGGAGTATCTCTCATGGTACTCCTCTTTTTTTTTAGACGATCTTGTGTTAACGTAGATGGGTTAGCAAATGACACAATAAGCTTTCATAGTATTACATCTATAAGTCATAACATATTGTTTTATGAACCCAAAGATCAAAGACGGACTCGGTTTAGTGGTAATGGGAGTGCTCTTAGCACTCGGAATTTCAGCCATCCTTGCAACTATTGCCTACTATCGTGCTTCGCAACCGACATCATTTCGAAGTTTTAATGTCAGCGCCGAAGGACGCGTGGTGGCTCTTCCTGATGTGGGAGAGTTTCGTTTTGGTGTGGTAACAGAAGGAGGCAAGGATATTGGTAGACTTCAACAAGAAAATATTCAAAAAATGAACAAAATTCTCGCTTTTGTTCAATCTACAGGAGTGGAAAAGAAGGATATTAAAACCGAACAATATCAACTTGAACCACGCTATCAATATTCCAATTGTATTTCTGGTCAAGTATGTCCTCCGCCAGAAATTGTCGGGTACACGATACGACAGAGCGTCCACGTCAAAGCGCGAGATTTCAATACAGTAAGTGATCTCGTTGGCGGTGTGGTAGAAAGTGGTGCCAATACTGTGTCACAACTCCAGTTTACTATTGATGATCCCACCGCGGTTCAAAATAAAGCACGGCTTGAGGCTATTGAAAAAGCAAAAATAAAAGCACTTTCTATCGCGAAGGCTGGTGGTTTCCAACTTGGACGACTGCTTTCAGTGGATGAAGGATACAGCAATATCCCTCGCTATTATGGCTATGATAATCTTGCAATGAGAACAGATACCAAAGAAATTGCTCCATCACCAGTTCCAGTTATTGAACCAGGCTCTCAAGAGGTTTTGATCAACATAACGCTCCAATACGAGATTAAGTAGGAGTAGTACGGTTAGAGTTTAAGTATCTTTCGAGCTGTGGGACACATATCACTCAAAAAACAAGATCCACATTGTGGCACGCCTTTACAGAGAGAACGACCATGAAGGATAAGGTATTCGTTAACATCAAGATAATCATTATGATCAAACAGGTTTTCAAGGTCGTGAGCGATTTTTTGAGGTGTTTTGTGTTTTGTAAAACCAAGACGAGGCGCGAGTCGCTTCACATGAGTATCAACGGCCACTCCTGTTGATTTGTGGAATGCTTTGGCCATGATGAGATGGGCAGTTTTATAGGACACTCCAGGCAAACTGATCAGATCCTGAACAGTAGGAGGAACTTCACCTCCGTATCTTTTCACTAAAATCGTGCCAATCCCTTTCAAATACCGTGCTTTGGTTTTGTAGAATCCAATGCTGTAAATTTCTTCTTCAAGGGTGTTGATATCGGCTTTTTGGTAGTCAAGAGCAGTGTGATATTTTTGGAACAAGGTTCTGGTGACTTGATTAACTTTTTTGTCAGTACATTGAGCCGAAAGAACAGTGCCAATAAGGAGTTCAAGCGGGTTTGTCCACAGGATAAAATCATTCTTTTCCTTAGTGTAATGCTCTCGGAGTTGTTTCAGTATTTTTGTTGCGTATTTTGAAAGATTTGAATTCATAATGATTACAGAATACCATGAAAGTGAAAATAGAAAAACTTGTTTTTGGGGGGCAGGGGATGGGGCGAGTTGAGGAAAAGGTGTGTTTTGTTTGGAACGCCTTGCCTGATGAAGAGATAGAGATTGAGGTCATAAAAAATAAAACACACTATATTGAAGCGAGGGTTCGAAAATTGCTCGTTACTTCACATAAACGACAGCAACCACTTGAGACGCACTTCTTGTCATGTAGCCCGTGGCAGATGATGAGTCTGGATAGTGAAAGAGAGTGGAAGATGAGACTTTCTCAAGAGGTTTGGGAAAAAATCGCGAGAATGCCATTGCCTGAACTTGTGATGGCGGAAAATTTGGAAGAATCAATTGGGTATCGCAATAAAATGGAGTACAGTTTTGTTGATACTCCCAACGGTTTGAACCTAGCTTTTTTTGAACGAAATACGCATCGTCGCCAGGCCATTGATTGTTGCGTTTTGGCCTATCCGATCATCAATGTCGTTAGTCAAAAAATTTTGTCCTTGCTTCGTGAACATCACTTCACCGCGCACTCGATCAAGGCAGTGATTCTTCGTTGTAATCGAAAAGGAGACGTTATTTGCGGATTATTTATAAAAGATGAAACCGTACCCGATGCACTTCTCGAATCATTATCACAGCTGGTGAGAGAGGAGAGCTCACTTAAGGGGATAGGAGTTTATTATTCAACACACAAAAGTCCTGCTTCTGTTATCACGAAACAATTGGCGGTTTTTGGTACACTTGAACTCATTGAAGAAATACGTGGATATTTCTTACACTTTGGTCTTGAGAGTTTTTTTCAAATAAATATTCCACTTTTCGAGCGAGTGCTCGAAGATATACAAACTTCACTTCCACCATCGAGCCACGCCCTTGATCTTTATTCTGGCGTTGGATCAATATCAATTCCACTGCGACATGCTCTTTTGTCGTGTACTCTCGTGGAGAGTAATCAAGAAGCGGTGAATTACGCTCAAAAAAATATCTCCGCGAATCAATTAAAAAATTTTCAAACGCGGCTCTCGTGGGCCGAACATACCTTGGATATGATTCAATCTCACCACATTTTTTTTCTTGATCCTCCACGAATCGGTTTGCATACCGCGGTGATTGATCGCGTTCTCTCGGTGCAACCTGAAAGACTTTTTTACCTCTCTTGCAATCTCTCAACTCAAGCTCGTGATGTACAGATGCTTTCGGAGAAGTATGATATTATATTCATGAAACTTTATAATTTTTTCCCCCGTACTCCTCATCTGGAGTCATTGTGCGTGCTCAAGCGAAAAGAACCACATACATGAAAACAAACATTCTCTTCCTCCTGTTTTTGTTGATTTTGATACCTGCAAAAATTGAGGCAAAAAGCACACCGCAACGACAAAATGCTCTTTCTGGACGTTTTTTGATACAAAATGAAAGTTATGGACGCGCGTGGTATGTTTTTCCTGGGACGAAAAAACGGTATTACCTACGAGATGCCACGAGTGCTTTTGACACGCTTACGCATCTGGCACTTGGGATGAAAACGAAAGACTTGAATAAAATTCCAACTTCCTCGGCTGACGCTGGAGACAAAAATATGGTTTCGAAATACAAAGGGTACATGATTTTACAGACGGAGAGTCATGGTGAGGCTTGGTATGTTGTACCACAGACGGGATATAGAATGTATGTGAAGGATGCGACCGCGCTTTTTAAGTTGATACAACGATTTGGACAACCAATCAGCAACAAAATTTTGTCCGAGATTCCCATGAACCATGAACAGATCGTGAGTAGTTACACTTTTGATACGGTCGCCTCGGTTGCTTTGTCAGGAGAACAGTACCGTGCTGGAAAATTTAGTGATGAGATTCTTCCTCTCGCTTCGCTCACCAAACTCATGACCGCTTTGGTATTACTCGATCTCTCACCACGTACACTTGATACCGTTGTCATGACCGAGAAGATTTTAGAGTATCCAGCTCAATATGTTGGTGATCATGATGTCACGAGTGAGGTGGCACTCGAAGAAGATGATGAGATTCTATGGAAAGATTTATGGACGGCCATGCTCCTCGCTTCATCCAATCAAGCAACCGTCGCTTTGGCAGATGTTAGTGGCGTGCCACTTGATAAATTTGTTCAACTCATGAATGAGAAGGCAAAAGAATTCGGTCTCACCAGAACCCGGTTTTTTGATGTCACTGGTCTGGATGCGCATAATGTGAGTACTGCACGTGAATTCGTGGTTATCGCGAAAAATGCCTTTGATGAGCCTGCAATTCGTGAGGCGTCAGTTATCCATTCGTATGACATTTCAGCCTATAACCTGAAAGAGAAGAAAACGCGCGTCATTCCTGTGAAAAACAGAAACTACAGTCTCCAGGCCTTTGAACCTGATGGAGCCAAGACAGGATATCTTGTGGAAGCCGAGCGAAACGTCGCCTTCAAAAAAAATAATATGATTATTGTTGTTCTCCACGCACTAAGTATGAAACAAAGAAACACAATTATTTCGCAGTTCCTAAAGTCACAATGACATGAAGGTTGAATGGCAAATTTTTTTACAGTAAAGTGGTCATTTTACAACTTGGGTCTTGGAATTTGCTTCTTATAAAGCAAAAAACAGGTGGATTTTAAAAAGTGTAATGTGGGCACATTACACTTTTGTATTTTTGCCTCTTGACAGATGAACTGTGAGCAGTGCTATGATGATAGAAATGGTACAAATAACGTACGATAGTATGGCTGAAGAAGTAATACAAAAAAAATATAGTGTGGACGATGAGGAACGAAGAGTTCTGTTTCAAAAACCCGGGATTTTAGAGGGACAGTTTATGGAGTTGGGATTCAGAGAGTACGACGCGAAAACATACATCGCATTGTTGGAGCTTGGGAATGGGAAGCTTGGAGCAATTTGTAAAAAGACGTCTATCAATCGGGTGAGTACTTTAGTCGCGCTCGCGCGACTAAAAAAACGAGGTGTTATCTACACAGAGCCATGTGGCAAAAAACAATCGCAGAAATCCTATCACGCTTATCCGCCACGACATGGGTTAGGAAATGAGATTCGACAGATGCGCAAGCTCGCTGACGATCGGGAGAAGATGCTGGACTATGCGCTCGAAGGTTTTGAGAGCAAGTGGCAAGAGAGGAGTGACAAGACAGAGCTGAAATTTATCGAGGGGTTTGATGTTCATCGACGAATTGAAATGGAGATTGCCGGAACAAATTACAAAGAACTGCTGGAATTTAGTAATTTAGACGAGTTTAAAAATGCAGTATCTACAACCATAGCACGAGAATTAAACAGCGAGTTTAATTTAAAGCGAAGGAATATTAAGAGTATTTATACCTGCAAAAAAGGAGCAGTATTGCCGCAAAAATATAAGAGAGTAGAACGTTTTTATATCCCCAAGGACCAATTTGATTTTCCTGGTGAGGTGATGATCTTGGGTGATAAGATCATCCTGATTTCATTTCAACCACAATCTAGAGCAGTTGTAATTAGAGATCACGAAATTGCGCGAGTACTTGAGGCATTTTTTTCATTAGCAGTCATGGGAGCTCAAACCTTCAGACAAAATAAAACAAAAAAACGTCGTAAACGACGTAAAATAAAAAATTAAATTGTAACCGCTCCAATACTTCCTCCTGAACAAATAGAAGTCCAGCCGTAAGACATCATGATTTCAGCCATATCCTTCAAGGCCAGAGTTCGTATGGAGTCCGTGGACGCGTTTGGTCTGGTACTCATCACCAATGATGAGCCTACCGAGAATTTGTCCTTTGAACCGGAGCATAAAAGGTGAATAAGTTTCCTGTAATTATCGTATCAGATGTGTGGAGGTGAGGAAGTGGATAAACTTTGAACACTTCACACCAGCGACGGCGCTGTTGCATAAGCTAAGATACATAGTGCACTCCTTAAAGATCCAAGGAGTATGCAAATACAACGAATATCGTACAGAGTGAGAGGGTTTGTCAGATTGAATGACTATGCCCTAAGATGGGCATATATGATAACAGAGAAAGC
>ORJL010072787.1_pt1 | contig 13805 bp, 12 predicted proteins | sample 1779941 | NCBI WGS metagenome assembly ORJL01 (sample SAMEA104232317, study PRJEB22302) | groundwater metagenome | biome: forest; feature: aquifer; material: groundwater | place: USA | collected 2011-08-07 | depth 5.8 m
CGACGGCGCGCGATCGCCTCTTCAACCAGGCGACGGCCTGCTTCGACGGCACATGGCTCTGGGTGGGCGAGACGAAATTCTCCGAGCGGCTCCTGCGCTTCGGCGCGGGGAAGTAGTACTTGGGGAGTGGTTCAATCGGAGGGGACCCTCGCGAGGGCATTCGCCGAACTCCAACTCCAACAGCCAACTCCAAGAATATCCAACTCCAATTCCAACTCAAAGGGCCTGTAAGTTGGAATTGGAGTTGGATTTTCTTGGAGTTGGCTGTTGGAGTTGGAGTTCGGCGAATGCCCTCGCGAGTGTCACCTCCGATTGAACCACGCCCCAAGTACTACTTCCCCGGGCTGAAGCGCAGGAGCCGCTCGGAGAATTTCGTCTCGCCCACCCAGAGCCATGTGCCGTCGAACCAGGCCGTCGCCGGGTTGAAGAGGCGATCGCGCGCCGTCGCGGCAGTGATGCCGGCGAGGCCCGCCTGGCCCAGCACGGCGTCGGGCGCCTTGCCCGCCAGCGCGTCCTCCACCCGCTCCCAGCAGTGCACCCGGTGCATCCCGCACTCCGCCACGAAGAGGTGCCTGCACGACGCGAAGGCCGTCTGTACCCAGTTGAAGCGCTGCCCCGCCCCGGGCCCCGTCACGCGCCGCGAGCGCGCCGCCGGACCGAGCGAGGCCACCTCCCAGACGTGCACCACCTGCTTGTCCCCCGTGCCGACGACGAGCCACTGTCCGTCGCTCGTCACCCGCCACGGGTTCTCCACCTCCAGCTCGCAGAAGGGGGCCTCGTCGCCCGACGGGACGCCCTTCCAGACGTAGACCCGCCCCGCGCGCCCGTCGGAGAGGTAGAAATAGCGGTCGTCCACCGCCACGCCGCGCAGCTCCTGGAACTCCACCGAGCCGATCCCGCGATCGAAGCGGCGGTCGGGGAGGTTCCCGTCCAGGGGAAGCTTGTCCCACACCAGCACCGTCGTCCGCCCCGCGAGCGCCAGCGTGTCGCCGTGCAGGCCGATTCCCATCGGCCCGCCGTCGAGGCGATAGACGAGGTCGGGATGCGCCGCGCTCGCGTCGGGGATCCACACCAGCACTGACCCGGCCCGCGTCGAGCTGACCGCCACCCGCGTCCCGTCCGACCAGACGCCCCACGGCCACATCACACGGTCGTGCTGCAGCCCCCTCGCCGGACCGCCGCCTCCCAGCACGAGGTCCGCCGGCGCGCCGTTCGACTTCGGCGCCTCGTTCCAGATGAGGATCCGGTCGTTGTTCGTGTCGGCGACGAGGAGCCGCGTGCCGTCCGACGCGCAGGTGATCGGGAAGTTCATCCGGTCCCGCCCGTCGCCGCTGGCGTTGCCGTGGAAGTCCTTCTGCCCCAGGACGAGGTCGGGAGGCTCGTTCCCGGCAGGGAGCTTCGACCAGATCAGCACGCGATTGTTGTAGGTGTCCGCGAGGAAGAGCCGCGTCCCGTCGGTCGCGATCCCCGCGGGGTGGTTGAAGAGGAGGGGACCTCCCGCCTCGTTGAACCCCATCGAGGAGAGCGCGAGGTCGGCCGGTTGGCCCGTGCGGAAGAAGCCGGAAGTCTTCCCCTCCGCTGCGGGGTAGGTGGAGTCGATCTTCTCGACCGTGATTTCTCGCGGGTCCTGTGCGGCGGCGGGGAGGGCGAGGAGGAGCAGGAGTGCGATTCGTCTCACGGGCGGGTCTCCGTTCGGGGCTCCCTGACGGGGAAGAGAACGGACGACTTCGAGGTCGCGTGTACGATCCACGAAGACACACGAAGACACACGAAGTGGAGTCGATTCAAGTGGCTTCGTACCGATTCTTGGGATTGCTTGCGATGACTACGCTGGCGATCGCCAGAGGGTTTCGCCGTCCTTCTCCAGCTCCCAGCGCATCTTGTAGGTGTGGAGGACGTAGTTCCCATGGTCGTCCCCGGCGCCGTCTGACGGCGAACTGCCGAGATACGCGCTGTAGTCATCCAATCCGACGGCGATCATGGTCAGGAGGGCCAGAATGGCACGCGCCTCCCCACGAGCGTAGGGACCCTGGCACCTCTTCTCTGTGGAGGCGTGCCGGAACGCTGCCTTAGCCAGCTCCACCATCGCCTCTGGCGCGCCACCCCAATGCCGAAACAGGGTGACGGGAAACAGCACCGGAGGATTCGCAGGCCCTCCCGTCACCCCGGTCTCGTGCTCCATGACCTGGATGCTGCCTCGGTCTCCCATGGCCCCTCCTCTCGTTGAAGGCGGCCTGCGGCGTCGCACCCGGGTTAAGGCCTTCGTGTGTCTTGGTGTGTCTTCGTGGATCGTTGCCCGGGCCTGCTACACGCGGATGTCAGGCTGCAGCCCCAGCAGCCCCTTGTGCCGCGCGAGGACGGGGTCGACCTCCTCGCGGAGGAACTCGTCCACCTGCGCAGGGGACCTCCCGACGTGCCTTCGCGCGTCGAGCAGCTCGGGCAGCCGCCCCGCCACCGCGCCGAACGCCGCGTCCTTCGCCAGCCGCTCGACGAGGTCGTTCGCCTCCCCCGCCTTGAGCCGGTCCGCGGCGGCCATCGAGTGCCGGCGGATCTTCTCGTGCAGCTCCTGCCGGTCCCCTCCCGCCTTCACCGCGAGCATGAGGACCTCCTCCGTCGCCAGGAACGGCAGCTCGTCCCGCAGGTTTCGCGCGATCATCGCCGGCCGCACGGCGAGCCCCGATGCCACATTCATATAGAGTAGAAGCATCCCGTCGATCGCGAGGAACCCCTCCGCCATCGCCACCCGCTTGTTCGCGCTGTCGTCCAGCGTCCGCTCGAACCACTGCGAGGCCGCCGTCCACGCCCCGTTCGCCGCGTTCGAGATGACCAGCCGCGCGAGCGAGGCGATCCGCTCGCTCCGCATCGGGTTCCGCTTGTAGGCCATCGCGCTCGAGCCGACCTGCTCCTCCTCGAACGGCTCCTCCACCTCGCGCCGCGACTGCAGGATCCGCACGTCGTTCGCGAACTTCGTCGCGCTCTGCCCGATCGACGAGAGGCACGCCAGCGCCCGCGCGTCGAGCTTCCGCGTGTACGTCTGCCCCGTCACCCGGAACGTGGAGGGGAACCCGAGCTTCTCCCCGATCCGCTTGTCGAGCTCGCCGACCTTCCCCTCGTCCCCCTGGAACAAAGAGAGGAAGCTCGCCTGCGTCCCGATCGCCCCCTTCGCGCCCAGGAATCGCAGCGACCCCTCGACGAAGTCCAGCTCAGCGAGGTCGAGGAGCAGCTCCTGCGCCCACAGGCAGGCCCGGCGCCCCACGGTGGTCACCTGGGCCGGCTGGAGGTGCGTGAGGCCCATCGTCGGGAGGTCGCGGTGCGTCCGGGCGAACCGCGCGAGCGCGTCCAGGACGTTCACCGCCTTGCGCCTCGTCTCTCGCAGCGCGTCGCGCAGCACGAGCAGGTCGGCGTTGTCGACCACGTAGGCGCTCGTCGCCCCCAGGTGGATGATTCCCTTCGCCGCCGGGCAGCAGACCCCGTAGGCCCGGATGTGCGCCATCACGTCGTGCCGGACCTGCGCCTCGATCCGCTCCGCCTCCGCGAAATCGATGTCGTCGACATGCGCGCGCAGCTCCGCGACCTGCGCCTCCGAGATCGCGAGCCCCAGCTCCCGCTCCGCCTCGGCCAGGGCGACCCACAGGCGTCGCCAGGCGCGGATCCGCGTCCGGGGGGAGAAGAGAGAGGCCATCTCGGCGGAGGCGTACCGCGTGACGAGGGGGTTGTCGTATTGGGCGTAGGGGTCCATGTGTCTCCGTTGGAGGGGATAGGGTCTCGGGGATAGGGCATAGGGGATAGGGGATAGGGGATAGAGTACCACGATCAGGTGTTGTCTTTCATCTGGAGGCTGAACCCTATCCCCTATTCCCTATCCCCTGAGCGCCCTCCTCTCAAGGGCAATCCTCCCGGACGCCGATACAGATCCATTGACACCGGCGACTCCGTCTGCTTCGATTCCCCGCTTCCGAGGGTGTCTGATGTCGTTCCGTGCCTGGCCTCTGGCCCTGCTGGCCGCCTGCTCCATCTCCTGGGCAGGTCCGGACTTCGACCTCATGGACACCGAGAACGGAGAGACGCTGAAGCTCGGCGAATTCCGGGCGACGGTCGGCGCAAGGTACTTCGAGCAGCAGGACGACTCGCACCTCCTCTCCCCCCGGTTCGGCTTCGACGCCGGCATCGGCCCCTGGGCCGAGTTGTCTCTCCGCTACGACTATCGCATCCTGAGCGGCTCCCCGCGCTTCGGCGATGAGAATGGGAGCGGCGACCCCGTCCTCCGCGTGAAGGGGATGCCGTGGGACATCATGGGAATGAAGGCGGGCGCCAGCTTCACGATGAAGGTCCCCTCCGCCACCGACAACCGCGGCCTCGGGACCGACCAGGTCGACTTCTTCGGGCGGATCATCGTCCAGAAGACCGTGGGCCACATGCGGCTCTCCCTCAACCTGGGCGCAGCGGTCCTCGGCGACAACGACAAGCGCGACTCGCTCGACGCCTTCCTCATTTATGGCCTGCTCGCCGAGTACGACCTGGAGTGCGGCTACGGCGCCTTCGTCGAATACCGCGGGGCGGAGGGCCCGGAGAACGGCTCCGAGATCTCCGACCGCTACCCGGGGAACGACTGGAACGAGGTCCGCGCCGGCGTCCACGGGCCCCTCGGCGGCGGGTTCCAGTGGCAGCTCGACGGGACCGCGGGGTTCGGCCACGACTCGCCCGACTACGGCGCCATGCTCCTCATCTCGAGGGAGTGGGGCCGCGCCTGCTGCGACGAGGAGGACAACTACACGCCGCTCGACCCCGAGGACCCGCTCCAGAAGCCGGTCCGCCTCGCGGTCTACAACCCCCTCGTGACCGACGTCGCCGACACGATGAGCCCGCGGCAGGCGAGGTTCACGACCGAGTTCGGCGCGAAGAGGCAGGCCGACGACAGCATGCTCTTCTTCGTCCCGAAGCTCGGTGGCGGGTTCGGCATCGGCCCCTGGGCCGACTTCGAGCTGGAGGACCAGGTCCAGTACCTCGACAGCAACCGCCGTGAGTTCGGCGAGCACGTCGGCCTCGGCAGCCTCTTCGGCCAGCTCCGCCTCACCCCCTTCCACGGCCACGGCTGGCGCGCGGGGGTCATCATGGGAGGGAAGCTCCCCGTCGGCGACGAGAGAAAGGGCCTCTCCACGGGAGAGATCGACGTCTTCGGAAAGGTGGTCCTGTCGGTCGAGTGTGGCGACCTGCGCGTCCACATGAACGCGGGGGTCGCGATCAACGACGACCCGTTCGCGCGGGGGGCGCAGAACGACTACCTGACGTACGGGCTCGCGGCGGAGTACCCCCTCTGCAAGTTCGCGACGGTGGTCGCCGAGGTCGAGGGGAGCACGTTCTCCGAGGTGAACCACAACATCCGCGAGGGATGGGCGGGCGACAACAACCACGAGGTCCGCGCCGGATTCGTCGGCCCCGCGCCGTTCTTCCGGAGCTGGCAGTGGGGCCTCGTCGGCTCCGCAGGGCTGACGGCGGACTCGCCCGACTTCGAGGGGATCCTCGGCTTCTCCACGATCTTCGGGGAAGTCGCGCCGCATCACCGCGACTAGATGCTCCAGCTCCTCCGCTTCACGCCGCAAGGACTGGTCGCCGAGACGGGGGCCGAGGCGGTCCGCCGCCCGCCCGGCGAGGGGGAGACGCGCTGGCTCAACCTCTTCCAGCCGACGCAGGAGGAGGCGAAGGTCCTCTCCGAGGTCTTCCACTTCCACCCGCTCGCGATCGAGGACTGCCTCCAGGACGTCCACCACCCGAAGGTGGACGACTACGGTGACTATCTCTTCTTGATCATCCACGCGCTCCGCCCCGGGGCGAAGTCGTTCGAGACGACGGAGCTCGACGTCTTCCTCGGGAAGGGGTATCTCCTCACCCACCACAAGGAGCCGATGGACTGCGTCTCGCGGGTGTGGGAGCAGTGCGGGCGGACGCCCCACGTGGTGCGCGAGCCCGACACGCTGCTGCACGAGTTGCTCGACGGGCTGGTGATGGACTACGACCCCGTGCTCGACGACCTCGACCGGCGCGTGGACGAGGTGGAGGAGGGGGTCTTCCAGAACCCGACCCGGAAGACGCTCGACTCGATCTTCCAGCTCAAGAAGGAGTTGATGCGGATCCGGAAGATCTCGGCGCACCAGCGGGAGATGCTCTCGCGGCTCAGCCGGGGCGAGTTTCCGCTCATCTCCGGCCGCGCGCGGCTCTACCTACGCGACGTGTACGACCACCTCGTGCGCGTCGTGGACCTGGAGGAGAGCTACCGCGACCTCGTGTCGGGGGCGATGGACGCCTACCTCTCGGCGGTGTCGAACCGGATGGCGGAGGTGATGAAGGTCCTGACGATCCTCGCGACGATCATGATGCCGCTGTCGCTGATCGCGGGGATCTACGGGACGAACTTCGACGTCCTGTGGCCGCCGAAGGAGTGGCACGCGGGGTTCTGGGTCATGATCCTCTTGATGGTCGTCATCGCGGCGACGATGCTGCGCGCGTTCCGGCGCCGCGGGTGGCTGTAGCCGTTACCAGCGCGAGCCACTCATGCTCGCCGCGAAGATGATGATGGCGGTGATCGCGACGGTGATGATGACCGCCGCGACGCAGCCGAGCCCTCCTGCGGCCGGCCCGGGACGGCCCCCGCCCGTGTCGGGGAAGGAGCGGCGGCAGAAGAGGCACTTCCAGACCGTCCGCTTCGGGGCGGCAATGGCGATGACCACGGCGAGCCCGATCGCGGCGCAGACCGCCCCGGGGCCGAACTCGGTGTCGTTCGAGAGACCGAACCCGACCACGAGGGCGACGACGATCAGCGCGGTCGCCCCTCCGCCAATCCGCCCCCTCGACGGCACCAGCTCCCGCCCGCAGCCCGGGCAGCCGGTCTGCGAGACGCCGAGGTTGGCTCCGCATGCGCTGCAGGCGAAGAACGCGGCGCTCGCGCCGGCGGGGAGGATGTTCGCCTGCGTGCATCGCGGGCAGCGGACCGTGGTCCCCTCCATCTGCGGCACGAGCGGCGGCGGAGGCGCCCACGCCGGCTGAACGACGATCGGCGCGGGGGGCGGCGGGCTCATCTCCTGCACGACCCGGTCCGCCTCGTCCCGCGCGATCCCCATCTGCGCGGCCTTCTCGTGGAGGTAGTCGATCTCGGCCTGCGTGATGACGCGGTCGGCGAGGGCGATCTCGACGAGCGAGCGGAACTTCCCGAGGCTCCTGCGGACCTTCGTGTCGGTGCGGTCCATGCTCGGCTCCGCCTCGACGCGGATGGCGAGCTCCTGGAATGCGGCGAGCGCCTCTCGGGCGTCGGCGAACCGGTCCTGCGCCTTCTCGCTGACGCACTGGAAGACGAAGTCGTCCCACGTGCCGCCGAGGGGGGAGACCTTGCGGCTGATCGGCTTGACGGTGCTCGGCGACTCCCACGTGAGGAGCTGGTAGAGGAGCTTGCCGAACGAGAAGACGTCGGCGCGCTTCCCGACGCCGGGGGCGAGGAACTCCTGCGTGAACCGCTCGGGGGCGGAGTAGAGCGGCGTCGCGGCGCCGACGGAGACGCCCAGGGTCATGGCGGTGCTGCGCTCGACGTCGACCGACTCCTGGAAGAGGACGCCGTATCCGACGTCGATGAGCTTCACCTTGTCGTCGGCGCAGACGAGGACGTTCGACGCGGAGAGGTCCCCGTGGACGAACCCCATGTCGTGGACGACGACGAGGGCGGAGAGGAGGTCCTCGGCGATCCTGAGCGCGCGCCCCATCTCGAACTGGGCCTGCTTGGTGAAGTGGTGGTTCAGGCTCTTGCCGTCGACGAACTCCATCCTCATGTAGGAGGGGTTCGCGTCGAGGTCGAAGTGCTCGACGCGCGGGAAGAACCGGCCGCCGTCCTCGGGCTTCAGGCGGCCGAGGGCGTACTGCGCGATCGACTCGCGCCGCGCCCCCTCCAGGCGGTCGCGGCGGTGGAAGAACTTCACGGCCACGTCCTGGCCGTAGTAGTTCGCCTTCCAGACCTCGCCGAAGCCGCCCTCGCCGAGCTTCTCGACGAGGGTCTGGCCCTGGATGACTTGGCCCGGGTTGAGTTGCAGCGGACCTTCCATCGAACCCTCAAGACTCAATGCGCAATGTGCATGTAAGCCCCAAGTCTCAATGCCCCAGGTATCGGCTTGCGCGGGGAACTTGGTGCCTTGCTGCCTTCGACCTTACATGCCCATTGCGTATTGAAACTTGAAACTTCGCTGGATCATATCACCCGCGGGAGGGCCTCTCCAAGTGTTTGGCCTCCTCCCAGAACGCGTCCATTTCCGTGAGGGACGACTCCGAGGGGGACGACCCCTTCGCGGCGAGCCGCTCCTCGACGTGGTGGAACCGCCGGATGAACTTGTCGTTCGTGTGTCGCAGCGCGTCTTCCGGGTCGATCCCCAGCTTCCGCGCGAGGTTCGCGACGGCGAAGAGGAGGTCGCCGACCTCCTCGCGGGCGCGGTCGGTGGGCTTCGCCGAGGGGTCGGACGATGCTTCGTGCTTCAGCTCCTCCATCTCCTCGTGGACCTTGGCCCAGACGTCTTCGATCCGGGTCCAGTCGAACCCGACGAGGGCGGCCTTCACGCCGAGGCGGTAGGCGCGGAGGAGGGAGGGGATCTCGTGCGGGACGCCGGAGAGGGCGGAGGCGTCGGGGGTTCCCTTGCGCTCGGCGCGCTTGATCGCCTCCCAGCGCTTCAACGTGTCCTTGGCGTCGCCCGCGGGGGCGCCGGCGAAGACATGCGGGTGGCGGCGGACGAGCTTCTCCGCGATCGCGCGCGCGGCGTCGTCGACGGTGAAGGCGCCCCGCTCCTGGTAGAGGCGGGAGATGAAGACGACCTGGAAGAGGAGGTCGCCCAGCTCCTCGCGGCACTTGGCGGGGTCGTCCTTGTCGAGCGCCTCGAGGACCTCGTAGGTCTCCTCGAGGAGGAAGGTGCGGATCGTGTCGATCGTCTGCTCGCGGTCCCACGGGCAGCCGCCCGGGCCGCGGAGGCGATCCATAATCCCGACGAGTTCGTCGAAGGCCTTGGACATTGGCGCTCCTGCGAAAGGTGGAGGAATGTACGCCAGGGCGCGGGGGAGCGCAACTCCAACTCCAACTGCCAACTCCAAGAAACGCCAACTCGAATTCCAACCCCAAGGGCCCTTGGAGTTGGAATTGAAGTTGGGGTTTCTTGGAGTTTGCAGTTGGAGTTGGCGTTCGCCGCAGCGATCCCTACAATCCTCTCTCCCCAACTCAGGAGGCACGATGCAGATTTCCGGCATGTCAGGGAATGAGATCTACTGTCTCTCGCAGAAGGGGTTCGAGCCGGACGAGATCGTCATCGGGAACAGCGTGTTCTCCCTCGGCGTGGGCGGGTGGCTCAGCTCGATCGGAGGGAACCTCGCCGGCGGCGAGGTGACCGCGATCACGAGCCTCATCTCCGAGGGGCGCCATGCGGCGATCCACCGGATGCAGGAGGAGGCGAAGAAGCACGGCGTCGTCGGCGTCACGGGCGTCACGAGCGAGGTGCGGAGCCTGGCGGGGTACACGGAGTTCCTCGCGCAGGGGACGGGGGTGCGGCACGCGAAGGGCTCGCCGTTCTTCACGACGAGCGCCTCCGGGATCGACCTCTACTGCCACCTCGACGCGGGGTACGCGCCGATCCGCTTCGTGATGGGGAACATCGCCTACTCCCTCGGTATCGGCCGCGGCTTGACGAGCTCGCTCCGCCAGCTCAAGCGCGGGGTCGTGACCGAGTTCTCGCAGATGTACAACGAGATCCGCCACACCGCGCTCACCCGCATTCGCCAGGAGGCGGCCGCGGCGGGCGGGAACGCCGTCGTCGACCTGTCGCTCTCCACGCTCTTCCACGCCTCGACGGGGACGCACGAGCTGATCATCATCGGGACCGCGGCGAGCCACCCGAAGCTCCCCCCGTCGCGGCAGGACCCCGACCTCGTGGTGACCTCCGAGCTGACCGGCGAAGAGCTGTGGAACACGGCGAAGATGGGGTACGCGCCCGTCTCGCTCGTCACCGCGACGAGCATCTATTCCCTCGGCGTCGTCGGGAGCATCGGCGCGATGTTCAAGTCGATGTCGCGAGGGGAGCTGCCGGAGGTCACCTCGCTCGTCTACGACGCGCGCGAGCACTGCCTGGACGAGCTGCGGCGCGAGGCGACGCGCTTCGGCGCGGAGCGGGTGATCGGGAACAACCTGATCATCCACGAGCTGCAACCGGGGCTGCTCGAGATCTTCGCGATCGGCACTGCGATCAAGAAGATGGCGGGGATCGAGCCGGAGACGCCGGCGCTCATCCCGCAGGCGGTGATCACCGACCGCGAGACGCTGACGGGGATGGGGAGCGGCGTGGCGTCGACCGGGGAGAAGACGGCCACGCGAGCGGTGTCGGGCGGGGCGAACGTGAACCCGCTCGGGTGCCTGTTCGGGCTCGGTTGCACGGGGTTGATCACGATCATCGGGATCCTGATCGCGCTGTTCGGCCACCATTAGGGCGCGAGGGGAGAGGAGCGAGGGGCGAGCGTCCAGACATCATTTCATGATGAGCAGACCGAGCCCGTAGGTCGACAGGATACGATCTCTCAAAGGGTGATTGCGCGGGATCATCAAGGTGCCGAGGGCAGTCGAGACGAGTTTGGAGCGCGCGCGTTCGAAGATCGCCACCACGGCCCTCGAGGGGTCGTGCCGCGCCGGATAGAGGAGACCATCAGGGTGCGACGGGTGCTCATGGATCGCACGCGACCACCTCTGCGCGACCCGATAGTCCCCGGAGCAGAGCCGCGCGTCCGCGCCCATCCGCGCCAGCCCCGCTCCGGTCAGGTCGACCAGCCGCAGCTTCCCGGAAGTTCGGATCCGCGCGAGGTCGCGTCGCTCCAGGTCTCCATCCGTGACGTAGCGGACGCCGGCTGCAGGAAGGGGGGGACCGAGGACCTGGCCGAAGGTCTCGATGAAGGCGCAGTGCTCATCGGCTCCCGCATAGAGGACCCCGAATCTGCCCTTCGGGTCGTCGAACCGGTAGGTGCGCTTGCGGCCGAAGTAGAGCGCGCCGTGGCCGGTCGCATGGAGGCGAAACCATGGCCCGACGGACCTGTTGCGGGCCGCGACATGAACAGACTTCGATATGAAGGGCAACTCGAGCGAGTCGAAGTCGTCCGTCGGATCGGGATGAGGACCCGGCGCGGGAACGGTCACAGGCTCCCCTGCTCGCCGAAGGCCTGTGCCAGACGCTCGATCTCGTCCACGCGACCCTCCACGAGCGCGTCGATGGGCGCCTTGCCGCCGAGTTCGGAATTGGGGTTGAGCAGGAAGAGGCTCTGCATCCACGGGTCGTGATTGGCGAGGGCGTGCAGCATCCGCTCCAGACCGGGGAGCGTGCCCGCGTGTCCGAATTGCCAGGCGGGAAATGCATACCCGCGCCGACCGATCGGAAGGCCGATGAGCGTCCCAGCGCGGCGGCGCTTGGCGACGGCCTGACGCGACATGTGGAGGTGCTTCGCAACGGCCGCGGCCCCCAGCACGCCTCCCCGGGCCTTCAGGAGCTTGTCGCGCTCCTCGAACCCGCGAATCATCAAGAGCACGGAGGAGTCTGTGTCGACAGCGCCCGGGACCTGGAGGGCCCTGAGCAGCACGTCGTAGTCGGTTGGCGCCGATGCGGCGTGCAGGAGCCACTTGGGGGACGCCTTCTCGGCCAGGTCGAACAGCCCACGAACGGCGCGCGTCAGGAATGCCGCCCGCGAAGGGTCCCCCTGCATCTTGACGATGCGGTCCACCGGGTCATCGAGGGGCTGTTGCTTCAGGGCGGACATGGCGTCCTCCCAAGTTTACGTTGGGATCATATCCCTGGTGCGTTACTCTGTCAACTCGTCGGGGGCTTCGGGGGCCAGGTCCTTTCGGGGCGAAGTCCTTTCATTTCCCCCCACCCCCCGGAGGTGGGAGTCGCCATTGGCGACGGCGCCAGGCCCTGGGAACGCCGCGCGCGACGAGTGCTGGCGGGATCTTGCCCGACGGGAATTGCCCCAGTCCGCGCGGGGAGGTGTTCGAACGCTGTTCTTGACCTCCTCGATGAAATCGACGTAGCCTCTTGCAGGCCATGGATGAACTGACCCGAAGGGACTTCGCTCCCTTCTCTCGCCGATAGAAGGGGGTTGCGGGTTTCGCAAGTTGCGAATACCATGACGGTGGGCGCCTGGCGCGGAGCGAGTCGACGTGCACGTCATCTCTCCCAAGAAGCTGCGGGACTTCTGGGCCAGGCATCCTGACGCGGAGTCGCCCCTGCGCTCGTGGCTCCGCGTGACGAAACGCGCGGAGTGGCAGAGCTTCGCAGACTTGCGCGAGGAATTCCCGAGCGCGGACCAGGTCGGACGGTTCACGGTCTTCAACATCGGTGGGAACAAGTACCGCCTGATCGCCGGGATCCACTACAACCGCCAGAAGGTGTACGTTCGCCACATCCTGACCCACCCTGACTACGACAAGGGAAAGTGGAAGAGCGGATAGGAGCCAGAGACCATGACCACGCGCATCAAGGGACCGCGAAGGCCGCGAGACACCTACTTCGAATTGGTGAAGCGGTTCCCGCTCCGGCCGATCCGCTCCGAGCGGGAGCTGGGCTGCGCAATCGCGGTGATCGACTCCCTCATCGATCGGGACGACCTCGACCCCGACGAAGAGGACTACCTCGACGTCCTCGGAGACCTCACCGAGCGGTACGAGGAAGAGAAGCACCCGCTCCGGCCCGTGACGGACGCCGAGATGCTCGCGTTTCTCATCGAGCAGAAACAGGTCTCGCAGTCCGCGGTCGCTCGCGCCACCGACATCGCGGTGTCCACGATCAGCGAGGTGCTCTCGGGAAAGCGCACCCTGCGACGAGAACACATCGCGCGACTCGCCCGCTTCTTCCACGTGGACCAGGGCGTGTTCGCGCTCGTGGAGTAGGCAGACGGGGAAGCGGAATCCGTTGGTGCCCACGGAGGAGTTGACCCGAGAGGACTTCGCCCCGTCCATTCGACAGCCTGCGACCCGCCATCCGCGATCACCATCCGACCCTCGGGTGTGCGCGTCGGGTGGGCGCGAATGCGAGCCGGCACTGGACGCTCCGGGGCGGATCGCCGTATCCTAGGGGTCCGCGGGGGCGAGTCTACCTCAAGGAACTTCGGACGGGACTTCGGGCCGTGCCATGGATGGATGCGCCGTGCGTTGGAACTACGTATTTGTGGTTGGCCTCCTTCTGGCCGTTGTTGCGAGCGTCCAGGCTGAAGACTCGACTCCCTTTGTCTTGGCGGGTCCGCAGGGCGCAGCGCGCAAGGACGTTGATGCGTGTGCCAAGGCGCTGACCGCGCGGTGCAAGGACTTCGGCTACGAGGGCGTTGCGGCCAAGACGATCGATGTCAAAGACCCGGCCGTCAAGGGCGGAACTGTCTTTCGGGTAGAGGTGTCATGCGCGACGGGTATCACCCCGAAGATGGTTGAGAAGATCACGGCGTTCGCCAACACGCCTTGCAAGGACGCAGTTCTACGCTTCGAGCGCGAGCTATCTGAGCGCGAGGCCGAGCAATTTGTTCCGGACAAGGGCACGGCGCCCAAGGGCGCCACGTGGACGAAGATCAAGGTTGCGTGGGATGGCGGTGGGGAGCAGACCGTGCTCCTCCTGGACTCTCCTGCCGTCAAGATGACCAACAACGTCGTTTGGCATCGATCCGGGGATCTCCCCGGGCCATATGGTTCTGCCGAGCCCGCGACCTACGAATTCTCCGTCAATGCGTCCAAGACCATCGCTGCTCAGTCGGGGGGGCCCGGTCAAATC
>ORJL011265701.1_pt1 | contig 13805 bp, 12 predicted proteins | sample 1779941 | NCBI WGS metagenome assembly ORJL01 (sample SAMEA104232317, study PRJEB22302) | groundwater metagenome | biome: forest; feature: aquifer; material: groundwater | place: USA | collected 2011-08-07 | depth 5.8 m
CGGGCCGCCAAAGGCGGCCCGCCCGGATTTCCTCTTAAGTCAAGAATCAGGCCGCTGTTTCCATATTTTTCGATAACCATTAGATACCGCAATAAGTCCGACGCGGTTTCTTTGTTGAAATGCTGAATCTGCAAACAAAAAATTCCGGGGACATCGACCGGAACCTGAAAAACCGTCTGCTTAAAATATTCCATGCTGATAACCTGAATCGTCTTTTTGATCTTCTCAAGATGATCAAAATAAAAGAGCCTTACACTCGTGTCAATAAACGGCGTCAAGCGTTCTTTGATGGCTTCCTCGCTAAGGCCCAAAACATCCACACCGTCGATGGAAAGAACAATATCTTTTACCTTCAAGCCTTTTTGATGCGCGTCGGCGCGAGGCTCAACATGGGTGACAACAAATCCTTCTTTCGTTAATTTTCCCTCAATTCCCAAATCAACCTTTTGCCCCAACGCTTCCTTGGCATACGTATCCGCGGCCTTGGGAGGATAAAACGCGGAAAACGTGTCTTCCGGATCTTTAAGGTAATCCACCAGATACGCCGCGCTGCGCCAACACACAAAATTACTCCTCTTGTCTTTCTCCTCAACCTTTCCGTAAATGTCCTTATCAAACTTTTCAAGAAAGCGATTGTAGGCATCCGTTGTCACCGGGCGATAGTAATTTTCTTCCATGGTGTGATAAACCCGTTCAAGGCAATTGACGTAATCCCGGTAAATGCTCTCAACCGTTTCCACGGTTTCTTTTGATGAAGAGGCTTTCGCGTCTTCAACGCGTTCAGCGGCGCCAAAAGCGGAAAAATTCCCATCACAGAATAAAAAAATAATTGCGATGAGGCCTGCCATAACGATTGTATTTTGTCTTACCATCATAAATTTTTTTACCGGTGAATCAACAAAAAATCCCTCTGCGGCATTAGCAGAGGGTAAGGCGAATTTCCTCGCGTCCTTGAACGTATACTTTAACGGGCATCTTTCGATATTTGCTCGGCTTCTAAGCGGCTGATCAGCCCATCTTTGTTTTTATCATACTCCATGAGAACATCGGAATCATGTGTGTAACCGCCTTTTTCTCGAACTTGACCAAGGACATAACGCAAAAAGATTTTGACTTCTACCGCCTGAAGTTTTCCATCGTGATTCACATCGTAGTCGCCTTCGATTTTAGCCTTCACTTTAGGTTCAACAATCATCCACTGCGCGATAGAATCGTCTTCTTGGGAGGGCGCTTGACTTTTTGCGGCTTCTTCCGCAAGCCGGCGGCGGTCCTGTATTCTTTTGAGCCGCTCATAATCGATAAGGCCGGCAAAAACGGAAGAAACAATGGCAGAACAACCAAAAATAATAAAGAAACCGGTTAGAAGTTTTCCCTTTTTCAAACCCACATCCCGCCTGTCTGACAACCACTTGTTAACGAAGCACCTGTTTTTCGCTGCCGATTATTTCGCTCGATGCCGTCTTTTGGCGGCAAGGCTGATTTTTCGCCGGGCTTCCGCGGTATGCGCTTGGCCAAACATCGGATTCTTTTTACCTGTAACTGCCACGCTCAACTTGCGCAATGTCGCGGCGGAATGACGCTTACCGTAAAAAGCATTATTACGGCCCCTGGCCGCCAGGCTCATCTTCCTTTTTGTCGCAAGCGAATGTTTATGTCCTTTTGGCATCGTCCTCTCCTTTTTTACATTTCGGTTGACGGGAAAAATAAATTCACAGCAACGGTATTATGTCACAACTTTTTTAAATCAACAACAATCTCTTTGGTATTTACAAACTCTCCCAAGCGTTTTTCTTCTGGATCGCTTATGCCCTGCTTTTTTGTCGCATGAAAAACGCCGGCCATCTCCTTTTTCCATCGCCGCCCGAAATCCTTAAGATGCTTAAGGTTAGCCACAAAATCCGCGTGCGGCCGTTCCCGTCGGTATTCCGGCATACTGCGGGGAATCTTTAAATATTTTTCAATTAAGGAGAGGTTAAAATCATACAGGATTGTGCCGTGATGAAGGATAAATGCCCTGCCCCGCTTCTGGGCGTTTCCGGAAAATTTATTTTCGCCAACAGCCAGGTCTGAAATCGGCCGAACGCAGGATTGAATCCCCAAATTTTCCAACGACCGGCTGACCTTTTCCAAAATATACTGGTAGGATTCCTTGAGTTTAATAATTTGAGGATGAACATCCTTAGATAAAACCAGAGTAAAGTTAAGGCATCCTTTGCCTTGTAAAACTGTTCCACCCCCTGAGGAGCGGCGCAAAACGGGAATTCCGTCTTTTCGCGCGCGGTCAACGTGGACATCTTCCCAAAGATTGGAAATTCTCCCCAAGACAACAAACGTTTCCCGCGATTCCCAAAAACGAAGTGCCTCGCCCTGCTGGCCGCGTTCGGCTAAATCAAGGAGGACATCGTCGTAAAGAATATTTTCAACCGGTTTTTCAAACGAGATGTCTTTGACAACCATGTCGCACAAAATTCTTGGTTAATTCTTTTTTGAAAAATAATTGCAATTCACATCACGCGCCGCTTTGGCTTCATCGGGCCGGGAGATGGGCATCGTCTGGGGAAGGTCTTTAAATGAGCTGGGATTTTGCGCCGCTAATTGAGCGGCATCAATCATCGCCTTAATAAAATCATCCATCGTCTTTTTCGATTCCGATTCGGTCGGCTCAATCATAATCGCCTCTTTGACGATCAACGGAAAATAAACCGTCGGGGGATGGATACCTTTATCGATTAAAAACTTCGCGATGTCAATGGCGTGAACACCATTCTGCGACTGCTTGACGGCGGACAAAACGCATTCGTGCATGCAAACGCGGTCGTAGGGCGCTTCAAAATATTTTTTCAAACGGCTCAAAATATAATTCGCGTTTAAAACCGCGTGGTTGCTTGTTTCACAAAGCCCTTCTTTACCCAACATGAGGATATACGCGTAAGCCCGCAGAAGAACGGCAAAATTTCCGTAAAGCGAGGCGATGTAGCCGATTGATTCCGGATAATTATAATTTAAGAAAAATGCCCCGTCCGCGCGCTTTTCAACACGCGAAATCGGCAGAAACTTGGAAAGAAATTTTTTAACGCCCACCGGCCCCGCCCCGGGCCCGCCTCCGCCGTGGGGTGTGCTGAATGTCTTATGCACGTTGACATGAACCACATCAAAGCCGACATCGCCGGGACGGCAACGGCCCATGATCGCGTTTAAGTTTGCTCCGTCATAATACATGAGGGCGTCCGCCTCATGGACCAGTTTCGCGATTTTATCGATATCGGAATTAAAAATTCCCAGCGTATCGGGACAAGTCATCATCACCGCCGCGACATCATCGTTCAGTTTTTCCTTTAAAATATCAATGTTTAAAACGCCCTCTTTTGTCGATGGAATGGTAATAATATCATAGCCGGCAATCGCCGCGCTTGCCGGATTTGTCCCGTGCGCGGAGTCAGGAATAATAATATGTTTTTTCTTTTTGCCGCGGGATTTGTGATACGCCGCAATCAACATGACGCCAGTTAATTCTCCATGCGCTCCGGCCAAAGGCTGGAGAGTAAACTGATCCATGCCGGTAATTTCAGAAAGAATTCCGTCCATTTCATAAAGAACTTCCAGCGCGCCTTGCGTTAACTTTTCGCCATGTTCCAACTGCGGTAAAATCGGATGCAAATCCGCAAAGCCGGAAATCTTTGCCGCGGCCTCGGTAAATTTAGGATTGTATTTCATGGTGCAGGAGCCCAATGGATAAAAATTTGTATCAATCGAGAAATTACGATGCGAAAGTTTTGTCATATGGCGGACGACATCCAGCTCGCTGACCTCCGGCCACGGGCAATCGTTCTTTCTCTTATATTGGGCGGGAAGGTGAGCGCGCTGTGGAACATCAGAGGCGGGCACTTGGAATCCTTTACGCCCAGAAACACTTTTTTCGAAAATCAATTCCATAAGGCACGCTCTAAACTTTTTGCGAAATGGTCAATTTCTTCTTTCGTGCGCTTCTCGGTTACGGCAACCAAAAGATAACGCTCCATCCCCTCATAATAACGGCCCAGCGGAAAGCCCGCCGCGATTCCCTGCTTAATCAAGGACGCGGTAACCGCTGAGGCATCTTTGGGAAGACAAATAGTAAATTCATTAAAGGCCGGCGAACTGCGTTTGACTTCGACGCCTTTGATTTGAGAAAGCGCCTGGCGCGCGTATTCTGCCTTATCAAGATTGAGCTGGGCCAAATCTTTCAACCCCTGACGGCCTAAAAGGGACATAAAAATAAGGGACTGTGTCGCGCACAAAGCCACGTTGGTGCAGATGTTGGATGTGGCTTTTTCCCGACGGATATGCTGTTCGCGCGCCTGCAGCGTATTGACAAAACACCGCCGGCCTTTTGTGTCAACGGTCTCACCGACAATTCGCCCGGGCATTTTGCGGATAAACTCTTTTTTGGCGGCCATGAAACCAAGATAGGGGCCGCCGAAATTGAGCGACAACCCCAAACTCTGGCCCTCACCGGTAACAATATCCGCACCCATTTCTCCGGGCGTTTTTAAAATCCCAAGCGAAATCGGATAAACGCTTTCAACGGCCAGCGCGCCTTTTTCGTGCGCTTTTTTGATAATATCGCCGTGGTCGTCAATCGCGCCGAAAAAATTAGGATTCTGCAAAATGACGGCGGCTGTTTTTTCATCCAGCATTTTGAAAATCTCATCGCGGCTGCTTTGGCCGTGCACAACGGGTGTTTCTTTAAATTCAATATCCAAGTTGCTTGTATAGCTTTTTAAAATTTTTCGGTAAATCGGGCTGACTCCGCCGTCCATAATAATTTTATTGCGGCCGCTAATGCGAATCGCCATCATCATGGCCTCATAAAGCGCCGTTCCCCCGTCATACAAAGACGCGTTGGCCACGTCCATTTGCGTTAAGGCGCAAATCGAGCTTTGATATTCATACAAGGCCTGCAACGTCCCCTGCGAACATTCCGGCTGATACGGCGTATAGGCCGTCATCAATTCTCCACGGGAAATGAGCGCGCCGACCGCGGCGGGAACATAGTGGTCATAATATCCGCATCCCAGAAACGAAATAAGTTTTGAGGAATTTTTGGCAGCCAACTGGTGAATATGCTCAAGAACTTCAAATTCCGATTTACCCTTTGGGATATTGAATGATTTCGGCCGATGATGAGGTTTGATATCCGCGAAAAGGCCGTCGATATCCTTGACGCCGATGGCGCCAAGCATCTCTTTGACTTCTTCGTCGGTATTGGCGATATACGGGTTCATTTATTCTTTTTCTTCCAAGTCTTCCAAGAATTTTTCATATTCCTGCGCGTTCATCAGGCTGGATTTATCATCCGCGTTGGCAATCTGAATTTTCGCGATCCATCCATTGTGATAGCAGGAGCGGTTAATCAGGCCCGGGTCATCGTTGAGTTTTTCATTGACTTCCACAATCTTTCCGGACATCGGAGAAAAGATATCGCTGGCAGCCTTCACGGACTCGACAACCGCGATTTGCTCGAACTGCTCAACATCCGTTTCCAGCTTGGGCAGCTCGATGTAGGTGATGTCGCCTAAAGCGGACTGCGCATACTCCGTGATGCCGACAAGCGCGGATTCTTCGTCGATTAAAATCCATTCATGTTCTTTTGTAAAAAGATAATCGTTGGGAATTTCCATGGTACACTCCCGCCACTTTTTCCCACCTCCTGTCTATCGAGGAAGTGGCGAGGCTCGCCTGTCAGAATTTTAAAAGGCGGCCTTGTTGAAATCTTTAATTTTTTAACGTTCCGGATTTGTAAAAAGGCTTCACAAATAATTCAACGGGGATTTTATTTTTTTCATCCCCGGCAAAAAAAGTTTTCCCTTTTAATTCACAGCTTCGCAAAACAAGGCCGATGCCGATTCCTTTTTTAAGCGCCACAGAAAACCCTCCGCTGGTAACCGTGCCGACCTCTTTTGTATTCTCGTCGTAGATTTTGTGATGATGGCGCGGCGACTGGCGGGTTTGCGAAATAAAACAAATGCTTTTACGGGGCGCGCCTTCATTTTTTTGTTTAATCAGCGCGCCCTTGCCGATAAAATCTTTTTCAAAATCCACGAATCGGCCCAATCCCGCCTCCAACGGCGAAACGGTTTCATCAATGTCCTGGCCGTAAAGGCTGTATCCCATTTCCAGGCGCAAAACATCGCGCGCGCCCAAACCGGCGGGCTTCACGGCAGGATTTTCTAAAAGTTTTTTCCACAGCTGCGGAATTTTATCCCAGGGAAAATAAATTTCAAAACCCAATTCCCCCGTGTAACCGGTGCGGCTGACAATATTTCGCCCGCCCAAAAAATCAAACTGAGCAAATTCGTAGTAATTTAATTTTTCAATGCCGGGAATAAAGCTTTTCAAAACATCGCGCGACAACGGGCCCTGGATGTCAAGCTTTCCCGTCGCCCGCGAAACATTTTTAAAGGCCGCATCCTCCGTTAAGTGAGAAACAAACTGGGCCTCATCTTTATCCGTTGTCGCGCCGTTGACTACAACCATCCATTTGTTTTCTTCGATGCGGTACACAACCAGGTCATCGATAATCCCGCCCTGATCGTTGAGTGTCATTCCATAACGGCAGCTGCCGGGCGGCATATCGGAAATCTTTTGGGTCACGAGGCGATCAAGGCCGCTTTTGCGGCAATCCCCTTCAATCAAAAATTCCCCCATATGGCACGTGTCAAAAACACTGACGCCCCGGCGGGTATTTTCGTATTCACCGATGATCCCCTCATAAGAAACGGGCATTTCCCAACCGCCGAAGCCAATGACGCGGGCGCCAAGAGAAAGATGGTCTTGATAAAGAGGGGTTTGCTTAAGGATGGTTTCCGTTGACATGAAAGTTATCGCGGCGTCTGAGGTTAAAATCGAAACAAATAATGCCCTATCTTATAAAAATCCTTTTTGCTTGTAAAGATAATTCCCTTTAATTTTGAAGATAATTTTGGGGAATTTTTGAGGCCTTTAGAAAAGACGCCGTCAGCGCGGGGTTATTGCTATAAACGCGGTAAAAATTCTTATCGTCCTCTTTTCCCGTGCGATAAACAACAATCTGGCAGAGGCCCGGGGCAAGCGTTAGGGGCTTCTTGAATTGAAAAACAACGCTTTGGCCCGCCTCATTCCCTGTGATTCCTTCGCCCTCTACCGGGTTTGACATAAAATTCTCACCGGCGGGAATCCAGATATTTTCATCCGGCTTCACTTTATAAACATACGCCGCTAAACTATCCTGCGGATTGCCGACTTTGCATACCGTAAAAGCCGTATTTTCCAAAATCGTCGGTGCCGCGATTTGCTTCATCTCTCCTTCAAACATATAAACCCGGGTTTTAGTGCCGATATTTCGCACCCCTTTTGTAACAAGCATTTCGTATTCCTGCGACGGCTTATTTTTAGAGAAATCTTTTTGCAGTTTCTTGGCATCAAGCACCCAAACCTTGGTGCGATTTTTGTCGATGTCTTTGAAATGATTTAAGATAAGAGCGCGATACGTGAGGATTTCCTCCTCGTGGACCCAGATCCGGCTCGAGGACAACGTGTCAAATGAGGCAACGGCATAATCCGCAATATTACCTTTGCGGAAAAGTTCGTTGAGATAAATGTCCTTGTCATAATCGTTGTAGGAAAACGGGACGATAAACGTATAAATGGAACTCCCGCTGACCGGCGAAACAATAATATACCCCTCCGGCACCTGATAAATATTGCTAACACGCGTAAATTTTAACTTTTTGATCAATGAAGGATTGAGGCTCCCGATAATATTCCTTCGATAAGGATTATCGCGATGGCTATAAACCGTTTGAGTCCCGAGGGCCTCTATTTTTTTTGACAAAAATGTCGTCACCATCCTCGTCGGATAAACATCGCTGGCAAAAACATATCCATTAACGATGATGTGCCCGGCCAGCAAGCATATTCCCAACGCCACCATGGTGCGCTGCAACAACGCACTCAACCGCCAAAATATCTTTTCATTCAGAAAGTCATGAAGCGCGTAACCAATCAGCAGAATAATTCCCACAAATGACGTGAAATAATTTCCCCCGTATTGCGAAACGCCCCGTAACTCCGCCAAAAAAGGCGACGATAAACTTAGAGCAATCACCGATCCGGTAAAAAAAAGAAACCGGGGATTTGTCCGGCTTTCAAAACATCGCCACAAAAGATACATGAGGCATAACAAATAAAACGGAAAAAGAACGGGCATAATTAGAAGAAAGTATTTAATAATCCACATCCAGCCGCCGCGCACGCCCAACTCCGGATGGGGCACCCATTGAATGAGCGCCGCCTGATTGTAATAAAAATGCCCAAAAGATTTACTAATCTGCGAATACGCGAGGTAATCAGAAATATTCCGGACAATGTGCGGATAATTAAAATAAACAAAAGGAACCGCAAAACCAATGATGACAAAAATTCCCTGATAAAGCAGCCGCTTGAGATTTTTCGTCATACTTTTAGGTTCAAAGGATTTTTTGTAGAAAACATAGCAGAAGCCAGCGATATAATAAGGAATGTATAAAGCAGATGCCGGCGAGGAATAGAAGGAGAGGCACAGGCAAGCGCTGGACATCGCCAATATCACGCCTTGGCCTAAGCTTTGCTTTTTAAATAAACATAAAATCCACAGCGACAACAAAAAGAAAAACAGCCCCGCGGGCTGGTGCTTCGCGAATAAAATATAAACATACGGCCAAAAACTTGTTATAAAAATGGTGAAACACAAAAACCCGATGCCTTTTCCCCAGTATCTTCGCGCGATGAGAAAAACAAAAATGGAGGAAAGGCCGATCGCCGCTATGCACATCACCACCGGCGGGCGCAGAGTTTTGTAGTCATCGAACATTCTCTGAAAAAAGGCGATGGCAACAATAAACATTTCTTTACCGTGCAACCACCGGACTTTTTCCTGATCGACAACTTCATGCATCTGGGAAATATATTTAAGCGTCGATAATTTTTCCGCCAACCCCAGATAAGAATCTTCCGTATCCGTCGGCCAATAGTTGATATCCCATGTCGCAACCGTCAGCGCGGATGCAACAATCACCGTCAACACAGTAATCCAAAGAAGAGGGTTTTTAAAGAAGGCTTGACGCTTTGTCGTTAGGGTTTGCATTGCGATAGACAAGTGAAACGCGCCCAGAGGGAGTCGAACCCCCAACCCTTTGGTCCGAAGCCAAATGCTCTATCCATTGAGCTATGGGCGCATAAATTTAAATATACGGTGAGCGCTACTATAGCATTTCTTCACAGTTTCACAAAAAATTTTTTCCGTTAGTAACACTTTTTTTTGCGGCTGATCGAAGCGCATAAAAAAGTTGAGTAGAGCTTATCGCTTTATCCGCGCGGAGCTTCGGGAGAATTTAAGGGGTGCTGGCGGGAATTATGGAAGGGGTCCTTGAAGGTCACCCGGCGAAGAAGCTTCGCAATGTATAGGGAAACAATAAGGACGATTGTTACCGGCATAACAATGAGCCCGCCGGCAACGGCGATGGCGTAGTTAAAAAACTTTTTCATGTGATTTTTAATACTTTAAAAGTAGCTGTCAATTTTAGCAAATCGTAAGATCAGTCTTGTAAAACAATTCATGGCGTAAGCTGCGCACCAAGGCAAGGTCCGGAGCAAACCGGTACATCTTGTTGCGCAACTTATGCGCATAATATTTGCTGACGGGTTTCGCCATTTTTGTGGCAAGATACCGCAGGGGCTTGTTACGCAAACTTCCCATGACATTTTCTAAAGCGCTTCCCAAAATACTCATGTAAGAAATATTGCCAAGATAAATTCTGCTTTTTTTATCAAACCACGGGCTTTTTCTTCCATCAATATCGTAATCATCAAAAATCCAATCCGCCCACCCTTCCAATGTTTGCGGAGACTTAAGGCCATGCTTGACCGCCAAAGGAAAATCCGGTGTTCCGGGGAGCGCTGTAAAAATCGCCATCGTTTCAAGCTGGGCTTGCGGGTTTTCACGTTTGATACGAAAACCGAGCTCAATGGTCTTATCAATATCCTCAAATGTCTCCGTCGGATAACCAATCATGAGCCCAAAGACAGGGATAATCCCCACCTCCTTGCACCTTTGATTGGCCGCCAGCGTCTGCTCAACGGTAATCCCCTTTTGCATCAGATTCAAAATGCGCTGTGAACCCGACTCCGCCCCAAATTTAAGCGTATAAGCGCCGGATTTTTTAAGCACTTCAATATCATAATTTGACGCCTTCATAAAAACATCGCAACGAGTGCCGGATGTATAGAAATTAATATTTAATTTCCGGTCAATCATCCCTTCACAAATCTCGGTTGACCGCTTGCGGTTGATATAAAATTCATCATCTCTAAGCCAAATACCGTTTAACCGAAAGCGCTTCACATGCTCTGTAATCATATTCAAACTTCGCTCAACCGACATGGCCCGCCATTTGCGCTCCCGGATTTCCGCGCTGCTGCAAAACCCGCAATTAAACGGGCATCCACGGCTCGTCTGCCCAATATCAAGGACTCGAGAACTTTCCTTGAGATACATATCGCGATGAATGTAGCTTTCCGGGTCCACAAGTTCCCAGGGGGTTGGTAAAACATTTTCAAAATCCATCAAAGAGCGGGCAGGAGTTTTAACAACCTTGCTGCCATCCTTAAATAGAATCCCTTTAATCGTTGCTAAACTTTCTTTATGATCAAGCGCTTTGACAATCTCAAGAAATGTTTCATCGCCCTCGCCGACAACGACAATATCTACTCGTTCATCAGCTAATGTTTGCTCAGGCGTAACTGAGGGATGGCATCCGCCCCACACAATAGGGACTTTCCCATTTGTTAAATCCCTAACTATTTGGGCTAAATGAAGAGCGTTGCGGATTTGCGTTCCTGTCATGGCAGAAATCGCAACGCAAATCGTTTCATCCGATAAATAATCTTGAATATCTTCTCTGGAGATGGTGTGGACGCGCTGATCAAGAAGCTTGACGCTGTAGCCGGCCTGCAAAACCGGAGCTGCGACTGTGAGAAGGGCGTGCGGAGGAGCAACGGTTGACCCGATATCCATACCTGTTTTCGGATACAACAAAAGCACTGCGGGCTTGTCTTTGCGTTGCATGATCATATCGGTCCCCCTTGAACTGACGATACGTTTTCTAAGAAATTTTTAACAACAATAATTCTAAATACGCCTTATTCTACCGTATTACTTTCCCCTGTAAAGGAAATTATCGTATTTAAATCCTCTGATGAATTGGCTGTGGGCTTAAAAATACTCCTCATAAAGCTCCCGCACCTTATGGGAAACACCCTCAATCCAATTTTTTGGAGAGTTTATTGGCGTTACTTTTCCAGATGCGGCCTGAAACCCGGACTGGGCTAATCCGATTGAACCGTTAAAAAGAGAGGCGCCACCAATACCTCCATACCCAATCAGAGGAGTAGCTGTGGCCACCTGTATACCAAGAACCTTCTCCATTTTTTCCAAAAGCCCCGGTAAAAGCGACGTCCCGCCGGTAATAAAAATTCCGGCCGCCAGCTTCCCCTTTATATGGGAAAATTGCAAAGCATTTTTTATCGCATCGGCAAACTTTGTCACTTCGGGGTCCATCGCCTCGCAAACAAGTTTTTGGCTGACGGCTGTGTAACCGCTATCTTTTTTGATTAAAATTTCATCCATAGATTTTACGTTATCCCCCAAAACGGCCCCGTGAGATTTTTTGATATCTTCAGCTAAATCCATCGGTAACCCAAGGCCCTGGGCAATAGCCTCTGTCAAGCGATCTCCTCCGTGACGTAAGACATCCAAACTTTTTAAAAAACCATCCTTGAGAAATAGCAGATTTGTCGTCGCGGCACCCATATCAACAAGAAGGCTCCCTTGATGCATAGCATCTTTCGTTAAAACCGCCTGAGCCGCCTCAAAACTTGAAAAAAAGACATGGTCCGCTTCATAGCTTGCTTGATTTACAGCCTTGACAATATTGCCAACCGCCTGAGAAGAGACGGTAATCAAAAGTGACCCGACGGCCAGCTTGCGCCCGTACAACCCCGCGGGATGGACAACTTTGTTTGTGTCATCGACGACATAATATTGAGGGAAGTCATGTAAAATTTCTTCCTCAATTTTGATTCCTAAAACACACGCTTGTTTATTAACCTTCCTAATATCTGAGCTTGTGATAACCTTATTGGCCTTATCCACAAGAGGAATCATGGCCTTGCTGAACTGGCCGTGAATAAGGGATCCCCCCACACCTAAGCGAACCCCTTTAAATTTGACGCCCGCTTTTTTTGACGCGCCGGTTAAAACCTGATGAATACATTCGGATACTCGCGCCAAATCATTGACAATCCCGTCTTTTAGCCCGGCGGTTGGCAAATGGAAGACCGAGAGTAATTGTGTTTTACCATAACGTGATTTGACAACGCTCGCCTTCATTTGGCTCGAACCAATGTCTAATCCGCAAAATATTTTTTCACTGAGCATGTTTTCCTAAAATAGGCTCCTTAAACCTTAAATCAACATAGCGAATTTCCCGCGGGTCTGGCTTTGCCTGCGCCAACACCAAACCCAGCATTTTAAGTTTATGCGCGACGTTTTCGCGGTCAATGATAATTTTCAAATTGTCTTCCAGATAAAAAAAGATTTCCGACAGATTACTAATGTCAATTTTTATCATGCGATGCGAAGATAAGTTTTTCTCGGACAAAAACGCCCGGATAATGCCAAGGGCTGTTTGAAGGCTTTCACCTTCCATCATCACGCCGGGCACAATTTTAGATTTGAAGCCATTGATGCCGACGATAAACGGCAAATCTTTTCCCTCATCGCTATGGATGGATAAAACAACGCCCTTTTCATCGACAACAACCGTACGCGCGCCGGCTTTCACTTGCGCGAAAACGGGCCGCTTTTTCGCGACAACAAGAATCTGGTTTGGAAAGCGTTTTAAAACAACAAGCTCTTTAAACTGCGGATACCTTGATTGAAGCTGACGCTGCGCTTTTTTTAAATCAACGTCGAAAAGATTTTTTCCCTTAAGCGCCGATAGCTCGCTGGATTGAATCGCCTGCAGCGTTGATTCATACCAAATATCTTTGACGGTGAAGTAATCACAGCTGCGGCAAAAGGACAACGCGGCTTTGTAGCCGACAAAAATCAGGAAAGCCCACACAATAAAAACGATGACGGTTTTGACAATGCCGACGGCGGGACTGGTTTTTCGAAATTTGGCCATAAGTAATAAATGAATTAGCGGCTGACTAAACGACCGCGGATTGGGCTTTTTTTGCTTTACGATACGCGAGCTCGACAATCCTCAAACATAATTGCGCAAAATCAATGCCAACCGCCTTCGCGGCTTTCGGCAAAAGACTGGTTGCCGTAAATCCGGGGATTGTGTTGATTTCCAAAACATACGGCTGACTGTTTTTATCAAGCATAAAATCCACCCGCGACAAATCCGAACATCCCAATGCTCGGTATGCATCCAAGGCAATGTGCTGCACCAGCGCGGACGTCTCTTGCGGCAATGGCGCCGGAATCAGATACTCCGTCTTTTTACTTTCGTATTTCGCCGTAAAATCAAAGAATTCAGCTTTCGGGCGGATTTCAATGACAGGAAGGGCCGTCTCATCCAAAATCCCAACCGTCAGCTCCCTTCCCTTAATATAATCTTCAACAAGGACTTCATCGTCATGTTGAAACGCTTTTTGCAAAGCCGGCAGCATCTCTTCCTTGTCCTGCGCTAAAGTCACCCCAACGCTTGACCCCTGGCTCGCCGGTTTTATGATGACAG
>ORJL011773293.1_pt1 | contig 13805 bp, 13 predicted proteins | sample 1779941 | NCBI WGS metagenome assembly ORJL01 (sample SAMEA104232317, study PRJEB22302) | groundwater metagenome | biome: forest; feature: aquifer; material: groundwater | place: USA | collected 2011-08-07 | depth 5.8 m
ATCTCCACCCTTCACCATACCACAGAACTTATCCACATCCTCTACTCTTATTCTCTCATACTGGAAGGGGAGGTTATGTTTCATGAAACACCAACCCCACCTCAATCCTCCCCTTTGAAAGGGGAGGAGGTAACATCATTTTGTAATTCAAGGTACAATAAAAGAAAATAATTCTCTTTATATTACACGGGAAAAATGAACCGTCTCCATTCTGACGACGGCTATTAAAGCTGTGCATAACTCAATTTTCTGGCCCACCCAAGCAATAATGTCATATGGTGAGCAAAATAGAAATGTCATAATCAGTTCCTTTCAAAGGGGAGCACACCGTCAAAAAATCATATTTTACATTACCCTAAGGATGAAAGATCAATAGCTGGGCAACACTCCCTTGCCCTGTCGTACAACAACCACACTATCTCCGGTAACATCAACAATCGTCGAAGGTTCGCTACCAAGTACACCACTATCAATAAATGCATCAACACGGTTACCAAATTGTTCACAGATCTCTTGTGGCTCGAACAACACCTTCTCACCTGAATAATTCACTGAAGTGGTGAAGATTGGATTTCCAAGGGCTTTCACCAATGCTAAACAAAAGAGATTGTCAGGTATACGAATTCCCACAGTGCGTTTTTTTTTATCAATAACCGTTCGTGGGGCTAAATTTGATGCCGTGGTGATAAAAGTAAATGCTCCTGGCAAAACTCTTCGCATCAAACGAAAGGCTTGATTGGATACCAAGGCAAACTGCCCAATTTCCACAAAATCAGCACAGATGAATGACATTGGTTTAGTTTTGCTCCGTTTTTTCAGTCGATAGATCTTTTCCAGTGCTTTCTTGTTGAAAATATCGCACCCCAAACCGTACACTGTATCAGTCGGATAGATAATCACTCCGTCATCTCGTAAAACGGACACAACCTGCTCGATGAGAACCTGTTGCGGTTTTTCTGGATTCAATACAAAGGTGAGCATAGTGTGAGATCAAAATAGAGAGGAAAACTTGATTGAACCCGCTGGATCATAACCACCTTCTGACCACGGATGACAGCGTAACAACCGCCAGAGACTCATGACTCCTCCACGGAAGAGACCATAGTGCTTTATAGCTACCAACGAGTAATCAGAACAGCTCGGTACGAAACGACAATAACCGAGCGGATACCACACTCGTCGCCAACTGTGATCCGGTGACACAGTCATTTGATAGAGACGGATGAGAAAGAGTACCATCTTATTGATCATATTATTAAGAGAGTCTTGCTTTTTGACACAATTCGCTCACAAACGTTCGAAGCTCATTATAGGAAAGCTTTTCAATGCCACTCCTCGTCAAAAAAGCAATGTCGTAATGACCATGGATCACAGGAAGAAGATCGCGTCGAATAATTTCACGCAATCGGCGTTTGATCAGATTGCGTACTGTTGCTTTTTTACTCACCTTTGTCGAAACCACAACGGCAAAACGGTTTTCCGTGGAGGAGTTATTTATGAATTTCAAACTGAATGTCGAACTGTGTACGGTTTTTCCTTGCGCAAAGAGATGTTCGAAATCTTTTCTGAGTCGAAGACGATGCTTTTGGGCATACATATGGACATCATACTATGAAAGTGCACTTAAAATCAAATAAAAATCGATGGGTTGCGAAGTCTTGGAGCGTCGAAAAACCGCAATGGTACTTGAAGTACCATGAGGATTTTTCGACGTGAAAGACGAGCAAACCGCGGTTTTCATTGATTTTAAGTGCACTTTCATAGTGTGATGTCCATAAGACAATTGAAGAACTTATTTCTTGTACTTTACTATTGTCAGTTTACTCCTCCCTTTGTCGCGTCTGCGCTTCAGCACCTTGCGACCAGTATGAGAGCTCATACGAGCACGAAACCCATGTTTTCGCGCTCGACGGAGCTTTTTGGGTTTATAAGTACGTTTTGGCATAATGAATAAAATCAATGAAAGTAAAGTGCATATATAGACCTCTACACTCTAGTAAATTTTTCTCAATAAGTCAAAAAATCATTCCTGTAATAAGTTATCCACATTATGCACAGGTAATGCACACCCTCGTGTATTTTAATCTTCTTTTAATAAAAATTCTGTGCTAAACTCGTTGATGTAGAACACTGAACTTTTTTCATCAACACACCTCTCTCTTAAAAATCCTCTCTATGGATACGCAACAGCTTTGGCAGGCCGTTCTTGGTGAGTTAGAACTCACCATTACCAAGGCAAACTTTATTACTTGGTTCCGAGACACATTTATTTCTGATTATACAGAGAATCAGATCACTATCGGTGTCCCAAATACCTTTACCAAAGCGTGGTTAGAAAAAAAGTTCAATGAAAAGATACATTCTATCCTGAAAAATCTCACAAAAAAAGATCGAATTACAATCTACTACAAAGTAGAAAGTAGTAAAAACCTCCTCAAAAAACAACTCCTCAATCTCGTCACTCAACCTGACACCCCGGACATGTTCCATAACAGTGATGCTGTGAACCATAAGACCGGTATCAATCCAAAATATGTTTTTGAGACCTTTGTGGTAGGCAAGGGGAATGAATTGGCACAAGCAGCAGCACGAGCAGTCACTGACAATCCTGGAAAAACCTACAACCCACTGTTTATGTATGGTGGCGTGGGATTAGGGAAAACTCATCTCATGCAAGCCATTGGAAACGCGGTTTTGGGACGGGAACCAGAGACGAAGGTGCTTTATGTTACCACTGAAAACTTCACTAATGAATATATTAAATCCATCAAGGAAGGCCACATGAACACTTTTATGGACAAATATCGTTCTGTAGATATTCTTCTTGTGGATGATATTCAATTTATTTCAGGGAAAGAAGGCACTCAAGAGGCATTTTTCCATACCTTTAATGAACTGTATCAAAACAATAAACAAATCGTTATTAGTGCCGACCGACCACCCAAAGCGATTCACGCCATTGAAGCTCGTCTGCTGTCTCGTTTTGAATGGGGCATGATTGCTGATATCATGAATCCTGATTTTGAAACACGTATTGCGATACTTTTATCCAAGTGTAAAGATAAAAATTATAACATTGATTCTGAAATAGTCAACCATATTGCCTTTACTATTGTCAACAATGTGCGTGAACTTGAAGGGGCACTCAATAAAATTATAGCGTATCATCATTTAAATAATAGTATTCCAACACTTGACAGTGTCAAGAATATATTGACTACAATCACTGCAAACCTCCAACGTCAAAATGTTACCGCGAAAACGATTATACACATAATTGCTGAATTTTTTGATATCAGCACTGATGATATTATGGGGACCTCACGGGAAAAACGCTTGGTGGTACCTCGTCAAATTGGTATGTTTCTGATGAGAGAAGAGCTAAAATCCTCTTTTCCGGCTATTGGGCAAGAACTTGGTGGACGTGATCACACCACTGCAATGCACGCTTACGAAAAAATAAAGAGAGAAGTCAAAAAAGATGAAAGTATTCGTCAAAGTATAGAGTTGATAAAACAAAAAATGTACGTTTAATATTTGAGTTCTATTCATTCAAATCTGTGGAAAATGTGGGGATAATCATAGAATATAAAACAAAACAGATGTGAATAAACATGGGAAAAGTTGTGAATGAATAGTGGAAAAAAATCCCATAATAAAATCTTAAAACTTCTCAACAGTTTTTCACTCATCAGTGAACACCCTATCAACAGGGTACATAAAAAATACTCCCTAATTTTTGCTTCAAATGAAAGGAATTTGAGACAAAATAAAGTTATCCTATTTATCCACAAGCCTTATTGTTATTATTATATATTCTTTAATTTATTAAATAATAAATAACAATAAACAAATATTTTATGAAATTCTCCTGTACACAAGAAAATCTTCAAAATGGTTTATCACTGGTAAGTAATATAGCAGGGAAAAATAGTACATTACCTATTTTGAATAATGTTCTCTTTAAAGTATCTGATGGACGAATTGATCTTTCTGTGACGAATTTAGAGGTTGGAGTCAATTACAGCATCCGAGGAAAAGTAGAACAAGAAGGGTCATTTACTCTTCCTGCAAAAATTTTGACAGATTATGTAAGTCTCTTACCAAAAGAAAAAATTGATCTAGAACTTAAAGAAAGTGAAATTTTTGTACAAAGCTCTACCTCAAAAACTAAAATTAAAGGGATGGACGCCTCTGAGTTTCCTCTTATACCGCAAATCCAGAAAAAATCTCCAATATGGTGTGACCTTCATCTCTTTATATCTGCTCTGGAACAGGTTTTATTCGCCGTTTCTACAAATGATGCTCGGCCAGAGATTAGTGGTATCTATTTTCATAAAAACGCTGGAGAGAGCACAGCAATTTTGGCGGCAACTGATAGCTATCGATTGGCGGAAAAGAAAATACCCCTTAAATTTGGGGATGGTGTCAATCAAGAGCAAGAGTTGGCATTGATTATCCCGGCACGTACTTCAAATGAGCTCCTGCGTATTCTGACGAACTTTTCACGTTCCTCTCATCTCACTGATGATTCTGTGGACAATAAAATATCTCTTTACCTATCGGAAAATCAAATCATGTTTAATTTTGAAAACCTTGATCTTGTATCTCGTCTTATAGAAGGGAGTTTTCCAGATTATCAGCAAATTATTCCCAGCTCTTTTAAGACACAAGCAGTTATTCCTGTTTCAGAACTTATTAACGCGGTAAAAACTTCAAGTTTATTTGCCAGAGCTGGTATTTTTGATATTGTACTTGAACTCACTCATGATGGTGCCAAGGTTTCTTCTGTGAATAGTCAAATAGGTGAAAATACCTCCCTTCTCCCATGTGTTGTTACCGGACCAGAAAATAAGGTGATACTGAACTATAGGTATCTGCTCGATGGTTTATTAAATTTACAAGCCGATGAAGTCATTATGGAGCTCTCGGATGCGAATGTTCCTTGCGTACTTCGTCCCAGTTTGAAGCAAGCAGAGCAAGTGCGAGATTATTTTTACCTCATCATGCCAATTCGGCAATAGCTATTGATCGAGAGAAGAAAAAAGTACTAAAAAACCCTTTATACAGGTGTTTTTTTTGTAGACCTAAACGAGATATACAAAAGTTGAAGAATTCCAGCGGTAATCATGACATCAGCTAAGTTAAAAAACCACCAAGGAAAGAGGATTTGTATGTAATCGATGACAAAATGGTAACGGACGCGATCATAGAGATTACTCATGGCACCATACAGGATGATATCGTAAGAGGCACTTTTCCAGATGTTTTCTTGATGGAGACTTTGTATCAAAGCAATAAGAATCACTATGATGATGAGACTGGTGATCACGATCATGATGACGCGTGGAAACGGCACACTAAATGCGATGCCTGGGTTCTTATACAAGGAAAATTCAAAAAAGGAAGCGTCAAATGACGTTTCCTTGAGATTTAATGCCTTGCTTTTCAGTATGCGATCGATGATAAAGAGCGCAAGTCCAAAGGTGTCAAACAAAACGAGTTTTCGGAGTGACATAAAAGCAAAATGCGATGCGAGATGTCTATAATGGGACTGTTGCCGAATGTGCTCCTGAAACGAAATTTTCGAAATTTTGAGACAAAATTGGTGAACAAATTTTTTAGTTTACCTTTAGGTAAGCCAAAAAATTTTGAGGCAGTTTTGGCCGAAATATGAAAATTGCAGTCAAAATGACATTCGGCAACAGTCCCACAAGATCATTGCTTTTGGATACGTGATTTACAGGAGATACATGAACTCGAGAATGGACGTGCTTCCATGCGTTTGAGGTCAATCGGCTTTTTGCAATACTTACAAACACCATAGGTGCCCTTCTCGATTTGACTAAGAGCTGATTTTATATCACGGAGCATTGGCTCGAGATTTTTTTCAATCGCCAGATTTTGATCAAATTCAACGATTTCTTCAGCATTATCATCAATTTCATCACCTAAATTGGGAAATTTAGTTACGTAGCTTTCTTCATCAATCCCCTTTTTTGCAATACGAAGCAGTTCTTTCTCTATTTTTGACTTTTGAACCAGAAGTTCATTCTTCATTCTTGTGATGAATTTTTTATCAAACGGTGGTTGCGACATAAAGAGTAAAATAGTGTGATGTCTTGAGACCAGAACCTGACTCTGTTAATTCATTATATCGTTTGTATTATATCCGTCAAGGGCATATGAAATCATACTTAAAAAAAAACCGCCGAAGCGGTTTGAGAGAGATATTTTAAAGGAAGAGGCCAAGGTTATAACCGGCGTATTTTTTTTTATATTTTATCCGGAAGCGATGGCCCCCAAGTTGATACTGAATGGTTTGGTAGCTATGCTACCTGTAACAGCCTTCAGGTGTCTTAAAACTGTTACAGGTAGCATACGTCTACACTTTCAGTACCAGCGTGTTTTTTGCGGTGTGACTGCTTCAACCGCGCCCTTCTACCACCTAATGGTGAATTCTGTCCCACTTTTTGAAGGATAGAACTACCCAGCTGACTTTCTTTTGGTTTTTGTTTTCCAAGTTAAGGTCGTGCAGTAAGTGACCCATCAAGAAAGCAGTAGAAAGGACAGGATTTTTCCCGAAATCGTATAATATGAGCATCTATTCCGGAAGAATCCTGTTAAATCTGTTGTCAAAGTGCTTCTTTTTTATCTTATATAAACAGTATAGCATGAAAAAAAAATAATTACAAGATGGCTATCCACAGAGCAAATTTGCTTTATTTGAAAGGAAATTACAAATTTTTTAGAGTTTTGAGAAATTCATCCACAGGGTGTTTATATAGGTTCAGCTGAATTCACAATGTTATCCACACAATCCACATGTTATCCACACCCAATGTATTTTTGTTTCCTGTGAATTGTAAGAATTGTAATTTATTGTATACAGATTTCAATCAAATGGTCATCAGAAAAATGAAATACAAGCGATGAGGCTTGTTGCAGTGCGGCAAAAATCTCTATCATTCCTTCAGATAGGGAAGAGAGAGCGGCAAAAGAGGCCGCGAGCGCGTGGGCTGAGAGCATAATCATGTTTGTGGGGGCATATTCAGGAAAGCAATTTGCTGTTATATGCTCCAGAATTGCTTTTGTCGGTGTTTCGGAAGCATAATTAAATTGATCGAGACGATCACTCATGATGTATGTGCCATTGTTCCAAAAGTAGGTGAAATAAGAGGCAGATGATGGAATTGGCAGTGAACGGAAGTCGTTCATTTCAGAAAAATTGAGGTTATTGGGATCAACAATGAGCTCTGTGGCTGTTGTTTTGTCCGGAAGGGTGAAGGTGACTTCTTGAGGAAAAGTTTGACCCAGCACTTCCACCATGAGACGTTCGAAGGCAGAAGGTTGGAGCGCGGTATTCTCAAAAGTGATGAGATAATGACCATCTGTGGTGATGAGCAACGTGATAGGTTGATTCAGAAGTTGGTGGTATGGAGACATGTTTTCTTTCGATATGTTTGACAAGACAGACAGTATTTCAGGATATTGTCGCGCGTATTGATCGAGCAGAAACTGTATTGATGTTTGTGTGAAGAGTGTGATGTTATTATTTGTGTTTGGCAATGATCCGCTCGCGCGGAAGACACGAAATGTATACCAATTTTTTGTTTCATAAGATGGCAGAAATTTTCCGGCTTGTGGACCAAAAGTTTTTTCGAATAGTGCTGAAAGGAATTTCTTGTTCACCCATGTTGTCGATGAGTCATCGTTGGCTGTGATGAGTTTTGCGCGTGTTGGGAAAGTGATTGTTTTTGAAAATATTTTTTTTGTTTTTTTTGAATCAAGCGGATCTGACAGCAGAATAAGACTTTGTTGTTTCACAAACAAAGTACGATTATAGAGCGCGGTTTCGCGTTGTATTTTTGTGAGAGAGTTTGTTTTTGTGGGGATAATGAGACCGTATGTGAGCGCATTGGTAACGCTGTTCGTTGGGAGGATGAAAAAAACTGTTCTGGGTTCTTTGGCTAGCAGTTGAGTGAATATTGGTTGCTGTATCGCTGGTATGATACTGCTCAACCATTTGGTGGCATTGGGTGTCAGTTGAGATAATTCTGACACCAGAATGGCCCCTTCAGGAACCGCGGTCAGCATATTGTTGCTGTCAGCAAGAAAGAAATTTTGAATTGGTTGGAAGAGAAAAAAGAGGCCAATAATAAAGACCACAAGAAGGATGAGATGTTTTATGATTTTCAACAAAACATCCCCTCCATGAGAGGGAGGGGATGAAGACAAAGCTAAGGAAGAAGGAACAAGAGAGTCTTCCTGGTTTTCGTTTTTTATTGAGTTGCTATTCATGTCGTCGTTGACCTGGATTAAAACGAGGTTTTCGGAAATCACCATGGCTATTGCGATCATGGGATTCATTGCGACTTCCCATATCACCATTCACCACGGCCTTGTGGGAGAGGATGAGCCGTCCTTTCTCCTTATCAACATCAATCACCTTGACCTCCAGTTTTTGGCCAACATCTACGATCGAGGTGATAGTAGAAATACGTTCATTGGAAAATTCAGAGATATGGACCATGCCATCTTTTCCTGGGAGAATTTCTACGATGGCGCCGATCTCACTGCCTGTATTTCGATCTTTGACAATACGGGTGACCACTCCTTCGAAAATTTCACCGGGTTGTATTTCTCGCGTCAAATTATTTACCCACGCTAAGGCCTTTTCACCGTCTTCCAGTTTTTTGCAGGTGATCATGACCAGTCCATCATCTTCAATGTCAATTTTACAGGCATCCCGACCACCACATTCTTCAATGATTGTATTGATTGTTTCACCACCCTTACCAATCACTTCACCAATTTTTTCTGGATCAATTTTGAGCGTCAATATCCGTGGCGCATACACTGATATTTCAGGACGTGGAACGGAGATAACCGCTTGGATTTTTTCCAAGATTTGCAATCGAGCCTGACGAGCCTGTTCCAAAGTTTCACGGCACATTTTTAATGTAAGACCAAGAATTTTTACATCCAGTTGAATAGCGGTTATTCCTTCACGAGTACCAGCAACTTTGAAATCCATATCACCGGAGTGGTCCTCTATACCCTGAATATCGGTGAGAATAGCGTAGTTGCTACCGTCGGCATTGGTTATTAAGCCCATGGCAATGCCCGCAACCGGCGCCTTGATTGGAACCCCAGCATCCATAAGCGCGAGCGTTGAACCGCAGATAGATGCCTGTGAACTGGAACCATTTGAGGAGAGAACTTCAGAAACAACGCGCACGGTATACGGAAAATCTTCTTTCGAAGGGAGGAGCGGTACCAGAGCTTTTTCAGCTAAGGCGCCATGACCGATCTCTCGCCGTCCAGGCATACGGATGGGCTTGGCCTCACCAGTAGAGTACCCCGGGAAGTTGTAGTGGTGCATGTAACGCTTGGTGCCAAACTCTTCCATAGTATCAATAAACTGCTCTTCGCCCGGTGCTCCTAAGGTGACGACGGATAAAACTTGTGTCTCACCGCGTTGGAATAAACCAGAACCGTGGGTGCGTTTGAGCAAACCGACCTCGCATGAGATGTCGCGAATTTCATCCAGTTTTCGGCCATCAACACGCTGTTTATTTTTGAGCACCAACTCTCGAGCATGTTCAGCTATGATTTGTTCCAATATCATTCCCGCGCCACCTCGGCCGATCTCGTCAATTCCTTTGGTTTTTAGTTCTTCATCAAGATCATGGTTCATTTGTGCCAGTTTGGTGTCGCGATCAGCTTTGAGTTTAATACCCCAAACCTCTGTGAGGTGTTGATCAGCAAAATTTTTAATCAAAGGAAGAAGGAGTGCATGTTGCGCTTCTGCTTCGAGAGTGAGCTTTACCGTATCTGGGGTGATCTTGGAGCGGCCCACTTCTTGCCGAATTTTTTCTATGAAATCAATAATGGCGGGGATTATTTCATTACTTTGCTCCAATGCCTTCATGAGTGTCTCTTCTGGTACTTGATGACCAATGGCCTCGATCATGAGTATCCGGTCGCGTAAAGAGGAGACAAAGATATCAAGCTGTGCCTTATTTTTTTGCTCATGCGTTGGGTTGATGATGAGTTCGTTATCAACGGAGGCAATGTTAATGGCGCCGATTGGACCATCCCACGGTATGTCAGAGATGGTGAGTGCCGTAATCGCGGCGATCGCGGCCGGGAAATCAGAATCGTTTTCACCATCAACAACAAGTGCCGTAACAACGATTTGGATTTCGTTACGGATAGACTCGTTGAATAATGGGCGAAGGGAGCGGTCAATGAGTCGATCAGAGAGAATGGCTTCATCGCTCGGACGGCCATCGCGTTTGATGAAACGGGAACCTTTTATTTTTCCCGCGGCATAGAAACGCTCTTCAAAATCGATCGTGAGTGGAAAGTAATCAATATCCTCTTTCGGGGTTTTTCCCATGACAGCGGTGGCCAGAACCTTGGTATCACCATATTGCACGGTGCAGGAACCATTTGCCGCTTGCGCAAGTTTTCCTGTTTCAATAATAAGTTTACGACCAGCAATATCCATCTCGAAGGTACGAGTAGCATGATTCATAGGGCTATAATTGTTATGCAGAATGATAAGAGAAAAAGCCCTTTGAAGATGTGTTTATATGATTATGTCGTCTCTGACGATGGCGCAATCATATAAACACGCATGAAGAGTATTCTCTCGAATTCATTCTGAAAGTTTGTTAACACCTCCCCTTGCCTCTCCTCACAGAAGGGAGATTGTCAGTGGTGTCATTTCTGGAGAGGGGGTAAGGGGGCGTGTTAAGGTATTAGACGGGTTTTCGTATTAAGAATTTTTTTTTGTCGTCGGAGAGATTCAAAAAATCATCAGTTACTTCGATGAGTTTTTGTGAAGTCGTCTCTACAAAAGAAACCACTTCGACCACACAACCTTTATTTTCTTTCAGGTACACTGCCAGTGGCGCGAAATCGCCATCACCTGTCACGAGAATAATCGCGTCCAACTTATCAGCGAGTTTCACGGCATCAACGGCCATGCCAACATCCCAATCTCCTTTCTTAGCGCCGCCAGCAAATATCTGGAGATCTTTCATCTTCACCTCATAGCCGGATTTACTTAAGGCCTCAAAGAAAGTTTCTTCTTCACCGGTTTTTGTTTGTATAACATAGGCAATAGCCCGGATGAGTTTACGTTCACCAACTGCTTCTTTGAGCAATTCCTTAAAATTGACTCGTGAGTTGTACAAATTTTTCGCGCAATGATACATGTTTTGCACGTCAACGAAGACACCAACGCGTTGTTCTATGTGCTTTATCATAAAAATTGAGGTGTGTTTTTACTCGTTAGTAACGTGAGTCGCTTGGCTTTCGGCCAGCTTTTCCCACTCCTCTTTCTCTTTCATTTGTTTTTCAAGTTCTTTTTCAATATCCTCAACGGATTTTTCTTCCACAACTTTTACCTTGAGTTTCAGCTTTTTGACGATATCATCAAAAGCCTTGGCATCTTCGCGTTGAAGGTACTTGAGGAGTTTTTTTCGTTCATTGATTTTTTTGAGCAAGCCGCGTCGTGACGAGTGATCTTTGCGATGAATTTTGAGATGCTCTGTGAGCAACTTCACCTCTTCAGTAAGAATGGCGATCTGAACTTGAGAGGATCCTGTGTCGTTTTCGTGCGTTTGAAACTTTTTTATGACCTTCTGCTTGGTTTTGGGATCGAGCATAATATAATAAGGATAAGCGATTCACCGAGACAGAAGAAGCGCCCCACGCTTGATCAGCCCAGCCAGAGCCCTCCTCAGTAGGAAAAGGAGGGGAATCGTAGAGTAAGTAAAGAAACAAATATGATATCTCTTACAGTAGCATGAAGGTAATTTTTATGCAATTTTTTGTACACTTGTCACCTCTGTACTCATCTTGTACAGTATGATCGAGGACAAAATATCTTTCTGTACCTAAAAAACACAACGCGAGATAATTTACCCGCACAAATAGGAGATTTGTTTCATGGCTCATGGATATCCTGACGGTCAGAAATATCGTGGTGGCAGTCAAGAAAAACGCGACGAGAGAAAAGAACCCAAAGACTCAAAACGCCAGGACAGCAAAAAGGTGCACGACACGACCCGTGACAACCAGCGTGGCGGCAAGCACTAAAAAATCTGAACGCATTATAACGGTGCTGAAAGACCAGCTCCGCAATGGGGATCTTTGTTGATCCCCTTCTTCATTTGAGAGTATACTGAATCGTATATGGTCAACTATCTTGTTACCACTCTTCGAAATGGCCTCACTTGTATTCTCTGTCCTTTTGAAAACTTTAGGTCAGTCTATTTTGATTTGGCTGTTCGTGTCGGTGTTCGTTATGAGGCAAAAAATATGGTGGGTTTATCACACCTCACAGAGCATCTCGTAGCCACTTCGGTTATAAACTCCCTTAAAAAACATCCGTGGCAAAAACACTTTGTTGCCACAAATAATTTTCACGCTTATTCATTAGTGGATCGCACGAACTTTGAATTTACTATTGACAAAAAAAATTTCGCTTCAGGCATTACTTTCCTTAAAAAAATTCTTCGTCTCAGTAACATTTCTCACGAGTGCCTCCAAACTGAAAAATTACTCGTTCAAGAAGAGTATATGAACGCGCAAGAGGACAGCAAAAGACGCTTTTACGATTTTATTGATAGAGAATACTTTGGACAAAATCCTCTTGCACATCCAATTTCCGGGAAAACAAAAAATCTAGATCGTTTTTCTCTTGATGATGTTCGCGCATGGCGCGCGCAATACTATGTTCCTACAAACATGATTCTTACGGTCGCCGGCGGAATCTCGCATGACAGTTTTCAGGCTCTCATGAATAACGCATTTTCTTCCTTTTCAAACTTACAAAAACGTCCTGTAACAGTACCTTTTGTCCATAGAGAAAACAAAGTATCATTTTTCCCGTTTTCCAGTAACCAAATCCATTTTGTTTTTTACCTTCCTGTCACCGACATCTCCGCAGAGAAAAACTTGCGCTTCGAGTTTCTTGTTGGCGTTCTCAATGAATACATTTTCTATACTCTTCAAGCGAAATCAAAAGTGTACTCGGTTCAGGTAGATTCGCGTACCTATGAGGAATTCTTTAACTTCGCGATTGAATCTGCTTTTTCTCCGGAAAAAACCATTATCTTTGTGAAGTCTTTTTTCCATTCACTCAGTTCTTTTTTGCCCTCTTTCAAGCCAAAGGATCTCAACTATGCAAAAGCAAAGTTTATTGAACGTATAACGATTGACAGTGATTATCCCAAAGAGAACGCCAATATGATTGCATGGTATGCGTTCATGTTTGGCACAACACAGATCCTTGATTTTGCAGAACAAGAAAAAATTATTTCTCGATTGACGATAAGAGATATACATGCTGATTTTCAATCTCTCGTGGCGTCAAAAGGCGCTCTTTTTGTGGGTGGAAAGCTGAACAACACCCTTACAAGGAGTATAGAACGATTGTGGAATGTTTACAGATCAAGTGATGCCATCTGCTGAATCGTGTACGTTCCAGTGGCATCTCAAAACTCACATGGAACACAGGAGGACTCTTAGAAAGCACTCAGCGGTTCACAGTCTCATTCATTTTTTGAGCCGCAATTTGCTTCAAATCGTCAAAACATTTTGAGAAAGTTTTGGCCGCAATATGAAAATTGCAGTCAAAATGGCATTCGGCAACAGACCCATGATACAATACAGAGACATCACACTATGCGACTGGTCTTATAATCTGAGACGGTAGAAAAATGCGATCTTCTTCGTTGAAATCTTTATTACTCATTCGGCGTACCTCTCGTACGCCTCATTCCGTG
>ORJL011018337.1_pt1 | contig 13803 bp, 10 predicted proteins | sample 1779941 | NCBI WGS metagenome assembly ORJL01 (sample SAMEA104232317, study PRJEB22302) | groundwater metagenome | biome: forest; feature: aquifer; material: groundwater | place: USA | collected 2011-08-07 | depth 5.8 m
CGTGCGTTACATCCCAGCCGAGCGCAGTAAAGAATTTGTCAATGAAGTCTTGCCGGACTTGCGATTCCTGATAACCGGGCGAAAGAAATGCGGTCTCTTGCTGCTTGAAATCTTCAACGAGCTGTCGGACGAGAATGAGAGTGTTGTTCATGGGTACACTGTGTTCAGAGAGGAGGTTCATTGTGTGAGTCAAGGTAGCGTATGTCGTGCAAAGATTCAACGCGCTGTGGTTCACACCCCGTCACGTCTCGAGAGGGGAATATGTTGTGTTCAGATTGTTTTCTGCGCTCAATCAGGAATCCCCTTTTGAGAGGGGACAGTCATCCCCCAAAGCGGGATGACAGGGGTGTGTTCTCCCGGCAGGTAGAATATTGAATGAGAAACGGGATGGTTCTTTGAATTCCGTTACGCTTCTTTCTATATTGTTCTCAAATTCTCTTTGGGCTAAAGCCCATCCTCTTTTGTTATTCACTTTTCCCCGGCGGGAATGTCGGGGCTATTGCTCATGCCCACATTAGCTGCAATTGACGTCGGGTCCAACGCCATTCGTCTCATCGTCGGGACGGTGAACGGGGACCGTCATCTCAATATTGTCGAAAACATTCGCGAGCCTGTGCGTCTCGGGCAGGACGTGTTCACGAAAGGAACAATCGCCGAAGAGACGATTGAGAAAGCGGCAGATGCTTTTGCTCGTTTCAAAGAACTCATTGACAGACACGGAGCGAAATGGACGAAGGCTGTCGGAACAAGCGCCGCGCGCGAGGCGCAGAACCGCGAGTTGTTTCTCGACCGCATGGAGCAAGCAAGCGGCATCGAAATCAATGTCATCAACGGCGAAGAGGAGGCGCGGCTCATCCTTCTTGCCGTCGCATCGAAAATCAGTCTCAAGAACAAGCGCGCCATGCTCGTGGATATTGGCGGCGGCAGCGCAGAGATTACGCTCGTTGCCGACGGACAGATTCTCTCGACGGAAAGCTACAAGATGGGCTCCGTCCGCTTGTTGCAAGTGCTGGAAGAGAAGAAGCACGGTGAGAAGTATTTCAACCAGCTCGTGCGTGAATATGTTGACGCAACGCAGAAGCGAATGAAGAAAGAACTGGGCAAGGAGAAAATCGAAATCTGCGTCGGCACGGGAGGCAACATCGAGTCCCTTGGCGATTTGCGAAAAGAGCTGTTCGGGAAAGAACGTGCTGATATTATCGACGTTGATGAGCTTGACGTGCTCGTCAAGAAACTGCAGAGCATGACATACGAGGAACGGATTCAGCAGCTTCGCCTTCGTCCGGACAGGGCGGATGTGATTGTGCCCGCCTCCATTGTTCTGCAGAAGATCGTGAAGCAAGCAGGCGTGGACGAAGTGCAGATTCCCGCCGTCGGGTTGAAAGAGGGCCTGCTTATCGACATGATGCAGGAGCTGTACGGCGAAAAGAAAACGTCCTCACGTGATCAGGTGATAACCTCCGCACTCCAGATTGGAAGAAAGTACGCGTTCGATGAGCAACACGGAACGTCGGTTGCTCGTTATGCAACCCAATTGTTTGACGAAACAAGAAGCCTCCACAATCTTTCTCTGGAATATCGTACGCTGCTGGAAGTTGCTTCTCTGTTGCACGACATCGGGCATTTCGTCAACATGAACGACCATCACAAGCACACACTGTACTTGCTGATGGCGACGCCGGTAATCGGCTTAGCGAAGGAGCAGATGGCGCTTGTTGCAAACATAGCGCGTTACCATCGCAAATCGTACCCAAAGCCGCAGCATGAACCGTACAGTGTGCTCTCCTCGAAGGATCGGGTGATTGTTGCCAAGCTCGCCGCGATTCTCCGCCTTGCAGATGCAATGGATAACGAGCATGCATCGAAAGTCGAAAACTTTTCGGTAGAGTATAAGAAACCAAAGCTGACTCTAACGCTGAAGGGGGACGGTGACTTGCTGTTGGAAAAGTGGGCGCTCATGAAAAAGTCGGCGATGTTTGAGGAAGTGTTCAGCGTGAAATTCACACTCGATGAGTAAATCGTCATGCGAGCCGTGGGAACGATTACCGTTGCTGAAGAGACGAGCGTACAGCAAGCGTCCGACAGTGGCGGCGTGTTGATCGATTCGCTTGGGCAGCGGTGGCAAAAATATCTTAGAGAGTTACGACGATGCAAGCGGGCATTCTCCGAAGAATCCGTGCATGATTTGCGGGTTGCCACGCGGCGATTGATGTCAACACTGATGATGATCGAAATCGTTTTGCCGGATGCAAGAGTTCGACGGTTGCGGCGACGATTGAAACGTCTGTTCGATGCGTTCAGTCCGCTGCGAGATACGCAAGTGCAGTTGTTGACGCTCGAAAAAAAGGTTCTAGAATACCCTGAGCTTGAGACACTGCTCACTGTTCTCAAAGTTCGTGAGCGAAACTTGATGAATGCCGTCGCCGGCAGAATAATGAAGCTTGTCCGAAGGACTCCTCTACGAGGTCGTAGACCTTACGGAGAGACGACACGACTGAGCAGAACGGTCAGCGCGCTGAAGAAAACGCTGCGTCAGCATTTCTCCCGTCCGGTGATGCAAGATATTGGAATGAACGCCGTATTGGGCGCGGCTGCGAGTCGCTTCATGACGGCTGTATCGTTCAAAGAACATGTTGTGGTAACGCAGCCGGGGACAATTCATCGCGCCCGTGTTGCATTTAAGAAATTCCGCTACACGATTGAAGCATTGCTGCCGCTTCTCCCGGCCGTAAGCAAAGAGCAGCTCAAAGCGATGGACGCGTATCAAACGCGGATGGGGAACATTCAAGACGCGGAAGTGTTGAGTGTTTTGGTGAGACGTTTTGCGCAGAAGCGGACGTTGGCTTCAAGAAGAAAGCTTTCGGGATACCGGCGTGAGCTGATAGCTCAGAAGCGGGAATTGATCACCAACTACATGCAATTAGCAGATGAGCTGTATGGTTTCTGGAAGCAGGTGGAAAACCCACAAACGATTTCAAGATAATCTCGAGAGGAGAAAATGGACCTTTATATTCTACGCCACGCAATTGCGGAACAACGCGACCACGAAAAGTGGTCCGACGATTCGCAACGCCCGCTTACGCCAAAGGGGGCAAAACGGATGAGACGAGCTGCCGATGGAATGCTGGCGCTTGGGCTATCCTTTGATGTCATCTACACAAGTCCGTTCGTTCGCGCAAAGCAAACAGCAGATATTGTTGCCGAGGTGTTCGGTGCGGAAAAGAAGCTCCGCGAAACCGGCACGCTTGCAACCGACGGCGATCCGAAAGAACTCATCAAACTTATCAACAGCGCAAACGGCAAGTTTGAAAGCGTGCTTCTCGTGGGACATGAGCCATACTTGAGCGATTTGATTTCTGTGCTCGTCGTTGGTGATTCGAGTTTGCCGCTGACGATGAAGAAGGGCGGCTTGTGTAAGCTGAATGTTGCGACGCTTAAGTACGGCATGTGTGCTTCGCTCGAATGGCTTCTTCCGCCGGCTCTCTCCACGCACATTAAGTGAGAAGAATGAAGCGGCTTTTCATTATCGCCCTCTGCGTGCCGCTGCTTGTTTGCTTCGGACAGAAAAAGAAAAGCAAGGCGGCTGAGGCTTCTCTTCTCTCTCATTACGATCTCTCCGTTAAGCATCCGACACAATTCAAGCTTCCTAAAAAAATCAGCGAGGCATCGGGGCTTGCAATGTCCGATGACGGACGATTGTTCTGTCATGATGATGAACGGGGCGTTGTGTATCAGCTCGACTACGCAAACGGGACGATCGTGAAGCAGTTCGCTCTCGGCAAGTTCGGTGTGAAAGGAGATTTTGAAGGGATCGCCGTCAAAGGCAAAATGTTGTATCTCGTCGCGAGCAACGGAACGCTGTATGAATTTCCCGAAGCAGAGGACGGACAGATTGTGGACTTCAAAACATACATAACATTTCTTACGGAGAAGAACGATGTTGAAGGATTAGAGTATGACAAGGAAACTGATTGCCTGCTTGTACTCTGCAAAGGCTCTGCTGGAAAAGGATATCACGAATACAAGGCGGTGTATTCTTTCTCACTCAACAACAAATCACTTGCCGGGAAGCCGCGCTTTCTCATTCCACTTGATCAAGTAACAAAGAATTCCGACAACAACGAATTTCTTCCTTCCGGTATTGCGCTGCATCCGAAGTCAGGAACATTCTTCATTATTGCTGCACGTGGTGCGTCCATCATCGAGCTTTCAAAGGACGGAAAACTTCTTGCACAACAGTCTATCAACACGAAAGCAAACCCTCATCCCGAAGGGATAACGTTCGCGCCCGATCTGACCCTTATTCTCTGCAATGATGGTCAAGGCGGTTCCGGCACATTGTCGCTCTATCCTTTCAAACCATAACACTGAGAGACGCAACCATTCTCACGCAGTTTTCCTCTTCACGCGAACGGGGTGTGGCGCGTTTGCTTTTGTTGCTATCCTACACACTGAGAGAATTCCCACCTAGTGTAGTTGTTTTTCTCCCACCCCCTCTCGCTCTTAAAAGATTTTGATGGCGTTAATTGTGCTTGCAATCCGTCTCCGCCCGTGAGCCGAATTTTTTTCTTGACAATGATGTGTCTTCCTTTGTACATTGTCTTCATAAAATTTGCTGTACCCTTTCTTTTACAACACGGGTTCGTGGCGCAGGCGATCTGAGACGGGGCGCGGGGACCACACCACACCGGTGCTTTGCTCCGGTAGCGGTGTGAACAACAAGCGTAGCGGTGAAGGAGAAATCGGTATGAAGAGGCACGCATATACATTCCTAATGTTCTTGGCAATTGCATGTAAAGAATCACCCCCCGAGCCGCCGAAGCCCGCGACTCTCTCGCTTCGCGTTGAGGACGCAAGCTGCACCGAAGCGTGGCTGAAGGCAAGCGTAACACAGCCACCAGCAACCGTGCGACTCCTGCGCGACGGGCAACGCCGCTCTGTCCTCCGACTTCTGACCTCTGACTCTCTGCTTTTAGACGAAGGCCTTCTCCCGCGCCGCACCTACACTTATCAACTGCAAAGGCTTGCAGCCGACTCCAGCGTTGTTGAGACAAGCGCGAGCGTACAACTCACAACGATGGACACCACGTCGCATAACTGGTCGTTTTCGATCGACACGCTTGGTGTGACGGCTTCGAGTTTGCAGGATGTCGCGATAGTTTCGGAAAACGATGTCTGGGCCGTCGGAGAATTGTATCTCAATGACAGTACCGGCCAGCTTGACCCGATTCTGTACAATGCGGCGCACTGGGATGGGGTACGATGGAACATCATTAGAATTCCTTATATCTATCAAGGTAGCCCCACTTATGGAACGATTCGATGGATTTTTGCACTGAATAAGAATGACATTTGGTTCGGCAATTCTGTCCATTGGGATGGACAACGTTTTCACAACGTCGATATAGGTACATCGATTTTCTTCGGGATCGGCTCGAACAAGATGTGGGGCAGCCCTGATGGGAAGTTGTACGTTGTTGGTAACAGCGGGACCATTGCATATTCTCCTGATCATGGCAGCACGTGGCGGCGTGTGGAGAGCGGGACGAGTGTGGACGTTCAGGACGCTTGGGGGGGGAGTAACAGCCTTGTCGGAGGACGATATGTCCTGCTGCCAGCATCAAATGTGCTTACATTTGGCCAAAAGAAACTCTTGCGCATAAATGAGAATGGGATTCTTGACAGCATTATATGGGGTATGCCTAATCGTCGCTTGCGCTCGGTGTGGTTTAATGCACGCTCGAAGGTTTATGTCTGTGGTGGCGGCGTATTTGCATATACAGGAGCGAGGTGGAAAGAGTACACAGAGGTGCCCCTGATATTCACTCGACGGATCAGAGGAAAGACAGAGAATGATATTATTGTCGTGGGTGACTTCGGCCTTCTCGCACATTACAATGGTGACACCTGGAGAACATATCCCGAGGCAGATGTTGCCTTGTGGGAATCGGTCGATGTCAAACGGAACATTGCAATTGCTGTGGGGTCCAGGAATGGAACAGCCCGAATTGCCATACTCACGCGCTGACAGGGACTCATTACCGCACATCATCATTACAAAAACCATTATTCATCACTTCTCAATGGGAGGCAGACATGAAACGAATCCTAACGTGGTTGTTTGTTGTTGTCGTAGTGTCATCACCTATGAGCGTCCGGTCTCAACCTGAGAATAAACGGATCTTTCCAAGTGATTGGAGTCAAAGTGAGCCATCGATAGCATTGAGTCCGATTGACGCCAACAGAATGATTGTTGGGGTAAATAGCGTGTTCTACCATCCTATCTCGTCGGGGAAGAAACAAGGGTTTTATTACTCAACTAACGGTGGATCTTCATGGCAAGGAACAAATGCTCTTTACTCTTCCTATGGCCAAAACGCTGATCCATCCGTTGCTTTCGGCAGACTTGGCAATGCCTTTCTCTGTTTCATCGGTTCCGAACCGCGGTTTACAGGCCGTGTCTTCGTTGCAAAATCTCCAGATGGAGGTATATCGTGGCCAGCCACCGCTACAGCACTTCCAACTACGAATAACTCTGACAAGTGCTACATGGCTGTGAACGTTAACCCTCCTCCCAGCAATCGCACAAATCACATATACGTTGTCTATCAGAACGGTCAGGACCTGCGCATTAATTTCATGTCTTCGACCAACGGCGGCTCAACCTTCCTCCCGAATCAGGGGAAGGATGTGAGTGGACCAGTGACCTCCCAGAATGCAGTACCAGTAGTAGCTCCGAACGACAACATTTACGTTGTCTGGAACAGTAAACAACAAAACGTGACCGTTACCGATATCAGGTTCAACAGATCAACCGATGGAGGCTTGACTTTTTTGAGTACTCCTAAGATCGTTACAGCGGTCACGCAGATAGGAATTCAAGTGGGAGATCGCTGGGTTCTCAAGAAAAGCCCCCCACAATACCCAACAGGTGTCCGGGTTGACAGCTATCCTTCCATGGCGGTTGGTCCGAACGGACACATCTATGTGGCATGGTCAGATCAACGAACCGCCCCTCCCGGCAGTGGGACACCCGATATTCTGCTAACCAAGTCTACAGATGAGGGAGAAAACTGGTTAGAGCCAGTTCGGGTCAACGACATCGTCAATGGTGACCAATGGTCGCCGTGGATTCATGTCGCGCCAGACGGCATTATCAGCGTGGCCTTTTATGACAGCAGAAATGATCCGAACAATCTTAATACTGAACTCTATGTTGCCCGTTCGACCGATGGAGGCGCTTCGTTTGTGAACCACAGAATCAGCGATACGAAGTTCGTCCCTGTTCCTATTACTTGGCCTGATGTGGCCGAGGGATACATGGGGGACTACATTGGTCTTGTATCAACCGCGGGGAAGGCATTTCCGGTGTGGATGGATAATCGAGTAAGTGGCAATTATCAGGTGTTTGTCGCGAAGGTAGAGCCCGAACAAGTCACTGTACACCAACGGCTTGATGAAGGGTCTGGTGGGGAGGTTGCAGCCGTGGGGAGGTGGTCTGGGAGTAGTTTCGAACCGAGGTTTTCAACTCCTCAGACATTCTCTTTCTTGCTTGACGGTACGGAGGTTCTTCACGCGGATACCAACCTTTATTCCGCGCAGAAATATAATCGTTGGAATGAAGATGGTGAAGTTGCGAACCATCGCGGGATAGGGATCCAACCTGGGATCAATGAGTTGACATCAAAACTAAAACCGACCGATGGCGGTATCACGATCAAAACCGATCTCCTCGATGCACCGGGCACAACGGGTGGCAACGTGCAATTCAAAGACCCGTGGTACATTGACTACAACGATCCAAACTATGGCAATGCGCCGCGCAATCGTGGACACAATGAGGCAGTGTTGAATACGAGAAGTGTCGGAGCGACAGGATTCAAACCGGATTACACAACACCATACGATGGGGGAAGAACGTACAAAGGCGTGTTCTTGAACCAAAGTGGTCCACCAAGCTGGCCGGCTCCCTACTACTCCGTCGGTGCGCCGAGTCAGCAAATTGGAAACTTCACTTGGAACTTCGTGAACTGGACGGTGACGCAAGGCTCCGCCGGCTTTCAGAATGCGAACACCGCACAGACTGGCGTGGTCTTTAATCAAGCAAACACGACCGTCTCGGCAAAGCTCAAAGCGCACCTCGGCTCCTCGCTCGCGACAGCAGCAGCTCCGAGCAGCCAGCGCAAACTCGTGAAATGGGGCGGTTACCATCATCTGGTATATACCAGTCGTGACCATATTTGGTACACTTTTTCATCTGACTATGGTGTCAACTGGAGCCCGGAACAAAAGGTGTCGGCTATTGCGGAGGGATACCAAAACACCAATCCTGCAATCGATGTAGACGGGTCGGGCAATGTATATGTTGTTTTCGAATCTCCAACTGGAACAACTAGAGCAATTGCAATTATGCAGAAAGTAATTTCCGGGTGGCAGATGATAAATATTGGTGAAACATTCTTTGCATCAGCAGAGCTGAAACCAGCAATAGCTGTAAGCAAATTGCTCAATTTGCCAAAGGTCGTTGTCATCGTTCGAGTTGATGGCTACGGAAGCGCGAGCAACGACCCTGGCCTCTACTATATACAACCGGGATTTCTGCCAAGCAAGGTGAGCGAGACGTCTGCGTCATCGCTCAATCCTACCTTTGCCTACTACAACCTCGCGTATCAGGAAAACAACGCCATCTACCACAAGCAAGTTGAGTTTGGTCCAAATCCGGTGACCTTTTCATCAAGAACCTTGGTCTCCACAAGTTTTTTCAACGGTCGCCTTCTCACCAACATTTCCAATCCAAACATTGCAGTTCGTGAAGGAGGAGGTCTTGATTACAACTCACGACCTGTTATTGCTTGGCAAGCCACTGACCTTGTCTTCTCCACGTACCGGCCGATTTTTGTGCGTCACCCTGTTTCCGGCGGAATACCGCCCGTTTTCGTTCTGACTGTCTTTGATTGGGCAACGTCGAATGCTCATGGAAAGACTCCGAGTGTGACCGTCTATCAGACCCCGCCACAATCGGGCTACCAGAACCCTGATGTGTCGGTAGTGTGGCAAGACGACCCGACGGACGCCAACGGCACGTATCCCAATGTTGTCGCTGCAAACAAGATCAGTGGGAATTGGGGCGTGCAATCCACCATTGCTACATCGAGTGCTTCATCCTCGGTTGCGCAGGGCGATGTGAGTCAGACAAGCAGTGGAGGAGCTCTTATTGTTCGGGTCGGATCAAGCGGTCCGCCATATGCGCTGACGGCATCGGAGCGAACAAATATCGGTCAGATTGATGGACCGATGGCCAAGGCTAACTCGACATCGATGGATTATGCACGCAGCGTCAATGTTGATCTGGCCGGAACGGGTATCAATGGGCTGCGTGGCGTTCTTACGCTGTACATACGGAACGCGCCCAGATTTGGACTGCGACATTTGCGGGAGCTCCCCTCTGTTCAGGAGGACTTTCTCCGACTACAGGCTCAATCACCCATACCTGATGAGATCTCTTATGTGCTCTCTCTCTGCGATGTCACGATACCCAATGGCATTCGGAACGAGCAACTGAGGCAGCGGGTTTGCGCGCTTCAGGTCTCTCTTAATGGAAGAGACTTTCAAACATTGGGGGCGATCACCGTCAACGACTTGTCCGCCTTATGGAAGACCCGCACCTCAGACACGATCAGAGTCGTACAGCGAGAGCGTGAATTCCGCGTCCCCGCTGTTGGGCATGTGCGGTTCTCCGTGGAGCCGTTCTTCTTCAATAATCCGGATCACGTGGTTCTGATCGAAGAAATCACGCTCGTGGATACGTCCTCTACAAGGTTGGCTAAATCAGCTTCTCATGAGGTCTTGCCTCAGGCGTTCTTCTTGCATCCAAATTATCCCAATCCATTCAACCCGTCTACGCAGATCAACTACGACCTGCCGGAACCATCGCAAGTCTTGTTAATTGTATACGACGTTCTCGGCAGAAAAATAACTGAGTTGGTGAACGGTACGAAAGAGGCTGGTTATCATTCAGCAATATGGAATGCCAGCGAAGTTGCAAGCGGTGTATACTTTGTGCGTTTCACTGCAACGGATGGAAGCGGGAATGTGAAGCTGTCGAAGGTGAGCAAGTTGTTGCTCACGAAGTGAGCGCAGCAACCTGCTACCTCTCGATGTGCTTGATAGATTAGGGCGAGTCAAATACGGCTCGCCCTTTTTTGCTTTCTACTGTGAGGGTCGCACTGGGAAAAACAACGGAGAAGTTGCGTCAAAACAGTGAATGCCTCTCGTAACACCTCTCCCACCCCCTCTCGCTCTTAAAAGATTTTAATACCGTTAATTGTGCTTGCAATCCGCGCCCTCGTTTCGTTGATTTTCTTTTGTAATATTTTTATATTTTTATCCGTCAAATCTGAGGAAAACGTGATATTCCATGATTGTTGGAGGTTGAATGTCGTACGACATTAAGGCGATAAACGAAAAGATTCAGCGTGAGAGTGCCTTCATTGATGTTCTGCAGATGGAGATCGGCAAGGTCATCGTCGGGCAGAAGCAAATGGTGGAGCGGCTGCTCGTCGGGTTGCTGGCAAACGGACACATCTTGTTGGAAGGCGTGCCGGGACTTGCAAAGACGCTCTCTATTAAGACGCTTGCGAATGCGGTTGCGGCGAGATTTCAGCGCATTCAATTCACTCCCGACCTGCTGCCCGCCGACCTTATTGGCACAATGATTTTCAATCAGAAGGAAAGCACATTCCAGGTCAAGAAGGGTCCTATCTTCGCCAACTTTATTCTTGCCGACGAGATCAACCGCTCCCCTGCAAAAGTGCAAAGCGCGCTGCTCGAAGCAATGCAAGAGCGGCAAGTAACGATTGGCGAGCAGACGTTCAAACTTCCGGAGCCATTCCTCGTCCTCGCGACGCAGAACCCAATCGAGCAAGAGGGAACGTACCCGCTTCCCGAAGCGCAAGTCGACCGCTTCATGTTAAAGGTGAAGATCACCTATCCGACAAAGGACGAAGAGCTGCAAATCATGCGCTCGAATGTGAACGGCAGCTCGGTGACTGTCAACAAAGCGATTGAGCCAGGGGACATCGTCAAAGCGCGCGGCGTAGTAAACGAAATCTACATGGACGAGAAAATCGAGCGGTACATTCTCGACATTGTCTTTGCAACCCGTACGCCAAAAGACTATAACCTCGCAAAGCTTTCTTCGCTTATTAGCTATGGCGCATCGCCGCGTGCGACTATCAATCTTGCGCTTGGCGCGAAAGCGTATGCGTTTATCAAACGTCGGGGGTATGTCATCCCTGAAGACGTTCGTGCAGTCTCGCTCGATGTGTTGCGCCATCGCGTTGCGGTAACATACGAAGCTGAAGCGGAGGAAGTAAGCTCAGAGCAAATTGTGCAAGAAGTGTTGAACAAGATTGAAGTACCGTAGTGGGATTGCGGATTTCGCCCGCCTGCCATCATCGCCCATATGAGGCGGGCAGGGATTGGAAAAGCGAATCTCAAACCAGCTTCCGAGAGTTTTCGGGAAGGTTGGAGTGAAGCGATGTCTGGCAGTCATGCTTGAGAAGATAGAAATACTGTAACGATCAGAGAGGTGTGTTATGACAAAAGTGAAGCTGGATGTTTTTGAGAAAAGGGTTGCCGACTTTGTTCATCAGGTGGCAAACGGAGAGACCGTCGTACTCCTTGGGAAAGGGAACAAGCCTCTTGCCGAACTGAAGCCAGTCAAGAAACTTCCCTCTAACGGGAACAAGCGACCGTTTGGTCTTTGCAAAGGCGAATTTGTCGTCCCGAAGAGTTTTGATGAGCCGTTGCCGAAGGAATTCCTCAAAGCGTTTGGCGTCCGATGAAAGCACTTCTGGACACACATGTTTTCTTGTGGTATATCTCCGATGACAAACGACTCAAAGCGATCCATCGCGAGATTATTGAAGATGTCAAACATGAGATCTTCCTGAGTGTTGCTTCGGTGTGGGAAGCAGCGGTCAAACAAATGTTGATGAAGATTCAATTCCCTGAGTTCGCGGGTGAATATCTTCCCAAAGAAAGAGTCCGTCATAGAATCAAATCTCTGTCTATCGACGAAAGCTGCCTGAAGCACTTGGGAGAACTTCCGAACATTCACCACGACCCGTTTGACCGTATTCTCATTTGTCAGGCGTTAGAGAATATCCTGTGAGTACCAAGTAGATCCAGTGGAAACAAGAGAGCTTCTCAAAAAAGTCAGACAGATTGAACTCAAGACCCGCGGCTTAGTGAACCAGGTCTTTTCCGGCGAATACCACAGCGTATTCAAGGGGCGGGGCATGGAGTTCTCCGAAGTCCGCGAGTACCAGTTCGGCGACGACATACGCATGATTGACTGGAACGTCTCTGCGCGCTTGAATCATCCTTTTGTGAAAGTGTTTGAAGAAGAACGTGAGCTGACCGTGATGCTGCTGGTTGATTTCAGTCGCTCCGGTAGTTTTGGGTCTGGTAATCAGTTGAAGAACGAAATTGCGGCGGAGATTTGTGCTGTGCTCTCCTTCTCCGCTATCAAGAATAATGATAAAGTCGGTCTGATTCTTTTTACCGATACGATTGAGAAGTTCGTTCCGCCAAAGAAAGGGCGTGCACACATTCTGCGCATCATTCGTGAGCTGATTTCGTTCGAGCCGACAGGAACCGGTACGGATATCAAGCAGGCGCTTGAGTATTTCAACCGCGTGAACAAGAAGCGGACGATTGCGTTTTTGATTTCGGACTTTATTGATGAGGGCTACGACCAAATCCTTCGCATCGTCAGCAAGAAACATGACGTTATCGCAATTGAGATTTCCGATCCGCGTGAAGAGCAACTGCCCAATATCGGCTTGCTAAAGATGCGCGACGCGGAAACAAATCAAGAGCGTTGGATTGATTCAAGCGACCCGAACACTCGCAAACGCTTCGAGCAGTTCTGGCTCGAACGGAAAGCGGCGCGCAAGCAACTGTTCACGCGCAGTCGAGTTGATGCCATCCCGATTCGTATCGACCGACCGTACATCAAACCGATAGTAGATTTCTTCAAACTGAGAGAGCGGCGTTTGTGATGAGGATGAGAGTTCTTTTCATAGCAGTGGCTATCGTATGCCTCCTCCCGTCCGATACCGTTGCGCAAACGCCGGGCGCACGCGCATGGGCTGACTCAACTTCATATCTCATCGGCGACCCGATAGCGGTTCATGTTGAGATTACGCATCCGGGCGATTTAGAATTTCATTCTTTGGTTGGCGACACGCTCGGAGCGTTTCACATTCTTTCGCGTGACTCCGTTGAGAAATCTTCCGGCACAACATCAACGACGACGCTCACCGTCGCTGCGTACGATTCGGGCACAGCAATTCTACCACCCTTGCAGTTCGCGTATTCACATCCGAATGATTCGACGGTCAGAACTGTTACAACCAGCCCTCTCATCTTCAACATTCATCTTGTTGAAGTTGATACGACGAAAGACATCAAAGACATCAAACCGCCGCTTGCTATTCCGTTGACCGTTGCTGAGATTTCTCTCATTATTGGAACGTTTGTCGGCGTGGCGTTGCTGATCTATTCTGTCTACAACTACAGAAAGCGCAAGAAGGAGCAGACGCCGGAAGAGAAATACATTCCGCCGCCGAAGCCGGCTCATGTGCAAGCTCTCGAAGAGCTTGCAATGCTGAAGGAGAAACGTCTCTGGCAGCAAGGTCTTATCAAACCATATTACACCGAAGTTACAGAAATCATTCGCCGCTACTTTGAGAACCGTTTTGGTTTTATGTCGCTCGAAAAAACTACAGACGAGAC
>ORJL011157426.1_pt1 | contig 13801 bp, 13 predicted proteins | sample 1779941 | NCBI WGS metagenome assembly ORJL01 (sample SAMEA104232317, study PRJEB22302) | groundwater metagenome | biome: forest; feature: aquifer; material: groundwater | place: USA | collected 2011-08-07 | depth 5.8 m
ATCGCCTCCTTCGGGCGGGCGATGTCCCCCGCCAGGATTACCACATCGGCGTTATTCCGCGGTATTTCCAATGCGCCGAGGCCAAGATGCAGGTCAGACAGAATATTGAGTTTCACAAGTTCCGGATGCGTTGCGGAAATGCCGGCATGCTCGCCGGCAATCCGATCCCGTTTTCAGGCCCGCGCTCGCTCTGCGACACGCAACGGACGCGCCCGAAGAGATAACAGACCGCACCAGGTCTCCCCCGAACCTGAGCTGATGATGGCGCTCGCCGGCTTGCCGGCATAGTCGCTGCGCTCGTAGCCCATCTGCGCCGCGCGCGAGCGGTGGCCGAAGGCGCGCGTGTCCTTGGCGCCGTACCGGCGGTGGCTGCACGGCTGTTCGGGAGTTTTCTTTTTCACTTGCGCTTCCTATGCTATTGGTGTGATGTAACACGGCGGCGTGGCGGAAGCTATTGTAACCGCAAGCGCTCCATCGGTCCGTAGCTTGACGCACGTACCTTACCGATATACAGTTATGGTAAGGTGCATCAAAGGGAGATCGCCACCATGTTCGTCAAGATTACCGCCAAGCGTCAGGTCACATTTCCCGCTCGCGTTCTGGAGGCGCTGGGGGTGAAGCCCGGCGACCGGATCGAACTCGAGGAAGGACCTGACGGTTTTGTCCTGCGCGCGCGGCACATCGACCGCTCGCGCCTCGCGCCGCTGCGCGGCAAGCTGCGCCGCGGCGAAGGCAGCTTCGACCTGGAAACCTTCCGCAACAAGCCTCATGACCGCGCGCTTCGGGATTGATACCTCGATTCTCGTCCGGCTGGCGACCGGCGATCCCGAGGACGGCTTCGAATACTGCGTGCGCAAGCTGACCGCGCTGATCGAGCGCGACGACGCCGAGGTGTTCGCCTCGAATCAGGTTATCGGCGAGGCCTATATCGCCCTGCAACATCACTACGGCGTGTCCAAACCCGACGCACGCGCCGCGCTTGCCAGCGTGCTCAAGAGCGGTCTGGTGGCGCCGCTGAACGGGGCAGGCGTGTTCGCCGCCATGGAGGCCGACGCGGGCTGCGGCCTGCTCGACCGCCTGATTGCCGACGACTACCGCCGCGCCGAACTCATCACGCTCACGCTCGACCGGAAGATGGGCGCTCTCGCGCAAGTGCGCCGTCTGTAGCCCATCTTCGGGTATGTGCTCGCCAACTGAAAACCTACGCGGAAACGCGGGAACCCTGAATGACCAACGGTAACGACAAATCCCTCGAATCCTGGATCTGGGACGCAGCTTGTTCCATTCGCGGCGCTAAGGATGCGCCAAAGTTCAAGGACTACATCCTCCCGCTCATTTTCACCAAGCGCCTGTGCGACGTGTTCGATGACGAAGTGAATCGCATCGCCAAAGAGGTCGGCTCCCGCGCCAGGGCGTTCAAGCTGGTGAAACGCGACAAGAAACTCGTGCGCTTCTACCTGCCGCTGCAACCGGCCGATCCCGACGAAGCGGTCTGGTCCGTCATCCGCACGCTCGCGGACAAGATCGGCGAGCAACTCACCACCCATCTCCGTGCCATCGCGGACGAAAACGCACTGCTCAAGGGCATCATCGACCGCGTGGACTTCAACGCCACCACCCATGGCGTGCGCGACATCGACGACAACCGCCTCTCCAATCTCATCGAGCGCGTCAGCGAAAAGCGCCTCGGTCTGGGCGACGTCGAGGCGGACATCATCGGGCGCAGCTACGAGTATCTGATCCGCAAGTTCGCCGAGGGCGGCGGGCAGAGCGCGGGCGAGTTCTACACCCCCGGCGAGGTGGGCGAGATCATGGCGCTCATCATGGACCCCGAGCCGGGCATGACCGTCTATGACCCTACCTGCGGCTCCGCCGGCCTGCTCATCAAGTGCGAATTGGCGCTGGAGGCAAAGATGGCGCTGCGCTCGCGCAAGAGCTTCGCCCCGCTCAAACTCTACGGCCAGGAATCCACGCCCACCACCTGGGCCATGGCCAACATGAACATGATCATCCATGACATGGAGGGCCAGATCGAGATCGGCGACACTTTCCGCCATCCGAAATTTCGCAAGGGCAACCGCCTCCAGACCTTCGACCGCGCGGTGGCCAATCCGATGTGGAACCAGACCGAGTTTACCGAGAAGGACTACGACGCCGACGAACTCGACCGCTTCCCCAAGGGCGCGGGCTTCCCCGGCAACAAGGCCGACTGGGGCTGGGTGCAGCACATCCTCGCCAGCCTCGGCGACACGGGCCGCGCCGCTATCGTGCTCGACACCGGCGCCGCTTCGCGCGGCTCCGGCAATGCGAACACCAACAAGGAAAGAGATGTGCGCCGCTGGTTCGTGGAGCAGGACCTCATCGAGGGCGTGATCTATCTGCCGGAAAACCTGTTCTACAACACCAGCGCGCCCGGCATTGTTCTCTTCCTGAACAAGGCGAAGGCGAAGGAGCGCAAAGGAAAACTCTTCCTGCTCAACGCCGCCACCGAATTCGCCAAGGGCGACCCGAAGAACTATATCCCGGAGGAGGCTATCACCCGCATCGCCGACACCTTCATGTCGTGGCGAGAGTTGGAGAAATACAGCCGTATCGTCACGCGCGAGGAGATCGTGAAGAACGACTTCAACATCTCGCCCAGCCGCTACATCCACACGGGGGCAGGCGAGGAGTATCGGCCGCTTGCCGAGATCGTCGAGGAGCTGGACGCGCTGGAGCAGGAGGCGAAGTCCACCGATGCGTCGCTGCGGGGCATTCTGGATAAACTCGGCATCGGCACATGAGGCAGCGGATCTTCATCAGCAGCGTGCAAAAGGAGTTTGCCACTGAGCGGCAAGTGCTCAAGGCTTACGTCCTCGGCGATGCCCTGCTCCGCCGCTTCTTTGATGTGTTCCTTTTTGAAGACATTCCCGCTACCGACCGCCGGGCAGACGCCGTTTACCTCGAGGAAGTCCGGCGGTGCGACATCTATCTGGCTTTGCTGGGCGATCAATACGGCTACGAAGACGAAAACGGCATTTCACCAACCCACCGCGAATTCAACGAGGCGACCAAGCTCGGCAAGCACCGCATTGTTTTCGTTAAAGGCGACACCGATGCGGACAAGCACCCGAAGATGCGGGCGTTGATCGCCTCTGCTGGCGCGCAATTGATCCGCCGCCGCCTCACCACGCCCGCAGAGTTGATCCCTGCCCTTTACGCCAGCCTGGTGGACTATCTTGCCGTGAAGGAACTGCTCCGCTTTGGCCCCTTTGATGCCGCCGTTTGCCCGGATGCCACCATTGACGATCTGTCCGCTGAAAAAATCCGGCGCTTTGCGGGCATCGCGCGGCGCGCCCGCGGCTTCCCGCTGCCTGAGGACACCGCCCCCGAGCAAGTGCTGGAAGCTCTGCACCTGCTCAACAAGGGTCGGCCTACCCACGCCGCCATCCTGCTCTTTGGCAACGCGCCGCAACGCTTCCTCATCTCGTCCGAGATCAAGTGCGCCCATTTTCACGGCACTGAGGTGCGCAAGCCAATTCCCTTCTATCAGGTTTACAAGGGAACGGCCTTCGATCTGGTGGATCAGGCGGTGGATTTTGTCCTCTCGAAGATCAACCTGGCCGTCGGCACGCGTGAACACGCCACCCAGGCCCCAGTGGCCTACGAGATGCCGCCGGAAGTCGTCCGCGAAGCCATCGTCAATGCTGTCGCGCATCGCGACTACACCAGCAACGGCAGCGTGCAGGTCATGCTATTTTCTGATCGGCTGGAAGTCTGGAACCCCGGCACTTTGCCGCCTTCGCTGACCCTGGAGAAACTTCGCCACCCTCACGGCTCAGTGCCGGGAAACCCGCTTCTGGCCGAACCGCTTTACCTGACGAAATACATCGAACGCATGGGCACCGGCACGGGCGACATGATTCAGCGGTGCCGCCACGCCGGCTTGGCCGAACCGGAGTTTACCCTGACCGACGGCTTCGTCATCACCATCCGGCGCAAGCCGGGGCGTGCGTTTGCGGCAGTCGGAGGGGAAGTCAGAGGGGAAGTCAGAGGGGAAGTCGCAGGGGAAGTCACGGGGGAAGTCACGGGGGAAGTCAGAAAGCTGGTTTCGGTTTGCCGTGATGCCATGACCCGCAAGAAATTGCAGGAATCTCTGTTGCTGAGGGGTGAAGAAAACTTCAGGAAACTGTATCTCGTTCCTGCATTGGAAGCGGGCTATATCGAGATGACCATCCCTGATAAACCCAACAGTCGTCTCCAAAAATACCGTCTCACCGCCCAAGGTAAAGCCTTGCTCGCCATGATCGCGCGGAAAGGAGGCCAGGCATGACCCAGCCTGGACCACGTCGGCAGGCGAAGAGTCGGGTCGTAGCCGTCCGGCACCAGCCACGATCCGTTCCGCGGAAATTAGTCGAACTTTGCCGGGAACTGGCGAAGGTCAAAGCGCAGGCCCGGGCACTTGGAATCTTCACCGATGACCGCGAATTGCTGGAATGCCCCAACTGTGGATTGCTGGAGGATGTGACGGCTGATGGAATGCTGGTGACCTATCCCAAAGATAGCGTCGATCTGAAGGACTGTGGCCTACGCTTCCGTCCAGTGGACAAGACTCATTTCGCATGTCCGAAGTGCGGGACCAGCGTCAAGGCGGTGATCTTATGAGCGCGTCCTTGACACGTACGAAAATTCCGGAGGGCGGATGTTCCGGTTCGCCGGTCGAGTTGCCGGAGCGATGGCAAATTGAGACGCTCGGCAAGATTGCGACTGGCTTTGTTAGCGGAGGGACACCCCCGACTAAGAATAATGAGTTGTGGAAGGGGAACATTCCATGGATCACCAGCAAGTGGCTTAACTTCAAATTGCACCTCGAATCCGGCGAGAAGTTCATTTCCGAGGACGCGCTGAAGCAAAGCGCAACAACCGTCGTTCCTCGGAACAATCTCATTTTCGCCACACGCGTCGGTGTCGGAAAGGTCGCTGTTAACAACATCGACTTGGCCATCAACCAAGACCTTGCAGGCGTTCTAGTGGACTCTGAACGCCATGACATCCGTTTTCTGGCGTATCAACTCCGCTCTGACCGAATCCAGAGAACGGTCGCTTCCCAAAAACGTGGCGCAACGATTCAAGGCATTACACGGGACGCCCTCAAGGAGTTGGAAATCTATCTCCCACCCCTCGCCGAGCAGCAAAAGATTTCGCGGGTGTTGGGGTTGGTGCAGCGAGCGATGGAGCAGCAGGAGCGGCTGATCGCACTGACCACGGAATTGAAAAAGGCGCTCCTGCACCAGCTCTTCAGCCAAGGCCTCCGCGGCGAACCCCAAAAGCAAACCGAAATCGGCTCCATGCCGGAGAGTTGGGAGGTGGTGACGCTCGGCTCGATGGCGACGGTCGGCAACGGGTCGACGCCGAAGCGTGACAATGACGGCTATTGGCAAGGCGGCACGATTCCGTGGCTCAACAGCGCAAAGATTCACGAGAGATTCATTACGGACGCCAACCAGTTCGTGACCGATCTGGCGGTAAAGGAATGTCATCTTCCGCGCGTGAAGCCCGGTAGTCTGCTCATAGCGATCACTGGGCAAGGCAAAACGCTCGGAAACACTGCGCTCGTGTCCTTCGAAACGTGCATCAACCAACACCTCGCCTATGCTCAGTTCACCACGTCCAGAGTCGTTCCTGAGTTCGTCCTGTGGTTCATGCAGACTCGATATGACCATCTGCGATCAATCAGCCAAGCAGGAGGGAGCACCAAGGGCGCGCTGACCTGCGGTTACCTCAAAACGTATCCTGTTCCTGTTCCGGCACTGGATGAACAGCACGAAATTGCCAATGTGTTCGCCGCTCTGGATCGGAAAGAGAAAGTCCACCAGCGCAAGCACGCAGCGCTCACCGCCCTGCTCCGAACGCTGCTGCACCAGCTTATGACGGCGCAGATTCGGGTGCATGATTTAGAATTCCGCGTCGAGCAGATATAGTAGTATGCGTTGTAGGAACGCACCTTCGATATGACTCTCATCAGCCATTCGGCTCCAGGCGCAAACGCTGGATTTAGCTATCAGTTTGAGCGCGCCCTGTATTGGTTGGCGCAGAGCCCGGCCGGCGCCGTCGTCGGCGTGGAAACCGATGATGACGTTGCCGTGCGCGGCGTGGAGGCATCTGAGTTATTGGAGCAAGATAAACACTCCATTCGCGAGGACGCCGAGCCGTTCGGTGATCGCTCCAAGGATTTGTGGAACACGTTGGCGACTTGGATCGAGGCGTTGGATACCAAGGAAGTGGCCGATACGACCCGCTTCCTAATGGTTACGAACAAAGTATTGCCGGAGTGCATCGCCCAACAAATCGGCCGCGCTGAGTCCGAAAAAGAGATTACGGCCTGCGTTGCGGCCCTGGAAGTGGCCGCTAAAAGCCCGCCGCAGCAAATTGCCGTGCTCACAAAGCGCGTCTTGCATCTCGATTCGAGTACGAGCCTTCGGAGACTCATCTTGCAGTGCGAACTGGTCGATGCGTCGCAAGCTACGGCGGGACCGAAGTTGCGCGAGAAAACTATCGCTCAGTTACAGTTGCCAGAATGGTGTTTGGCGGTTGCCGATTCCATCGCCGATGAACTGTTGGGATGGTTGCATAAGACGGCGTTGGCTGCGTGGCAGCTAAATCAGCCGGCCTGGATTCATCGCGATCATTTTGTTAACCAGCTTCACGCCGTCATCGATCGACGAAAACGGCAAATTGCCCGCGAGCGCGCTGAGCATCTTATTCCAGTTACCGAAGACAAGGTCGGCCAGAAAAGAGGGAGTTCTTTTGTAAAGCAACTCCATTTGGTCACTGATGATGACGACATTGTGGATAGCGCCATCCGCGAATTCATCCGCTGCAATATAGAGAAGAGCCGCCTATCTGTGGAGGGAAACGTCACCGATGACGATTGGACAGCATTCGAGACCGCGTTGCTATCTCGCTGGGACAAGATTCGCTCGCGCGTCATCCGCATGAGGCAGACGACGTCAGAGGAGGATATTGGCTTTGAAATCTTCACGGAAACCACGGAAGCACACCGCGAAAAGCTTGCGGGAAGCGATACCGAGCAGGTCTATCTCACATCGGGCACCTATCACCGCTTGGCCGACATGGTCCACGTCGGCTGGCATCCTCGGTTCGAGGAACTCATGCGCGAACTAATGAAATCGCCATGATCGACGTCCTGTTTGAACAGCGGGTAATCCAAAATACAGGCCTTGCCGCTGAGGCCATCTGGCAAGCAGTGCATGAAGCGTACGAGGCCAAAGGTCGCGCCGAAGGCGTGGCGCTACCAATGGTGTTTCTCGTCCTACCGCTCACGTTCCACCAGCGCACCGCGACAGTGTTGGCGGCGAAAACCCAACCGGGCGCGCTCTACAAAGCACTTGCCGATGACCGTGAAATCACCGTTGGCCTTCAGATGCGGATGCAGGCGATGTCGGAGCGAACGTTCCACGCGCTCTCGATTGGCTTTCACACTGGCCTGCTCCGGCTCGATCAAGACCACCAGCGTCAGTTGATCCCGGGCAAGAAAACCCAGCCGGCCACGCATGCGACGGACGAAGTGAAGACCATCTTGAATGCCGCCAAACGGGTCGGCCACGCCTTTGCAGAGATGACATTGGTGCAACTCTCTACTCACTTGAACATTCGATTCTAATGAAACTCGCTATCCTGAAAGTCATCCTCTGGCCGAAAGACTTGAACCACAGTCCCCGCGTCATTCCTTTTGTCCCCGGCAAGATCAATATCCTGACGGGCGAGAGCGGCGCCGGCAAGTCTGCCCTCACCTGGATCATCGACTATTGTCTCGGCAGCGAGAAGTGCTCCATTCCCGTCGGTTTGATTCGCAAGGTGACTGGCTGGTTTGGCCTCCATCTTCAACTGGCCAACACCGAGATGATCGTCGCCCGTCGCAATCCGGAGGACCAACAATCAACAAGTGATCTGTACTGGACAGAGGGACTGAAGCTCGAAGTACCGCCGTTAGTCGAGAAGAACGCCCGTGTGGAGGATCTCAAGAACCGTTTTAATCAAATCTCGCATCTCCCCTCTCTCGATTTCTCCGCGAGTGAGAATGTCGGCTTTGGCGGGCGTGCGAGCTGTCGAGACATGGCGGCATTTAATTTCCAGCCTCAGCACATTGTCGCCAATCCCTATACCTTCTTCTTTAAGGCGGACACGACCGAACACCGTGAAAAATTGCGCATTATTTTCCCTCTCGCACTTGGCGCGATTGATGCGAGCACACTCGCGGCGCAGCGCGAGTTGAAGGACACAGAGCGCGAACATGATCGGCTCCAGCGGGAATTGGACGCGCGTCTTGCCGCGGCCCGCGCTTGGGAAGCGGAGGTGGAAAGCTATTACTTGCAGGCTCGAGCGCTTGGTCTGCTGCCCGATTCACCTCCGCCCGAAGCGGGTTGGCCCTTGGACAAATACATTCTGGAGTTACAGAAGGTGCCTGAGACAGTCCGGACAATGGACCTTCCGGATATCAAAGAAGGGACCAGTGAGGCCGCCGTCGTGGAGCTGACGCGACTCCTCAACGAGGAGGATCGACTGGGTCAGGAAATCGGGTCGATTCGCCGACGGCTGAGTAAGCTTGACCAATTGTCGTCGTCCGTCAGCGAGTATGGCACTACGCTCATCAGTCAAGAGGACCGACTTCAAGGCGTTGGCTGGTTCGAGGACAAACTGCAGACTACGCATGAGTGTCCGGTCTGCGCGGCGGTTCACACTGCGGGCAATCCTCGCCTCGCCGAGCTGCAAACATTGGCACGCGAATTGAAATTGCTGACTGCCTCAGTTCATCAAGCTCCGGCCAAGCTCGATCAGGAGCTTCTGACGCTGCGTCAAGAACTGCGCGACCGCGAAGGGACCATCTCCAAAGCCCGTCAGAAGAGGAAATATCTGGAAGATCATTCTGCCGCGCTGTCCGCCCAGCGGCAGCGCGTCAGGCAAATTTATCTTTTCGTGGGCCGCGTGGAACAGGCTTTGGATAATGTCACCGCTAGCCGCAACGTCGATGAAATTCGCGAAAAGGTGAAAACATTGGCGCAGAAAATCGCCGAATTAAAACGGAACCTCGATCCGCGCACGCAACGCGACCGGCTCAATGCCGCTATCGACACCGTGTCGGCGAAAGTTGCGGACTATGCTCGTCTCCTCCAACTTGAGCACGCGACGGAAAACGTCCGCCTCGATCTTCGCGAACTGACCCTTAAATTTAGCCCGCTTTCTGGTCGGACTGATTTTCTCTGGGAGGTAGGCAGCGGACAGAATTGGGTCGGATACCACATCGCCGGTCTGCTGGCCTTGCATGAGCACTTCATCACCTTGAGCCACAACCATGTGCCCCGCTTCCTTGTCATCGACCAGCCGAGCCAAGTCTATTTCCCCGAGGCTTGGCCGTCGATGGAAAAGGCTTCAGCTGGACAAAGCAAAACTGATGTCTCATCGGACATTGATGGTGTGCGCCGGATTTTCAGCGCCCTTTCACACTTTTTCGATGCGGTCGCGGGACAGTTTCAGGTGATCGTGACCGAACATGCCGGGCCGATCACTTGGAATGGAATCCCCCACGTGCATTTCGTAGGTAACTGGCGCCTTGGCCATGAGGAATTTCTCATCCCCGCTGCTTGGCTGAAGACCATAGAGGGAAATTAGTTTTCCGGATTCATGCAAACTTCCGGAGAGCACAACGCTGTCCAAGCCCGCATCCTGCACTACGCGCAGGAGTTCGCCTGGACTTACTTGCCGCGCGCTAAGGCAGTGGGGCGGCGTGGGTTCGCCAGAGACCTGGATTAATCCCGCAGAACCGAACGCCCAAGTTGGAGGCAAATTGCGTCGGCGAAACCTAGAGCAGTCTGACAATGGCTGAGCGCGTCCACCCAGATCCCGCGCGCCCCTCGAAATTTGAGGATCGCTATCGGCTGTATCTGGATGAATCCGGGGACCATGTCTACCGAGGCACGAGCGAGATTGCGCATCGGTATCTGTGCTTGCTGGGCTGCTGGTTTCGCAATCCGGACTACCTAAGGTTTCATGAGGCGCTGGAGGATCTCAAGACCCTGCATTTGCCCCATCACCCCGATGAGCCGGTCGTGCTGCATCGGGACGACATGATCAATGCCCGCAAGGCGTTCAAGAATCTCAGGGACGAGGCCGCGCGAGAACGCTTCGATGCGGAACTCCTGCAGGTAATTCAAGCTGGCGACTTCAAGGTGGTGGCCGTGGTGATTGACAAGCACGAACTGCGCCGGGCTTACGGAGAGACGGCCTCACATCCGTATCATCTGGGCCTCGGATTTCTGCTTCAGCGATTCGCTGGATATCTCAATCACATTAACCGGGTGGGTGACATCCTGGGCGAGTCGCGCGGCGGAAAGGAAGATCGTTTGCTCAAGGAGTCGTACACCAGGGTATTCGAGCGCGGTGTCTGGATGACCAAGGCACACGCATTTCAGTCAGCATTCACCTCGCGGGAGCTAAAGCTCAAACCGAAAGGAGCCAACATCGCCGGCCTGCAGTTAGCCGATCTGCTCGGGCACCCGGTCAAGCACTGGGTGTTGAACCATTACGGGCACGCCGATGTTGAACCGGCTCCCTTCGCGCAGCGACTCATGGGAGTGGTAGAAGCGAAGCTCAATCGCCACCTGTACGATGACAGGGTGGAAGGCTATGGAATGGTGCTCTTCCCGAGAAAATAAAAAGGCCTCTTTCGAGGCCCTCTTACGCTTGCCCCTGCGGGCAATCCACCTCCGCTAGTGCGGATTACCTGCATTATCATCATCATTACGAGATAATTCAAGAGTTTTTTTGCAACGTGGCCATGCCCGCACCAGGCGAACACAAGACCGTCCAAGCCTGCATCCTCGCCCATGCGCAGGAGATCAGGTGGCGTTATGTTCCCCGGCCGGAAGCGGAGGTCCGGCGCGCCTTTCTTACGGACGCAACTACGCTGTGGGAGTGGGCGTTGCGAATTCGCAACACCTTAAAAGTACGCGAGTTACCGGAGGGATCAGTTGTTAAGGATTACTTGACAACTGCCGCGGACAGCAAGAACACAAGACGAGCTTCCACATCCAAGAAGTAACTAATCATGCCCGCCCCCACTGAACACAAGACCGTCCAGGCCCGCATCCTGAAATACGCGCAGGAGATCGGCTGGACTTACGTGCCGCGCGCCGAGGCCGCGCGGCGGCGCGGTTTCGACCCGGCCGGTGCGACGCCGGAGGAGCGGGCGCGCAAGGCGTCGCTGTTCTTCGGCGATTTGTTGCACGCCCAGATCCGCGCCTTCAATCCGAAATACAAGGAGGCCGAGGGCGCGTTGATCGGCCAGTTTCAGCGTTTCCACGCCGACATCTACGGCAATCGCGATTTCCTCCAGGCGCTGCGCAATCAACACAAGTTTTTCTGCGCGGAGGAGAACCGCGAGCTGGACCTGATGCTGATTGACTACGGCGATTTCGCCCGCCCGCGCGAGCAGTGGCGCAACGTCTATGAGGTGACGGAGGAGTTTTACACCCACAACGGCAAATACGGCACGCGTGAGGACGTGGTGTTCCTCATCAACGGCATTCCCGTGGAAGCGATCGAGTGCAAGAACGCGAGCAAGGACGAGGCGATCGCGCTCGGTGTGGACCAGATTCGCCGTTACCACGCGGAGACGCCGGAAGTGATGGTGCCGCAGATGCTCTTCATCGCCACCGAGGCCATCGGCTTCGCCTACGGTGTGACGTGGAACACGCTGCGGCGGAACCTCTTTAATTGGAAGCACGAAGAGGTCGGCAATCTGGAAGACAAGATCAAGAGCTTCTGCGCCGTGCCGCACCTGCTGCGCATCCTGAAGGATTTCATCCTCTTCGCCGAGAAGGAGGAGGAGCTGCAGAAGGTTATCCTGCGCCAGCATCAGACCGGTGCGGTGGACAAGGTGGTGGCGCGTGCGCTCGATCCCAAGCGCACGCGCGGGCTGGTGTGGCATACGCAGGGCAGCGGTAAAACGTACACGATGATCAAGGCGGCCGAGTTGCTGTTCAAAGCGCCCGAGGCGGAAAAGCCGACCATCCTATTGATGATCGACCGCAACGAGCTCGAAGATCAGATGCTCAAGAACCTTGCCTCAGTGGGGCTGGGCAATGTAGCGCACGCGAGTTCCATTGCCGAGCTCAACCGCTTGCTGAATCAGAGAGGTCAGGATTACCGCGGCATTGTCGTGACAACGATCCACAAGTTCCGCGACATGCCGGCGAACTTGAACTTGCGGCGGAACATCTTCGTGCTGATCGACGAGGCGCACCGCACGACGGGCGGCGATCTCGGCAACTTCCTCATGGTGGGCTTGCCGAATGCGAGCTTTCTCGGCTTTACCGGCACGCCGGTGGACAAGACCGCCTACGGTAAAGGCACGTTTAAGACTTTCGGCTGCGAGGATGACAAGGGTTACTTGCACAAGTATTCCATCGCCGAGAGCATAGCCGACGGCACCACGTTGCCCCTCTACTACAACCTCGCGCCGAACGAGATGCTGGTGCCGCACGAGATCATGGAGAAGGAATTCTTTGCGCTGGCGGAGACCGAGGGAATCGCGGATATCGAGGAGCTGAACAAAATTCTCGAGCGCGCGGTGAACCTGAAGAATTTCCTCAAAGGCAAGGACCGGGTGAGGAAGGTGGCCAGCCACGTGGCTGATCATTTTCGGGCGAACGTGGAGCCGCTCGGCTACAAGGCGTTCCTGGTGGGGGTGGATCGCGAGGCGTGCGCGTTCTACAAAGAGGCGCTGGATGCCATCTTGCCGGCGGAGTATTCCGAGATCGTCTTTACCGGGAACAACAACGACCCGGCGCATCTGAAGAAGTGGCATCTCGACCCGAAGCGCGAGAAACAGATCCGCAAGAACTTCATCAAGGTCGGCGAGTGGCCGAAGATCCTGATCGTCACCGAAAAATTGCTGACCGGGTTCGATGCGCCCATCCTCTACGCGATGTATCTGGACAAGCCGATGCGCGATCACACGCTGCTCCAGGCCATCGCGCGGGTGAACCGCCCCTACGAGAACGAGGCGGCCGAGATGGTGAAGCCGCACGGTTTCGTGCTCGATTTCGTCGGTATCTTCGACAAGCTGGAACAGGCACTGGCCTTCGACAGCGACGAGATCAATGCCATCGTCAAGGACATCGGCCTGCTCAAACAACTCTTCAAATCGAAAATGGAGAGCAAGGCTCCGGCATATTTGGCGCTCGTGATGCGGAACTTCGACGACAAAGACGTGGACGGCCTCATCGAACACTTCCGCGACAAGGAACGGCGCAAGGAGTTTTTCCGCGAATACAAAGAAATCGAGATGCTCTACGAGATCATCTCGCCGGACGCGTTCCTGCGGCCGTTCATCGATCCTTACGCGACGCTTTGCTCGATCTATGCTGTAGTGCGCAACGCGTATGCCCGGAAGGTGTACGTGGACAAGGCCTTTCAGAAGAAAACCAACGAACTGGTGCAGAAGCATATCGGAGCGGCGATCGCTGGAGACACCAAGGAGTACGTCGTTTTGAACGAGGCGACCATTGAGACGATCAAGCAGCGTTTCGAAGGCAAGGCGACCAAGGTGATCAATCTGGTCAAAGCCATTGAAAAGTCTGCCGAGGAGGAGAGCGATGATCCGTTTCTCGTGGCGCTCGCCGAACGGGCCAAGGCGGTACAGGAGAGTTTCGAAGAGCGGCAGACCAGCACGGAAGACGCACTCGCCGCTTTGCTAAAGGAAATCGAGAAGAACGAACAACGGAAGAAGGAGCAGTCCGCG
>ORJL010796013.1_pt1 | contig 13799 bp, 13 predicted proteins | sample 1779941 | NCBI WGS metagenome assembly ORJL01 (sample SAMEA104232317, study PRJEB22302) | groundwater metagenome | biome: forest; feature: aquifer; material: groundwater | place: USA | collected 2011-08-07 | depth 5.8 m
ATTTGAAAAGTCTACATAATTCACTGATGGCCCCCCGCAACAATCATAAAATGAACTTCCAACTAACGCGCTTCCACTAATTTGGTTTATTATTCTACAATTATCATCTTCACTACATTCCAAAGAGACTGTATGATTTCCTATAACAACAAAATTATTTGCTTCAGGACACTTCTCAAAATCACAATTAGGAGGAACTCTACTAACATAAGAGCCATCGGAGCATTGTTTTGCATCTTGTGTACATAATTTATTTCCATTATCTTTTGGATTTAAATCTTCTTCGCACGCACTAACAAAAACGATTAAAACTAGAAGTAATATTAAAAAACTCCCTCTTTTCATATGAATTGTATATAACTTCTTTTATTTAATCTTTGTTATAAAATCAAGAAAACCTTAAAAACCTTTTGTCAAGTACCACTAGCCGCTCTTAAATCTCGAGTTTTTATTTCGCTTACATGTTTTTTTAAATTTCTTCTATAATAACTACTGCGCCTTCATTCTCTAAGCTTAAAAGACACTCTAATAATTTAGATTTATCATCACGAAGAATCTTTTTTTCACTTCTTCTAATTGATTTCAACAAATTTATCTCTAAAAGTCCACCCATATAAATTCCATCCTTGAAGAAAACAGTTTTTTGCTTGTTATCTTGGCCAGCGTAGTCTATAAACAGCCTATAACTCTTAACTCTTTCACTAGAAGTATGGTGATCTTCATTGTCATACTCAAAAGTTATACAAATTCCACCTAACCTATTTTTTCTTACAATTCTATAATGTTCTTCGCTGTATTTACTATCCATCGGAAAGAATCTAGCAAAACTGACTGTTTATAAATCCTTTTAAAAATTAACCGAACCTTTAAATATGACTAATCAATTTCATCATATATGGAAAGAGAGGGTGATATAGTAACATTATTAAAAAAATTAGAGACAGAGATTAGATTAAGGGGATTTTCTGAACAGACTTTAAAATCTTATGTTCTGCACACAAAACAATTTTTAAATTACACAAAACAAGAAATATCAGATCTAGAGGAGCAAGATATCAAGGATTATTTATCATGGTTAATGTCTGGAAAATTAGCTGTTAGGTCTATTGCTCTTAAAAAAGCAGCCATAAAATTCTTTTTTGAGAATGTTTTGAATAAAAAAATAATTAAGATTACAACACTAAAAATACCAAAGAAACTTCCAGAGGTCCTAACAATAGAAGAAGTAAGGTCGTTGATAGGAAATGCATCTACAGAGAAATCTAAACTTCTTATAGAGATTTTATACTCTGCCGGATTAAGGGTTTCCGAACTTGTAAACTTGAAGATAAACGATTTAGATTTAAACAATAAAACAGGGTGGGTTCGGGCTGGAAAAGGCAATAAAGACAGAATGTTTATACTAGCACAAACCGTTGTTAACAGCCTTAATAAATACATTAATGATTATGAAATTAAAGAATTCCTGTTCCCAGGAAAAAACTTTACTATTACAACAAGAAATGTTCAAAAAATTATAAAAAAAACAGCATTAAAGGCCAATATTAACAAAAAAATAACCCCTCACAGTTTAAGGCACAGTTTTGCCACACATTTGCTAGAGTCCGGAACCGATATTAGAATGATACAGGTATTACTCGGTCACGCCTCGCTAAACACAACAGAACAATACACCCATGTGTCTTCTACAGAATTAAAGAAGGTAAAAAGCCCATTAGACAACCTTTAAATAATTTTTTATCATGCTCTAATTTATGAAATTATCCCGCCTGATATTTTTGTACATAGTCTCATTAATTATAATATTTATTATTATATTGGGTGTTAAAAACATCAAGAATATTTATCTATTGGCATTAATGTTAGCCATAATCCCCACGCTCGCATATTTGGCATGTCTTTATTTCAACAGAGAACAGCAGTTATTCGATAAAACCTCTTTGAGATATACAATGCATTGTAAGAACTGTGGGTGGGAATGGATGTCTAATATTTCAGAAAAAGCTCCTTCAACCTGTCCAAATTGCCGTTCTAAAGACAGGTCAGAGATAATTGGCTGGAGAAAGGTTAAATTATCAGATCAAAAAAAACAAGAAAAAGACCTAAGAAGTTTTTTCAGGCTGTAACTATTTAAATTCTATTGAATAATTGCTCAAATCATGAAACCTATTTATGTAATTGTCATAAGATTTTATACTTCTGAAACTTCTGACCCTCTCCTTTATTCTATTTAGGCCGCCAGCAAGTTTTTCTTCAGTATACCCGATTTCATCCTCATCAAACATCACATTTACGATATTATCAAAAGGCTCATCGAAATTCAAATTATATTTTACCTTTGACTGTTTTTTAAGTTCATTCAGGAAGTTTTTTGCAAACAATAAACTGCTTTCTTCGACGTTAAACTGCTTGTTTATTCTGTTTATTTTTTCATTCTCTAAATACTCAATGTCAATATCTACACTATGTTTAGTAGAATTATAGCTTTTTACAACAACTCTTTTTAATTTTAATACAACCCTTGCCATAAGATATAAAAAAATAATTTTGTTTATAAACTTATCTAGACTAAAAAATATATAAATTAAATATTTCTATCAAAACTAAAAACTTTTAGTTTTAATTAAGCTTAAAAGTTTTAATCAAAAATTAGAAATTTTAATGCTAGAAAGTTTTAATTGTTGATTAAATAATTTAGCCAAGATAATTGAGTTCATCCTTTTGCTCTTTCAACTTCTCACTTGTTTTGCTCTTTTCTATCAAACCTTTTACCTTTTGCTCGAATTCCTCTGCCTTTTTAAGCAATGGCTTGTAATCAATCTTTAGCCCAAGATAGCTATCAAGAACCTCAATTATCTTTGCAGCTGCCCGAGAATCAGGCAGATTAGAGTGGGTTTCAGCAAAAATGCAGCTTAATTGAATATCTTTTATATTTAACAATAGAGCGCCAGTTACTCCCATTACAATTCCTTCTTTTAATGGCAAAGCTCCTGAAGATGCCCATTTTTTGTTTTGAGAATAATAAAAAGATTTTACAGCACCTTCACCAGGAACACCTGGGCTTCCAATCCCCTCAATGCTTATAATCTCACTCACTTTCAAATCCTTACATAACTTGTCCAAGGCTTCAGCAATTTTCCATTCGAGACCATTAACTCCAATTAATGCATGCAAAATCATTATGTTTGATTTCTGATCATAAAAAATTCCCAAGGGATCCACAACCTTCTCATCGTGAACAGCAACCATCGGACTTATCTGGTCGGAATAGATTCTTCCAATCTTTTTAGCTTTAAGGTGATCTATCAAGAATTCTGTGGTAATAGTCCCTACAAGCCCAAAACCGGGGAATCCCTCAATTAGTATTGGACTTCTAGGCCTTTTTTGTAGTTCTATCTCCATAATCTTGCCTAAAGCAAAGTTTGTTTATATAACTTTCTTTTTTAATTAATCAAACTTAAGTTGGTTAAATTTAAGTTGTGATTTTAAAGTAATAAACAAACTATAAATAGGTTCAAAACACCTTTATTTTTATGCCAGATGATAGCTTAGTCAGTTTTATAAAAAGCGCTTTAGCAAAAGGCTACTCTGAAGATTATGTAAGAAAAGGTTTATTAGCAAAAAACTGGCCGTTGGATAAAATTAACGAATTTATTTTAATAGCAAAATCCCAGCTATTGCCAAAAAGAGAGCCAATTAAAGAGCCAGAAATAAAAATAGAGCCATTATTAAAACCTAAAAAACACGTTTCAGCAAAGGCAATATCCATTACTACTCTTTCTTTTATCGGAATATTTCTTTTACTGACATTTACCTTATTAGTTTATTTTTATATGAATGGGGTTATAAACTACAAGGTTATTGACCCAACAACTGATAAAGAATTTAAAAAATCATGTCTTTATCAGGACTGCCATGATTTGAGGGATGCAGCCTTAGTGGCAACAAAATCAAAATTAATCTTGTCAATAATAATAGGTTTTGTAACCAGTGCCCTGATTGTATTAGTATATAGATTGATACCATATAAAAACATATTTTTTTGGGTTGTAAATTCATTGTATTTTTTGTTTATTATAATAATCGCATTTATTTGGCTAAGATTTGCAAATTCATAAACAAATCATAAACAAAATATTTTTAAACATGCCCCTTACCTTAATTTTTGATGGGCTCGTAGCTCAGACTGGTTAGAGCACTCGAAATCTTAAGATTAGTGAACCTCTTAAACCAGTAAAGAAAGCGAGTGGTCGCGGGTTCAAAAATAAGACAACTTATTTGAAAGTCCCGTCGAGCCCACATCAATAATTTTATATTTGGATACTATTACTCATGTTAATGAATGATATGAATGATTGGCTAGAGAATCTAAAAAAGTCCAAGAAACTGGTAGTTGTAGAAGGCAATAAGGACAGAAACGCGCTTAACTCGTTTGGAATTTATAATGTGATAACAATAAAAAAACCCCTCTTCGAAGTTGTAGAGAATATAGCGAGTATTGCGGACGAATGCATTCTTCTTTTGGACTTAGATAAAGAAGGAAGAAAGCTCTATTCATATCTTAAAAGAAACTTAGAAAGGATGGGAGTTAAAATAGATTCAAAATATAGAGAATTTCTATTTAGGAATACAAAACTAACAAACATAGAAGGATTAAAGAAATATTGTTTATAATAAATCTCTTATCTTTTCTATGGACTCAGCTATTTTATCGCCGCTGTCTGTTAATTTTATAAGCTTAATCCGCCCTTGTTTTTCAAAACTTACTAGTTTTGATTTCTCCATCTGTTGCAATATTTTAACAGCATGAGAATATGTGCAGTCTACCTCTTTTGCTAAAACACTCCCATATTTAGTTTTATTACTTTTCCTCAAAGCAACAAGAATCATGGCAGGTTTCTTTCTAAAAAACACCTCAAAAATGTCTTCTTTCTTGGCAACCATCTAACCCCCTCCGTTAAATTTTTAATCAAATTTTAATATATATTTCTTAAAGTAAACAACACAAAATATATAAACTTAATCTTTTTTAAAATTGTATATTATTCATTTATATACTTATCTAATTTTAATGCAAAACTTTAAATAACTACAAACTTCTATAAAAAATAAATGCTAGACATACATTTTGTTCGAGAAAACATAGAATTAATTAAAAAAAATTTAGAAAAAAGATTCCAGTCAGAAAAAATTAAGCTGGTCGACGATTTAATCCATACAGACAAAGAATGGAGATCAATAAAGGCTGAAATTGACGGATTAAGATCAAAGAGGAATAAAGCTTCTCTGGAGATTAATGACTTGGTCAAGCAAGGAAAAGATGCTTCTTCTAATATTAAAGAGATTAAAGGCATAGCAGAAAGAATAAAACTTCTTGAACAAAAATCAGGTCATCTTCAACAAAAAGTAAATGGCGATTTGGTAAAAATCCCAAACATACTGCATAAATCAGTTCCAATAGGAAAAGACTTGTCCAAAAATAAAGTAATAAGAAAAGTAGGAAAGCTTCCTAAGTTCAAGTTTGAAGTTCAGAATCATGTAGAATTAGCAGAAAAATTAAGAGTAGCTGATTTTGACAAGGGCAGGGAAGTTGCCGGACAGGGGTTCAACTATCTGATTGGTGATTTAGCATTATTGGATCTGGCGCTGCAAAGATATGGGGTTGACTTTCTGCTAAAAAGAAAATTCAGACTCCTTATGCCTCCAATCATGCTTAACAGAGAGGCATTAGGCGGGGCAGTTGTATTATCAGATTTTGAAAATGTAATCTACAAAGTAGAAAATGAGGACCTTTATTTGATAGGCACAGCAGAGCATTCTTTGGTTTCTTTTTTCAAGAATAGAACATTTGACATAAGTCAGCTTCCATTAAAGGTGTGTGCTGTAACTCCCTGTTTCAGAAAAGAGATTGGTGGTCATGGAATGGATATGAAAGGATTGTTTAGAATGCATCAATTTAACAAAGTAGAACAGGTAGTAGTTACTACCGCAGATGATTCTTTTAAAATGCTAGAATCCATGCAGAAGATTACTGAAGACTTTTTTAAAAGTCTAAAAATTCCATTCAGGGTAATTGAAATATGTTCTGGAGACCTAGGTGCAAAATTCGCAAAGCAATATGATATAGAAGCCTACTTTCCACGGCAAAAAGAATACCAGGAAATTACTTCTGCAGGGAATGTTACTGACTACCAGGCGGCCTCTCTCAACATAAAATACATAGAAAAAGGAAATAAAAAATATTGTCACTTGCTAAACAACACCATGGTGGCTACCTCAAGGGCGATGGTGGCAATTTTAGAAAATTTTCAGCAAAAGGATGGCTCAATAAAAATTCCTCGGGTTCTTGTTCCTTACATGAACGGCATCAAAAAGATATCAAATGCCTAAAAACCCCCCTAATTTTTTTAGGTCATAGGTGTTTATAACGTCATTACTTTCAAGCCATCCTCTTCGTGCCTGTCCAACGCCAAGCTTTATGAAATGAAGATGTTCTGTAGAATGACTGTCAGTATTTATAGCAAACTTAACCTTAAATTCCCTAGCATATTTTATTAAGGAATCTTTTAAATCAAGCCTTTCAGGAAAGCTGTTTATCTCCATTATAATATTCCTTTCCCTTGCCTTTTCAAAAATCTTTTCTGCATCAAATTCATAAGCATCTCTCTTTCCGATCAGTCTTCCAGTAGGATGGCCTAAAATTGTTAGATACTCATTGTCCATGGCTTTTAGGAGTCTTTTGGTTGTTTCTTCCTTATTTTGTTTGAAATATGAATGGACCGATCCAATAACCAAATCTAGCTCTTTTAAGGTAGAATTCTTCAGGTCTAAACTGCCCTCTTTCAATATATTTACTTCACTTGACTTGAATATTTTTATATTGCTTACATTTGTTTTATCTATCTTTTTTATGTAGTTTAAAATTGCTCTATCATCCATGCCTCCGGCCACAGCCAATTTTGAATGATCTGATATTGCAATGTATTCATAACCAAGTTTTTTTGCAGCATTTGCCATTTCTTCTATTGTATTGATGCCATCACTGAATTTAGTATGAAGATGAAAATCTCCCTTTATTTCATCATAACCAATTAACCTGGGAAGTTTATTGAGCTTTGAAGCCTCTATTTCACCAGTATTTTCTCTAAGCTCTGGTTCTATGTATTTTAAACCAAGGGTTTTGTAAATTTCATTTTCATCATTTCCTGCAACATATCTATTTTTTTTAAACAAACCATACTCACTAAGCTTTAACCCTTTAGTCTGGGCTATTCTCCTCAAAGCGACATTATGTTCTTTATTTCCAGTAAAATAGTTTAATGCAGCCCCATAGCTTTTCCTTTCAACCACCCTTAAATCAACCTGAATTCCATTATCAAGCCTTACAGAGCTTTTGGTTTCACCCTTAGCTATTATCACCTTTACTCCCCTTAATTTTGTAAAGAAGTCTATTACTCTTACCGGGTTTTTAGATATAACTAAGACGTCAATATCAGCAACTGTTTCCTTCATTCTTCTTACAGAACCGGCAACATTGACAATTTCAACTTCTTTTAAAGACTTTAATTCTTTTTCTAAGCTTTCAGTTATAGGAAGCACATAACCCAGTAACATCCGACCTTTGTTTTTTTCTAGAAATTCAATACCTCTTAAAATAGCATCCTCAGTTTTAATACCCATCTTTTTTAATTTCTGTATTTTATGGGATTCAGCCGCCTTTTTTAAGTCCTTGATGTTTCTTATATTCAATTTTTCATAGAGTAGCCTGACTTTCTTTGGTCCAATCTCTGGTATTGCCATTAATTCATCCAGGTCTACTGGAACTTGTTTTTTCAAATATTCAAAATATTTTGATTTTCCACTCTCTATTATTTCAGCAACCTTCTCAGCAATATTTTTTCCAATTCCGGGTATTTCCTCGAGTTTGTTTTGTTTATACACATATTCTATGTCCTCACTCATTGTCTCTATGTTGTTCGCAGCCCTTCTGTAAGCAACTGGTTTAAACTCCACATTTTGGAATTCCAGAATATCAGCTATCTTGTACAATATTTTTGCTATCTCAAAATTTTTCATATTAATTAAGATATTCCTATCTTGCAGTTTGAGCAAAGACCTTTTGAATAACAATCTGAACAGACATGCTTCCCACACAGTTTGCAGTTATATTTTGCTATATTAATTTTGCATATCTTGCATATATCTAATCTTTCCATAGAAATCAGGAGTATTTTTCATATTTAAATTTTCTTAGTTGATATAGTTAAATTTATATATATACTATAGAATATACGTTAGGATATAAAATGAAGATTTTAGCAGCTTCCGATATACATGGAGACACTAATCTAGCCAAGGCCCTAGCTGAAAAAGCTGAAAAAGAGAAGGTAGATTTAGTAGTTTTATGTGGAGACTTAACATTTCATGAACAGAGTACTGCCAACCTTATAGGTCCATTTATCAAGAAGAATCAAAAAGTTATTTTAATTCCAGGAAATCACGAAACAATAGCTACAGCAGACTTTTTGGCGGATATGTATAATGTTACCAATCTTCATGGCTATTCAATAAAATTCAACAATATAGGGTTTTTTGGCTGCGGCTCAGCAAACATAGGATTATTTCAGCTCAGCGAAGATGAAATCTATAATCTATTAAAAAAAGGTTATGAAAAACTAAGAGATGTAAAAAAGAAGATTATGGTTACCCATGTACACCCAAAAGGGTCTATAATAGAAAAATTCAGCAATTATTTTGAGGGAAGTTCTGGGGTAAAAAAAGCCATCGATAAATTTAAACCGGATTTGTTGTTGTGCGGTCATGTTCATGAAGCAGAAGGCATTGAGGACACAATAGGAAAAACAAGAGTCATCAATGTCGGAAGAAAAGGCAAAATAATAGAAATCTAATTATAAAAAACTTTTTATATGGATAAAAGAAGCCCAATATAAAATGACATATCAAATGATTACGACTGAAAAACCAGCACAAGCATTAAAGATAGCCACAGCTCTATCAGATGATAAACCAATCAGAAAGCAGCTGAATGGCATTCCGTATTATGAGATAAGCCACCTCGGGAAAAAAATTATTGTGGCATCGGCGGTCGGCCACCTATTTACTCTTGCTGAAAAGAAGAAATCAAATGAGTATCCTGTATTTGATATAGCCTGGGTTCCATCTTACTCTACAAGCAAAAAATCAAAATTCACAAAAAAATATTATGACGTTTTAAAATCATTGTCTAAAGAATCAGATTCTCATGTCAACGCTTGCGATGTAGACATTGAAGGAGAATTAATTTTCAAAAATATTCTGTATTTCATATACAAAAAAAGCAATGCAAACAGAATGTATTTTTCTACATTAACCAAAGAGGATTTAATAAAATCTTATGCAGATATGAAATCTTCAATAGACAAAAGTTTGGCAGAGGCAGGAGAAACAAGACATATGTTAGATTATTTTTGGGGTATTTCTACCTCAAGAGCTCTGACCTTGGCCATAAAAAATGCAACAAGTCAATACAAATTAATGTCTACTGGTAGAGTTCAAGGCCCAGCATTAAAATTGATTGTTGACAGGGAGCGAGAAATAAAAGCATTCAATTCTATTCCATACTGGGAGATTGAATTGATAGCAGAGCACAAGTCAGACAAGATAGTTGCCTTCCATAAAGAGGGAAAGTTCTGGGAAAAGGAAAAAGCAGAAACTATAATAGAAAAAACGAAAAACAAAAAAGCCCTTGTTGCTAACCTGGAGAAGAAACAGTTTAATCAAGATCCTCCGCATCCATTTGATCTAACAGCGTTGCAATTAGAGGCCTATAGGGCATTAAGGATCTCTCCAAAAGAAACATTGGAAATCACACAAAACCTTTACGTTTCCGGTCTAATATCTTATCCAAGAACGAGCTCCAATCAATTGCCGCAATCAATCGGCTATAAAAAAATAATTGAGGCCTTAAAAAAGCAAGAAAATTATTCTAAATTGACAGATTCTTTATTAAAAATCTCAAACTTTGTTCCAAATAACGGAAAAAAGACTGATTCAGCACACCCAGCTATCTATCCTACTGGAGAAATACCAGAAAATTTTTCCGGAAGGGAATTAAAACTTTATGATTTAATAGTAAAAAGGACTCTAGCAACATTTGCAAAGCCAGCAGTAAGGGAGACGATAGCTGTTGATATAAACATAAACAATGAAATATTTGTAGCAAAAGGCGTTAGGACTGTTGAGAAAGGATGGCATGAATTCTATTATCCATATGTTCCATTTAAAGAAGAAGAACTTCCATCCCTGATAAAAGATGAAGAATTAAAAGTGATTAAAATAACTCTTTTAGACAAAGAAACACAACCTCCAAAAAGATATACCCCTGCCTCAATAATAAAGGAACTAGAAAAAAGAGAGTTAGGAACTAAGGCAACTAGATCTGGAGTAATTGACACTCTTTACCAGCGCTACTACATTCTAAATGAATCAATAGAAGCTACTAACTTAGGAATAAAAACAATAGAAACTTTAGAAAGATTTTGTCCCGATATAATAGACGAGGAATTAACAAGGCATTTTGAACATGAGATGAATGAGATCCAGGATTTAAAAAAAAGAGAAGATGAGGTATTGAAAGAGGCAATGAAGCTAATGGAAAAAACTTTCAAACACTTTAAAGAAAATGAAATAAAAATAGGGCAATCTTTATCAGAAGCTAATATCCAGACAAGAGAAGAACAGAACATGGTTGGAAAATGCGAAAAATGTGGCAACAACCTCAAGATTACATACTCAAAGAAAAACTCACAATATTTTGTTGCATGCTCAAACTATCCAAACTGCAGAAACACGTTTTCGGTTCCAAAAAATGCTTTAATCAAGCCAACTAATAAAATATGTAAGGAATGTGGATTCCCAACAGTTAATGCTATAAGAAAAGGAAAAAGGCCATATGAATACTGTATAAACAAAAACTGTAAACTAAAAGAAGAATGGCTAAAAAACAATTCTAATTACTTATAGAAATACCACTATTTGTAATATTGAAATAAATTTCTTTTCTAAAAGGTTTCATTATACTTAGACTTCTTTTTGTACTGTTCTCTAATTTTATTAAATATTTGCTGCTTTTTTCAACAATGAGGCCACCAACCATCTTTAATTTCTTTTCATCTATATCAGTATAAACCTGATTGGTTATTATTACTGGGCATTTCTTTGATACAATATTTAAAATTCTTAATTGGCTGATCAGCATTTTATTTGCAAGATCCGATTTGCTTCTTACCAATCTTCTGTAATGGACCCCTATTGAATCAATGACAACTAAAGAAATTCTTCCTACTTCAACTATATTTAATAAATTTTTAATTTGCTCTTGTTGATTTTTAAAATTTTTAATGTTAACAACAATCATGTTATCTAATATCTTATCAACATCTTTGTTGATAACCTGCTTTAATCTGTCTACTGAAAATCCATTTTCAGTATCTAAAAAAATTATTTTTTTGTTATTTCCTGCTTGCTCTATTGATGCCAATAAGCAGAAGGTTGTTTTCCCAGAAGCAGCAGGGCCATAAAAAGTAGTAATAAAATTCCCATATCCTCCATCAATTATCTTGTCAAAATCTCTGTTTCCAGAACTTATGTTCATTTTACCAAAAGGTTTATTAATCTATATTTAAAATATAATGCTTAAATAACTTGCGAAAATGCAACAGAAAAAAGAAATCTCATTAAAGGTAATGGAGGCATTGCAAGAAGAGGTCTATAAAGGAATAGTTAGAATAGACTCTGAAACAATGCATTTAATAGAAGTCAGAGCAGGCGACATAATTGAGATAGAGGGAAGTAGATTAACTGTAGGAATTGTTGATAGAGCATATCCAACTGATGTAGGCCAAGCAGTAATAAGGATGGATGGAATAATGAGGAGGAATGCTAGAACTGGTATTGGGGAGATAGTAAAAGTCAGAAAAGCAGAAGTAAAAGAAGCGAAGTCTATAGTCCTGGCTCCGTCCCAAGAAGGAGTGATGATTCAAGCAAATCCAGAAATATTCAAACATAGCTTATTAGGGAGGGCAGTTGTAAAAGGAGACATAATTGTCCTAGGTGGCAGCAGAAGAAGACGCCGGACAATGGATTCTTCATTTGAAGAAATATTTAATGTATTTGAAGAAGGCTTTATGACTAATTTTAGTTTTGGCAGCTTAAGATTTATTGTTGCTGAAACGAATCCAAAGCAGACTGTAATAATTTCTGAAAACACGCAACTAACCATAAACCCAAAAGCAGTCGAAATTAAAGAAGAAAAAATACCAGAAGTAAACTATGAAGATTTGGGTGGCCTAGAAGAAGAGATAAAGAAAATTAGGGAGATGGTTGAACTTCCATTAAAACACCCAGAAATTTTCACAAGACTAGGAATAGATCCTCCTTCAGGAGTATTATTGCATGGTCCGCCAGGATCTGGAAAAACATTATTGGCAAAAGCAGTGGCTAACGAAAGTGAAGCTAATTTTATATTAGTAAATGGACCAGAAATAATGAATAAATTCTACGGAGAAAGTGAAAAACGCATTCGCGACATTTTTGAAGATGCTGAACAGAGGGCTCCTTCAATTGTTTTTATAGACGAAATAGATGCAATAGCCCCTAAAAGAGAAGAAACACATGGGGAAGTTGAGAGAAGAGTGGTGGCCCAACTTTTGACAATGATGGATGGATTAAAAACCAGAAGAAATGTTGTTGTTATAGGCGCAACCAACAGGCCAAATGCAATCGACCCGGCATTAAGAAGACCTGGCAGATTCGATAGAGAGATCACTATAGGAGTCCCAAATAAAAAAGGGCGTCTGGAAATATTGAAGATTCACACAAGAAACATGCCTCTTACAGAAGATGTAAAATTGCCTAGATTGGCTGAAATCACTCATGGCTTTGTCGGTGCTGATATTTCTGCATTAGCTAAAGAAGCAGCCATGAATGTGTTAAGAAGGATACTGCCAGATATAAACCTAAAAGAGAAAGAGCCAATTCCCAAGGAGATGCTTGAAAAATTAAGAGTCCAAGATCAAGATTTTAAAGAGGCATTAAGAATTGTAAGGCCAAGTGCACTAAGAGAAGTTTTAATTGAAAATCCAAATGTGAAGTGGGCAGACATAGGTGGCTTAGAATCACTAAAAACAGCCTTAAGAGAAGCAATAGAATGGCCATTGAAATATGCAGAAGAATTTAAAAGAATAGGCATCAGGCCTCCTAGAGGTATATTGATGTACGGTCCACCAGGAACCGGAAAAACACTTTTGGCAAAAGCTGTTGCAACAGAGAGCGAAATAAATTTCATTTTAATAAAAGGTCCATCTTTGTTGAACATGTGGGTTGGCGAATCTGAAAGGGGCATAAGAAAGATTTTTGAAAAAGCAAGGCAAGCCGCACCCACAATAATATTCTTTGATGAGATAGATGCAATAGCTCCAAGAAGAACGATGGGTAGCAGAACAACAGAAAGAATGCTTAACACCATGCTTTCAGAAATGGACGGCTTAGATCAGCTTAATGACATAATTGTAATAGCTGCAACCAACAGACCAGATTTAATCGATCCAGCATTATTAAGGCCGGGCAGATTCGACAATGTTATTTCAGTATCTATGCCAGACATTAAATCAAGAATCGAAATATTTAAAATTTATACGTCAAAGATGCCAATATCAAAAACATTTGATATAGAAAAACTAGCTCAACAAACAGCTAATTATTCTGGAGCAGACATAGAAGCGGTGTGCAGAGAGGCGGGA
>ORJL010128671.1_pt1 | contig 13796 bp, 14 predicted proteins | sample 1779941 | NCBI WGS metagenome assembly ORJL01 (sample SAMEA104232317, study PRJEB22302) | groundwater metagenome | biome: forest; feature: aquifer; material: groundwater | place: USA | collected 2011-08-07 | depth 5.8 m
ACGAGGCGCCGTGCCCGCTCATCCAAGAGCGGCAAGATGGTGGCGAACTTTTGCGAGAGAGACCCGGGCTTCTTCATGACGAAAGAGTATACTGATTTCCGGCATCAGTTGCTACCTTTATTTATTTACTCCTCCTAAGCTTCAAATTTTGCAACACGTTCAGCACATCACGACTGAAGTATTCCATTATTTTTTGCCATTCGGTCTATTTTTTCAAGAAAATCATTAAAATGAAACGGTTTAGAAATGAAATCCGCCTTGCTCATTTCAATAAATGCACTGCACTCCGGAGACAAAACATCCCCTGTCATCAGGATTATTTTACCTTTCATGGCGGGTATATGGCTCATCATCCACCCGTAGAGTTGGATTCCAGACATTTCTCCTGGCATTTTCAAGTCCATAACAACTATATCAAAATGATCTTTCTGGATAGCCATCACGGCATCTTTTGCACTGGATGCTGATGTTACATGACAGCCTTTTGTCGTCAACAATTCAGCGCAAGACTCGGCAATGCTAATCTCGTCTTCCACCAGTAATAAATGTAACCCCTTAAAATTATACTCCCTTTTAATAGCAGGTAAATCGATATCTTTATTCGTTTGTTCCTTGATGGGAAGCATGACAGTAAAAACTGCGCCTTTCTGAGTGTTATTACCTATAATCGTTCCGCCGTGTTCTTTTATAATGCCATAACTTACAGCCAACCCCAGACCAGTACCCTTTCCCACATCCTTCGTGGTATAAAAGGGTGTAAATAACTTTTCCTGATCCTGTACACCAGGCCCGTTATCCTCAAATTCAATAACAATCTCCCCCCCCTTCCGGAATGTACGAAGAGTCAATATCCCTCTCTCGGGAGCATTTTTCACAGCATCGTAGGCATTATTAATAAGGTTGATAAAGACTTGCATAAGCTGTACCCGATCGACCATAGTCATAGGCAAGTTAGGGGAAAGCAATTGTTCTGCCTTGATATTATTAACCCGCAGTTCGTGGAGTTTTAATGCAAGAGCCTCTTTTAAAACTTCATTGATACAAATGTATTGTTCCCTCCTAACGGTCTTACGCTTTGTTGCAAATTTAAGGAGATTCTCGACAATACGGGCGCAACGCTGCGATGCGTCTATAATATGCTGTAATCTATTCGTTGCGCTCTTCGATAATTTTTCACACATCATCATGAGTTCACCAAAATTTAAAATAATCGACAGTGGATTATTCAGTTCATGGGCAACCCCGGAAATCATCGTCCCCAAACTACTCATCTTTTCAGCCTGTATGAGTTGTTCCCTCAATACATTTTGTTCTGTAACATCATAACCAAACAGGTTAATATTTGAAACGGTTTCATACTCATCCTTAAAATAGGTTACATTCCATAAAATATCGCGGACATGATGATCCCGGGTAGTAAAAGGCAACTCAATCTGTTCTCCTCTATCACCACTCAAGAGCATCTGAATGTCATCAAGCAAATCTGCCATTCTGTCCCTGGGGATGAAAACATCTACCACAGATTTTCCAAAAACTTCTTTTAGCGTATATCCAAATCTGTTCTCTATAGCACGATTCACAAACACTATTTTCCCCTTTGAATTTATCGTCACTACGTACACCTTCGTATTTTGTATCAGGGCATCCAGGAATTTCTTTTGATGGTACATCTTTTTTTTGGTTTCACTCAGTCTCAGCGTATTTTCTCTTAATAAATTTTCTAAACGCTCATGGTATTCAGATACCTTTTTTTCCAGATCGCGCCGTTCTGTCACATCACGAACAAATGCGCTTACAATATAATTTTTATGAGAAGTATCGTATTGCACAGAACAAAATATTTCAACGTCCAATCCTTTGCCGTATCTTGTCAACAAAGTCGTAACCAGTCGGTTGTCCTTCGGCGCGCTCATCAACATGTTGTATTGTTCCTTAACAACGGCTTCATTCTCGCTGGGAATGAGATTGAATAAGTACATTGTGGACATTTCTTTTGCGCTATATCCGAGCAACTCGAGTCCCAGCCTGTTCACATGCAGAAACTTTCCTTGGCTGTCCATCTTAAATATAATCTCAGGCGCATTTTCAACCATGTCCCTGTATTTCTTTTGCGATGTGGTAAGGCTGTCCAGCAACATGGTATTCATCAGGGCAACGGTAATTTGCGCCGACACCTGATCTATAAGATTACGGTGGATTTCCGTATACTGAGCGCCACTCTTACTTAAAATATTTATGCAACCAGATAAGGCATTATCAATAAATAGTGGATAGACCATGTATGAGGTTATCTTGTCCTTATCCAGCGCGTGCTTTTCGTCACAATCTCTATCTTTATACAATTCATTCTTAATAACAGCTTTACCAAATTTTGACACATCCTCATAAAAATATCTTTCCAGGTTTGTCGTTAATTCTGTGCTTATTTGAAAGTTATGTATATTTTGCTCTAAATCCAGTAAATATATATAATATTCACCGGTCGATTCAAACCTCGATATTATACTAAAATAATCAAAGTCGACGATCTTTCTGAGCTCAAGGCATATCGCATTACAAAAATCTTTGTACGTCTGATAAGAAAGCACCAATCGGTTTATATTTTTGGCAATCTCTCGTTCCTGTTCCAGTCTTTTTAAGATACGATCTGTATCAATCTTTTGAAACACCCTTCTGAGTATTCCCTTCAAACTTTCACAATGAACGGGTTTCGTTATACGCTCATAAAAACCCTGGCTCAGCATCCTCATTTCTAATGTAATGTCCATATCACCCTCTTTAGTCACAGGAACTACTACGGTTTGGGGACAATACCTTTTTAAACTCTGAATGGCGACGATCTGCTTGTCAACTTCACGCTCCACATCCAGCAGAATTACATCGAAGCATTTCTTGTTCTCCAGCAATCCGTATAAATCCCGCTCATTATAAACGAAAGATGTCTCATAGTCCTCCTGCACAAAATAATCGCGCAAAGTAGCGTATTCTGTATCCTTGCCGCCTAGAGAAATAACAAGAATTTTTTTAGTTGTAGTAACTAGTTCATTCACCATTTTAGTATAAACCTATTATCGTAATAAAATTAACCCTGTGTTTGCCTTTTTATACATTGCCAGCTTCTTTTTTGCAATTAAAATATTACATGGACGCAATACGATTTTTTATAACTCGAGATGTAAAAAATGTCGGACATCATTATCGCAATTAAAACGACTACTATGTAACGATCTCACGAATCATAGAAGCCTTTTTAATAGCCTCTTTTCTTCTACCATAACGTTCTTTTTTGCACGCAACATCTCCAGAATTCCAACGGCTCTTTCACCATAGTCAATTTCAATGAGAATATTCACGGTAAACCCTCATGAGCCAAGGACTAACAAAAGAGCATGAAATATATCACCCTCCCTTAATCCCTCCCCCTGTCCCCCTCTCAGAGGGGGATAAAGGGGGAGGGAAGGAAAGTTCCCTCCCCCCTTGTGGGAGAGGGTCTGGGTGAGGGATATTTTCGTGTCAAAGACTCCCGCATCTTATAGAAACGTAACACGTCTGTCATCAAATATATGATTAACAGCGGTCACGTGTTTATCACGGGCATTGCCTGGATCAATCTCAATCACTATTGATTCTTCCTGATCCGAAGAGGCACGATACAAAATCTCCCCCTTCGTTCCCAAAACCTGGCTTGTGCCAATAAAGGTAAGAGATTCTTCTGAACGCTTCTCCACCCCAATACGGTTAGCGGTAATAGCAAAGACCCTATTTTCGAGACACCGCGTAATCATTGCTTGCGGACAATAGGGAAGAACAAGGTTTGCCGGATGGCAGATAATATCCGCCCCTTTTAAAGCCAGGTATCTCGCCACTTCCGGAAAGAACCAATCGAAACAAATCATCATACCGATCCTCGCATGTCCAATATCATAAACCCCCAGTTCGGCATTTCCCGGTTCGAACCACCGTTTCTCATTATAAAATAAATGCAGCTTCCTGTAACAATCAATAAATCCATCCGGCCCTATCAATACGGCTGAATTATAACAACAATCATTCCCCCGTTCAGCCAGACCAGCAACAATATAAAGGTGTTTTTTCTTTGCCAGATTAATCAACGCTTGTGTCGTCTGTCCATCAGGAACTTTTTCAGCCAGGGCGACTGTCTCTTCCCTTGAGGTAAACTGATAACCAGTATTAAATAATTCAGGCAATACCATCAGGTCGGCATCTGATTTATTCATCTGTAAAATGGCCTTATCTACGTTTTCACTCTTCTTACCAAAGACAGGAAATGTCTGCAAGAAACCAACTTTCATCTCATTTCCCCTAACTTAAAGGCGAACCTTCGTTCCTTATTTGATGGGCTAATAACGACGAGAATGATCTCCGCATCTGGTTCTATATAGTAATTCGGGAAGTCATATTTGCAGATGGCGCGATAGGAGGCGGGTATTCTAACTCCCAGGTTTGCGGGCTTCGCGTGCGCATTATTTTGCTCAGTGAACGGTTGGATAGGTTTATTTTTATATAATAATACTGCGTGATAATCCTTTGCAAAATCAGAAGAATTTCCGTACAAAACGACATGAAATGACAGAATATCTTCCGCTTCCAGGGGAAAACGAATTATCTCTGCCTGCGTCAATTTTCTGGACTCCAAAGCAGCCTGCCTTGCCTCATAGGCGAGTAAGCTGAATTTTGTATTTAATGTTGCCCATTCATAACCATCACCTGCAACAGTCGTCCACTCATCCAAAAATGCAAAATAGTCCGTATCTTTATTATTTTCACCATACTCAATAGCCTGCCTGATTTGTTCATCGGACAGACTATAGTATACGGCATTTGCTTTTTTAGAAAATACAAAAAACAGAAATAATATCCACACCAAAAGAAACTTTCGTCCCATTTTTATTCACTATATCTCAAAAGATTCCTTGAAATCCTTATAAAGCTGCCCATATAATATTAACAGAATTATATCGTTATAGTATAGTGGAAAAACCATGGATAATATTAAGGAATTTATGAAGGTAACATTTCTGGGAACAGGGACTTCTCACGGAGTCCCTATGATCGCCTGTAATTGCAAGGTCTGTACCTCTAACAATCCCAAAAACAAACGGATGCGCACCTCTGTTCTTGTTTCTCAAAACGGTTATAACATCCTCATTGACGCCACACCGGAGTTGAGACTCCAGTGTATTAAGAACAATGTCACAAGACTGGACGCCGTACTCATTACTCATCCCCATGCAGACCATATCTTTGGTTTGGACGACCTTCGCCGATTCAATATGGTACAACGCATGGAAATCCCTATTTACGGTACTTCAGAAACCCTCAACTCCATACGTAACGTCTTTTCGTATGTATTTAATAACGAACCTGACCCCGGTGGTTATAAACCCCGGTTTTCTCTGAATACCATCAATGGTAATTTAAAAATAGGCAATCTTTCAATCGAGTCCATTGAGGCTATTCATGGAAATGGAGAGGTAACAGGATACAGGTTTGAGAAATTTGCTTATGTTACTGATGTCAGTGAAATCCCGGAAAAATCATTGGAAAAGCTAAAGGGATTGGATGTCCTTGTGCTTGGGGCGCTCCGTTATGTTCCTCACGCAAAACACTTCACTATCGATCAGGCGTTACACGTCGTTAAACAATTAAAGCCGCAAAAGGTGTATTTTACCCACATGTGTCACGATATTGAACATGAGGAGGACAGCCGTAAACTTCCGGCAGGAGTCGAATTTGCCTTTGATGGGCTTGAGATCGAACTTTAAATAGTATACATTCACCGCAAAGGGCGCAAAGATCGCAAAAAAATATATCCAAAATACTTTAATACGGTCTAATAATGGTTATATCTGTTAGTTGTTTGAAGTGTTTATCGTTCAAAGTTGCAATGGGAATGTTCTTTTCATACGCAGGCGCTGCGATAAGACAATCCAGAAAACCAACTCCATAACTCAAGTGAAAATTCTTATACCATTCAAGCCCCAGTTTACAACACTTGTAACTCAAATAAATTACTTCATATTCTTTAAGCTCACGATCAATCTTCTTCTGCTCATTTTTATTACGACATCCCGCTATAAGTTCTGCTACAGTAACGACCGAAATCAGTCTGTTTTCATTTTCTATACCATCGAGCCAATTCTTAGATTTCTCTATTCCCCGCAAGAGATCAATCATAATTGGAGTATCTATAAGAACTTTCTTATCAAAAGCCATCCGTCCTGCTTTCTAACTTTTTCCTCAACTTCTCAGCTACTTCTCCAGAATCAACTTCTGATAAACGATCCGCCCATATTCCAAAAGCAGGATGGCGCTTTTTTGTTACTTTTTCAGTTTTCAAATCAATATAAACTCTGACTTTTTTTTAGATACACGTTCTAACTTTTTTCTGATCTTTTCAGGTATAGACAAATGGCCATCGGGTAGTAAATTGGCTAAGTATTCAACAGGTTCTGTACTCATCTTATCTTCCTTTCTAAAAGCAGTGGTTGGTGTTTGAAAATTTTTATTGTAGCAGCAATTATTTTACATATTCTGTGGTCTTTTTCCATTTTTACCTTCATTATATGCGTCAACAGTCATAAGTGCAAAGAGTATCAAATATTTATCCACAGATTATCGCAGATTATCGCAGATTTTAAACAGTTACCTAAATTCTGCAATGGGACACAGATTAACGCAGATAAGCGCAGATAAAATAAGGTAGAGACGCCATGCAGTGCGTCTCTAAAATTGTTTAACTCACTCATTAGGTGATTACCTGTGATTATTTATGTCGTTGAAAAATCAGTGGAGTAGGGTGGATTAAGCGAAGCGAATCCACCAATCTGATCTAAAATAAACCCACTGGGCTGTCTAAAAATCTTAGGAACCACCATCATTATGTAGGGGCTGAAAATCTTCAGCCCCTACTTTTTAGACAGCCCCTAGTTTCGCCTTCAGAATGAGCCTTGTGGGGTAACAGTATATTTTACGGATTGTTGTCCCGTTGTATCAAACACATTGATTTCTATGCGATGATAATTTCCCTTGGGTAAGAAGATAAACCCATTGACCGTGTAACCTGGCGCTACCTGCTGATCCTGGAGCGACTTGGACATTACATCTCGATTTACCACCTTTTCCACCTTGCTCTTCTCGTGTACAGCGCCGTACGCTCCACCACCAATGCCACCAGCGGCAGCGCCAATCATAGCGCCTTTACCGGCATCTCCCAAAGCAGCACCCAATGCTGCACCTAACGCCGCACCACCGGCGCCGCCTATCAACGCCCCTTTTCCAGCGCCTCTCAGTAAATCTTGCCCAACCTCTGATCCGGCGATCCTGTCTGTCGCTTGTTCTGCTGTTAGTGCCTGCCACATATTGTTATCGTAATCTACGGCAAATACCTGCCCACGTTGGATGTTATAAACATGGTTTCCACCATTGGTATAGACAAGCAGTACAGGAAGCACGCCTGCCCTATTGAGGTCTACACCGAAATATTGCTTGCAGCGGTCTGGATCTGAAAGCACATCAGCGCCGATAGACAATCCTACACCTGCATATTGAGGGAGTTGATACGGCACTGCTTGACCAGGCGGCGGTGGCGGAGGTACTTGTCCTTCTCCTGGGGAAGGCGGTGGTAATGGTTGTCCTGCTGGCGCAGCAGGAATCGTCTGTGGTTGTGCAGGAGCAGCTGCATACTGCGGCCTCGCTTGCAATGTATATGATGAAGCCGGCCTAATAGGAACTGGTTTCGACTCATAGGTTGCACACCCACCAATCAAAAAAGCCACTGACAATGTATAAATATATACCTTATTTTTCATATCTTCCTCCATAGACAAATTAGAAGTGTATTAATATCTCTAATCACCAATTTCATAAAATATACAATTTATGTAGAAAATCGTCAAGGTGATTTACACGAAGACATACTTTAAAATTATAATTGCCATCGGTGGCAAATTTTATTATCCTAGCGAAATATGAAAAAATACATCATTATCGGAATTCCGTGTCTTATCGCCATTATCGTAGCATCATTTTATTCTCTTGCCAACAAAAGCGCCATTCAATATAAAACAGCAAAAATTGATACGGGCGCTATCAGTAAATACGTCACTGCGACAGGCACCATAAACCCTGTAAGAACGGTATTAATCGGAAGCCAGGTCACAGGCCTCATCTCGCAATTGTATGTTGATTTTAACTCCGTTGTCAGGGTGGGGCAAGTCGTAGCGCAAATTGATCCCATCCCTTTTGAACATCAGGTTAAAAAGGCAGAAGCCGCCCTTGCCACTGCCGTAGCCTCCCTTGAAAAAACAAAGGTAAATTCCAAAAATAACAGGAAAAATTATATTCGATCAAAGAAATTATTTGCCAAAAAAGTAATCTCCATTAACGACCTTGATGCAGCACGAACAACATACGAAGCCGGTTTAGCCGATGAAAAATTGGCAGAATCCCAGATTTTGCAAGCCAAAGCGGCCTTAGAGATTGCAAAAACAGACTTGAAACATACGGTCATTGTGTCCCCATTAGACGGTATTGTAATTTCCAGAGACGTGGATGTAGGACAAACGGTAGTGTCCAGCTTTCAAACCCCTACCCTGTTTCATATTGCCGAGGATCTGGTTCATATGCAGGTCAATACCAATGTAGATGAAGCCGATATCGGTATGGTTAAGGTAGGACAGGACGCAAAATTTACCGTAGACGCCTTTCCAGATGACGTTTTCGAGGGTAAGGTTGTCGAGATTCGCATGTCGCCTGTCATATTCCAAAATGTTGTGACGTACAATACGTTAATTAACGTGGATAACTCATCTCTCAAGCTCAAACCCGGGATGACTGCAAACACTTCCATTTTAGTAGCCAAGGTCGAACATGCCTTGAGAATCCCAAATTCCGCGCTCCGTTATACCCCATCGGAAATGTTACAAAGCGAAGCGGACAAAAAAGCCCTTACCGAGAGGAAATTTGCCAAAAAAAGCAGTTCGCATATCTGGATTTTAGACAGTGGACAATTGAAGCAGGTAGCTGTAAGGCTGGGAATTGGCGATGATAATTTTACTGAAATCTTAGAAGGCGATGTAACAGAAGGACAGGAGGTCGTAATTGGAGAAACCATTCCTAAATCAGCTGCAAAGACGTCACAAAAAGTCCCATGGGGTAGAAGCCGTTATTAAATTATGCGTAATAGTTCACCGGAGGAAAAAGATTTGACAAGATAACAGGATAGACATGATACAAATAAATTAATTTTTGACAGGATTAACAGGATAATCAGGATGAAATAAGGTAGCTTTTATCTTGTTAATCCTGTTCATCCTGTCTAAGGTAGCTGAACTATTACAATTATGCAAAACATAGTGTCGTTGGAGACAGTTTACAAAATATACCAGATGGGAGATGTCAAGGTTACGGCCTTAAATGGGATTTCCATGACCATAAAAAAAGGAGAGTTTATAGCTGTCATGGGGGCATCAGGCTCGGGCAAGTCCACTTTAATGAATATACTCGGATGTCTCGACAGACCATCAAAAGGGAAATATTATCTGGAGGGCGTAGACGTTTCGGAATTTTCAAAAAATGAATTAGCCGATATTCGCAATAAAAAGCTGGGATTTGTATTTCAGAGTTTTAATCTTTTAAGCCGAACCACCGTCCTGGAAAATATTGAACTTCCTCTCATCTATAGTAAGAAATTATCCAGGATAGACAGAGACAGGATCAATCAGATAATGGCAACTTTGGGTCTTATGGAATTTCAAAGGCATTATCCCAATCAATTATCGGGCGGACAGCAACAGCGCGTTGCCATTGCACGGGCGATCGTCAGCAACCCCGCCTTACTCCTTGCCGACGAACCTACAGGCAACCTTGACAGCGTTACCAGCACAGAAGTCATGAACGTGCTTAACAACCTCAACCATAACATGGGTATTACTATTGTGCTTGTCACCCATGAAAGTGATATAGCTAAACATGCCCGCAGGGTCGTAATTCTCAAGGATGGTGAGGTATTGAGCGACACCCCTTCCCAATCCCCTGTGTCCAGCAACTACCAGCCTTCTGCAACCTTCTTACACCACTAAGACATGTGGAAGACACAGAGAAAAAACATAAACATGTAACTGGGTAGGAGCCAACTCCTGTTGGCGGCCTTCTTTTGGAGATAATCGCTGTCAAGAGAATGTAGAGACTCAATGCATTGCGTCTCTACAAATAACATCGCCGTCAGGAGACGACTACTACCCAACATTATCCTGCATCCTTGTATCGTGTATCATGCACCCGGCATCGTGCATCTTGCTCCCAGCCTCTCCGTGTATTCGTGCCCTCTACTGAGAATCATCATTATCAGGATCAATGTTCTCTGCGCGAGCCGCTACAACACCAATACCTATCATGACGGAAATAATTAATAAACTTATACACATTTTTTTAATATGTCGAGTAGACATTTTTCAAACACCTCCTTCTTAACCCAAATGATTTGGACTGGAGGTCGGCCTATGGCGGGGGATAAACCCCAGCGCTACATTTAAAAAACCAATAACGTAGCGCCGATCCCTTGTGGTCGGCTGCCATCGTTACAAATCATATACGAACGAACCCGCATACGGATACTCTCTCCACTCCGGGACCAATCCCTTCCTCACGGGATTATTTAACACATACATTACGGTGTTTCTCACGTCTTCTTCCTTCCTGAGAAAATGATCGTGGAAACTTGTCTGCCAACATTTTCCCTTTATACCATACTTCCAGGCTATCCTCGTTGTCCTTCCTTTATACTCACCCACAAATCTCACAATGTTTTTCGTGATTCCCGGCGCAACCACAAGATGTAAATGATCCGGCATGAAACAATATGCAAATACAGGTACTCTATTTGATTCGGCATCGGTTTTAAGCCGATCAATAAAAGCCAATGTTAGCGCCTTATTTTGAAATAATGGAATTTTACCTTCCGTACAGATAGTGATAAAACATATAGCGCCTTCAATTGCGTATACATCATTGTCTAGCCGGATTTTTTTGTGGAATTTTTGCATATTTTTACCCATTGTAGCGCCGATATTCGCAATCGGCAAAATGGCGGGGGACAAGCCACCCGCGCTACGACCTATGGCCGTTGCGGCGATGAAACCCTCCCGCACCACATCAATGTCGCCCGTAGCGCCGATCCTTTATGGTCGGCCTCCCCATTCACACGACACCCGCTATGTAACCTCCTTCCCCATGGCCTGCCAATAGCGGGGGATGAACCCCCGCGCTACGACTTGCTATTTATGCAAAAAACGCCTTTCCCGGAATCTTTCACCAGAAAAGGCGTTTGTAATCTGCTTATTCCTCCTTTAGCAAAGGAGGATTTATCCATTTGATAATAGGTATTATTGGGCTTGGCTTCCAAGAGATATACCATGCATTTACCCCCAAAAAACCCCTTTGAAATGTCAAAATACTTGCGCATTCAAACAAAATCAATTATGGCTTGTCAAGCCTTTCTTTATAGTATGGTTACAAAATCTCTTGCCTTACGTGTTCACATGATGGTATTCTTTTATCGTAACTATATTTTTCATGTGTTTGGCAAGTTTAAGAAAAGCAGTCCCGTAGGGTGGGCATCGCCCACCAACAACAAATTCCACGTGTCACATTGGTATTGACGATATTCCGGTTTTCCGGTTGAAAATAATCGGCAACCGGTAACCAATCGCCCTGGTTTCGGTGGGCAATGCCCACCCTACTGTGAATAAAAAATCCGTGTTTTATCTGTATTACAAATTTATAAAACCTTGCTTTTTTAGCAAAGATTTTTAATCTGTTTCATCTGCGTAATCTGTGGATATCTTTTGGTTGTGGTTCTGCCACACTGTGGTAAACCAGTTTTTATATTTTGTGGTGTTCTAAATTTCTAAAGAATTTTCGACTATGCCAGCGCTTTTTAAAATAGCCTTACGCGCAATTCTGAGGAACAAGATGCGCTCCTCACTGACAATCCTCGGCATTGTCATCGGCGTAGGCGCTGTAATTACTATGGTAAGTATCGGGCAAGGCGCCAGGGTCATGGTTGAAAAACAACTTGAGAGTCTGGGCACAAATGTCCTCATTATTATCCCCATTAGCACAACACATACGGCAACCAGAGGAACGACGGGTACTATTACCCTAACGGCAGAAGATGCCTTTGCTATAGAAAAGGAATGCAGCGCCGTCAGTTATGTTTCACCCGGCGTCAGGACAACCACCCAGGTTGTTTTTGGCAACCTGAACTGGACGACTTCTGTGTCCGGCGTAGGGGCAGACTATCATATTATACGAAACTGGCCAATGGAATCCGGAAGGTTTATTAATCAACAGGATATAAATATCATAGCCAAGGTTTGCGTACTGGGGCAGACCGTTGTAACCAACTTATTTGGCACGTTAGACCCCATAGACAAATGGATTCGTGTAAACAACATACCCTTCAAGGTCGTTGGGGTATTGAGCGCTAAGGGACAATCCCCCACCGGACAGGACCAGGACGATGTTGCTCTTATGCCTTATACAACGGTTCAGAGAAAGATTATGGGGGTGACGTACATCGGTGTAACACTCGCTTCTTCGGTCTCTGCAGAAGCGCGGTTTGAGGCAATCGAACAAATCACCTCCCTATTGAGACAACGCCACCGATTGAGGCCCAACGAAGAGAATGATTTTACTGTCATCAGTCAGGTCGAGTTTGCCTCAACTATTATGGAAACAAGCCATACAATGACCGTTCTCCTCGGAAGTATTGCTTCTGTATCCCTGATTGTCGGCGGCATCGGCATCATGAATATCATGCTGGTCTCTACAACCGAAAGGACAAGGGAGATCGGCATACGGATGGCAGTCGGCGCCAGGGAAAAGGATATCCTTTTCCAGTTCCTGACGGAAGCGACGGTTTTAAGCTCCATTGGCGGGGTAGTCGGAGTAATTTTAGGCGTTGTCCTGTCAAAAATGATTTCTTATTACGGAGAGTGGCCTTCATTATTATCCCCGTTGTCCGTTGCCGTTGCCTTTCTCTTTTCGAATATAGTCGGCATCTTTTTTGGTTATTATCCGGCACGGAAGGCATCAAGACTCAATCCGATTGATGCGCTCAGGTATGAATAGAATTAGGCCTTCAGCGACATTTTGATGCCACAAAGACACCAAGTCACAAACAAAAACCAAACAGCTTTTTATTTCATGTAAAAAGATATTTTTTACTTATAATATTTACATATGAAAAAAGACAACCCTTCAAAAAGCACGTATATCAGGCTGTTAAGTTATCTAAGACCGTACCGGCATAAGGTTGTAATTATTCTCATACTCTCTGCCATCAGTGCATATATAGCGGTTTTACCGACACAGATATTGGGCATTGCGGTGGATGAAATCAAGATTGCCGATAAATATTTGAAAAATACCCAAACCGAACTGCATGAAGAAATACTGCCGAACAAAACTCATTCTTATGAGCAAAAGAATTCTATTCCACTTTCAAAACCTTTATTAACAGCCTCTCACTATATCCATGCTCATTGGTTTGAAAGTTATAACTCCACCATCGTCACGCTGCTTTTTCTTGCCGTGAGTTTTATTATTATACATGCCGCAAGCGGCGGTATTATGCTGGTTCATGGTTTCATTACCTCGGAATTAGGCCAGAAACTTATTTATGATTTGCGGAATCAACTCTATGACCACATTCAGCGGCTTCCCCTCACCTACTTTGAAAATAATAAAACCGGCGACATTATGAGCCGTCT
>ORJL011640525.1_pt1 | contig 13793 bp, 11 predicted proteins | sample 1779941 | NCBI WGS metagenome assembly ORJL01 (sample SAMEA104232317, study PRJEB22302) | groundwater metagenome | biome: forest; feature: aquifer; material: groundwater | place: USA | collected 2011-08-07 | depth 5.8 m
CTCCAACAACTCCGCGAAGGACCGCGCCTGCACGAGATTCTTCCGCCGGCGAGTGCGTAGCTCGCCCTTCAAGAGCTTCTGCAGCAGCTCGACCGCAAGATTGCGCTGCGGCATCCCGCGCACCTCGGACAGGAACTCCTCGGACAGGATCGAGATGTCCGGCTTCGCCAAGCCCGCGGCGGCGAAGATATCCACCACGCCCTCGGGCATCACGGCGCGCGAGATGATCTGCCGCACGGCGTGGTCGAGCTCTTCCTCGGGCCTGGCCTCGCCCGGCGCGCGCTTGGCGAGCACGGCCTGCACGGCCTGGAAAAAGGCGACGTCGTCGCGAATGCGCAGGGCCTCCGCGTGCGGCACGGCCAGCGCGAACGCCTGCGACAACTCCCGCACCGCGCGAAGCAGGCGGTCCTTGCCGTTGTCCTGCGCGAGGATGTGTTCTTGTGCGGCGGGCAGCAGGCCGAGGCGTTGCGCCGGTGTGCCACTCACCCATTGTGACCAGTCGAAGCGGTAGAAGAGCCCGCAACAGATCTCGTGCTTCTCCAGCATCACGGCAACGGCTTCATCCTGATCGAGCGCCGTGCGCCCGGTGCCGCCGCTCTCCGTGTAGGTGGCGAGCGCCGCCTTGAGTTCGTGCGCCAGCCCGAGGTAGTCCACCACCAAGCCGCCTGGCTTGTCCTTGAACACGCGGTTGACGCGCGCAATCGCCTGCATCAGTCCATGGCCGCGCATCGGCTTGTCCACGTACATCGTGTGCAAGCTCGGGGCGTCGAAGCCGGTGAGCCACATGTCGCGCACGAGGACCAGCTTCAACGGATCGGTGGAATCGCGGAAACGATTGGCCAGCGCCTCGCGGCGCGGCTTGTTGCGGATGTGCGGTTGCCAGTCCACCGGGTCGGACGCCGAGCCGGTCATCACCACCTTGATCGCGCCGTGGTCGTCGTCCGCGTGCTGCCACTGGGGCCTCAGCCGCACGATCTGCTGGCACAGCTCCACGCAGATGCGCCGGCTCATGCAGACGATCATCGCCTTACCGTCGAGCGCCTCGAGCCGCTGCCCGAAGTGCTCGACGATATCCTTGGCCACGAGGGCGAGGCGCCGTTCGGCCCCGACGATGGCCTCGAGTTGCGCCCACTTGGTCTTGAGCTTCTCCTTGCGCTCGACCTCCTCGCCCTCGGTCGCCTCCTCGAACTCCGGGTCGATCTTCGGCCGCTCGGCCTCGTCCAGCTCCAGCTTCGCGAGCCGGCTCTCGTAGTAGATCGGCACGGTCGCGCCGTCCTCGACCGCGCGCTGGATGTCGTACACGCTGATGTAGTCGCCGAACACCGCCCGCGTGTTGGCGTCAGTCTTCTCAATGGGCGTGCCGGTGAAGCCGATGAACGAGGCGTGCGGCAGGGCATCGCGCATGTGCCGCGCGAAGCCGTCGATGAAGTCGTATTGGCTGCGGTGCGCCTCGTCGGCAATCACCACGATGTTGCGCCGGTCGGAGAGCACCGGGTACCGATCGCCCTTTTCCTCGGGGAAGAACTTGTGGATGGTCGTGAACACCACTCCGCCGGCCGCGACGGCGAGCTTCTCCCGCAGGTCGGCGCGGCTCTCGGCCTGCACCGGCGGCTGACGCAGGAGATCCTGGCATCGCGAGAAGGTGCCGAAGAGCTGATCGTCGAGGTCGTTGCGGTCGGTGAGCACGACCAGCGTCGGATTCTCCATCGCCGGCTCGCGCACGATCCGCCCGGCATAGAAGGCCATGGTCAGGCTCTTGCCCGAGCCCTGCGTGTGCCAGACCACGCCGACCCGGCGGTCGCCCGGCTGGCCCCCGGGCTTCTGGCCCGCCTCATAGCGCCCGCCCGACTCCGCCACACCACCAACGGGGCGGTACAGCTCGGCCGCCCGCAGCGTCTCGCCCACCGCCACCTGCACCGCGTGGAACTGATGGTAGCCCGCCATCTTCTTCGCGAGCGTGCCGCCGCCCGCATCCTCGAAAACCACGAAGTCGCGCACCAGGTCGAGGAACCGCCGCGGCGAGCACAGCCCCTCGATCGAGACCTGCAACTCGGGCAGGTGCGGATCGGCCAGTCGCTCGCCCGTGATCGTGCGCCACGGCTTCATCCACTCGCGCCCGGCCGTGAGCGTCCCGACCCGCGCCTCGACGCCGTCGGAGACCAGCAGCACTTCATTGAACGCGAACAGCGACGGCAGCTCGGCCTTGTAGGTCTGGAGCTGCTGAAACGCGGTCCAGATGGTCGCGTCCTCGTCGGCGGCGTTCTTGAGCTCGATCACCGCCAGCGGCAGCCCGTTGACGAACAGCACCACGTCCGGCCGGCGCGTGTGCTTGTTCTCGGTGACCGTGAACTGATTGACCGCGAGCCAGTCGTTGTTCCGCGGATCGTCGAAGTCGAGCACGTGCGCCTGCGCCCCGCGGATCTCGCCGTCTGCTGCGCGGTATTCGACCGTCACGCCCTCCACCAGCAAGCGATGCACGGCGCGGTTGCGCCCCGAAAGCTCTGCGCCTTCGGGCCGTGTCAGCCGGCGGAAGGCGTCGTCCAGCGCCTCGGGCGGCAGCGCGGGATTGAGCCGGGCCAGCGCGTCGCGCAGGCGCGCTTCCAGTACCACCTGCGCATAGTCCGCGCGCTCGGCTCCGGGCTCGCCCGGCGCGATCTCAAGCCCGTGCCTTACGGACCAGCCGAGGCTTTCGAGCCAGGCGAGGGCGGCTTGCTCGACGAGGGATTCGGTGAAACTGCGCGCTGTCATGTGGTCTCGTCGCGGAGCTTCCCGTTCCGCCGTAGTTCGTCCGATCTCCCGTGGGCCTTTGCAATCCTCGACACACACAACGCAGGGGTCCTCGCGAGCTGACACTCCCAGATGCGGATCACGTTCCATCCTTCCTGCCGTAGAAAACGCGACGTTCTTCGGTCCCGCGCTTGGTTCCCTTCGATCTTCGCGCACCACGCCTTCGCGTTCGTTCGTGGCGTAACGTTTCTGCCGCAGTCATGGCCGTGCCAGAAACAACCGTCAACAAACACGGCGACTTTGATCTTGGGCCACACGAAGTCCGGGCGTCCGGGGAGAAACAGGTGCCTGCGCCATCCGGTCAGCCCGGCCTCGCGGAGCAATGACGCGAGGCGCTTCTCCGTCGTCTGGTTTCCGGTGCTGCGCACGCGGGACATGAGTTGACCACGGCGTAACCCGCCAAACGTCGTGCGCTCTCCCTGAGCGTTGCCCGGCCATCTGCTCATCGCTAGGCGCCATCCTTCCGGTGGCCGCGTCTCTTGATGGCGGCCAGAACCTCCTTGGCGGCCAGCTTCGCGTACAACGGCGGAACTGCGTTACCAATCAGGTCGCACACGGCGTCCATCTGGTCGGTGACGAAGCGATAGTTCTCGGGGAACGTCTGGAAGAGGGCCGCTTCGCGGACGGAGATGGTGTATCGGCGTTTGTCCGGGTGCCCAAATCTCCCCTTGCACGAGGTCGTGCATCCGCCCGTGATGGTGGGTGACGCTTGGTCCCACGCCATCCTGCCGTACACGTTCGTGAAGCCGTAGTATCCGTTCCGATGGCACTGGGGTCGCATCGACTCGTCAACCTTCAGCCATGTCTGTCCGGGTTCCGCCGCTTTGAGGCGCTCTTTGGTTTGCGGCTGAAGGTCTCGCACCACGTGCCAGTTGTGCGACCGCGGACCGCCGTTGCCGAGCGCGGTCTTCAGCGTGACCGGCGCTCCCATGTGGCCGATGCTTTCTCGCACCGTTGTCCACGGCTCCAAGCCGGAACCGTGCTTCGGTGATCGGGCGTGTGACGCCTGGGGGAAGGCAACGCTAAAGCCGCGCCCGGCCAGAAGAACCAGGCGTCGCCGGGATTGCGGAATCCCAAAATTCGCCATCTGCTCGACGCGCCATTCGTCTTGGTATCCAAGCCGCCGCAGGACTGTCAGAAACTCTTCGAAGATGGGCTTCCCCCGATCAACGAGGCCGGGAACGTTCTCCATCATGATCGCCTCGGGCCGAATCTCCTCGATGAGTTCGGCCATCACGAGCAGAAGCTCGTTGCGCGGGTCGTCCCGCATGTTCTTGGCCGTCAGGGAACAGAACCCCTGGCAGGGGGCGCATCCGGCCAAGAGGGAGATATGCTTGCTACCGGCGGCCCGGAGGAGTTCCTTGGCGGCCACCTCGCGGATGTCTTTTTCAATCAATTGGGTGCGGCGGTTGTTCCATCTGTATGTCCTCGCCGAGATCGGGTCGATCTCTACCGCCGCCCCGATGTGGAATCCCGCGTCGCGGAGGCCTCTGGTAAGGCCGCCGCATCCGGCGAACAGGTCTATTGCGATAGGTCTTCCGTTCCTCACTTCCTTGTCCTTTTCTTCTTCTTCGCGGGCCTTCCCTTCTTGCTTGTCTTATGCTTCCCACGACGAGCCGGAGGAGAGACCTTGGAGTCGTCGGCCGATAGACCTTTCATCCTTGGATCATCGGCGGGGGCGCGCATTTTGACGACGTCTAAGAACTCCTTGTGCATCGCCTCGGTCGTCGTCAGTAGATTTCCCCAGGTGCGGATGTCGAATACTCCCGCATCCTGTCCTGTCTTTCCGTGTCCCTCGTCGCCCTGACGTATGCTGTCCGCGATTAGCAAACCTTTCACCAAGGCTCTTTTGTGAGCGGGGTCCGTGGATTCCTCTTGTAGTTTTCGCCGCAGGAACAGCACGTAGTCACGCAGTTGATCGAATTCCTTCCGTCCGACGAGGTGACCAGGGCGTTTCACTTCAACCACGTGAGCCGTCTGATAGCGATCTCCGAGGCAGAAGAAGTCGAGGCGTTTAGCCCCCTCGTCCTCTCCTGAAGACTGGATTTTGAACTCGTTTCGGATGAACCTATCCAGGGACTGCTCGTGAACGAGCATCGTCCACTTCGGGTCAATCAACCATGGATGCTCCCTGACGTAGTCCTGCATGTCGGGCTTTTCAGGGACCTTCTCCTTAATCATCTCCGCAAACTTTCGGATGATCTCGACGCGACCCTTGACGAGGTGCGCGGTGTTCACCGCCTCGATGATGTCCCACTCGGATAGGGCCTCCGAGAACTGAGCGACATCGTCAGTGGAGGCGGCGTTCAATCGCCGTATAGCGTCGAGGAAACTTCGGTTCGTCAGCGCGTTGTAGGCAAACTCGACCAGGTCGTCGGCGATATCCTTGCCTTCCTTGTCCTTGTCCAGTTGAGGAATGGCACAGATTCTGTCAACGACCGCCTTGAATATTTTTCGTTCCTTCTCGGGCAGTTTCTCCGCTAACTCGAGATACTGGACGATCTTCGGGCTCTTGGCCTTTGCCTCGCGCCGCTTGTCCGTCCACGATTCCAGTAGCTCCCGTATTTTTTTGCGCCCCCAATCCTTGAGAGGAACGGCCGTGGGGTCTTCCCACCGGATAGCGCCTCTGTCGGTGGCAATAAGGTCTACGCTTTCGTCGAGGAAATCCGCCTTTACTTCACCCGTTAGATACTGCATCCCGTGTTGTCCCCAAACGCCGCCGCTGAGGTCGAAGAACCAAGGCGTTTGTGCCGACTTGCCGCGCACGTAAACCACGAAGCCGCGTTGTTGCTCATCAGGAATCGTGTCCTTGCAAAAGCCCGCCCACCACTGAATCTGCTGGCCGTTGCCGAGATCCATCGTCTCCCATGTCCCGGGCTTGTTGGGGACCCTAAACTGGAAGGGAATCTCTTGTCGCGAGATTGCCTTCCCGTTCAAATGGACCGTGAAGTTCTTATCCAAGACGAGGAGCTTGCGCGCCAGGCCACGCTTGAACTCCTCCTCGTCGATGGCGCGGCTGATTTTCAACTGCGATAGCTTCACAGTCGTACCAGGCTTTCCCCCAGTTCTGGTGCCGTCTCCGGACAGTGTTTCCGGCACGTATCCTCGCTCATCGGCGAAGTTCGGGCTCTTCGTTAGGGCGGTGAAATCCAATGCAAAGTGGGCAATCTGTTTGTCCTTTACGGTGTGGATGTCGATTCGCTCAGCAATTCCGAATCCCGCAAGTTTGCCAATGCCCTTTCGCCCTTGAACTTTTCGGGGCTTGAGGCCGTTGTACGCCTTGGTCCACTCACTTTCGCCTGATCGGCGATTCCTGCCGACGGACAAATAATGCGAGTTGCATTCTTCGAAGCTCATACCGTGTCCGTCGTCTTTGACGATGATCTCATCGGTCTGCTGTATTGGGCGGCCCGTGGGAAGCGTGATCCACACGTTCTTCGCCATAGCGTCGTAGGCGTTGGAAATCAGTTCGGAAATGGCCGGAACCGCGCCGGAGTACATCTGCAAGCCGAGGTGCTTGAAGAGTTGCCCGGCGACGGTCATTCGGTATTCCCGCTTTGCGCTCTTCATGGCTTATGGCTCCCGGCAATGTATGTGAGGTGTGGCACCCGCAGCTCGCCGGAGATGAGCTTGGGCAGCAGCGTGTCGCGCAGGGCGGCGAGGGTGCGGCCCTCCCTGGTCGCCGCACTGGCACGTGCGAAGAGCGGCTTGATCAACCGCCCGAACAGCTCGGCAATGGGCGTGGGCGCAGCTACCACGCGGAAGTGAGAGAGCGACTCCGCTGGCACTCGCTGCCGCCCACTGGACCCGGTCATGCGCTGGATCGCGAATTCGCGGAACTCGGTGCCACGCGCGAGGCAGTACGCGAACTCGTCCGGGAGCGGCGGCTTTGGGCGCAAGACGATGTACTCGGTCGAACCCCATCCAACCTGGCCGTCTGCGAGAAAGTCAACGTAGGCTGTCTTTCCGTTCTCGAGGCAAGGCGTGATGCGCGCGATCAAGGTGTCGCCGTTGACGAATCGCATCCCCGAGCCGAAGGGCCGATTAATGACCGCATCCGGGGAATGTCCCCGGGTGGGCATGTTCGCCATATCGAGATAGGGCGCCTCGACACCCTTCCGGAGTGCTCGGGTCGGGTTGACATCAAAGACGTCCGGCAGCGGAGCAGCCCTCCACCCCTTCGGTATCTCCCCCAGCTCCGAGTCCTCGAAGGAATCGGGGAACAATCGGTCGAGTTCCTCGACCGATCCCTCACCCCAACCCTCTCCCAGTGGGAGAGGGCGTGAAGCAGATGAGACCGTGTCGGCGATTCGGCGCAAAGCGGCGGAGGGATTATCGAGGATCTCCGCGTTGGGGAATCGCAGAACAGTAATACCCTGTGCTTCCATCCACGCGTCGCGCTTGTGATCCTTCTTGCGCTTGGCGGAATGGATGGCGCCGTCCAATTCGACGACCAAGCGATACTCGTGGCAGTAGAAGTCGGCGATGTAGTCGCCCACCTGGTGTTGCCGCCGAAACTTCAGCCCCAGCAGCCGCCGGTCGCGAACCAGCTCCCAGAACACGTCTTCCGCCGGAGTCTGCGCCTTTCGCAACGCCCGCACCGTTTCCACCAAGCCCGAGAAATCGAATCCCCCACGATAATGCTTCGCACCTTCACGCCGACCCTCTCCCTCTGGGAGAGGGTGCCGCGAAGCGGCGGGTGAGGGTTGATTTCGAGACCGGGCGGCGTTTCGCCGCACGGGATCGAATTCAATGAACCACGACTTGAAGAGCGCCCGCGCCATCGCCTCCAGCGTCTCGTTCATCCGCCGGTTCAGCTCGATCTTGTCGTCCAGCGTGCCGAGGATGTGGGCGATGGCGCGTTGTTCGTCCTCATCGAGGGATGGCCACCACAGACCGGCGAGCTGAGTAGCGGAGACGTTCGGGAACGTCGAACCAGTCGCCTGCGCCAGTAGGCCCGGAAGACCATGCTCAATCACCGCACGGACGAATGGTTGAAGCTCGGGTCTCTTCTTATGGCGAATCGCTGCCACACCTCGTCCGATCGCGTACTCGCGGTCTGCCCAGTTCATGCGACCCGTGGTAGAGCCGCGAACACAGAACAGGATGTCGCCCGGCAACGCTCGCTTTCGCGCGTCTGTGGTGAATTGCACTGGCGTTGGGTGATGCGGCCCGTATTCCGTCGGCCCATTGAGCAACGGCAGCCCGTGTCCAACGACATTGCAAGCCTCGCCTGGGGGAGACTGGCCCATCACGATCTCGGCGTTGAAGCTGAGCGAGTCACCCGCCCTCCCCAAGCTTTTCCGTTTGCCTTTCTGGACAACTTCATACTTCTTTTCAATCACCTTCCGAAAAGTGGAGCTGATGGCGTGCCAGTCCAGCACATCCACCCGGAAGGGAAGATCCGATTCCTCGAACGCTTCTTTCAGGTGGCGAAGAGCATCCAAATCCAGCGCACGCTCCCCCACTACGACCAGATCCAAATCGGAATAGTCCTTGGCCGTCCAGGTCACGCGGGAGCCAAAGGCCCTCACCTCGCATTCCGGCACATGCCCGGCCAGAATGCGCGTGACCGTTTCGAGATGGTTGGGGTTGACGTCAATCATTCCGGGCTTCCAAGGCCTCCAGTAGCCTTTGAGCGTCGCGGGCGAAGTCGTGCGCCGCCGCATAGACGCTTTCGGCAACCGCCGGATCGTACGTGTGGGATGTCCGGTTTCTTGCGTCGTGATGCCGCATCCATTCATCCACGTCCACAATCAGGCGGTTTTCCGCGGCCAGCCGGAACAGTTCGCGCCGCGTCACGCCATCCGCGGCCGTGGGACTGATGTTCACTTCCAGCCAGCGCTTGATGAACTTCCAGCACAGTTCGTAGGTGAACTCGAAATGTTGGATGGCGCCGGACTTGATCGCGTTCCGGGTGATCTCATCCAACCCGCGCATGAGTTCAGCGTCGTTGCTCTTCGCCAACACACCATTCAAGGCGGCAACGGCCTTCCTCAGGCTGTCGAGTTCAAGCGGCATGTTTCGTCTCCTGTCCCATGCATTCAATCCTTGCCATACCCAAGCTCCTTCAGATTGGCGGCGATGGCGGCGTCCAGCTTCGCGGCCTCCGTCTGCTGCTCTCGCAGCGTCGCGGTGAGCCGCTTCATCTTCTCCTCGAACGGCTCGCCGTCGTCCTCGGCCGCTTCCGCGCCGACGTAGCGCCCGGGCGTGAGCACGTGGCCGTGCTTGCGGATCTCTTCCACCGTGGCGCTCTTGCAGAAGCCGGCGACGTCGGCGTACTTGCCCGCGCCCTTCTCGCCGCGCCAGGCGTGGTAGGTGTTGGCGATGCGGACGATGTCCTCGTCGGTCAGCTCGCGGTGCGTGCGGTCCACCATGCGGCCGAGCTTGCGGGCGTCGACGAAGAGCACCTGGCCGCGCCGATCGCGGAACTTGCCGTTCTTGCGGTCGCGCGCGAGGAACCACAGGCACGCGGGGATCTGCGTCGAGTAGAAGAGCTGGCCCGGCAGCGCCACCATGCAGTCCACGAGGTCCGCCTCGATCAGGTTCTTGCGGATCTCGCCTTCGCCCGACTGGTTGGACGACATCGAGCCGTTGGCGAGCACGAAGCCGGCCACGCCGGCGGGCGCCAGGTGGTGCACCATGTGCTGCACCCAGGCGAAGTTGGCGTTGCCCGCGGGCGGCACGCCGTACTGCCAGCGCTTGTCGTCGCGCAGGCGCTCGCCGCCCCAGTCGGAGATGTTGAAGGGCGGATTGGCGAGGATGAAGTCGGCCTTGAGGTCGGGGTGGCGGTCGTTGTGGAAGGTGTCGCCGTGGCCGATCTGGCCGTCGATGCCGCGGATGGCGAGGTTCATCTTGGCCAGCCGCCAGGTGGTGTAGTTCGATTCCTGGCCGTAGATCGAGATGTCGCCCTTGGCCTTGCCGCCGTTGCCGTTTCCCCCGGCGTGCGCGCGGATGAACTCGACCGACTGCACGAACATGCCCGAGGAGCCGCAGCAGGGGTCGTACACCCGGCCCTTGTAGGGCTCGAGCATCTCGACCAGGAGCTTCACCACGCAGCGCGGCGTATAGAACTCGCCGCCCTTCTTGCCCTCGGCGCTGGCGAACCGGGAGAGGAAGTACTCGTACACGCGGCCGAGCATGTCCTTCGCGCGGGCCTCCGCATCGCCGATCCGGATGTTGCTGACGAGGTCGATGAGCTGGCCGAGACGCTGCTTGTCGAGCGCTGGGCGGGCGTAGTCCTTCGGCAGCACGCCCTTGAGCGCCGGGTTGTCGCGCTCAATGCCGGCCATCGCGTCGTCCACGAGTTGGCCGACGGTCGGCTGCCGAGCCTGGGCCTTCAGGTGCGGCCAGCGCGCCTCGGGCGGCACCCAGAAGACGGGATGGGCGGCACCGCGGTACTCGTCCGGGTCCTCGGGGTCTGCGCCCTGCGCCTTCTCGGCCACGAGCTTGGCGTGGAGCTCCTCGAAGGCGTCGGAGATGTACTTCAGGAAGATGAGGCCGAGGACGACGGGCTTGTACTCTGCGGAGTCCATGCTGCCGCGCAGGGCGTCGGCCATCTGCCAGAGTTCGGCTTCGTAGCCGACGTTGGCGGCGGTGGCGTTCGCGGGAGTTGAGTTCTTCTTCACTTTGGCCACGTGTTACCTCTTTGGGACTATCGCTGCGCGACGGTTCTGGGTGCGCCTAACGTTTGAGGTACCCGGCCGCCGGAGCGCGAAGCGCGGAGGGAACCTGCAAGCGCAGCTTGCAGGTGGTCCGGTTGACCGAGAGGTTAGCCCGCATTGCCCCACCGCTCTATGAGTTGGTATGACAAGGACTGTGTGTCTCGGAGGGGGGAGATAGTGTCCGTCATAGTGATTGGCTCCCACGTTCGGGCGTTGGTGACGAAGTCAGCAAAGAACCTTACGTCTCGAACTTTCCGAAAATGACGAAACCAAACTCCCAGTTCCGGCACGGCGTGGCGAATGAAGTTGTATGGGCCACCCACGGTCACGAGCGCGAACGGAAAGTGGTGTGCCATGATGAGCACTTTCTCGCCTTCCATCATTTCGTGGGCAAAGGCCCAATAGTCTCGCTGACGCTCAGGAAGCGAACTCTGATCGACAGTCAGCAAGTCTCCAATGTCAGAGGCGAAGTCCAAGCCAATGTATCCGGCGGCGAGACTTGCGACGCAGTGGCCTACGGCCTCGCCGGGTTCGGATGGGTGGAGTTGCATACGCCAGTGGGTCATGTGTCCTCCTCGTGAGGGCTAACGATAGAGCTGAGCTGCCGCGCCGCATCATGTGGGCCCACGCCGAATGACCGAACAGCATCATCCGCAAAAGATGGTCTGCTAGCGGTCAGCTCCTGCGATTTGTTATGCTATTTTTTTTGACTATTCAATTCATTAAATACTATGCTCTCCCAATATGTCTCGATATGTTGTTCGTGGTGTTGGCATTCCAAGCATTCCTAAAAGCGACTTTCCGTTTTCATATAGAATGCTAAGCTCCGCAACACTCAGAGGTCTATTATGCGCGATCGCGTTTCTTAAGTTTTCAAGATAGGACAGATGTCCAAAAAACGGAGCGCGGTCTAACGACCTTTCCCGGAATATCTTTTGCCATTCTTTCTCGGCTATTTGCCCCAGCTCGTTGAAGCTGCAATAATGCAGGGGGGTCGTCTCGACCTTGAGGTTGTCCAAGATCGGGTTTCCTGTGGACATCTTGTCCTTGATATGGTTCCGAATATCCTCTGGGAAGAAGCTCATCCACCATCGAGGGCCTTGCATGTTCTCTTTGTATATCACTTTTAGCTTGTCCCACAGGAATTGACGAATGCTGTTTTCAACAAAATAGAGGTATCTATAGCTTGCCATATTACGCTGGATTTGGAATTCACTGTCGTCCAAAGGGGGTTTAATCTGCGGGGTTGGAAAGGATATGTCCTCGAATGACGTTGCGGACGCAAACTCTTTGGCGATTGCATCATGGATCTTGGCTTTGTTCCTGGCATCTATCTGTTTCTTGATCATCATAAATGCCTTGTAAGCGATCGGTTCTATCCACTTCACCGAGAAGCTATGCCTAGAGTAGTTCCAAAGGAATCTCCCCGATCTGAGCAGGCTTAAGTTCATATTCATGTCAGCATCAATCGTAACAATTATCTCAGAGGTACGCTTTTTCAAGATTGGCAGCTCTGGAAGACCAATTTCCAGCTTGTACGCACCGAATGGTATGCCGTAAGAAGAATCTATTGAAGAGCACTGACTTGGGATGGTCTTGCTTACAGATAGCCAATTGATTACCGGTAAAACATATTCTTCCTCCAATATCAATTGCTCAGGCGCGAAAGATGTGAGATTGAAGGAGATACGAACATCTGGTAAGGAAGGCGAATCCAAATCAGGAATCGTCAATGGTGTGACTTCGGTTGTCGAAAGGGTCTTTTTGTAGAAAATTCCTTTGGATGGTATCTCAAGAAAGAGTTCCAGATCGCCAAATGCCTCTGCGTCGAAAAGCATTTCATCGATGATGTCATCTATTGAGGGCTCGGAAGCATGGCTGTACTTGGCGTTCTTGTAATAGACCGTCACTTCCGAAGAATCTATGTGCGGTATGTGTATCAGAAACTCTTTCAGATCCATGGTGAGGACGAGTCTAACATAGGCGCCTCATGGCATCAACCATAAAATGGCATAACACTCAGGCTAAGCTGCAGGCACTCACATATTAACCCAGGTGATCCGTCAGCTTCAACCGCTGGTTAGCTGCGAAATACTTTGGCTTCCACTAGTTTCTGATCGAGTCCTTTAAGTAATCTCGGGCCGATATCAATAGCCCAAATCGTAGCTCGAGGATCAACCTGTGCACCGTGCACAGCATTATTGAGGAGGCCAACCAAATCCATAAGAACCGACTGTTCATCTAAATTAAGAACTTGTTTTTCGCTCAGTTCCCGAAGTAATGTCCCGATTCCGGGTTTGCGAGCATCAATTCCTTTTTCCTGAGCGAGGGAGACCAAACGTTTCTCGATTTCTATGCGAAGTCCAGCGAGCGCAAGATTAGGGTCTTGCTCAGCCACCCGTTGAAACAAATGTTCGTTTTGAGTTGCAGCCTCCATTGCCGTCGCTAGCAATCCGGCTGAGTCAGCTCTTGCTGCAGCTTTCTGCAAATCGCGAAACTCCACTTTCCACCCACCAGGAAATTCAATGGACTTAAAAATTGGAGCGAGCCAAGGGACGATTGCAATGAATAGCAGTGTTATTGTTATCGCATCGACAGCAATCCGTGGCCAGACAATATGCACGAATGCCAGCGCCAAAGCCACTGCGGTGACGATTTGTCGCAATCGCTTAAGTTCCAAAATTCCTCCTCTAATTTTCTGCTTTAAGGCCTGTTCGCTTCCCAATACCGGCCAACATCCGAGGACCAATTTCTTCACTATCGTGAAAGGAGAAAACAAAATTCGGAATTCGAAGGAGAGAGGCTAATACCTGCCTGGCGCGGCTACTGCGCCATTCACTCATGCGGCTTCAAATGAAATAGTCGTCAGGTCCGGTCCCGCCTCCCCGTTTTCTATACGATCCGCGATCACTCGCAGTGCAAGTGCCTGGACCCGTAGTTTCGCCTCTTCGAGGGTTTTCCCATAGGACATCACACCTGGGAGTTCCATAACCTCAGCGATCCAACGCCCGTCCACTTCTTGCTCGATCTCAACCAGGAATTTCATGGCCTCGACTCCTTTCCCCTTCGCACTATCTTACGCATTTTCCATATCGCTGGCGATAGCCGGCGGCGGCGTCACGGCGGACGCCCGGACGCATGGTACAATTTCCCGATGCACGCTGACGCCCTTTCCGCGCTGGGGAGCCTGTTCGGCGACCGCCTGCGGACCTCCCTCGAGACGCGCATCTGCTACGCGTTCGACGCCACCGGGAAGAAGTTCCAGCCCGACGCTGTCGTCTACCCCGTAAACGCGGAAGAGGTTCGGCAGACCGTCCTCCTCGCCAACCTCCACCGGTTTCC
>ORJL011028555.1_pt1 | contig 13792 bp, 11 predicted proteins | sample 1779941 | NCBI WGS metagenome assembly ORJL01 (sample SAMEA104232317, study PRJEB22302) | groundwater metagenome | biome: forest; feature: aquifer; material: groundwater | place: USA | collected 2011-08-07 | depth 5.8 m
CCGGGCGAAGGCGCTCGAGGCGCGCGCGAGGGAGGGGCTCTATGCGACCTTCATGGAGCGGGGAAAGTCGCTCGCGGGGGAGCGGAAGTGGGCGGAGGCGAAGGCCGCCTTCGGGAAGGCGGCGGAGTTGAAGGCGGGCGATGCGTTCGCGAAGAGGGCGATCACGGACGTCGAGGAGCTGCGCGAGGAGGACCCGCTCTGCTTCGAGCAGGCGCACCGCCTCGAGGGGCACGAGAAGTGGGTCATGGGCGTCGGCTTCGATCGCGAGGGGACGGTCCTCGCCTCGGCCGGCGGCGACAACACGGTGCGGCTCTGGGAGCGGGCGACGGGGAAGCCTCTCGCCGTGCTCAAGGGGCACGAGGACCTCGTGCACAGCGTGGCGTTCAGCCCGGCTGGCGGCCTGCTCGTGAGCGCGAGCAAGGACCACACCGTGCGCATCTGGAATCCGGTCACGCACGCGGAGGTACGCAAGTACGCGAAGCACGCGCATCCGGTCTTCGGCGCCGTGTTCACGCCGAACGGACGATGCGTGGCGAGCGTGGACGAGTCGGGCGAGCTGCGGATGTGGAACGTGAAGAGCGGAGAGGATGTCTGGACGACCCATGCGTCGCGCGACCGGACCCAGTCGCTCGCGATCTCGCCGGACGGGAAGACGCTCGCGACGGGGAGCGACGACACGACCATCAGCCTCTGGAACGCGGCGAACGGGAAGCCGCTCGGGTCGCTGCACGGCCACGAGCACAGCGTGATCGACCTGGAGTTCAGCCCCGACGGGAGGGTGCTGGCCTCGGCGGGGGACGACGACAAGACGGTGCGGCTCTGGGACTGGGCGGCGGGGAAGGCGATCGCGGTGCTGACGGGCCATCAGAGCGACGTCTGCAGCCTCGCCTTTTCGCCGAGGCTACCGGTGCTGGTCTCGGGGGACCGCGCGGGCGTGCTGATCTTCTGGGACCTGGCCACGCAGAAGTCCGCGCACACGCTGCAGCAGGCGAGGGGGAAGGTCCCCGACCTCGCCTTCACGCCCGACGGAAAGCTGCTCGCCTCCGCGAGCGACGACTGCACCGTCGACCTCTGGTGCGCGCCGAAGTAGCGCGGCTTGCGCGGCGGGGCTTGCGCCCGGCGTCGCTGCGTGCGATGAGTGCGTTGCGATGAGCGCCGCGTTTCGTCCCGCCGACCCCCCCTCCCCCTGCGTCCCGCCCTGGTGGGCACGAGGAGGTCACCTCCAGACGCTGCTCGGGAACCTGCTCTCCGCGGCCCCGCCGGACCACGCCGCGAGCCGCCTCGAGGTGACCTTGCCGGATGGGGATCGCCTCGTGGGCAGGGAGTACCTCGGCGGGAGCGACGTGCTGGCCTGCTTCTTCCACGGCCTGGGGGGGAGCAACGATGCGGACTACATGCACCGCGGCGTCTCCGTCGCGCTCGCGCTTGGACACAGCGCGTGGAGCTTCAATCATCGGGGGTGTGGCGAAGGTGTGGGGCTCGCGGCGGGCGTCTATCACAGCGGCCGCGCCGAGGACCTTGGCGCGGCGTTCGCGGCGGCGCGGGAGCGTCACCCAGGCATGCGGCTCCTCGCGGTGGGATTCTCCCTCAGCGGAAACGCGTTGCTCCTCAACCTCGGCGAGGGGATCGGGCGCTTCGAGAAGCCCGACCTCGCGATCGCGGTGAACCCTCCCCTCGACCTGGGCAAGTGCGCGCGGATGCTCGAGCACGGGTTCAACCGCGTCTACGACCTTCGCTTCGTCCTGCGCTGCCGCGGCGCGGTGAGGGAGCGCGTGCGCGCGGGGCTGATCGCCGACCGCTATCGGGTGCGGTGGTGGAGGACGCTCCGCGACTTCGACAACGACGTCACCGCCCCGACCTCGGGGTTCCGGGACGGGGAGGACTACTACGCGCGCTGCAGCGCCCTCCCGCACCTGGCGCGGATCGACCGCCCGACGGTCCTCCTCGCGGCGAAGGACGATCCCTTCATCGACTGGCGGGACGCCGCGGGGGCCGCCAGGTCGGACCTCGTCCACCTGCACCTGGAGGACTCCGGCGGCCACATGGGCTACATCGGCGCCGGCGTTCCTCGCCGCCGCTGGCTCGACCTGGCGCTGGCGCACTACATCACGGAGTTGGTGCGGGCCTAAGCGTGCGCCTCAGCGCTCCTCCAGGACGAGGGTGTAGGGCACCTCCTCACCCTCGGGGAGCGTGTACGACATGACCTCGACCCGGAATTCCTTGTCTACGTCCGTCGTCGAGACCTCCCACTCCATCTCCAGCGGGCTCGTACCGTCCTTGCGGTCGTCCCCCTCGTCGGAGGGCGTGAACAGGAGCGCGGTCAACGCCCAGCTCGCCTCCCATCTCACCTGGAGACGGAACTTCCCGGCCTTCTTCGGCACGACGCAGTACTTGTCGCGGCAGCCGCCGATCAGCTTCGCCGATGTCTTCCCGACCTGCAACATCGTCTTCGCCGGGAAGACGACCTCCTCGTGCTTCGCGTGGAGCATGGCGTCGCAGACGTTGACGAAGAGCCTTTCCCCATCGAACGACAGGGCTCCTGCGGCGCAGCCGGGTCCCCAGAGGAGATAGTCGCCCTGCTTGGCGATCCCCCAGTGGTGCAAACTCTGCGTGCTGCGGCCGATCCCCAGCGTCCCCTCGGGGAACTTCCCTGCATCATACGATTCCCGGTGCTCGCACGAGCCGGGAGCGCGGCACAAGGTGACCTCGGTCCAACCCTCTTCGTCGCGTGCGGCGTCGATCGCGCAGGGGGATTCCAGGATGGAGGCAAACGGCGTCCCCTCCCGGCCCTTCGGGATGGCCACCTGCGCCGGTCCCCCTTCGACGCTCCAGCAGCTCATGCCGCCGATGAGGAGGTGCAGGCCATCGAGCGCATTCGCGCCCGATTCGCCCATCGCGACGATCCTCTTCGCGTGCAGTTTCTCGAGGGTGTGATCGGGTGGCTGACTCCGATTCTGCTGAGGGATGGGCAGGCCCGGCGCGAGCACGACGAGGTCCGCCTTTGCTGCCGCCTCCTCGAGGTCGGGCACGTCGAAGGCGCGGACGGTGACGGTGAAACCCGCGACCCCCAGCAGCTCCGCGTACGGCTTGGCGTCCTTCTCGGCGCCGACGACAAGGATGCTGCCCTCGCAGGCGTGCTTGAGCTTGAGCCTCTCCCTGTGGCCCGTCTCGCCCTCTGCGTTGGCGGGGAGAACCGTGGCGAGGACCACGCAGGCGATGGTGAGGAGCGTTCGCATTCTTCCCTCCCATGTGGCAGGCACCGTGCGCCCTTGAGGCGCGTGCCCAGGCTACGGCCCCCGAGGGAGTGCGTCAAGCGCTGGGCTGGGTGCGGCAGGCGGCGAGGTGCGTGCGGCGCCGGTCAGGCGCGCAGCCCTTGGGGCCTTCCGGACCGTCGCGGAGGGAGCCCTGAAAGGGCGACACATCTCGCGGGTCGCCCTTTCAGGGCTCACGTTCAAGTGCATGCGTGAAGACCAGGGGCTTGCGCCCCTGGCTTTCCTGGGCAGCCCCTTCGGGGCTGACGAAACTGGCGTTGTAGAACCAGGAGCCTCGTCGAGCGCCTCTCACGGACGGGACGAGGCCTGCAGGCGGCTCGCTCCGCCCCAGGCGTGATCGGCGAGCGACATCCCCCCGTGCGCGCCGGCGAGGATCGCGAAGGCGCAGGGGGTCCAGTAGAAGAAGTTCCCGACGAATACGACGGGTTCGTTTCCCAGGGCGGCGAGGAGCAGTCCCATCGCGAGGCCGACCCCCGCGGCCAGGAGCAGCGCCCAGCGCAGGCGCCCGCTCAAGCGTCGTGAGGAGGGCTCGCAGACGTCGAGGCCGCCCAGGGTCAGCGAGAAGGCCTCGTGCAGCGCGACGACGTAGGGCGCACGCATCGAGGCCATGACGAGGCCCGGGATCTGCTGGCTGGCGATGTTCAGGACGACGAGGCAGAGGACCACGAAGAGCCGCCGCCCCGACCCGGCGCCCCGCATCCGCAGCGCGGCCCAGACGACGAGCCAGTACGCCGTCGTGGCCCCCTCGACGGTCATCCAGAGCGCGTTCGTCCACGAGACGATCCACAGCTCCTCCCAGCTCTGCGCCGCGGTGGAGACGTGGTAGACACTCCAGTAGACCCAGCTCCCGAGGGCGGAGCTGACGAAGCCGCCAGCGCCTCCGAGGATCGCCCCGCCGAGCACCGCGCACACCGCGCGCGCCCGGAACGGCGCCGCCGTGGCCACCTCGAGCAGGTCATCGATGGTCAGGCAATCCTCCTCCGAGGAGTGGCCGGGGTTCGTGGCCGCTACACAAACCCGAGGTCCTGGGCGAATCGCTGGTCCCAGCGAAACTCCGTGATCCTCATCTGCTCGTACATCAGGCGGCGCACCAGCGTCTGGATCTCGGGGCGCGACCACGAGGCGCCCCTCCTTTTCGGCCAGGGGGTGTGCGTCGTCATCCAGCGCGCCGTCGCGCCGATCGTGGAGACCTCCTTCGGCAGCATTCCCCGAAGGGTCAGGCGAGGCCATCCCTCCCGGCCTGCGACGAGTTCCAGCAGGCGCCACCGGGACCGGCGCTTTCCCTCGGGGAACAGGGCGTCCCAGCGTGTGCGTGGCGTGAACGCCTTCCGCGGGTGTCCCAGCGTCAGCAGCGCCGCGCGGCGGAGGACATGGAACGCCTGCTGCTCAGGGCACCGCGCCTCCGTAGCGCGCGGGACGCGCCGCTCCAGATAGCCGACGAGCTCGCCGGGCGTCGTGAGTTCCTGTGCCTCTTCGTCCGGGATCGAGATTCCGAAGGCATCCTCGATCGCCATGACGAATTCGACGACATCGAGACCCATCGCGCCCTCCAGTGAAGACGACCTGCTCGCTCGCGCGATTGTAGCCCTGTTTCGGCCGAGGGTCCATTCGCATGGCGGGTCCGGGGGCAAGTCCCACTACGCGGTGCTCTTTCGCCCGCTCCGCGGGCTTGGATGCCACGCGTCACCGTGATTCCGCGGGCTTGCGCCCGCGGCAAATCTCTGTCGCGCGCTTCGCGCGCTGGAGAGCCGTCCACACAGCGCGCTGGGGAGACGCCCACGCAGCGCGCTGGGAGACGCCCACGCAGCGCGCTGGGGAGACGCCCACGCAGCGCGCTGGGAGACGCCCACGCAGCGCGCTGGGAGACGCCCACGCAGCGCGCTGGGGAGACGCCCACGCAGCGCGCTGGGAGACGCCCACGCAGCGCGCTCGGGAGACGCCCACGCAGCGCGCTCGGGAGACGCCCACGCAGCGCGCTGGGACCCAACCCGCGGAGCGGGCGGCAGCGATTAGCCGCGGGCGCAAGCCCGCGGGAGCATGGTGCACGAATGGGGCGGCAGCCCGCGAAGCGGGCGGAAGAGCGGCGAAAAGGGCGCCAATGCCCGCCTCCCCTTCCTTGCCGTGGTTCGCGGCCCAGAGTACCATCCGCTCCCCCACAGGGGATCCGCATGAGCGACGATTCGACAGCGCCATCCTCGAGCGGCGCGCCGGCCGGGAACTGGCTCTCCGAGCTGGCCATCCGCTTCACCGATTGGACCGAGCGCTGGGTCCCCGACGCGTTCGTCTTCGCGCTCGTCGCCACCGTGATCGCCTGCATCCTCGGCTACGCCGTCGCGCACGCCTCCCCGCTCGAGATCGTCGACGCCTGGGGGAAGGGATTCTGGGAGTTGATCCCCTTCACCATGCAGATGGCCCTCGTGATCATCACGGGGTACGTCGTCGCCTCCGCGCGACCCGTCTACCGCCTCATCGTCCGCCTCGCCGAAGTTCCAACCACGCCCAAGGGCGCGGTCGTTTTCGTCGCCGTCTTCGCGATGCTCTCCTCGTGGCTCAACTGGGGGTTCAGCCTGATCTTCTCCGCCATCCTCGCGAAGGAGGTCGCCCGGCGCGTAAAGGACGCCGACTACCGCGCCCTCGCCGCCTCGAGCTTCCTGGGCCTCGGAAGTATCTGGGCCCAGGGGCTGTCGGGCTCGGCCGCGCTCCAGATGGCGACGCCAGGGGCGCTGCAACCCGCGATCCGCGACGTCGTCAGCCATGGCGGGCTCGTGAAGGACGGGATGATCCCCTTCACGCACACGATCTTCCTCTGGCAGAGCCTGGCCTGCGTCGCGATCGAGGTCGTCGTCGTCGCGATCGTCGTCTACCTCTACGCGCCCGGGGCCGGGCGCGCGGTGACGGCCGCGAAGCTCGGAATCGACCTCGGCCCGCCCCTCGACGCTGCGACCGAGGCGCCCCGCGCCCGCGTGCCGGGCGAGTGGCTCGAGCATTCGTCGATCCTCACCGTGCTCGTCGGGGGACTCGGCGCCGTCTACCTCTACCGCTACTTCCGGCAGGCGCCGAACGCCCTCAACGCCATCACGCTGAACACCGTGAACCTCTTCTTCCTCCTGCTCGGCTTCGCGCTCCACGGGACCCCCGCCCGCCTGATGAAGTCGGTGCGCGAGGCGACCCCCGCTGTCTGGGGCGTCATCCTGCAGTTCCCGTTCTACGCGGGGATCGCCGGGATCATCACCTACACCCAGCTCAACCACCACATCGCGGAGTTCTTCGTTCGCGTTTCCACGCCAAGGACCTTCCCCGCGGTGATCGCGTCGTACTCCGCGCTCCTCGGGATGTTCGTGCCGTCCGGCGGATCGAAGTGGGTGATCGAGGCCCCGTACGTCATGGCCGCGGCCCATGAGCTGAAGGTCCACCTCGGCTGGATGGTCGCCGTGTACGACCTGGGAGAGGCCCTCGCGAACCTCCTCCAGCCCTTCTGGATGCTGCCGATCCTGGGGCTGCTCGGCCTCCGCGCCCGCGACGTGATGGGGTACACGATCATCGTCTTCGTGGTGCTCCTGCCGCTGGTGCTTCTTCAGGTGACTCTCTTCGGGATGACGCTCGGGTATCCGCTGTGATGGGAACACGCATCCGCGCCGCGCGCCGTGCCGACGCGAAGGCGTTCCTCTCGCTCGTCGTCGCGCTCGCGGAGTTCGAGAAGATCACTCCGCCCGGCGCGGCGGCGCGACGGAGGCTGCTCGCGGACGCCTTCAAGAGGCGCCCTCTCTACACGCTCTGGGTCGCCGAGCTCGACGGGCGGGTCGTCGCCTACGCGATCTTCTTCTTCACCTACTCCAGCTTCCTCGCGCGCCCCACACTCTACCTGGAAGACCTCTTCGTCCACCCCGATGCGCGCGGCCGCGGGGTTGCGACGGCGATCATGCGGTCCCTCGCGCGCGAGGCGCGGCGCAAGGGGTGCGGGCGGTTCGAGTGGACGGTGCTCGACTGGAACGAGCGGGCCATCCGGTTCTATCGCGCCCTCGGCGCGAAAGAGATGAAGGAGTGGATCCTCTGCCGCGTGACCGGGGCCGCGCTCGAGAGGATGGCGGCCCCTTCCAGGTGACGCTGTACATGAGGGACGAGGAGCGAGGGACGAGGAGCGAAGGGCGAGGAGCGAGGGGCGACTTCCGTCCTGGAGGCCCTCGCCCTTCGCTTCTCGCCCTTCGCCCTCCGCCCTTCGCCTCTCGCCCTTCGCCCTTCGCCCCTCCTCGCCCCTACCGCTGCGCGTGCGCGCACAGGCGGAAGCCGCTCGTCGGGCTCATGTTCTCCGCGTCGGGCGCGGCGCGGCTCGCCGAGCCGCAGTGGATCGCCGCCGTGCTCCACGCGCCGCCGTGCAGGATCGCCCTCACGGGGGTCCCAGACAGGGTCGTCCCCGTCCACTCGCGCATCCCGCCCGCGAGGTCGCGGACTCCGTAGGGGCTCTCGTCCACCGGGAACAGGCCATACGGCTCCGGCAGCGGCGGCGCCTGCTCCCCCGCGCGCGAGTCCAGCATCCGGCAGAAGCTCACGTCGAACTCGTCCCCCCACGGGTAGTACCTCCCGTCCGCGCCCCGCGCCGCCTTCTCCCACTCGTCCTCCGACGGGAGCGTGATCTCCCAGCGCGAGCCGCACTGCTTCGTCGCCCACCTGCAGTAGTCGAGCGCGTCGAGCTGGTTGACCCCCGTGGCGGGGTAGTCCTCGAGCCAGCCGTGGTAGGCGATGGAGAACACCCCGCGCCCGTCGGGCCGGCAGATCGCCGAGCTCGCCGACGCGGCGATGTCCCGACGCGGGGCCCGATGGACCGCCTCCTCGGCGGTGTGCCACGCGCGATCGTTGAGGTACATCAGGTACATCCCCAACGTCACTTCGAAGCGCGACAGGAAGAAGCCGGCCTCCCCCTTCTCCGGGACGCGCACGATCGCCCCGTCACGCGGGACGAGCTGCTCCGCGCGCGGGTCCCCGCTCGCGCGGTACGTCCCCGCGGCGATGTAGACCCAGTACGGCGTGGAGCCCGCGTCCTCGGGGACGAGGAGCCCTGGAGGCGCCCCCGGCGCCGCGTCGTCGGCGGCCAGATCGCACTCCTCTCCCACCCACAACTCGTCGCGCGCGACGACGAACGGGTATCGGGTCTCGTGGAGCCCCTGTCCCGACAGGATGAGGAGGAGGTACGACCCCTTCGGGAGGTGAAGTCGGAGGTCCGCGGATTGCCCGCCGGATGACATCTCCTGCACGACGTCCATCGCGACGCGGTTCTCCTCTCGCTGCTCGAGCGCGTGGATCGAGCCTCGACGCGCCCGCGCGACGGCCTCGACCTGCGGCGCGCCCTCCGCGACCGAGAGAGGGACCGCCTGCCAGGGCGCGGACAGGTTCGCCTCCGCGATCGCCCGTCCCGTCCGCGGGTCGACGGGTTGGGGCGTGAGGATCGGCGGCGTGCGGAGCCTCCGATAGCCGTACAGGTACGCCGTCACGACCGGCCGGTCGAACCGCGCCGGCAGGTGGAAGGCGACCTCCACCTCGCGCACGCAGAGGATGCGCTCGCGGCACTCCGCCCCGCCGAACTCCGCGGCGAGCGGGCCGTAGGCGTTCTCCGCCATCGGGTCCCGCTCCGCCTCCGCCCGGAGGTACCGGTCCCAGTACAGCTCTGCGAGGCCGGCGCGCGCCGCCGGCTCCTCCTTCCACCAGGTGAGCGCCGACGTGAACCCGAGGACCGCGTCGGACCACGACGACTCGCGGTCTCCTTCCGCCTCCCGCAGCCGCTCCTCCACCTCCCACCGCTCGCTCCGCAGCCGCGCCCGCTCCTTCGGAGGCGCCGCCGCGATCCCCGCGTCCATCTCCCGAACGCGCGAGGCGAGCTCCAGCGCACCGGCGCGGCGGTCGCGGTAGCGAGCGAGGGCGACGCCCCCCTTGACGGTCTCCTCGCCGGCGTGCGCGCGGTCGAGGAGGTCCTGGTAGCGCCTCTCCCCGGGCGCGAGCAGCACCGCGCCCTCGGCCGCAGCCTTGGCCTCCTGGAACCGCCCCGCGTCGAGGTGCCCGCGCGCCTCGGCCTCCGCGCGCGCGAGGCGCACCCGGCGCACGACGCCGCTGCCGACGAGCGCGACGATCCCTCCGAGGAGGACGACGGCGAGGAGCGCTGCCAGCGTCGCCACGGCGCGGTTGCGACGCGCGCGGTTCCAGGCGCGGCGGAGGGGACCGACCGGCCGCGCGACGATCGACTCGCCCGCGAGGGACCTGCGGCAGTCCTCCGCCAGCTCCCCCGCGGTGGCATACCGGTCGCTAGGCTCCTTCTGCATGCACTTCGCGCAGAGCGTGGCGAGGTCGGGATCGACCTTCGTGTCTCCCTGCGACAGCGGCAGAGGGTCCCGTCGCTGCACCGCCTCGAGCAGCTCGGCGAGCGTCTGTCCCTCGAACGGCGGATGGCGCGCGATCGCGTGGTAGAGCGTCGCGCCGAGCCCGTAGACGTCGACGCGGGCGTCGAGCTCGCGCGACCCGCGCGCCTGCTCCGGCGCCATGTAGACCGGCGTGCCGAGGAGCTGCCCGCTGCGCGTCAGCATGCGCCCCTCGGTCCCGAGCTCGCCCTCCGTGAGCTTCGCGAGGCCGAAGTCGAGCAGCAGCGCGTGGACCTCCGCCACTGCCGGTGGGCGGGAGGAGATCTCGACCGTCGCGGAGTCGGGAGACGCCGCGACGACGCTTGCGGCCCCCGAGCGCCGCAGGAAGATGTTCTGCGGCTTCACGTCGCGGTGGAGGATCCCCTTCTGGTGCGCGTGGAGGAGGGCGAGGGCCACCTGGCGGATCGCCTCGACCGCGACGCGGGCGGGGAGGTGGTCCCGCTCGACGGCCTGCGCGAGGTCCTCTCCCTCGAGCATCTCCATCGCGTAGAAGGGGGAGCCGTCGGGGAGGGCGCCGACGTCATGGACGCGGACGATGTTCGGGTGGTCGAGGGCCGCGGCCGCGTGGGCCTCGCGCCGGAACCGCTCGATGGAGTCGGAGTCGGCGGTCCCTGCGAGGCGGAGGACCTTGAGCGCGACGTCGCGGTCGAGCGCGCGGTAGACGACGCCCATGCCTCCGCGGCCGAGCTCGGAGAGGACCTCGTAGCGGTCGCCCGCGACGACCGGCGCGGGTGCGGCGATGCTCCCGTGGTGGCACAGCGTCGGGCTGCGTCCGTCGAGGAGGGTCTCTCTCGTCGGGTCGGCGCCGGGGGAGTCGGGCATGCCCGTGCTCGAACCCGAGGCGGCGGAACCTCAGGAGCAGCCCGAATGCTATCGAGGCGGCGAGGTGGCGTCAATGCGGTCGGCGGGTCGGCCGCCGATGGGGATGCAGTCTCGCATGTCGAGTCACCACGGAGACACGGAGAAAGCACGGAGGCGCTGGGGAAGGAACGCTGGGGTCGTACAGCTCCGCGGCCGCGGCAGCCGAGGAGGAGGGGCCGGAGGCCGAGCCGTGGGCACGACACATGCGGGACAGAGGGGAGGATCTTCACGGTCGCTGCGAGTTTCGCAAGAACCTTGATACTGGAAACTCCCCCTCTGTCCCCCATGTGTCGTGCCACGGCTCGCCGCGCCGCGGCCTCCTCCTCGGCTGCCGCGGCCGCGAGCGTCAACCACGCCTCCGTGCGTCCTCCGTGACTCCGCGCCTCCGTGTTGAAGTGTCGCTGCGACTGTCGAAACCCCCTCTGAGGCCAAGCACCGTGGTGGATGCCCGTTTTCGCGGGCCCCGGATGGCGCTATCGGAGTACGGCGCTCGACTCCACCGCCTCGAACCTGACCGCGCCCGCGCGCCCCTCGCGGCTCGACACGAGGACGCCCACGAGGGCGCGCGAGAAGGCCGCCTTGTCGAAGACCCACGAACTCATCCGCGCCACGGCGACCGCCGCGTCCGCCGCCGCGACCTGCGCGAAGACGAGACGCCCCGCGAGCGCCGCCTCGACCGCGACGTCCGCCTCCTCGGGCCCCCGAAGCTCGCCGATCCCGAGGACGTCGACGTCCTGCCGCATCGCCGCGCGGATCGCCCGCGCCGCCGTCAGCCCGATCCGCGGGTCCACCTGCACCTGGTCCACCCCGGGCAGCACCGACTCCACCGGGTCCTCGACGCTCGCGACGTGGCCGCGCGCCTCCGCAAGCAGCCCGTAGAGCGCCTCGCGCCCGGGCGACGCCGGGCCGCAGAGGAGCACGAGCCCGCGTCCGCCGGCGCACCAGCGGCGCACCGCCGCCTCCACGCCGCCCGTGAGCCCGAGGCCCGCGAGCCCCGACGGCCTCTCCCCCGGCTCGCGGACCCGCAGGCAGAGCCGCTCCCCGAGGACCGTCGGCGCCGTGCTCACGAGGAGGTCCACCGACCTCCCGCCGATCGTGAGCATCATCCGCCCGTCCTGAGGCAGCCTCTGCTCGGCCATGTCGAGGTCCGCCATCTGCTTCGTGCGCGAGAGCAGCTCGCGGTAGTCCTCCTCGGAGAGCCGCTCCCGCTCGCGCAGCTCCCCGCCGACGCGGAGCGCCAGGCGCGGGACCGACCTCTGCGTCGCCTCATCGAACCCGGGCCCGACGTGGATCGCGGAGGCCCCCTCCTTCAGCGCGAGGGCCACCACGCGGCCGAACCGCTGCATCGCCTCCGGCGAGGGGAGCTCGCCCGCGACCGCCGGCTCCGCCTTCCTGGCGGCGCGCTTGTCCTTCCTCTTCATGATCGACCTCCATTTATCCTGCACAGACCCGGATGCGGCTCGCGCGGCGGGCCGCGGCGAACGAGCGCTCCCGCTCCTCGATCCATCGCTCGACGCTCGAGCGGCGGAAGCGGAGCTTGCCGGCCACCTCGAAGCACGGGATCTCCCCCAGGCAGCGGCGCACGTCGGCGACCTCGACGCGCAGGAACGCAGCGAGCCCCTCGAGGTCGAATACGTCCGCCGGGGCGGCCGCGGCCCCGCCTCGGATTGCCTCCTCGGTCTCCCGCGAGGGGGACACGAGGCTCGTCTCCCTCAGCAGCCGGACGGCGTCCGCGATCTTCATCGTGGCTTCCTCATCGAAGCGTCTCGCCGAGCAGCCCCGCGAGGCGCCGTCTCGCCCTGTGGAGCTCGGTCTTCACCGTCCCCATCGGCCAGCCCGTCACGTCGACGATCTCGTCGTAGGCGAGGCCCGCGACCTCGCGGAGGAGGAGGACCTCCCGTTGCCGGTCGGGGAGTGTTCCGAGGGCGGCCTCGACCGCGCGCCCGGTCTCCTCGGCCTGGAGCCGCTGGTGGGGCTGGTCCTCGACGCGCAACGGGCGCCACGCCTCGCCGAGGCGGCGGATCCGCGCGCGCTCCCGCGACGCCCTCACGAGGTGGTTCGTGCACGCGTTCCGCGCCATCGTGTAGAGCCAGGTCGTGAACTTCGCGACGGGCTCGTACCCTCCCCTGGCGCGCCAGGCGCCGAGGAAGGCCTCCTGCAGGATGTCCTCCGCCGCGCTGGCGTCGCCGCACTGCCGCCAGAGGTAGCCCATCACGCCGCGCTTGTGCCGCTCGAAGAGCGCCTCGAAGGCGGCGGAGTTGTCGAACTTCACGAGGAGCATGAGCTGTTCGTCCGAGAGGTCGTTCATGCGCGCGTCCTGCGTCATGCGGGGCCCTCGGACATGGAAACCACGCGGCGGGGCGTATGTTTCAACGCAATTCCGCGTCGGGGCGATCCTGGGCGCCCAGGGAGTCCTTCAGCACGCCGCGGAGGGCGATCGCGCCGCGCGCGGCGAGCTGCAGGAATCGGTAGAGGGTCCCGTGCGCGCGGTCGGGGATCGGCGGATCGCCGTGGCCGGCGAGGGCAATCTCCACGCGGAACAGACCGGCCTCCGCGCTGCCCACCACCGTCGCGCCGAGGTGCTCGAGGATCGCCCTCATCGGCGTGTTCGTCTCCAGGACCTCCTCCGAATACGCTGCATCGAACCGCATCGTGGGCCCACTCTACGCACCCCGCCGGCGGCGCGCAACGGCGTTCGCGCGCGCGGGCCGCGTTCGGCCGGACGCAGTAGGAGTCCCCGAATCGCTCCCGGGATCACTGCCCGATGCGAGCGGCAAGAGCGCCCCATTGTCTTGACCTGGTGTGCGTAGTAGGATGCACGCCATGAGCAGGCCTTCCGCGACGGTTCGAGGATCCGACGTCCGCGTCACTCCATCGCGGATCCGATCCCTCGCGCGGCGGATCGCCGAGCGGTTCCATCCACAGACGATTCTGCTGTTCGGATCCCAGGCCTGGGGACACCCGACGCCCGACAGCGACGTCGATCTGCTCGTGATCCTGTCGACGCGCCGCGAGGGGGCGGAGCTCGCCGCGGAAATCGCGCATGAAACGCGCCCGCCCTTCCCGGTCGACATCCTCGTCCGAACGCCCTCCGAGATCCGCCGGCGCATGGCCGAGGGCGATCTCTTCCTGCGCGAGATTCTCTACCGGGGGCGGATCCTCTATGAAGCAGGCCACAGTGTTGCGCGAAACTGTATTGCGGGTCTTGGCTGGTCCTACAACGCTAGTTTCGTCAGCCCCGAAGGGGCTGCCCAA
>ORJL010217702.1_pt1 | contig 13791 bp, 15 predicted proteins | sample 1779941 | NCBI WGS metagenome assembly ORJL01 (sample SAMEA104232317, study PRJEB22302) | groundwater metagenome | biome: forest; feature: aquifer; material: groundwater | place: USA | collected 2011-08-07 | depth 5.8 m
AGGTGGGTCAGGCGATGGGCCAACTCGCTATCGTGGAGATGCACCTCACAGGCCCGGGCCAACCGATGCAGGATGGCCGCTATCGCGTTTGCGTCTTCTGATGGCATATTGTGCTAATGGCTAGACGTCCAGAGAATCGCCGCCGCTACCACCGTCCAGAGCGCCGGAGTCCATCTGTTGGACCAGGTCATTGTACTCACTGCCAAAAGAGTCGCCCATGTCACGGCGCATGCCTTTGACCCACTCGGCGGTGCTCTTGGGATCGTCCTCGTCAAAGTCGCCCAGGGTCTCCGAGGATGGAAGGTTCATTCCAGAGTCGACGGGCTGATGCACGGCGAAGGTTGACATTATCCGGGCCAGGTCTGGACTGCCGCAGTGCGTGCACACCGGCTGGCGAGTCTCACTCATGCTGCGAAAGAAGTGACTGCTCTTGCGGCGGCACTGGTTGCATCGGTACTCGTATATTGGCATGGCTACTACATCGAAGTATTGATACGTAGGGAGATTGTATCACAGGAATGAGGTACTAGAACCCTACCACGGCGTTCTCCAGGTGCTCCAGGGACTCCACCCTGTTCCCTGGCCCCAAGCGAATGGCGATGACGTCTATCCGCCAAGGCTGCTCCTCCAGGCCGTGGCGCTGGAGGTATTCCTGGGCAGCCAGGATCAGGCGCTGCTGCTTGCGCGATGTCACGGACTCCACCGCCGTCCCTAGGTTCTCGCTGCGCCGAGCTTTGACCTCCACGAATACCCATGCCCGGCCTTGCCGGGCCACAACGTCCACCTCTCCCCAAGGGGTAGCGAAGTTGCGCTGCACTACCTGATAGCCCATGGACTGGAGGTGGCGAACAGCGGCGTCCTCTCCGGTGCGACCCCTGCGTCGGGATTCCGAAACAGCAGGAGCTTCTGATGCTGGTTGGAGAAAGGCCTGCACCGGAGCGAAGGAACGACGGTGTATGGGGCAAGGGCCCAGCCTGGCCAGGCTCTCCAGATGCTCAGGCGTGCCATAGCCTTTGTGGCGGGCAAAGCCGTAGCCAGGGTACGATGCGTCCTCCTGCACCATTTGGGCATCCCGCGCCACCTTGGCCACGATGGAGGCGGCGGCTATGGAGCGGCACAAGGCATCGCCGTGGATGACGGCGCGGAAGGGTATGCCTGGTTCGGGAAGGGGCATCGCATCGATGAGGAGGTGGTCAGGCTTCACCTTCAGGCCAGCCACTGCACGGGCCATAGCCATGCGAGTGGCAGGGGCTATACCTATGGCGTCAATCTCCTCCGAACTGGCGGAGCCAAGGCCCACAGCCAGGGCTCCATGTCGAATCAGTGGGTCCAGGCGCTCTCGCTGGATTGTCGAAAGCGCTTTGCTGTCGTTGAGCAGTTCGTACCAGTCTGCGGAGCCAGCAGGATCCAGAATCACTGCAGCGGCCATCACGGGCCCGGCCAGGGGGCCACGGCCCACCTCGTCTATGCCAGCCACAAGCCGAAAGCCTGCCGCCTGAAGCTGGCGCTCCTCAGCCCAGGTAGGTCTTGCGGTAAAGGTGAGACGGGACAAGGCGCAAACCTAGCCTTACTCAAGTCCCGCTGGCGCCGGCGATGTCGCGCTTCTGAAAGCGGCGGAAGGCTATGACTCCCAGGACAAGAAGGTAAGCGGATAGCACCAAGAAGGCGTGGAGTTCTCCAGTGGTCGCCTCAGCCAAGTTACCATCACCTCCAAAACTGACTCTACCTTGCTGGTTGCCCTGCATCCAAGTGTTAATGTTCTCCACCATAAGGTAATCGGCGACGTTCTGGAACCAGTCGAACAGGTTGATGAATATACCCACGACAATCTGCTCAGCGAAGTAGTAGGCCAGGGCGACGGCCATGCCTACGGCGGAGGACGCTGTGAGCATGGTAACGCAGGCGGCCAGCGCCACGAACGGCAACATAGCGAACCATGCTTTGCCAAAGTTGATAGCAGCGTCGTTCCAACCCAAGGAATCAACCTCTCCAGGAGGTGGCTGCGGGGCCAGTGCGCCAGCCAAGGCACTGGTTGCCAGAGTCACCACCGACACCACTAGAAGCGCAGCGCCAGCGAGGAGGGCCAACAGCACAAGCTTGGCTGTCAGGTATTGCCATCGTCCGGTCCCTCTGACCAGCACCGCCCGCATAGTGCCCCAACCGAATTCTGTGCCAAGAGTAGAAGCTGTGAGAATTGCAATTAGGATCATGCCCATCGACTGTGCGACTCCGAGGACGTTGGGAATGCTTCCTGGAATGGTAAATCCTGAGTACATTTCTCGCAGTTGACTATCCCGCCCCTGAGCCATACTGGCACACTGTCGCTTTAGCTCCTGCAACATATCGGGGCTTATATTTGATGGGAGGCTTGAGGTATTCCCGGCCAAAACGTCATTGCACGAAACTCGGAAGGACCCTTCGATATCCCTACCACCAATAAACACCTCTCCGCTACTCTGCACCTGGCTCTTGTATGAAAAGAAAGTCCCCCATATGAAAAGCTGGGAGAAGAGCAACATGATGGCCAGCAGTATCCAGGGCATCCAGCGCCGCTGGAGCTTGAACCACTCCCACCTGACCAGGTTGAATAGTTGGCCTATCACTGTTCACCGCCTGGACTGGAGGGAGCGTCCTCGCCGGTCACCTCTAGAAAATACTCTTCCAGAGATATTTGGTCGGGTGACATTTCGCTGATGTAGACGTCTTGCTGGGCCAGGGCTTGTGTTACTTCCCAGGAGCGCTCAGGAGCGGCAGAAGCCACCAAGTAGCCGTTCTCGCCTCTTATACCTGAAATCCAGGGTAAGCCCGACAGCACAGAGGTTGCTTTTGCATCGTCAGTGGTCTTCAGCCGGATAGCACCACCTTGATGGAGGAGTTCTTGGACTTTGCCTTGGGCTATCAGCCTGCCCTTGGCAAGAATAGCGACGCTATCGCACACCTGCTCAACCTCGTGCAGGAGGTGGCTGGAGAGGAGGACAGTGCGCCCACCGGTGCCGAGGGTGCGGATAAGCTCCCTCACCTCGGCGACGCCAGCGGGGTCAAGGCCGTTGGTGGGTTCGTCCAGGAACAGCAGCTCCGGCGACCCCATGAGGGCGTAGGCAATGCCCAAGCGTTGCTTCATCCCCATGGAGTAGGTGGAGAACTTGCTGGAGGCACGGTCGGCTAGACCAACCGTGTGCAGAATCTGCTCGACTTCCTGTGGACTGCCCTTGCCACTAATGCCCTGGAAGTAGCGGAGGTTGGCGCGACCTGACAGATAAGGGTACAGAGCAGGAGTCTCCACCACGGCGCCAATCCTGTGAAGGTTGTCTCGGAAGTCTCCGTCGGCCTCTTGGCCGAAGAGCCGGAACGTGCCGGAGGTAGGCCTCACCAGTCCCAGGACCATCCCCATGGTGGTCGTCTTACCTGACCCGTTGGGTCCCAGCAGGCCAAAGACACCACCCTGGGACACTTGAAGAGAAAGGTTATCCACGGCCAGCACCGGGCCGTAGCGTTTTGTGAGGTTACTGGTTTCTATGACGTAATCGGGCAAGGGATCCTCGGGACTATATTAGCACACCACCCTCCGCCGATTTAACCGATGAGGTGGTAGACCCGGCCCCTTCCAGACTCTCCTGCCATGCGCCCTCGATGGTGCCTCCACCCAGCAGCTCTTCGCCCACGTAGAATGCCACGGCCTGGCCTGGTGTTACGGCCCGCTGAGGCTCGTGGAATCGTATGACGGCCTCACTGCCTCGGGGAAACAACGTGGCTGGCATTTCCGACGCCTTGTAGCGGACCTTGGCCTGCACCTCCATAGGGCCTTCAGGAGCGCCAGCCGGATAGTTGACCTGAGAGGCCCGCAGGGTATCCTGAAGCAACTCCTGGGCAGTGCCGACCACCACGCGGCGTGTCCCGGCGTCCACGGCCAGGACGTATAGGGGCTTACCTGAGGCGATGCCCAGGCCCTTGCGCTGGCCCACGGTGAACTGCTCAATGCCCTGGTGATGACCGAGCACGTTGCCCTGGGAGTCCACGATCTCGCCGGGCTGGGGAGTCAGGTGCTCCGCCAGGAAGCGGCGGTAGTCGCCGGAAGGGATGAAGCATATCTCCTGGCTATCGGGCTTGCCCGCGACGGGAAGGCCAGCGCGCTGGGCCATGGCCCGTATCTCTGTCTTGGCATACGACCCCACAGGAAACAGCGTGCGCTCCAACTCCTGCTGGTGGAGGGTATACAGGACGTATGACTGGTCCTTGGTGGCGTCCACACCCTTGAGAAGATGCCAGCTACCGTTTTCATAGCTCACGCGGGCGTAATGGCCCGTGGCTACATAGCCGGCGTCCAGGGCCAGGGCACGCTGGAGCAGGAACGAGAACTTGATCTTGTCGTTACAGGCCAGGCACGGGTGAGGCGTGCGGCCCCGCGCGTACTCTTGGCAGAAGTAGTCAATGACGTGGGTCTGGAACTCCCGCTCGAAGTTCATGAGGTAGTGGGGCGCGCCGATGATCTGACAGACGCGCCGGGCGTCGTCCACGTCCTGGAGCGTACAGCAACCCTTGTTGTAGCTGGTCAGACCGTCGTGGTCATCGTATGGGAAGAGGCGCATGGTGACGCCCACCACGTCGTAGCCCTGCTCCTTGAGCAGGAGGGCTGCGACGGCGGAGTCCACGCCGCCGCTCATGGCGACGACTACGCGGCGGTTGGTGATATTGGTGTGCATTGGAAAAGGGTAGCACGCACAGACAGGGCGTTCAACCGAATGGTACAGATGGTGCCCGTACATGGTTCGACAGGCTCACCACGAACGGGCAAGTTTGGCGCTAGCCAGTTTTCCCGGCGGTTGCTTTAGCGGATTGCTCAGGAGACCAGACTTCCAGCATGGCGGCAAAGGTCTCCAGCGCAGGTTCCGAGACACCGTACGGGCACTCAAAGTGAAGCCCCACACGAAAGGCGTCTGAGCCGGCAAGGCCGTCAACAATGCGCTTGTACAGGTCTAGCAGCCTGGCCTTCTTCTCTTTGAATGGCACCCGAGCCAAGGTAGCTATCTCTTCCAACTCCCGATTGACCAGGGATGACGTCTCGTCTCTGATGAGCCAGCGGAGGAGGCCCACACGACTTTCAACGTTGGGCACATAGGCGAACGACAGGAGGATTTCCGGGGATACTTGCCGCTCCGGAAGTCCCTTGAGAAACGAGACTATCTGGTCGCTAAACAGCATCTGCGTAAGTACGAAGTTGGCCCCGGCGTCCAGCTTCTGGAGCAGACGCGTCTCTTCATCCGGGCGAGTGGGTATCAAGACAGCACCCCGGTATGGCATCAGGTCACGGAAGAGGCTCATGGCCTCGTTGGGGAAAGGCCCCACTACCGCCCGGCCCCCGATCTCCCTGGGGATGCCTACGAAGACCAGCCTCTCGATGTCCGCGCTGCGTATGTGCTTAAGACGGGCTTCCAAATCTTCTCTGGTGGTGAACACCGTCACCTGCGACAGGATAAAGTCCACATCAATTCGTTCTTTGGTAATGACCCGGCTGAAGTCCAGCGGATCCATCTTCTCATCCAGAGGTACAGGACGGTCACTGTCCTCCGAGATGATGTGCGGCAGCATGAAGGTGTTGATGCGGTCATAGAGTCCGTTTCTCTGCAGCGCCGCCTTGACCTTCTGGACCTCGCGTTTAGCCAGAGGAAGGCTGCCGCCGGCCGAAGTTGGCACCAGTTCAAAAGCGATAGTACTCATAATTACATTCGAGCGCCGGCCTATTTGGGGCCAGGCCCGAGATTCTCCCAGATATGGCTCATACCTCAATAGATGGTATAGCCGAAGTACCAGATAGTTTTACGCAGGTTGGGCTCAATGTCAAACGGGGCAGAGGCGGCACTAGCGAATTGTTTTTGATTTGGGTTGAATATTTGTAGCTGGGCCATATCTGTCCGAAGAAGACTTTCCCAGGGAAACAAATCCGACCCTTCGACAGGCTCAGGACAGGTTTCCGTAACGGGCGCTGATGGTGCGCAGTGAGACTGTGGTTGTCCTGGTCATGCCTCAAGTGTAGGCTGTGCACAGAGGTATGCGAAAGGGGCGGATGGCAAGGGTAAAGGCAAGATGGCAGCACAGGTCGGCGGAGGGTGTCAGGTAGACACACGTCTTAGATGCTTCGTCATCGGAATGATGTTGAAGGCATAGGAGCGCAACCACCTCCTCAGCATGACAGGGAACACGGGCACGGGAGGCGGTTGTTACATTCGTTTGGTGAATTGGCCAGCTAGGCCGAGCATTGGATTTCGGCTTGATTTCCGACATAAACAATTCCCAGGCGAATACCCTTTTTATTTGTTTGTCCGGCAGATGGGATGGCACGGAGGGGGCGATACGGGGGTTGGGCAATGCGCTTTACAAATAGCACTCCGGAGGTTGTTGCATGAGGAATGACTATGCTATCACGACAGACAAGATGCTTCACTGCGTTCAGCATGACAGCCCATACCCACCGAGCGCCGTTCTTCATTGAACGCGCCGCAGTTGGCTTTGCTATAATGGAGTTAAACAACAAGAGGGCAGATCACTGGAACCGATAGATTGCGCACGCAAAGTTGTAGACGTGGCCTCGGAGAAGCAGGCCACAGACGTCCTGCTATTAGACATCCGCAAGGTTGCAACCTTTGCGGATTTTTTCGTCATCATGACCGCGGAGAGCCAACGCCAGATGGACGCCCTGGCCGAAGACCTGGAGGCAGCCTTGAAGAGCGTAGGCGTCTCGCCCCATCACAGGGAAGGCAGTATCACGTCGGGATGGATCCTCCTAGACTTCGGCGACGTGATAATCCACATGTTCGCGCCGAAGGAGCGGGAGTTCTACCAGCTAGAAGAGCGGTGGTCCCGGGCCCAGCAGTTGGTCAGGGTTCAATGATCCAGAGGTCGGTATCCCGCCGGTAGTCCAGTATCTCGGACGCCTGAAAGAACAGCGCTATCTCTCGCTTGGCCGACTCCGGGGAGTCGGAGCCATGGATCAGGTTGAACCTCATCTCCAGAGCCAGGTCGGCACGAACGGTACCTGGTGCGGCCTTGGCCGGGTCGGTGGCCCCCATGGTGTTGCGCACCACCGCTACGGCATTCTTGCCCTCCAAGACCATGGCGACGAGCGGGCCAGAAGTGATGAAGTCCACCAAACCTTGGAAGAAGGGCTTGCCCACATGCTCCTGGTAGTGGCGGTGAGCCATGGCTTCATCCATATGCAACAGCTTCATGGCCACGATTTTGAGGCCGCGCCGCTCCAGGCGGGATATAATTTCTCCTACGAGGCCGCGTTGAACGGCGTCGGGTTTGAGTAATACTAGGGTACGTTCCATATTCACCTCTATTCACCTCTTGTTTGCGTAACACGCGAGCTAGCGCCTTGATTTGCTAATCCGTTGGATGATTCTGGCATTTGCCACTCAAGGCTTCGTGGTTCGACAAGCTCACCATGAACGGAAAGAAGTGTATCCCGTTCGCCCTGAGCTTGTCGAAGGGCGGGCCACATGATATTCAGCTTTCTTTCGCCTCAGGACACTGAGATACTAGGACGCCCCCGCCACTCGAGACTTGGGCTCGGTGATGGTGGGCCGGCGCAGGTACAGTGGTTGGATGGCGGCAGGATCCTGGGTCTGGCTGGCCTTCAGCCTGGCGTAGCCCATGTTTGCCAGGGCTGCTACACGTTGGCCAGGCAGGTAGGGAGTGGCGAGCCTAACTCCACGTGGAGCGACTTTGGCCAGGGCTTCACCGTACTTCTCAACCGCCTCGCCACATATCAGGACAGGCGCAGGGAGTCGCTGCAACAGTTCCTCGGGCGTGGCGATGTCCTCGCCGCCAGCTTTGCGTAGTTGGCCATCGTCGTTCTGGAAGAGGGCCCATAATAGCTGCCCACGGCCTGCATCCAGAACGGCGCATGTGGGCATCCCGCTGGAGGCGTAGGCCAAGGCCTCGGCCTCCAGGGTGGTGGCGGATACCATGGGCAAGCCGTTGGCCCAAGCCAAGCCCTTGGCCACGCTAAGGCCCACGCGCAGGGCGCTGAAGCTGCCCGGCCCCAGGGCTACCGCAATGGCGGTGACGTCCTTGACTGTGATCTGCTCACGCTTCAACACGGCGTCTATGGTTGGGAGCAGTTCCACGCTGTGGTTCTGCTGCGAACGCCACTGTATCAGCTGGACAAGCTGGCCCTCCTGATTGACCAGGGCCACGCCAGCGTACCTGGTGGAGGTGTCAATGGCTAAAAGCATGGTCAAGCTGTTCCTGCACCTGCGTCAATAGCTCCACGTAGCGCTGTCCGTGTGGAGTGAGATGGATGAGCCGCTGCTGCTCACCCTGGTGCTTCAGCTCCACCAGAAGGTGCTCCTTCGGGAAAAGCGGCATGGCCTTGTCTGCCCACTCCACCACCGACAGGCCGTCGCCCTCGATGTACTCGTCCAGGCCCAGGTCGTCTATCTCGCGCAGGTCGTCCAAGCGGTACAGGTCTATATGGTAGAGCATGAGGCGGCCTTTGTGCTGGGTCATCAGGACAAAGGTAGGACTTCGGACAGGGCCCTGAACGCCTAAACCTTTGGCGATGCCCTGAACCAGGCATGTCTTGCCGGCGCCTAGCTCGCCCCAAAGAAGGATAAGGTCGCCTTTACGTGCAGCCTTGCCCAGGGCCTCTCCCAGGGCCTGCGTCTCTTCCGGCGAGCGGGTGATGATCTTCATCATGAGCGGAAGTGGTCCCACCCGGATTCTGGGGCCTGCAGCGGACGGCCATGCTGGTCCAAAACCTGAACATGGCCCGCCTGGCCAGCCACCACACGGCCTATAACAGCGGCGCTGGGGATCCTGGCCAAAGCCCGCTCCATTATCGGCACGGGCGCGGAGTACAGCAACTCGTAGTCCTCACCACCCGCCAACGCCAGGGACACGGCGCGCTCCGAAAAGGCCTCTCGCAGGAGTGGGTGGACTGGAACTCGTGTGGAGTCCACCTCCGCCGCAGTGCCGCTGGCCGCCATCATTTTGCCCAGATCGTCCATAAGGCCGTCGCTGATGTCCATGGCGGCCAAGACGCCTTCTTCCACCAGCGCCCGCCCCTCATTGAGGCGTGGCCTGGGACGCCTGTGCGCCTGGGCCAAATACTCCGCCGCAGCGACAGGCACAGAGGTGGACGGACGCAAAAGCAGCTCCAGGCCGCCGCGAGATGAGCCGAGAAAGCCCGTTACCGCCAAGAGGTCTCCGGGCTGCGCCGCGGACCGCAGCATGGGCTTGCCCTGGTGAGTGCCGTTCAGAGTGACCGATACGAAGAACACGGGCGCGCGCGCGATGTCGCCACCAACGATGGCTGAACTGTAGCGCAGGCATGCCTCGATCATGCCACGGTACAGCGCCTCGATGGCGGAGGCAGGCGTGCTGGGCGGCACGCCCAGGGTTACCAGAGCATATAGAGGCGTGCCACCCATGGCGGCGATGTCGCTGAGGTTGGCAGCCATAACCTTCCAGCCCAGGTCCTGCCAAGGTGTGGTGGCTTGAGTGAAGTGCACTCCCTCCACGACGGTGTCGGTGGTGGATAGCTCAATGCCCTCTTGCGTTTGCCACGCTGCGGCGTCGTCGCCGATGCCGATGAGCAGAGGATAGCGAGCACCCGGGGGCGACGTGCCAACGCCCGCATCGGCCACCATGCGGGCCAGCCGCTCTATGAGGCCGAACTCGCTCAGGTCGTGCAATTCCATACGGGCATTATATCAGGGCGCAAGGCCAAACCTGCCTATCTTGCAATGTAGTGATAGAATGGCCCAGAATGCCACAAGGGAGGCCCTCCGAATGAGTGTAGCCATTCCTCTGGTCACCACCATCGTAAGCATCCTATTCGCCCTATCTGTGCTAGACCAATACCTGGAGCGCAGGCGCCCGTACCAGTTGGTCTGGACGGTGGGACTGTTCCTCTACGGCGCTGCAAGCCTGCTACAGACCCTGTGGAGCACAGGAGTATACGGAGAATGGGTCTTCCGCCTGTGGTATCTGACCGGTGCGATGTTGGTGGCAGCCTACCTGGGCATGGGCAGCATGTACCTCCACCTGTCGCGCAAGGCCGCCAACGGAGTGCTGATAGTGCTCCTGGTACTGACAGCCGCGAGCTTTGTGCTGTCGGCGTTCGGGACGCTCAACGCAGACGTTGCCTTGCTGAAAAACCACGACCTGGCATCGGTGGTGCCTGGAACGGAGTCTGAGCGGTACTATCCGGCGTATGTGGCTATCCTTACCGCGATCCTCAACATCTACGGCTCGCTAGCCCTGGTTGGAAGCGCGGTGTACAGCGCCATTGTGGTAGTCAGGCGCAAGGCTCCAGGTTACCGCGCGGTCTCCAACGTCCTCATCGCCGCTGGCGCATTCATCTCAGCCGCCGGCGGAACCATGGAGCGATTCGATGTCCCGCAGCCGCACACCGTATCCTTGTTACTAGGCGTGGTAATTATCTATGCTGGGTTTCAGCGTAGCCGTGAAAAGTTCGAGGTATACCGGATTCCTTTCATGCGAAAGGCCAAGGCTGCGGGCGCGTGAGGACAGAATTGTAGGTGGGGTTCACCCACTTTACCAACTAGTGTCTACTTGTGCGAAAGCGCACAGAGAGAAGTCCCGCTCATGTGCTTCGACTGGCTCAGCATGAGCGGGACTGGAAATACGACACGTCCTAGAGCTTATGTCAAGATGCGTTGCTAGCGCCCCACCGCCAGACGGTCTATGAGCGGCAAAGGCAGCTGTGCTCGACGCATCTTCTCCTGGGTTGCCGCAACATCGTAGGCGACCCTGAAGAGCGCCATCTTCCTTGCGTCCGAGTCGTAGAGCATGTAGGCGGCTCTGGGATCGCCGTCGCGGGGCTGGCCGACTGAGCCCGGGTTGACGATGACACGACTCATCGACTCCAGCGGCACGCCAACCCCCACAGGCAGCCTCTTGAAAACTGGTGCGCCACCGCTTTCCTGGCAGATGAAGGGTATGTGGGAGTGGGCCACCAGGCAGTGGGTGGTCTTAAGCAACTCGAAGGTCGCTTGGGCGGCTTCGGGGTCCAGCAGGTACTCCCAGACGGGGTCGCGAAGGCTGCCATGGGCCAGGGTAAACTCACCGTGGGTTGCCACCAGAGGCAGCCCTTGCAGATAGGCTTTTTGCGTTTCGGATAGGTTCTCTGCAGTCCAGCGACAGGCCTGGGCCGCGTAGGGGTTGAACTCCTCCAGGCCCAGAAGCCCCACGGCAGCACGGTCGTGGTTACCCGCTACGGTGAGGGGTAAGTAATCGCGCAACAGGTCAACACAAGGCCCAGGGTCAGGCCCATAGCCCACCGCATCTCCGAGACACCAGAGTTCTTGAAAGCCTCCGTGACCGGCGGCGTCCTTAAGCACCGCCTGGAAAGCTTCCAAATTACCGTGGATGTCTCCTACTACCAGGGCTTTCACGTTGGTCAACCTGGCCGATGCCTGCGTTTTCTATGAGAAGCCATGAAGGTCAAGCGCTGTCTATGATATGCCTTTACATGTCGTGCTGCGAGCAGGAAATTCAGAGCCTTGTTGTAGGCCCAGAAGGGCCGTTGTTATAATGCCCTGCGAAGCAAAGTCTTATGTGGGAGGACCAATACAATGCCCATCGTTCGTATTGAGCTGTGGCCCGGAAGGACTCACGAGCAAAAGGCGCAGTTGACGCGGGCTATTACAGATGCCTTAGTGAGCATAGCTCGCACTACCCCCGAGGCCGTGATAGTAGTTTTTGAAGATGTGGCCAAGGAGAACTGGGGCCAGGGTGGGAAACTGGCCTCCGACCAGTCTTAGCATATCTGGCCCAAAGCTTGTCTAAGGTATCGGCGGCCATAATGAGTTGTATTGACACCCACGATGCGGAATGGTAAAGTGCTTTCACTTTGTATCATGGGTGGCCCGCTAGCTCAACTGGAAGAGCAACTGACTCTTAATCAGTAGGTTCTCGGTTCGAGTCCGAGGCGGGTCATGTAGCAGCGGCGCCACGGGGAAGCTGGGGAAGTGTCGGAACTGGCAGACGAGCATGACTTAGGATCATGTGCCGCAAGGCGTAGGAGTTCGAGTCTCCTCTTCCCCACGTCCTGATGGGCACGGCACGCTTCAGATCAGATTGGGAGTGCGGTATTTGTGTGGGTGGTTGGAGGTTAGTGGGGTGGCCAATGATGGGATGAGGAACACGAACGGCTAAGTAAGCATTGTTTGTAAGGAGGAGACGTGCCACCACTCCTGGAAGTCAAGAACCTAGCTACATATTTCTACACCATGGAAGGGGTCGTCAAGGCCGTTGACGGGGTTTCCTACGACCTGGAAAAAGGTGAAACCCTAGGCCTTGTGGGAGAAAGCGGCTGCGGGAAGAGCGTCAGCGCTCTTTCTGTGATGGGGCTCATTCCCTGGCCACCAGGCAAGGTGGTAGAGGGAGAGATCGTGTTCCAAGGGGAGGACCTGCGGAAGTACGACTCCGATGGGATGCGGCACATCCGCGGCAAAGAGATTGCTATGGTCTTCCAGGAACCCATGACTTCTCTGAATCCTGTGCTAACAGTTGAACGCCAGCTAACAGAGACCATGGAGTTGCACTTGGGGATGGACCGAAAGGCCGCGCAGAAACGCGCCCTGGAGTTGCTGCAGATGGTGGGTATCCCAGATGCCGAACGGCGGATCAAGCAGTATCCCCACCAGTTCAGCGGCGGCATGCGGCAGAGGGTAATGATCGCCATTGCTTTAAGCTGCAACCCCAAGCTGATCATTGCAGACGAGCCTACCACCGCGCTGGACGTCACCATCCAGGCTCAGATACTGGAGCTGATGAAAAACCTGTGCTCTCAGTTCGGCACATCCCTCATCGTCATCACGCACAACCTTGGCGTAGTGGCGCGGTATGCCGACCGGGTGAACGTGATGTACGCCGGAAGGATCATCGAACGCGGATCCGCGAAGGATATCTATGGCAGGCCTAAGCATCCCTACACGCTGGGGTTGCTCCACTCCGTGCCTAGGCTGGATGAACCGCGAAGGGTCAAGCTGGACCCAATTGAGGGACAGCCACCGGACCTGGTCAGGCTGCCTCCTGGCTGTTCCTTCCGGGACAGGTGCAAGTTTGCGGTAGAACGGTGCGCCAGCGAGTATCCACCGCTGGTGGAGGCGGAGTCCGCACATATGGTGGCGTGTTGGGAGTGGGAAAAGGCCGCGGCTAGTCTCAAGGCTAGGGCATAGAGGGGACGAATCATGACGGTACAGCAAGAACAACAAGACGGCTCCCTGGTTGATGTCCGGAACCTGAAGATGTATTTCCCTGTGAGATCAGGGATCATCTTCCAGAAGAAGGTGGCTGACATCAAAGCAGTGGACGATGTAAGCTTCACCATCCGAAGGGGCGAGACACTGGGACTGGTGGGAGAGAGCGGCTGCGGGAAGACCACCACGGGACGCTGTATCCTGCAGCTTTACAAGCCCACCGCTGGGGAGATCCGCTTTGAAGGGCAGGACCTCACCAAGATGAAGGGCGGAGAGTTGCGTCGCTTCAGGCGGCGTATGCAGATGATCTTCCAAGACCCCTACAGCTCCCTGGACCCACGGCAGAACTGCGCCAGCATCGTAGGGGAGCCTCTGATAGTCCACAAGATGGTCAAGAGTAGGGGGGAGTACCGCGATCAGGTAGCGGAGCTGCTGTCCGTGGTGGGCCTGAACCCTCAGATGGCGCCCAGGTTCCCGCACGAGTTCAGCGGCGGGCAGCGCCAGCGCATCGGCGTGGCCAGGGCCCTGGCGGTGCATCCCAGCCTGATCGTTTGTGATGAGC
>ORJL010469348.1_pt1 | contig 13791 bp, 4 predicted proteins | sample 1779941 | NCBI WGS metagenome assembly ORJL01 (sample SAMEA104232317, study PRJEB22302) | groundwater metagenome | biome: forest; feature: aquifer; material: groundwater | place: USA | collected 2011-08-07 | depth 5.8 m
CTATTAGATACGGACCCTTGCCTTTACCGAAGATACGAATAAGATACCATTATGGAACGCTCGGGTCAACAGCAGCAACACTGCTGGTGCACCCACCCACTGCCCCAAGGCCCTCAGGGATAAATAGGATGCCCCGTCCAATGAAGATAGGTGCAATCCGCCATGAGATGTATGTTGTCAACTGCAGGCTCTTTCACTGGAATGAGAGTGAATGAAACGCCATTCCTGTGGAGGGTCAAATGGATACGGTTTCGGCTCATATTGAGGTTACCCCAGGTGTCGCGGGCGGTAAGCCTCGCATCGCTGGACACCGGATCAGAGTGCAGGATGTCGTCGTATGGCATGAGCGCCTTGATCTGAGCGCGGATGAGATTGCTAGCGAGTACGGCCTGTCGCTGGCGGACGTGTACGCGGCGCTAGCCTACTACTACGATCATCGCGAGGACATAGACCGGGTGATCAGGGCAGACGAGGAGTTTGTCGCTGAGCTTCGAAAGCGCATCCCTTCGAAACTGAGGACGAAGCTCGGTGGCTGAGCGCATCAAGTTCTATATGGACGAGCACGTGCCGCGAAGGGTGACTGAGGGATTGCGCCGCCGCGGCATAGACGTTCTTACGGCCCAGGAGGCCGGTATGCTGGAAGTTGAGGATGAGCGACACCTGGCAATCGCGTTGGGACGGGGACGCGTGATTGTTGCCCAAGATGACGACTTCCTACATCTCCATGCTACGGGTCGCCAGCATACCGGAATCGTGTATGCGCCGCAGCAGACCGCGATTGGTGCCATGGGGCGCGGCCTGATGCTTATCTATGACGTGCTGAGCCCGGAAGACATGGCCAGCCATGTGGAGTTCGTATGAGCGAACCGAGCTAGGCTAGGTTGTAGCTAACCACGGTGGGTGCTATAATACCGCCAATGAACCCGGCTGTGAGCAGGAGGGACGAGTAAGCTGAGGAATACGGAGAAGGACGCCGAGCAGCCGTCCTGGGTGAATGCCTACCTGGAGGGCGTCCTCGCCTCGCCCGAATTAAAGGCTGCCCGCCAGCAGTCCGTTCCCTTCCAAGTCTCCGAACCCACTCACCGGCCGGCGGAGGGCCCGCTGGACCTGGGCCAGGCCCTGGCCAGCCACGGGCGGGCCATCCTCACGGGCCCCGCACGCTACGGGAAGACGACTCTCCTCCTTTCCATCCTCTACGAATACGCTAGCCAAGTTGCCGGCAGGGATGACGTCGCAGGCGCGCGCTCCTCCTATTGCGAGGAAGCCAGGATACCCCTGTATCTGGACCTGGGTCAGTTGGCTTCCAGCGAGACCCTGGAGGGCCTGGCGGCACGCTGGTGCACACCACTGGCAGGCCAGGAATTAAGAACCAGCCAGGTGTCCGACCTGCTGGCACGCAGAGAGTGCCTGGTGCTCCTGGACCACATGGACCGGCTGGTGGGGCGCCAGCATCTGGAGGGGCTCAATGCCCTGAGGGACTTGATGCTGGACAAGTACCCTCAGCAGAGGTACGTCCTGGCGCTGCCGGAGCACGAATATCCCCTTCTGGAGGACTGGCTGCCTCCCGCCCATGTGCTGAATTTGATGCCCCTGGCGGAGGAAGACGTCCTGACCTTCCTTCACACTCAGTACGGCGAGGTCCAGGCGCGCCTGATCGTCCGGTTGCTGAGGACGCGCGGCCTGTGGGACATGGTACGAGACCCGTTCTTACTTTCCGTTATAGCCGGGCTTACCAAAGGCCCTGGGCCGCAAGAGCCGGGCCGGGCCGAGATCCTGGCGCAGGTGGCTGAAAAGGCCCTGCTGGGAGCGGAGCCCTTGCGGGCTTCTCTGGCCGAGTTGGCCCTGGCCCTGGAAGGGGAGGGCCGTGAAGAATTTGACTGGACACGCTGCCGCCATATCCTGGACGCCAAAAAAGAGGAGACTGGTGGTGGCAAGGAGTCCTGCCGGGCGTTGCTTGGGGCAGGCGTGCTGCGGTCCGTGCCCGGGGAAGAGAGCTTGGCTTTTTGCCACAGGGGGCTGCGACAGTTCCTGGCTGGGCAGGCCCTGGCAGTGGTCCTGGAGAGAGGAGGGTCGTTGGTCTCTATCCTGGGGAGCTTCAGCTTCGCCTGGGCGGAGACATTGAGCCTCCTTTATGGGTCCATGCCCCAGCCTAAGCGTCTGCTGGAGGCCCTGATCACTCCTGAATCGCCCTTCGAAGCCATCTATCTAGCGACCTTCTGTGTGACAGAGAACGAGCCCCGGGACGGGCTCCGGCAGGCCCTCCACCCCAATTTCTTCGATCCCCAGGTCAATTTCCTTCTGGGCAAAGCGTTGCGAAAATTGGGATACCCAGAAGAGGCGAGGCTGGAGCTGGAAGAGGCACTGCGGTTCCGTCCGGACAGGGCGGACATTCATTATGAGCACGCTCAGGTCCTGAGGGCCCTGGGCAAAGTGGAGAGCGCCCTGAATTCTTACCAGCGGGCAGCCGGCCTGGGCCCACCTAGCTCTGAGGTAATCCTGGAGATCGCGCTGGAGCGGGCCCGGGGGAAGGACCCCGCCCAGGCGGCGGCCGCGTTGGAACAGGCCCTCGAGGCCTTGGACCAGCGGAAGGCTGATACCCATTATCGCCTGGCGGAGATGTATCTGGAAGCGGGCCGGTTCAAAGAAGCGCTGGCCCATGCAGGGGAAGCCCTGCGAACGGTGACCTCCGCTGTTTATCAAGGCCAGATGGGGCGGGTGCTGGAGAGTCTGGGTAACAGGGCGGAGGCAGGGAAGTATTTTCGGCAGGCCCTGGCGCAGGAACCGGGCCTGGTGGTGGCTCTTCTGGGCCTTGGACGGGTGCTGGAGGAGGAGGGGAATCTGACGGCGGCCCTGGACCACTTTAGCGCCGCCCTGGCCAGAGAGCCCCAGGAGCCTGGGCATTACCTGAACGTGGGGAGGGTCTACCGCCTCAAAGGGCAGTTTATGCTCTCGAAGGTCTACCTGGGGACTGCCCTGGACCTGGACCCCAGCCATGCTCCCACGCTGGCTGAGACGGGCGCGCTTCTGGAGGCACAGGCTCGCTACAACGAGGCGGCGGAGCAGCTTCGCCGGGCCATCGACCTGCGTCCCGGGGAGGCGGACTACCATTATCGCCTGGGTTGGCTTCTCAAGCTCGCGGGCCGCCCCGGACATGCCGAGACTGAATTGCGAGCGGCCATCGACCTGAAACCGGGTCAGGCCGAATACCATAACCAGTTGGGTGTGGTCCTGACGGACCTGGAGCGGCATCGGGAGGCGCTGGGAGCATACCAGCAGGCCTCCCAGTTGGAGCCTCAGAACCCCCTTTACCATCGCAACGTCGGGGTAGCGCTGGCGCAGCTTGGCCTGGCCCAGGAGGCCCTGAGGGCCTTTGACCAGACGCTGGAGCTCTGCCATCTCCCCGGAGCCAGGGGCGAGCCGGCATTGCTGACCAATCTCATCGCCGCCGACGCCCACAGCGAGCGGGGCCAGATTTTGGAGAACATGGGGGACGGTGTGGCAGCGCTGCGGGAGTACCAGCGAGCGGTGGAGCTGATGCCTACAGAGTCCGCCTATCGTCTGCGCCAGGCCCTGGCTTACGGCCACTTTAGCGAGCCCTACCGCATGCTTCACATCCTGAGGCGGACCGTGCAGATGAGGCCAGACGACGGCCTGGCCCACTACCACCTGGGCGAGGCTCTGGAAGCCATGGGCCAGGCTGAGGAATCGCTGGAGGCCTACCAGCGGGCAGTGGAGATGCTTCCCCGGGAAGGCCGCCTCTGGAAGAGCCTTGGCCGAGTCCAGAGAACCCTCGGGCAGATGGAGGATTCCGTGGAATCCCTGGCGCGTTGCCGGGACCTGATGCCGGCAGATGCTGATGCCCATTACCAGTTGGGACTCTCCCTCGAAGGAGCCGGCCGGGGACTGGAGGCAGAGGAGTGCTACCGGCGGGCAGCCCGCCTGGACGTGGACCGGGAAGAGTACTGGATGGCCCTCGGCCGCTGTTGCCGGGGGCTGGGGCGCCTGGCTGACTCGCAGGCTGCCCTGCGCCGGGTGATATTCTTGAATCCAGCCCATACCGCCGCCCGTAGTGAGATGGCGGAGACGTATCTTCGCCAGGGGCGCCACCAGGAAGCCCTGGCGGAAGCCCTGGCCGCCATCAAGGGAGACCCAGAGGTCGGCCATTACCATCACCAGGCGGCCCGCATCTACAAAGAGACCGGCAGGGACCAAGATGCTCTGCTTTCTTTGAATAAGGCGGTGGAGCTCCAGCCTCACCGGTCAGACTGGCATATGGAACTGGGACTGCTGTTGGAGGAGATGGGGGAAAGGGAAAACGCTTTATCTGAGTATGAGAAGGCTTGCCAGTGGGACCCCGATTCTTCCCGAAGCTTCTATCTCTTGGGCAGGTTGCATCACCGCCTCGGACGGAGCCTGGAAGCCCTGGAGGAGCTGGAACGGGCAGTAGCCTTGGACCCTGCCAGTGTAGAGGCGCGGACGTTCATGGCCGGCCTTTGCCTGGACCGAGGCGACTTCCAGAAAGCCCTTGACCACTGCCGGACCATCATGGAGGTGGCCCCCGGATACGCTGAATCCTTCTACCTGGCCTCTCGAGCGCTTCTTAAATTGGGAAGGGAGGCGGAGGCTATCGAGTCTCTGGAGAAGGCCACGTCTCTACGACCCGACGAGCCTGCCTGGTTGAGGGAGCTGGGCCAGGTCTATGCCGGTGCGGGACGGCTTCTGGAGGCGCAACAGGCCTGCCAGCGGGCCCTCCAACTGGGGGCGGACCCCAACCTGCGCCGTGAGCTGGCCCATCTCTACCGCAGAATGGGGTGGCGGCAGGAGGCTATTAAGGAGCTGCAGAAGGCCCTGGAAGACGCGGCTGGTCAGGGCCCGGAGACCCGCGGTCTCTGGCTGCTCGATATTGGCGACTTCTACCAGGATACCAGGGACTGGGAGAAGTCCGCGGAGGCCTACGACGCGGCCCGGGCCTTATTGGGTGATCGGGGAGAGGTCTACGAGCGGAGGGGGAGCCTGCTGGTCTGTATGGGACGTTACCAGGAGGCCAGGGCCGAGCTGGAAGGGGCGGCCTCCCGGGGCTACGCCGAGCCCCGAGTTAGCCATACCCTGAGCTTGGCCCTGTTAGGGCTGGGTGACACGGAGGGGGCCCTGCGTCAGGCCATCAAGGCGGCCTTCGCTGATCCCACCAACCCCCAGTTCCAGCGGCATCTGGGTAGCGTCTTGAGATTGAAGGGCGACCTGAACTCGGCCATGAACTACCTCCAGAGGGCTCTGGACCTAGCGCCGGGCGATCCTCAAAACCTGCTGCAAATGGGCCTGGCCCTGGAGGACAAAGGCGACGTGCCAGAGGCCCTCCGGCTTTACCAACAGGCTGTTGAGCTGTCACCCGAAGAGCCGGCCTTCCATCTGGAGCTTGGTAGGCTCCTGTTGAATCTGGGCCGCATGGAGGAGTCGCTGGCGGACCTGCAGGCGGCCGTAGAGGGCGCGCCGGAGAGTCCCAAAGCCCGGTTCACTCTAGGGCGGGCACTGGAAGGGCTTGGCTCCCTGGAGCGGGCAGGGGAGCAATACGCCGCCGCCTCTCGTCTCGACCCTCAGGTGGCCGTGTACCACTTTCACCTGGGCAAGACCCTGGAGGCGCTTGGCGATCTCCAGGATGCTGTGGCCTCTCTGCGCCAGGCGCTGGAGCTAGAGGGCAGCCAGGCATCCTGGCACGTTGATCTGGCGGGCCTGTACGGGAGGATGGGCGAGACTGACCAGGCCGGTAGAGAGTACCGGCGGGCCCTGGACCTTGCCCCGCCAAGCTACGATAACTACCTCCAGGCGGGGGCCTTCTACCGTGAGGGCGGACTCTACCGGGAAGCCCTCTCCTTGCTGGAAAGGGCTGTCTCCCTGGCGCCGTCCAGGGCAGAGGGGCATCGCCAGTTGGGCCTGGTCAAGCTGGATTTGGGTCTACCGGATGAGGGGATCAAAGCTCTGCAGAGGGCAGTTGACCTGTCTCCCCGGGAGCCGCTCTGCCAGATAGACCTGGCCAACGCCTACAGGATCCGGGGAGACCACGCGGAGGCCGCCAAGCGGCTTCTGAGCATTACCAAGGAGTGGCCGGAATCGGCCCCGGCCCATTATTATCTGGGGCTGGCCCTGGCGGATCAGCGCTGGCACGGCGAGGCGCTGGCTCCACTGTCCCGGGCCGCCGAGTTGGACGAGCATCAGCCGCGCTACCGTTGCGCCCTGGCCAGGTCGCTGATGGAGCTTAACCAGCAGGAAGAGGCCCTGGTCCAATTGCGGGAAGCCTCCGCAATCCCGTCGGCGCGGAGCGAAGACCTGGTGGGGATCGGGCGCATCCTGGAGGAGATGGGGCGTCCCGAAGATGCTCTGGGCGTCTACCGGCAAGGACTGGAGAAAGAACAACGGGCGGAGCTGTATTACCGGGCTGCCGGTGTTCTCCGTCTGTTGAGAAGGAGACAGGATGCCGCGGCCTCCCTCAGGGCTGCCCTGGCGCTGGGTGAGCAAGCCGCCTGGCAAAACGAGCTGGGAGAGCTGCTGGAGGAGGAAGGGCAACCGGCGGAGGCTCTGCCCTGTTTCCAGCGGGCGCTCTACCTGGATCCCAAGGAGCCGCTCCATCATCGCAATGTGGGGGTGGCCCTGGAAAGACTGCATCGCTATGAGGCAGCCAGGGAGGTCCTGCAGGAGGCTGTCAAGCTGCGGCCTGATTATAAGGATGCCCTGGGGCACCTGGCCTCCGTGACAGCCAAGATTACTCTGGAAAGGGAGGTGAAAAAACGGTCATCTCAGCATTGACCTATGTCATCTCTTATGCTAGAATTTCTCCAACTCACCCGATGCCGTGCAGTATTCCCAACCCTTTCCTTGAGGTGAAATGGTGTTAATCCGCGATATCATGGGAATGACCATCTTCGGTGTGGGCGTGTTGGCCATTGCTCTCGGGATGGTTATCATCCTGGGCAAGGAGTACCAGGAAACTCTTCGTGTCCTTTCCAGCCATTCCACCAGGCTCAGTGGACGGGCCATAACCGAAGAGGGCATGGCTCCGGTACTGGATGGCATGGCCCGCCTTCTGGACGCCGTCACCCGCCTCATCGCTACCGCTGTTGGGGTAGGGGCTTTCCTTTCCATGCTGGGTGTCGGTATGTCCGTCCTGGGGTTCTGGATGCTGTCGAAGTGAACAGTCGTCAGTTTTCAGTTTTGAGTTGTGAGCTTTGAGTCTTCAGTGGTCAGTCTGCGATCCCCAGTCTGGGGGATTTGATAGCTGGCGGCTCACAACTGACAACCAATAACTGATAACTGATGACTGATAACTGACAACTGAACGCTGGAGGTGGCATGGGGCCTAGCCTCGAAAATGGATCCGCTGGGGGGCCTGAACTCACCGCTATGGAGCGGGCGCTCCTAAACCGGTATCTTCAGGCTCTCGTCTCCAGCCATTCATCCCTTTCGTCCGGGCGGAGCCTGGTGCCGCCGGCATTCCAGCAGGACTTATCCCTGACCCCGGTCCCTATCGGCGACCTACTGACTGGACGCGCCCCCGTGGTAATCCTTGGGGACCTCGGCTGCGGCAAGACCGCGTTTCTGACATGCTTGGCCGGCGCCCTGGCCCGAGCCTGTTTGGGCGATACCACCAGCGAACTCTCCTGGCTGCCATCGCTTCCCCTCTTGATCCCCCTACACCTGCCGCTGGCCAACATGGGTGAGGGCAGGATCGAAGAGCTTATGCTCAAGTCTTTCCGGCAGAGCGGAGTCCAGGATATCACCTGGGAAACGCTGGAGGGCCTTCTTTCCAGGGCTTCGTTCATGCTGATGCTGGATGGACTTGACCAGGTGCCGCGGGCATACCAATTGGAGGCTATGGAGTCCATTACGGCCTTCGTCAACTACCGGAGCCAGAGTCACCGGGTGTTGCTAACCTGCCGCCTTCAGGACTTTTCGCTTTTTAAGACCTGGTTTGCCGGCGCCCAGTCCGTGCGGGCACGAGAATGGGACGACGCCCGAGTTGTTAATGAGCTGACGTCCCTTTTGGGAGCCGAGGCGGCCCAGGTTCTTCTAGATGGCCTCCGCCAGAGGCCTGGCCTCTGGGAGCTGCTGCACAATCCCCTAGTGCTGAGCCTGTTGCGGGAGAGGGTCCTCTCCCGCGGGGAAGGCCAGCCGCTGGCCAGGCGTCAGGGAGAGGCGTTGAGTGCCCTGGTCCAGGGCCTGTTAGAGTGGCCAGCCGCTTGCGGGCGGGAGCCGCCGCCCGGCTCCGGTATTGGGCTCCGGGAAGTCAAGCTGGCCCTGGCCCAGGTGGCCTTCTGGATGCGCCAGCAGGGCCGCACCAGCGTGGACTACCTGACCCTGAGCGGCCTGCTCCGAGAAGCGTCTCCTAAAGGGACGGTGGCCAGGGACCTGCAACATGCGGTGCTGGATACCGGCCTCATTAGTTTCTCTGAGGACCGGCAGCGTCTCTCGTTCTGGAAGCCCATTCTGGCCGACTTCTTCGCGGCCGCGGCCCTGGGCGAGCGGCTACAGAGTGGCGAGGCGATCGACCCTTACATCAAGGATGAGGATGCCCAGCGATACTGGGAGCTCCCTCTGACCCTTCTCTATGGCACATACTCCAAGCGAAGGGATATCCTTACAGAGGTAATCGACGAAGGGGAAGATCGGAGCAGGGTCGCCCTGGCAGTGAGGCTGGTTACCTCCAACGAGCCTCCCCATCTCTACCGCCAGATCCTTTCCATAGACGCGGCTAACGTAAACCTGAGGATGAACTTGGGCATGGCCTTCCAGGCTATGGGCCTTATCCAGGAGGCCATGGAGGAGCTGGAAGAGGCTCACCGTCTGAAGCCCGACCGCACGGATATCATAGCCATCTTGGGTAAGACCCTGGAGGAGGGAGGGCGCTACCTTGAGGCGCTCCAGGTCTACCAGAAGGCGGCGGCCCTTAACCCGCAGGAAGCCACGTACCAGCGGAACATCGGCGTAGTGCTGGCTCGGCTGGGGAAGGCCCAAGATGCCCAGGAGGCCCTACAGAAGTCGCTTCTGCTTTTCCATGCCAATTACGCTGACGCCCATTATGAACTGGGGAAGGTGCTGATGCAGCAGGGCCAGGCCGAGCGTGCCCTGGAATCCTACCGCAGGGCGGTGGAGCTGGCCCCTCAGCAGGCATTCTATCGTTTCGAGCTGGCCCAGGCCTACAAGAAACTGGGCCAATTTCCCGAGGCCATGGAGCAGGTGCGCCAGGCGGTGGGCCTGGACGAGGGCTTCGCCCAGGGCTTCCATGAGCTGGGGCTTCTATACAGCCTCCAGGGCTGGCACGAAGAGGCGGCGGCTGAGCACCGGAGGGCCCTGGCCCTCAAGCCTGCCAACCCATCCTTCCGCTACCACCTGGGTGTATCCCTGGCGGCCGCCGGAAGGCAGGACGAGGCTGCGGCGGAGCTGGAGGAAGCGGTGCGACTGGACCCGGCTCAGGCCAGTGCCCTGGACCAACTGGGCCTGATTTATCTCCAACAGCGCAGACAGCAGGACGCCGGTGCAGCCTTCCAGCGAGCGGTGGAGCTGGAGCCCCGAACGGGCGCCTATCGCCACAACCTGGCATTGGCCCTGGCCCAGATAGGGGACTTCGCTCAAGCGGCCCGGGAGATGGAAGAGGCCCTGTCTCTGGAAGAAGATAACGGCCCCTGGCACAGCCAATTGGGCGACATCCTTTGTCAGCAGGGACGTCCCCGGGAGGCCCTTCTGCACTACCAGCAGGCCATTCAGCTTGAGCCCCGGGATTTCTACCACTACTACAGCGCGGGGGCCCTTTGCCGGCAGTTGGGGAGCCTGGATGAGGCGCTCAGGTACCTCCAGCAGGCCGTTACGCTACGGGAGGACTTCGCCGACTCGTACAACGAGCTCGCACAGGTGTACGACAGGATGAACCGCCCGGACGAAGCGCTGGCTGCCAGCCAGAAGGCCATGTCCCTGGCCCCTGCCCATGGTGAGTACCACCGGAGTCTGGGGCGGGCCTATAAGGGCCTGGGACAGGTGGAGGCTACCGTGGAGGAGCTGCGTCGAGCGGTTTCGGTCCAGCCCGGCAGCGCAGATGCCCACTTCGAGCTGGGGCTGGCCTTCCAGAGCAGCGGCCAGATGGAGGCCGCCTTGGCTGAATACAAAGAGGCGATTACCTTGAACCCCCGGATGGCCGTCTACCGCCGCAACGCCGGCATAGCACTTCGGGAGGTGGGGCGTCTTCGTGAGGCCGTGGAACAGTTCCGCGATGCGGTACGCCTGGCCCCGGATGACGCGGAGAGTAACTACCAGCTAGGCCTGACCCTCCTGGCTTCGGGCCAGAACAGCGAAGCCTCCGAGGCCCACCGCCAGGCAGCCCGGCTGGCGGCGGAGAATGTCCAGTACGCTTTCCAGGCCGGACACAGCTTCAGGCTGGTGGGACGGCTAAACGAAGCGGAGTCCATGCTGCGCCACGCCCTCACTCTGGCTTCGGGCGAGCCCTCGGAAGTCGCGGCTTTGCGCGACGAGCTGGGCACCGTACTGACCCTTCAGGGGCACTACCAGGAAGCCTTAGGAGAATTCCAGGAGGCCCTGTCTCTTTCCGACAGTGCGGGAATACGCCGCAACATGGGCAGTGTTCAGGCCAGGGTCCGCCAATTCGGCGAAGCATCGGAGTCCTACGCTCGGGCTCTCCGGGAAGAACCCTCCAATGCCCAGTGGGAGAACGAGCTGGGAGACATCCTGATGGCCCAGGGCCAGCACGAGCTGGCATTACACCACTACCTGCGGTCCACTGAGCTCCAGCCCGGCCAAGCCCTCTACCTGCGCAATCTGGGCATCTGCCTCAAGCATATTGGTCGAGTCCAAGAGGCCAAAGGTTGTCTCCAGAAGGCCCTTGACTTGGAGCCGGACAACCCAGACCTGCGAAACCACTTGGGCATCGTATTGACTCTGCTGGTGGAGCTGCCCCAGGCTCTGGTGCATCTAACTAAAGCTGTGGATCTGGCGCCCCAGGCCGGCGTCTATCGCCGCAATCTGGCCGTTGTATACGTCCAGATGGGCCATCAGCACGAGGGGGCCGCGGAGTTGTCCAGAGCTGTGGAGATGGAGCCGACCCGTGCCGATTGGCACAATGAGCTGGGCAAGGTGCTGCTGGCGCTGGACGACGGCGAGGGGGCTATCAGAGTGCTCCAGCGGGCCGTGGAGCTGGACCCTGTAAATGCCGGCTACCACCATGACCTGGCCGATGGCCTGCAGCGGGCCAGCCGCTTCCGGGAGGCGGCCATGGAGATGTCTGAAGCCCTGCGCCTGAGGCCGCAGGAGGCCCAGTGGCACAACGAGATGGGGGACATATACTCCCTCCAGGGCTGGTACCTGGAGGCCCTGCCGGAATACAACGAAGCGGCTGGGCTGGCTCCGCAGGACGCCGTCTATCATTACAACAAAGGACAGGCCGCCTTCCGACTCGGCCACTTTCCGGACTCGGTGGCGGCCCTGGAGGAGGCCGTCCGGCTTAACCCCAGTTTTACAGAGGCCCGTTTCCAGTTAGGCAAGGTCTATCAGGCCCAGAAACTTCTGCCTCAGGCCCTGGCGGAGTTCCAACTGGCCGTGGGCTTGGAGCCGGAACGAGCAGTTTTCCACCATGCCGCCGCCATGGCCCACCGGGAGCTAGGGGAGGACAAAGAGGCCATAGACGAGATGGTGAGCGCCATAGTTCTTGATTCCAGCCACGCTCAGTGGTACAACGATCTGGGGGAGATCTATGACAGCCGCGGGCGGCAGGATGAGGCCCTGGCCCAATTCCAAAAGGCCGTGGAGCTGGCCCCGCGGTCCGGCATCTACCGCCGCAACCTGGGGGCACTGCTCTACCGCCTGGGGCACAGGTCCCAGGCGGAGGAAGAGTTGGAGGAGGCGGTTGCCCTGGAGCCGGGCGATGCCCTGGCCCATCACTGGCTGGGGAAGGCCCGGTCTTCATTGGGCCTGGTTTCTGAGGCCAGCGAAAGTTTCCAGAGGGCTGTGCAGTACGCCGGGCAAAACCCCGAATACCATCTTTCCCTGGGACGGACTCACCTCCAGATGGGGCGAATTGATGAAGCCATCTCTTCTCTGACGGAAGCCGTTCGCCTTTATCCCAAGCATGCTCAGGCCCACAACGAGCTAGGCAACGCCTATGCCGGGCAGAACAAGTATTCCGAAGCCCTGGTAAGCTACCACCGGGCCCTGGAGCTTGAGCCGGAAGCCCTCTACCATAGAAACGTCGGGCTGATGCAGGCCAGGCTGGGACGGGTCCAGGAGGCGGCGGCCTCCCTGGAAGAAGCGACCAGGTTGGACCCCTCGGTGGCTGCCTGGCAGGCTGAGCTTGGGGAACTCGAACACTTGCAGGGACGGCTCGAAGAAGCCTTCGCTAGATTCGAGCAGGCCTGCCGCCTCGCACCGGACCAGGGCGCCTATTTCCGCCAGGCGGGCAAGGCGCTTCGCCAGTGGCGAGAGTACGAGGAGGGGCTTAGTGACCTGGGGATGCTTAGCGAGCGGCGTGCTCCCGGCCTGGACCGGGCGGTGGAGCTCCTGGAGCAGGCCCTGAGCCTTGATCCCCAGGAAGCGGAAGCCTGTTACGAGCTGGGCCTGGTACGAGAGATGGACGGGCAACCGGCGTCTGCTCTTGAGCAGTACCGGCGGGCCGCCGAACTCCGGCCCCGTGAGGCGGAGCCGCTGGTGCGGGTAGGGGCGATGCTCAGGTCCCTGGGCCGGTTCGAGGAGGCGGGGGAGGAGTTGGGGCGGGCTTTGGTCCTGCAACCTCAGATGGCCAGCGCTCACCATGAGACGGGGCTCCTCATGCAAAGCAAAGAGGAGCATGGGGCCGCCCTCGAGGCCTTCCACGAGGCGGTGCGGCTGGCCCCCAATGAGGCAACCTTTCACCGGGCGCTGGCCAAGGCTTACCAGGCCCTGGGGCAACTGGACCAGGCGGCCGTCTCCCTGGAGGAAGCACTGCATCTGGAGCCCAAGCGGGTACAATGGCAGAACGAGCTTGGCCTCATCTACCAGATGCAGGGCAAAGAGCGGGAAGCCCTGGTCAGCTTTACCCTGGCTGCCGAGCGAGAGCCCTCGGTGGCCGCCTACCACCGTAACGCCGGGACCATTCTCGAGCAGCTCGGCCGTTTCGAGGAGGCCGCCCAGCAGCTTCGCCAGGCGGTCCAGATCCTGCCCGACAAAGCCTCCTGGAGGATGGAGCTGGCGGGGGTCCTGGAACAGTTGGGCCTCCACGAGGAGGCGCTAAACGAGTACAAGCGGGCGCAGGAGCTCGACGCCCAGGAGTCCCAGGCGCCACTTCGGGAAGGCCGGGTGCTGCGCTGGCTGGAGCGGTATGACGAGGCCGTCCTGGCTGTGGGCCGGGCCCTGGAGCTGGAGCCTGACCTGGCGGCGGCTCACTTTGAGCTTGGTCTGGTGCTCAAGGCTCGCGGGAACAACCAGGAGGCCCTGGCGGCGTTCCGGCGGGCCCTGGAGCTGCAGCCGGAGGACCCGGCCTACAGCCGCCAAGCAGGCCTTACCCTCAGAGACCTGGGACGTTATGACGAAGCGGCAGCGGAGCTGGAATCGTCCCTTTCCTTCCAGGCCGAGCTGCCGGAGACGCACTTCGAGCTGGGGCAGGTCTACGAGGCCCAGGGACGCCTTGATTCTGCTGTTGGGGAGTACCAGGCGGCCATCAAGCTTCAGCCTGCCAGAGCGTCATACCACGCCCTTTTGGGGGACCTCTTGCGACGCCTCAAGCGCCTGGAAGACGGAGGCGCGGCCCTGCGCAAGGCCGTGGAG
>ORJL011757089.1_pt1 | contig 13789 bp, 10 predicted proteins | sample 1779941 | NCBI WGS metagenome assembly ORJL01 (sample SAMEA104232317, study PRJEB22302) | groundwater metagenome | biome: forest; feature: aquifer; material: groundwater | place: USA | collected 2011-08-07 | depth 5.8 m
CGGCGCTTGATTCGGTCGCGCGCCCTCCCGCAATCCATTTCGCGAAGCCACCGTTGAGCCCCGCCGCGGCGTCGTGGCCGAGCCACTTCAACAGCCACCACAGGCGGCTCGCATACATTCCGCTGTCCTGGTCGTATGCGACGACCTGCATGCCGTTGCCGATCCCCAGACGTCCGAATGTGTCTGTGAGGGCCGTGGGATCCGGCAGGGGATGGCGGCCGTTTCGACCGGTTGTCGGGCCGGCGAGGTCCCGTCCGAGGTGCGCGTACACGGCGCCCGGGAGGTACTGCGCCGTGTATTCGCGCTCGCCCCACCCCTCATCGTCGAGCGAGAACCGACAGTCCACGATTACGAAACCGGGGTCGTGGAGATGAGTTGCGAGCGCGTCAGTCTCGATGAGCGTCCTGAAGGCCATTGGCGTACGATACCACCCTCTCATTCGCCGATTCCTGCCAACTCTTTCGACGAAAGGGCCGTCTAAGAGCGATACATGGCCATTTGGTGCACACTGCTGCTTGCCGTGCTCGTCTCGACCCCGGTGGAGGCCACGCCACTTTCCAGCGCGGCCGTGGCCGTTGCCGTCCCTACGCAGACGGCGGCTCGCGTCGGAGCCGACGGCGCGCAGCTTACTGAGGAACGTGGCAGACCGCGCCGGCGATTTCCGAGTTTCTCCAGCGCGAACCGGACGAAGGCAGCCCGCCGAGTCAGCGGACCGAGTTCAGGATCGCGTACGACGCCAGCACGCTGTATGTGAAAGTGCGCGCGTTCGATTCCGAGCCCGACAAGATTGTCGGCTACTTCTCGCGGCGCGACGCCGATTCGGGCTGGCGGTCGCGCGTCAGATCAGCCGGCTCAACGAGACCTCCACATGGCCGCTGCGCGCGTGCAGCGCGACCGGCTATGTGTCGTCGTTTGGCGAGCTGACCGGCCTGTCGATGACTCAGTCGCCCAAGCGGCTCGAGATCACGCCGTACACCCTTGCGAGCATGACGAATCAGCCGGCCGGCGACAGTCCGCTGGTGAAGACGTCGGCGCCGGGCGGCGCACTTGGCGCCGGCCTCAAATACGCGCTCACGCCCGGCCTCACGCTCACGACAACGATCAACCCCGATTTCGGACAGGTTGAAGCCGATCCGGCGGTCGTGAACCTGTCGGCGTTCGAAACGTTCTTCTCCGAGCGGCGTCCGTTCTTCGTCGAGGGCTCCGGCAACTTCCGCTTCGAGACCGACTGCAACGGCGATTGTTCCGGCCTGTTCTACTCGCGGCGTATCGGCCGCACGCCGCAAGGCGCCGACGACCTGCCGAGCGGCGACGATGTGTTCACCGACGCACCGCTGCAGACCGCTATCCTCGGCGCCGCGAAGCTGACCGGCCGCATCGGCAAGTTCTCGATTGGCGCGATGCACGCGGTCACCCAGCAGGAAGTTGCCAGTGTGCTGTCCGGCCCGGTTCGATCGAAGCAGTCGGTGGAGCCCTTGACCGGCTACTCGGCGGGCCGCGTGCGTCGCGAGTTCGCGAACCAATCGCCGGCCGGTTTCATCGTCACCGCCACGAATCGGCGCGTGTCGTCGGCGCTCGACTTCCTGGCGAATGACGGGTATACGGGCGGCATCGATGCGGACTGGCGATTCAAGTCCAACTTCAGCCTGAAGGGTTAGCTGGCGGCGAGCAGCATCCACGGCTCGCCGGAAGCCATCGAACAGCCGTCACTATTTCCAGCGGCCCGACAGCCGGGTTGCGCTCGATAGGTCGCGCACGTCGCTCCGCGGCGGCGCCGGGCAGATCATGTTAGCGAAGATCGGCGGCCAGCGAGTCCGGTTCAATTTCGTCGGCGCCTTCAAGTCGCCCGGCTACGACACCAACGACGTCGGCTTCATGCGGCGGGCCGATCAGCGGTCGATGAACAGCTGGGTGCAGATCCGCGGCGACAAACCGAATCGCTGGTTCAGAACGCGCAACATCAATTTCAACCAGTGGGCGCAGTGGAATTCGCGAGGCGACCGCCTTCAGAGCGGCCAGAACATCAACTCGCATTGACAGTTCGCCAACAACTGGCGCATCGGCGGCGGGATCAACGTGAATCAGTACGTCGTCGACGACCGGGTGCCCCGCGGCGGTCCCGCCGCCATCGTCGAGGGGGCGAAGGGCGGCTGGCATGACATGGCCACCGACGATCGCCGTGCCGTCGCATTCACGTACGACGGCGGGCGGGGCGGCGATCGCCATGGCTCCCGCTGGCACGACATCATGCCCGTTCAGAACGACGAACGTGATGCGGTGGGAATACGAGCCGGGATCCACATTGTCCGTCGTCTGGCAGCAGGCCCCCGAGGACACGACCGAGGACGGCGATTTCCGCTTCAGGCGGGATTTGGGTGACGTGTTCCGCACGCCGGGACGCAACGTGTTCCTGGTGAAGCTGGCGTACTGGCTGAATTATTAGCCCGACGGTAGGCCGGCTAAAGCCGGCCACTACCGAAGATGCTGACAGCTTTCAGCTATTAGGGCTGCTTATACAGCACGCCGTTCTTCATGACGAGCTTGACCCGCCGCAGCGCCGAGACGTCTTTCGTGGGATCGCCGTCGAAGGCAACGAGATCGGCGAAGAGCCCTGCCTTCACCGAACCGATTTGATTCTCCATTTTCAGCGCGCGCGCGGCCGTTGACGTGGCGCTCTTGATCGCATCCACGAGCGGCATCCCGTAGTTCACCATCAGCTCGATTTCCCGCGCGTTGTCGCCGTGCGCGAACACACCGGCGTCGCTGCCGTTGACAATCGTGACGCCGGCATCGAGCGCCGCCTGGAAGCTGGCGCGCTTGCGTGCGATGCGCGCGGGCTCGGGCTGCTGACCTTTCCGCCATCCCGCGTACTGGCTCGTCGCGTCGCCCGCGGCGAGCGTCGGACAGAGGGCGACGTTCTTCTCCACCATCAGCCTGAAGATCTCCGGCGTGCCGTCGTCGCCATGCTCGATTGTGTCGACGCCGGCGAGAATGGCGTTCCGCATGCCCTCCGGCGAGCTGGCATGGGCGGAGACGGGAGTGCCGCTGACGTGGGCGGTCTGCACGCCCAGCGCGAGCGATTCGAGCGTGAACGTGGGATGCGCACCGGGCAGCGGGCCCCACCGGTAATCTGCATAAAACTTGATCCAGTCGGCGCCGTGACCGATCTGGCTCCGAACCGTCCGCGCCATCGAGTCGATGCCGTCGGCTTCCTCCGCGCCCTGCGGCACGGTCCATTCCGGCGCGTAGCCTTTCGGCCCGTAGCTGCCGGTGGCGACAATCGCGCGCGTGGATGCCAGCAGTCGGGGTCCGGGAATGATGCCCTGATCGACCGCCTGTTTCAGGCCGACGTCGGCGTAACCGGCGCCCTCGGTGCCGAGATCGCGGACCAGCGTGAACCCGGCCATCAACGTTGCGCGGAGGTGGTTCACGGCGCGCGCCGTGCGCAGCGCGAGCGCCTCATGCGCCACCTGATCGTCCCAGCTCGTCTCGTTGTAGGGATGGAGCAGCACGTGCGAGTGGCCTTCGATGAGCCCCGGCGTCAGGGTCGTCCCGGGAAGATCGATCGTCGTCGCGCCGGGGGCGCCGATAGACGCGGCCGCGCCGACCGCGTCGATCCGGTCACCTTTGACGCGCACCGCCCAGCCCTCGTGCATGGTGCCGCCGTCCCACACGCGGGCGGGCTTCAGGACGATCACTGCCGCGTCGCCGTCGCTGCGCGCCCGCTCCTGCGCACCCCCGGACGCCGTCAGCGCGGCTGCGGCGACACCGATGAGCGACAGGCGTCGAACGATGTGGGGAATTACCATGCCCAGAATTATAGTGAAGGGATTCGGACGACTCCTGTAAACCTGCGGACGAGGAACCTGATGACCTTCGGCACAGTCGGTCGCCTCTTCTCACTCCTGTCGACCCTTGCGGTCACCGCGTCGGTCGGGGCGGTCGCCGCGCAAACGCCGAGCGACGGCATCAGCCGTCCGGAGGCGCGTGCGGTGCGCGTGGCCGACGGGTCGATCCGCCTCGATGGACGGCTCGACGAAAGCATCTGGCAGACCGCGCCCGCCCTGACCCGGTTCGTGCAGAAGGAACCCGACGAGCGTGCTCCAGCGACCGATCGGACCGAGATCCGCTTTGTCTACGACGACGATGCGCTGTATGTCGGCGCGCGAATGTGGTCCACCGGCGCCGTGCAGGCGCCGCTCGGACGCCGCGACGGGGGCGATCAATCCGAGCACCTGATTGTGTCGCTCGATACGTATCTGAATCGGCGGACCGCTTCGACATTCGGCGTCACCGCATCCGGCGTCAGGCTCGATCGCTACCATTCCACCGATGACGACTTCGTCGATGACGGCTTCGACCCGGTGTGGCAGGCGCGCTCCATCGTCGATGAAAACGGGTGGACCGCGGAGCTCTGGATCCCTTTTTCGCAGCTCCGCTTCAACGACCGCAGCCCGCAGATCTGGGGCCTGAACGTCCGGCGTTGGGTGCCGTCGCGCAACGAAGACGTCTATTGGGCGCTAGTGCCGCGGACCGAGCGGGGCTGGGCATCGCGCTTCGGCGATCTCGTCGGCATCGACGGCATCGGCCCTCGCCGCCGCCTGGAGATTCTTCCCTACGTCGCAAGCTCTGCCCACGTCGTCGGGGCACGCGACGCCGCCAACCCGTTCGATGCCGGCGCAAATGTGGAGGGGCGCGTCGGCCTGGACATGAAAGTCGGCCTCGGATCGGATCTGACGCTCGAGGCGACTGCGAACCCCGACTTCGGACAGGTTGAAGCCGACCCGGCCGAGGTGAACCTGTCCGCCTTTGAAACGTTCTTCAGCGAGAAGCGGCCGTTCTTTCTCGAGGGGAGTCAACTGCTCGCCGGCCGCGTCAACAATTATTTCTACTCGCGCCGGATCGGCGCGCCGCCCGCCGGACGCGCATCCGGCGACTTCGTCGAACACCCGGCGACGAGCACGATTCTCGGCGCCGCGAAGCTGACCGGCCGCTTGTCGTCCGGCACGTCCATCGCTGTGCTGGGAGCGGTCACAGGCGCGGAGACCGCCCGCACGTTCCGGCTGCCGGACGCATTCGGCCGGCAGCGCGTCGCGCCGCGGACCCTGTTCGGCGTGGCGCGCGTCGAGCAGGAATTCGGGCCGCCGGGATCGACGTGGTCGATCATGACGACCGCCATGCATCGGGATCTCGAACCGGGCGAGCCTCTGGGGGCTCTGTTGACGCGTAACGCTGCTGCCCTGAGCGGCGACACCGTGCTGCGTCTCAATGGGGGCGACTACCAGGTCAATGCCTTCTCCGGCATCACCTACGTCGAGGGGGAGACGCAGGCGATCGATCGGGTTCAGCGGACGAGCAGGCACTATCTGGATCGTCCCGATGCGGATCACCTTCGGTACGATCCGCTGCGCACGACGCTGTCGGGAACGAAGTCGGGGCTGATGGTGGAGAAGCGGAACGGCCGGCACTGGCTCTGGCAGATGGCGACCCAGATCGAAACGCCGGAGTTCGAACCCAGCGATCTCGGACGTCTGACCTCGACGGATGCGATCGTCGGCAATGCCCGGATCGAGTACCGCGACACGGTCCCTCGCCCCTGGTGGCGCAATTACTCGATCGAGCTCGGTAGCCGGAATGAGTGGTCCTTCGGTGGCGACCGCCAGGTCGCCTCGCTTGATGCCAACGCCGAGGTGACCTGGCCCAACTTCTGGACCACACAATCGCGCACGCAATGGAGGTTCCGCACGCAGGACGCGCGGCTCACGCGTGGCGGTCCGTTGATGGAAACGCCGCGCGGCTGGGGCACCAGCCTCGAAATGGCGACGAGCGAGGCCGCGCAGACGCGCGCGGGCGGCGAAGTGTCGTACGGCCGCGACGAGGACGGCGGCAACGATTTTCAGGTCGATGCCGGCTTCGACCTGCGTCCCGCGCCGCAATGGTCGCTGTCGATCAGGCCGGCCTACCAGCGACAAGTGAACACGCAGCAGTACGTGACGACGCGCGACGGTGGTTCGGCGTCGACGTTCGGGAGCCGCTACATCTTCGCGCGGATCGACCGAACGACCTACAGCGTGCAGGCGCGTCTGAGCTACACGTTCAAGCCCGATCTCACGCTGGATCTGTACGCCGAGCCGTTTGCCGCGAGCGGCCGGTACGACGATTTCGGGGAGCTGGCGGCCGCGCGCACGCGACTGCTGCGCCGCTACGGTGCCGGCGGGACGACGCTCGACCGGCCGCCGGACGGCGCCCGCCGCGTGACGGACGGCGCCACGACGTTCAGCCTGGCCAACCGTGACTTCAACGTGCGGTCGTTCCGCAGCAACCTGGTTCTGAAATGGGAGTGGAGGCCCGGCAGCACCCTGTATCTAGTTTGGCAGCAGGATCGGTCCGAGGAAAAGGCGCTGAGCACCGTCGCGTCGCTCGGGGACCTGTTCGCCTCGCCCGCGGCGCCCGGGGACAACTTCTTCATCGTCAAGGCGAGCGTCTGGATTGCGCGGTGAAAAAATCCCAAATCCCCAAATTCATATAGCATTCCCGTGATGGCGAAACCTGCAGAGTGTGCTGCGGTGAGCGGCCTCGCCAGCCGCCTGGGCGCGTTCGTGGCCGAGCGTCATCCGCTCGCGCTCGCAGACGCGCTCGAGGCCTTCGAGACCGTGACGCGCGGCACACGATTCCACGACGCCGGCACGATCGACGCGCTGCGCGGTCCGTTCAGGCAGGAGCTGTCGCGCCGGCTGCGATTGCGGCCGATCCCCGACGGTCTCCCCGACACGACGCCGCGCATCACCGCCCGGACGCGAACCGGACAAGCGCACGAGGAGGTGCTCGACGCATGCGACGGGTTCCTCCGCCGCGAAGCGATCGAAGCGTCGCTGACGGCCGACGAGCGCCGCGAGATTCTGCGCGGCATGCTGCTCACGCGAGCCACCGACAACCGCCTGAAGACGTTCTTTACGAGCGGCGAGATCAGGTATGGCGCCGTCCCCTTTCAGGGCAAAGGCTTCCGCTCGCTCGGCCAGGAAGCGATCTACGCCGCGGGCATCCGATTGCGGCGCGGCGCGGCGTACCGCGGCGGCGACGGGCGCTGGCAGGGAGATGTCATCGCACCGGTCATCCGCGATCTCGGCGCGACGCTCGCCATGCGGCCCGAGCCCGAGACCGTGCGCATGGTGCTGAACGCGCAGATGGGGAAAGCGGGCGCGCCGCTCGACGGGAAGGATCTGCACATCGGCGCGTTCGAGTGGGGGGTTCTGCCGCCGCCGGCGCCGCTGACGACCGCGACGCTGACCATGGCCGGGATCGCGCTGGCGTTCTGGCGCGAAGGATCCGGCCGCGTGGCGGTGTCGTTCATCGGCGAGGGCGGGTCGTCGCTTGGCGAGTGGCACGAGGCGATCAATCTGTGCGCCGTGCGGCGCCTTCCCGCGGTCTTCTGCATCGAAAACAATCAGACGGCGCTCTCTACGCCGGTGTCGGAACAGTCCGCAGTACGCGTGTTCGCCGACAAGGCGGTCGGCTACGGCATTCCAGGCATCACCATCGACGGCACCGATCCCGACCGCGTCGCGGCGGCGTTCGCGTGGGCGGTCGAGCGCGCGCGGGCGGGGGCGGGGCCGGCACTCATCGAGGTCGTCGCCATGCGGATGTGCGGTCACGCGCATCACGACGACATGTTGTACCTCGGGAAGGACCCACAGCCGTCGTGGGAGTATCCGGCGCTCACCGATCAGGGCTACGCGAACCGCGAGCTGTACGAGTATTGGGCGGCGCGCGATCCGCTGCCGGCGTACGCCGCGAAGCTGGAGCGTGAAGGGATCATCAAGGCGGACGATGTCGATCGGCTGAAGCGCGAAGTGGAAACGATCGTCGAAACAGAGGCGCGCGCGGTCGTCGACGCACCGTGGCCGGATCCCTCGCTGGCGGGCGTCGGCGTCTTCGCCGGCGAAAAGCCGCGCGTGCGGGTCGAGGTGTTGGATCCAGAGGTCCGGCTGAAGCCGGACACTGCCGAATCGGAAGTGCTAGGCGGAAGGTCGGTAGTGTCCGGCTTTAGCCGGACCGAGTCAGTCGAAGCTGCGCCGCCGTTCGATCCCAAGGGCAGAACGTTCCTGGAGGCGGTGATGCTCGGCCTGCGCGACACGCTGCGCGCCGACCCGCGCGTCTTCGTCTACGGCGAAGACGTCGGCGGCAACTACGGCAACGCGTTTCTGCTGCTGCGGCCGCTGCTGAAGGAGTTCGGCGACCGCCTCATCAACTCGCCGCTGGCCGAGGGCGGGGTGCTCGGCGTCTGCGTGGGCGCGGCGCTCGCGGGACAGCGCCCGATCGGCGAGATCCAGTTCAACGATTTTGTCGCCACCGGATTCAACCAGCTGGTGAACAACGCCGCAAAGATTCGCTACCGGTGGGGCGGCAGCGTCCCCATGGTCGTGCGCATGCCCTGGGGCGGCCTGCGTCATGCCGGCCCGTTCCATTCGCAGAACACCGAGGCCTGGTTCTATCGCACACCGGGGCTGAAGATTGTGGTGCCGTCGACGCCGTACGACGCGCGCGCCCTCCTGGCGGCATCGGTTGCCGACCCGGATCCGGTGTTGTACTACGAGCACATCGCGCTGTACCGGGATCCGGCCATCAAGCAGGCGCTGAGCGACGAACCGCCGGCTCCGATGCCGCTCGGGCGCGCGGCGCTGCGCCGCACGGGCGCCGACCTCGCGATCATTTCCTACGGGGCGTTCGTGCACACCGCCTCTCGCGTGGCCGAGCAGCTCGCCGCCGACGGGATCCAGGCGAGTGTCCTCGACCTCCGCACGCTCGTGCCGCTCGACCGCGCCGCGGTGCTCGACCTCGCCCGGCGCTGCCACAAGGTGCTCGTCGTCCACGAGGATTCACGGACCGGCGGCATCGGCGAGAGCCTTGCCGCCATCATTCAGGAGGAGGCGCTTGATGACCTCGACGCGCCCGTCCGCATCATCGGCGCGCTCGACACGCCGGTTCCGTATTCGCCGCCGCTCGAGGAGGTCTTTCTTCCAAGCGACGCCCAGATCGAGCGCGCCGCACGGCTGCTTGTCGCCTATTAACCGCCGGACGATCACCGCAGAGACCGCCGAGAGCGTCCTCAGCGTGCTCTGCCCTTCGACAAGCTCAGGGCACCCCGAGCCTGTCGAGGCGTGCGTTGACCGTCGTCTCCTCACGAAACATCGGGCGTCCAGCTTCACGCTGATCGTTGCACGCGGGGGACGGCTGGCGGCGATCGGGATCATCTGCGGCGTGATCGGCGCAGCTGCGGTGACGCGCGTCGTGACCAGTCTGCTGTACAGCGTGACGGCCACCGATCCCCTGAGTTTCGCCGGCACCGCCGCCTTTCTCGCGCTCATCGCGCTTCTTGCGAGCTACGTGCCGGCGCGCCGGGCAACCGCCGTCGATCCGATGGTGGCCCTTCGAGCCGAGTAGAGGCTGCCGCCGGGCGACGCCTGCGCCCGGGGTAGAATCGCCCGTTGACGTTGCCGCATCCTCTGCCCTGGTATATCGCCGGACCGTTGATCGGCCTCGTGGTGCCGGCGCTGCTGCTTCTTGGCAACAAGCCGTTCGGCATCTCCACCAACTTCCGGCACCTGTGCGCGGCCGTGGCGCCGTGCGGGCTCGACTTCCTGGACCACGACTGGAAGCGCGTCGGAGCCTGGAACCTGATGTTTCTGGTGGGCGTGTTCATGGGCGCTGCCGTCGCAGCACGCATCGCTCCTGTCCCGATGGTTGCGCTGTCCACACATACCGTGGACGCGCTCGGCCGGCTCGCCATCCACGATTTCACGGGTCTCGCGCCTCGTGAAATCTTCACGTGGGCATCGCTGTTCACGCTTCGCGGACTCACCTGCATCGTCGGGGGCGGATTCCTTGTCGGGTTTGGAACGGCATACGCTGGCGGCTGCACGTCCGGCCATGCGATTGCGGGGCTCGCCGATCGGCAGCTGGCGTCGTTGATCGCGGTGTGCGGGTTCTTTGCCGGTGGCCTTGCGGCGACCTACTGGATTCTTCCGGTGATCCTGCGATGATTCAGTACTTTCTCCTTGGAAGCGTTTTTGGCGCCGTGCTCATCGAGGCCGAGGTGATCTCCTGGTTCCGGATTCAGGAGATGTTCCGGTTCGATGCGTTTCACATGTACGGCATCATCGGTTCGGCGGTCCTCGTGGCGGGTCTCTCGCTCGCCGTGATAAAGGGCCCCGGCCTGAAAACGGGTGATGGGGAGCCGCTGGCGCTCGAGCCCAAGACGCTCGGCAGCGGCGTTCGCTACCTGGCGGGCGGGACGATCTTCGGGGTCGGCTGGGCGCTGGCAGGCGCGTGCCCCGGCCCGCTCGTGGCCCTTGTCGGCGCGGGCGTGACCGTCATGATCGTCGCGGTGGCCAGCGCGCTCGCCGGCACGTGGCTGTACGCGTATCTGCGCCCCCACCTGCCGCACTAAAATAGATCAACAACATGCCTGACGATCTCACGGCGGCGCCGGCGGCGCCGGTCGACTTCATACGCACGATCATCGACCAGGACGTGGCGTCACGTAAGCGCCACGGCCGGGTCGCAACGCGCTTTCCGCCCGAGCCGAACGGATATCTGCAAATCGGCCATGCGAAATCGATGTGTCTGAACTTCGGGGTCGCGGCCGAGCGCGGAGGCACCTGCAACCTGCGCTTCGACGATACGAACCCCACCAAGGAGGACGTCGAATACGTGGACGCCATCAAGGCCGACGTCCAGTGGCTCGGGTTCGAATGGGACGCGCTGTTGTTTGCGTCTGACTACTTCGAGCGCCTGTACAAGTTCGCTGTCGAGCTGATCAAGCGCGGCCTGGCGTATGTGGACAGCCTCGACGCGGAGCAGATACGCCGGTACCGCGGCACGCTGACCGAGCCCGGCAAGGACAGCCCCTATCGCACCCGGTCGGTCGAGGAGAACCTCGATCTGTTCGCGCGGATGCGCGCCGGCGAGTTTCCAGACGGCGCGCACGTGCTGCGCGCGAAGATTGACATGGCGTCGCCGAATCTCAACATGCGCGATCCGGCGCTGTACCGGACTCGCCATGCGACGCACCATCACACCGGCGACGCCTGGTGCATCTACCCCATGTACGACTTCGCGCATCCCCTCTCGGATGGGCTCGAGCGCATTACGCACTCGCTCTGCACGCTCGAATTCGAGGATCATCGGCCGCTCTACGACTGGCTGGTCAACGCCCCGATTGACGGCGACAAGCCGCAGCAGATCGAGTTCGCGCGGCTGAACCTGAACTACACGGTGATGAGCAAGCGGAAGCTGTTGCAGCTGGTGGAGCAGCGGCACGTGTCCGGATGGGACGACCCGCGGCTGCCGACGATCACCGGGTTGCGCCGGCGCGGCTACACGCCTGAATCCATCCGCGATTTCTGCGCGCGGATCGGCGTCGCGAAGAAAGAGAACGTCATCGACGTCGCGCAGCTCGAGCACAGCATCCGCGAGGATCTCAACCGGCGCGCACCGCGTGTCATGGCCGTGCTCCGTCCGCTCAAGGTGGTCATCACGAACTATCCCGAAGGGCAGGTCGAAGAGGTCGACGTCATCAACAACCCGGAAGACCGGTCGGCGGGCACACGCAAAGTGCCGTTTTCGCCCGTGTTGTCCATCGAGCAGGAGGACTTCCGCGAGGATCCGCCGAAGAAATTCTTTCGCCTGTCGCCCGGCCGGGAAGTCCGGCTGCGGTGCGCGTACTTCATCACGTGCACCGAGGTGGTCAAAGACGAGCGTGGGACCGTTCAGGAGCTGCGCTGCACCTACGATCCCGCCACGCGGGGCGGCGACGCTCCCGACGGCCGGCGCGTGAAGGCAACGCTTCACTGGGTGTCGGCCGCGCATGCGGTGAGCGCGGAAGTGCGGCTGTACGATCGTCTTTTTTCCGTGGAGGATCCCGAGAACGCTCGGGAGGGAAAAACGTTTCTCGACTACCTCAATCCCCACTCGCTCGAAACATTGACGGCTTGCCAGGTGGAGCCGAGCCTCGCATCGGCGAGGCCAGGCGATCGCGTCCAGTTCGAGCGGCTCGGCTACTTCTGCGCCGACAGCGACTCGAAGCCGGGGGCGCTCGTGTTCAACCGGACGGTGTCTCTCCGCGACACCTGGGCCCGGATCGAACAGAAGCAATAACCTGCGCGATTCACCCCTTTATCACGAAGACACGAAGATCCACGATGAACACGAAGAATCTCTTGTACAAGAGGCTCTTCGCGTGCTTCGTATTCTTCGTGATGGCTGTTTTCCAAAGTCGCTCGAACCGATAACGCTATCGAAAAATGCACGCAATTCTGCGGCCGTTGCCCGGCTCTGTCACGCGGTCCGTGTCCGTCATCGTCCTGCTCGCGTGGGGCGCCGTCATGGCCGTTCTGGTCAACCGGTCGTACCTGCAGGCATCGTCGCCGAATCTGGCGACCGACCTCGCGCGCTACGGGTCGGCCGCGGTCTGGCGCGGCGTCTACTATCGCGGCGAAAAGATTGGGTTCACGGTCGGTCAGACCGTGCCGACCAACGACGGATTCGAGATTCAGGAGGACGGCCGGCTGCAGATGTCGCTCCTCGGCGCGACGGCCGCCGCGACGATCCGCACCAGGGCGGATGTCGATGCGAGCTTCACGCTTCGCGCATTCGAATTCTCGCTGGACCCGGGCACCGGCCCGATCGAAGTGCGCGGTCGAATCACCGGCCGCCATCTGTCGCTGGACGTGACGACCGCAGGCGGCACGCGGACTGAATCACGGGAGCTGGCGGCGCCGCCGGCGCTGTCGCTGAATCTCTCGCGCGTGCTCGCAAACGGCGGTCTGGTGCCTGGAGCCCGACACCAGTGGACGATCTTCGATCCGGCGACGCTGAGCAACGCGTCGATGACGATTACCATCGGCAACCGCGAGCTGGTGCGCAGTCTCGCGGTGCCGATCCCCGCGTTTCGCGTCGAGATGGAATTCGCCGGCCTGCGCACGACGTCGTGGATTACCGACACGGGAGAGGTGGTGCGCGAGGAAAGCCCGCTGGGCCTGATCACCGTGCGCGAGTCGGCCGAAAGCGCGCAGGCGATGGCGGTATCCAGGCGCATGCAAGTGGATCTGCTGCAGACCTCCGCCATCGTGCCCCGGATGGAGACGCCGATTGCGGAACCGCGTGATGTTCGCCGCATGCGCCTCCGCCTCGATGGCGCGGATCTTACCGCAGCCGATCTGTCGGGCGTCGGACAACACATCGATGGCGACATCGTCGAGCTGGTGGACCCGCAGGGCCTCTTGGCCGAGCCGGCCGATCTCGACGCATCGCGGTTTCTGGCGCCGGAGCCGTTCATCGAGAGCGATGCGCCGGAAATTGCCGCCGAAGCGGAGACGGCGGTGCGCGGCGTCGCCGGCAGTCGCGCGCGCGCCGAACGGCTGGTGCGGTATGTCAACGCCCTGCTCGACAAGAAGCCGACCATCAGCTTGCCGTCGGCCCGCGAAGTGCTGCGGACGAAGGTGGGCGACTGCAACGAGCACACGGCGCTGTACGTCGCGATGGCGCGGGCGCTCGGCATCCCGGCCCGCATTGCCGTTGGCCTCGTGTACATGCACGGCGCCTTCTATTACCACGCCTGGCCCGAGGTTTACCTCGACGAAGGCAGCGGCCGCGGCCTGTGGCTGCCGGGCGATCCGACGCTGAATCAGTTTCCGGCCGACCCCACGCACCTGCGTCTGGCGCGAGGCGGCCTCGATCGGCAGGCGGCGATTCTGCCGTTGATCGGACGCCTGAAGATGACGGTCCTCGA